>JADHEF010001952.1_pt1 | contig 10608 bp, 14 predicted proteins | sample 8952391 | NCBI WGS metagenome assembly JADHEF01 (sample SAMN16124439, study PRJNA663245) | bioreactor sludge metagenome | isolation source: sludge (nitrite) | place: India:Bengaluru | collected 2019-02-28
CTTCATAACACCCAAAGAAGCTATAGCTAATTTGCGATAGGAATTTCTGGCCACAATAAATAAATGAGTAACAAAGAAGAAAAAGAAACCATAAAAAAAGCTATTGACCTTATAAAAAGCCTTATTAATTTTACTGAAAGCGATTTTTTAAAGCTCAAAAAAGCAATAAATGACGTTGCAAAAAAACATAATATTGTTCTTGATGAAAATATTAAAATAGCCGCATCAGTTCTCGGAAAAAAAGGCGGTTCAAAAACTAGTCCTGATAAAAAAAAATCAAGTCCTGAAAATGGGAAAAAGCCTCCTAAGCCGGGATCAGCACCGAGAGGCTGGCCGAAGGGGAAACCAAGAAAAGAGAAATAAAATGAAATTAATACTTGATAAAACTAGCAGATCACAACTAGATGATAAAATACTTTCATCAATGAATCGAATGATTGATGATTTATCAACTGAGAACATAGACAGAGCATGGGGAGACTTAAAAAACAGCAAATTTAAGAACCATATAATTGGAAAAGGCGGTAATCATCTCTGGATAACTCGTAAATCTGATAATCAAAGAATTGCTATTATAACTGATTAAAACTTAAGCCGGAGTATCCTTTTTTCTGTTTAAATCATTACGTCCGGTTATTATTTGCAGCTGCAATTCATAATGTAGGGTAATGATAATATCGACAAAAATTAAGGGTACTTGTGTACCAAATACCCTTAAAAGATTGAAATTAGACCCCTTCTTGACGATGCTTATTATTAATAATTATCTGTTTATCTTACTTTTTCTTTTTTTCTGTCCTTTGTGGTTTCTTTTATTTCATCAACAGTTTTGTTTATAGACATCATTCTTTCCATTACAAAATCGCACGCTTTTTCTGCCTGGGAAAAGGCAGATACAAGGAAATATTTATTGTCTTTTATGTGTTTTTTCCAATTGTCAATATAACTTATCGAATTATCAATTTTTTGATCTATACCATTTTGACAACATAAATAAGCTGCCCCAACTTCTGCGACTAACTCTTCTTTCGCATATTTTTCTTTTGCGGAACCTGTATAAACCGCTTCACGGTTTAATCTTTTTTTATTTCCGGTGGAATGTGTTATTTCGTGAAAATAAGTTGAGTAAAATCTTTTATCATCAAAATAACTTTCTTTAAGAGGCATCATAATAATATCTTTCACGGGAATATAACAAGGTTGATTTCCGCCGTGTACCTGTTTTATGTTTTCCATTTTGCAATATCTGTTTATAGCCTTTTCTGTATCAGTTGAGTTATACACTATTTTTTCTGGTTCTATTGTTTCTGGTATTTTGTTTTTATCTATATTTTTTGTTTGATCCAAATTAAATACAGAGGAATAACTTATATACGGTATTTCTTTAATCTCCTTTTCTCCATTGTCTTTTGTTACTTCTTTTTCGAGCATTTTATAAAAAACAACAAAAGCCCTGGATTTTTCACCTGTGATATCACCGCCTAAATCTTTTATTTGATTAAACGTGAGCCATAAATTGCTTTTATAGTTATATTCCAGCTGCGCCCACAGAAGCATGAAATTGTTAAGAAAAGAATAAGGTTTTTTAGATATCATGTTGTAATTCCATCCATAATAGATCCCCTTATCATCTTTACGGCCAGTTGTCCATTGTGTAATATTTCCAGATTCAAGTTTTTCTATTATAGTATTGTTCAATACTTCATATATATCTTTTTTTATACCACTTTTCATTAAAAATGCCCTTCTGCTATATCTTCCATAAACATGCTAATTTCTTCCTCCGAGCATAGTTTAAGATATGTTACAAACTCTTCTTTTCCCTCATACTGCGTATTACTTTTAAGGACCGTCTCAATTGCCTTTTCTTTCGTTATTTTTCTTAAATTGTTTTTTACAGGCGAGAATACTTCAGCAGCATATATTTTTTCTTTTTCTGTTATCTGCATCTTCCTTCTCCTTTCTTTTTTATGAACCCTGCTACTTTTAAAACAGGGATTTTTTCCCTTATTATTTCCCTTCTATTTTTTATTATCATTAAAAAAAGTTCTTTTTCTGGTATTCTTATCATCATTACTCCTTTACTTTATACAGTTCTACTTCCATAAGAACGTAATGTATTACACCACCAAAATGATATGATCCAGATTGATTGTAATGATTTAAATTATCTACTTTTTCTATTTCCTTATAAACAATAAGTGCTGCATTATATCCTTCTACATAAAGCTTTCTCTGTATATGCTTAAAAGCTTCATGATATGCTTCGTCAGGATATTTTGCTTCTCCTTTTTTCATTATGTGTGCTTTAAACTTACAAGTTTCTGTTTTTATATATTCATATTTCAGATCTATTTCTGCTTTATCCTCTGATACAACGTAATCTCTTAAACTTACTGTATTTTCTACATCATATTCTGGATAATTTAATTTATTATACTCAATTTGCGCTTGCATCCATTCATTATATGATGTTGAAGTGCATGATATAAAACCCATAACTACAATAAAAATTAAAACAATTCTTTTAATAAATAACATTCTAATAACCCTCCATTCGTTTAAAATAAAAACAATTATTATCGTTATATAAAATAACGCCTCTCCCATTTAACACAACTTTTCGCAAGCCTATAAGTTCATCTTTTTTATTATAAATACACAAATCAAACATGTTGTTTTTATGGTTTATTACATTATATCTCATAACGCTTACAAGGACACTATTTAGATCAGTATTATATTGTTTAATAATTATGAAATTATCGTTAATAGTAAGTTCGGTATAAACCATTTCAAGATATTGCACTCTTAAGAAGTTAATTACTTTTATAATTAAATCGTTTTTACTATTAATTATGTTAATATAAAAATTATAATCTTCCCAATTTTCTATATCTGATAATTCTTCAATATTAACACCCCCGAGTCCCATGAGTTCCATATTATTTATGCAATTACTTTGAGAAAGGTATTCCTTAATATCAAAAGTATATACACCTCTAATGTCTTCAGTATTTATGTTATGGCAGGAGATACTAATAACTATAAGAATTATGGTAATACCTGTTTTCATAATCCATAACCGTCGCTTTTATTTTTTTCAAGTTCCATTAATTCTTTTTCTATATCACTCTGTATATTAATTTTATTATCTCCAAATATGCCTTTCCCAAAATCTTCATAATATGCGCCGTCAATTTCTCCTTGTGCTTTTGCCTGGGCTTTCGCATTTTCTATTTTTGCCTTTTCAAGTTTATCTTTTGTCCCTTCATACAGGTTTTGAGTATAGATAAGCTGGATGGTATCTTCGTTTTGATCTGCCATCACTCCAAGAAGTTGCGTCATTGTTTGTAATTGGCTAACTTCTCCATTTTGATTATTTTTTATCTTTTTTATTTGCTGCTGCCTTAATTTTGTTTTCATTACATAATCATCAATATCAGATAATACTTGTGATGAAGTCCATTCTGTATCAGCTATAGTTTCAAGGTTATTTGTAAGTTCATCATTTACATTTTTATATTGCACCTTTGTACCATCGCTGTTATTTACAGTTTCCCCGGAAACTATTTCATCGTATATTTCAGGGGATTTCTTATAATCAGTACCAGCAAATGCTATTAACCCTTCTGTGTTCTTGTATGAATCAATTGCTTCAGATATTGCTCCTGTTGATAGAGACTGATAGGCCATAAAATCGCTATAACCTTCAAGAGTCCCTTCTGAAAGAGACTCAAGGCTCTGCCTTTGGTATTCTATTGATTGAAGCGTATTTTGCGCTGTAGAAATTACCTGTGCAAGAGAATTAAGGTAATAAAGAGTAGTGCTTGCGGAATCTACAATAACACTGACAGGAGTTTGAGCAAAAACACGTCCGGACATAAATATTGTTATAAGAAGCAGCTTGTATTTATTCATTTACCGCCTCCTTTTGAGGAAATACAAATTTCAAAGCGTTTTCTTCAAAAACAAGTGATGCTTTGTAATCTTTCCCCGCAGCAGATGTAAAAGTAATTTCCCTTGTTTTATTTTTATTGAATAGTTTATCAATATCCTCTGTCTTGAGTTTTACGCCTTTTATGCTTTTACTTATACTGAATTTACAGTCTGTATTTTTACAGTAATAATTACTTTTCCCTTCAAGTATTTCAGCTCCGCATTTTAGGCATTTATAATTTGTTGTATTTTTTTTGTATTCACTTTTTTTCCCGTTTTCAATTTTGCAGTTGTTTTCTTTTTTTATTGCCTCAATGGTTTTTGACAAAAGCTCAATTGTTTCTTTTTTTATTGTCCAATCAACCTTTTCTATTCTTTCCTCAAAATCTTTTGTATATTCAGGCGATAAGCTCTTTTCAAACGTATCTTTGAAATTAAGCAAATACTCAATAAAACTTATCCCAAGAATTGTTATGTTAAGATTTTTTTTATTTCTTTCAAGAAAGCCCCGTTTTACAAGAGTTTCAATCATTGTATATCGGGTCGCAGGTGTACCAAGACCATTTTTTTCCATGTACTTCAACAAGGAGGAATCTGTCTCTTTCTTTGGAGGTTTCGTGAATTTCTCTTCTATATCAAACCTTGATATTTCAAGCACATCTTTTTCCTGTATTAATATATCCGCTGTTTTCTCTTCCTCCTCTTCTTTTTCTTTCTTTATTTTAGTCCAACCTTTTTCGAGGATATTCCTGTAACTTGTTTTAAAAAGATACTTTCCTACCCTGCCAGTTAAAATAAATCTTTTATAAATAAAATCTTTTTCACAAACAACCATCATTCTTGTTAACACAAGTTCGTAAACATTCATTTCTGATTCACTTAATTCATCCTTCCTGCATATTTTGAGGACGACAAGAGCATGGTGATCTTCAAGCTTTTTTGAATTAAATATGTTAATATTATTTTTAACTAAATCTTCATTGTAAGATATTTCAAGAATTTTTAACAAACCTGTAAAATATTCATAATCACCATCTGCCATAACTCTTGAAGGAGTTCTCGGATATGATAACACCTTTTTTGTTTCATAAAGTCTTTGTGCAATTTCAAGTGTTTCTTTTGCGGTGTATCCATATATTTTATTGCAGTCTGACTGTAGCTCATTAAGGTTATAAAGCTGTGGCGGTTTTTTAGCAATTTTTTCTACTTCTACTTTTGTTATTTCAAGCTCTTTCTCGTTTAATATTTCATGCTTTATTTTACTTATTGATTCCAGGTCTTTTTTATTTTCCTCATTTATATATTTAAAAAGAAAAGATGTTTTATCTTTTTTTGCTTCAGCTATGAGTTCAAAATAATTCTCAATAACATGCTCTTTTATTTTTTTATCAGTATCATACACCTTAAAACAAACTGGTGTTTGAACTCTTCCAAAAGATAACAACGTACCGCTCTTCGTTGAAAGTAGCCGCGAATAATTAATTCCTATAAGCCAGTCAATTTCGCTCCTTATTTTGCTTTTTTCAAATAAATCGTCATACGCTGATAAGTCTTTCACATTATTAAGTTCTTTTATAATTGTCTCTTTTGTAAGAGCTTCGGCTGTCCAGAACCTTTTGTATTTAATATTTTCCGGTAGTTCATCTTTAATTTTAGAGATTATAATTCTTGCGATACTCTCCCCTTCTCTTCCTGCATCAGTTGCTACAATAAAATTGTGTATTTTATTGTTTTTTATACTTTTCTTGATTATTCCTATTTCTCTCATTGCAGTTTTTATCGGTTTGTATTTTATTGTATCTGGTACAATCGGTAGAGCATTGATATCCCATGTCTTTAGTGCTTCATTATAATCTTCAGGATAATACTGTTCATATAAATGCCCTCTTGCGCTCACAACAATATAATTGTCATTTTGAAAATAACCATCACACTTAATACAACCTAGCGCTAACGCAAAATCGTTAGCAACAGAACTTTTTTCTGTTAAAATATAATTCATCTGATCCCCCTTTTATTCGTCATAGAAATATTCTTCGTCAACTGTGAAGTCGACAATTCGCAAATAATTGTATTTTTCCTTTAAGGCTTGCTCATGTTTTTTAGTGTTAATATGCCAGACTATAAGACCTGTAAGTGCGCCAAGTATGCTTATGGCTCCAATTGTGTAACTTGTTGTAATAAGCCCTGTATACTCTTTTTGATCTACGGTTTCTTTCGTTTTATAATATGTTCCAAGGATGAAGCCTCCAAGTCCCAGGGCTGTAGATGTATAAATGCTATATTCACCTATGTGCATCCATCTGTCAGAACTCTCAATATCACCTTCAAGATAGTTTAAAACTTCTTCCGTTGTTTGAGCGGATACTGTGAATACAATGCTTATAAGCATAATTATAATAATAATTTTTATTTGCAATCGTAGACGGCCTGACTGTAAGTGTTGGCTGAGTATTGAATATTTTCTCTGCTGCTTGTGTAACAATATTGCTTGTTTCTTCGGCAGAAGAAGTAAGTGCATCAGAAACAATACTTGATGGATTTACAATAGATTTAACACCGTTACTTCCTATTTCCATCATTGTAGTTAATCCCATCAGCGATGCTATTTCTTTATAATGATAATCAACCTTGTCCGAGTATCCGCAATAACCACTCATATCAACACCCTGCATTCCTTTAAGATCAACACTCGATCCATCCGGGCGAATAAGCCGCTGCCAGGCAACTAACACTCTTTTTTGTCCAAAACTTACTGATGAATCATAAGCGCCAATTACCGTAGAACCGGACGGGATCATAAGATGCTTGCCATTTACGGTGTTATAAACGTCTCTTAATACTTTTCCAACAATCATTCCCGGCAAATCAGAATTAATACCAGTCTGTAAAATTATAGGGATAATTGTACCTTGATAAATTGTGTATTCACTTATTGGTGGTTCTTCAAAGGAATTTAAAACATGACTTCCCCCGCCCTGTTCTTGTAAATCCATAAAGGCTTTTTTAGAATCTTGCATATTTTGTCTGTCATATGTCGTTCTGTATTGTTCCTTTATGGTGTCTGTATATGCGCTCATGTAATCAGAAGAATTACTTCCATTAGCAGAAGCAGTGTTTTGAACGTTAATTAAATACTTATTCCCGATAGAACAATCTGCAAAAATATCAGTAAATTCTGTTTCTTCTTGCTTTTCTGTCCTCTCCTGTCTATTGTTATTTACCACAGAATTATTTCTGTTTCCTGTGTTGTTCTTACCTTCTTTTTCTTCTTTCTTTGGACTGCTTTTAAGCTCTTCAGGCATTTCATTCTTTTCTTTTCCCCAAAAATCATTTCCTTTAAAGCTTTCTATTTCATCAGCTTCAAGCTTACTTTGTAGGCTATCGAGGTTTACAAGAGAAGCAGCAATTATCCTGTCTCCGGTCTTTAGTTTTAACTCTTCAGGAACAGTTGCAACATATTCCTGTTTTTCAACCCCTTCATCCGTTTTATGGAATGATCTGTCCTTAGTCATTCCATATACAAAGATCACCGCAGTTAACCCGGCAAATCCATAAACCAACATTTTGACCTTATTTTTATTGATGCTATTAACACCTATCTTCGCAGCATTATCTTTTGTTAAATCTTCAATAGTGCATGTTTTTTCTGATATTGGTTTTTCTTTATCAATGTCAATTAAGTTTTCTTTGAACTTCTTTTTTAATGAGGTTATTGTATTGCTGAGTCCATTTGACTTATTTATCTCTTTATATTTAGCATCAAGCCGTTGATCTGCGCCTTTTGCTGCAAGCACACATTCATCATTATAATTGACCTTTTTCATTTTAAATCCCTTACAACAAAAACTCTTTCTTTTTTATCCGTCCCGGCAGCTAACATTAAATAGTCATATACACCGTCAACAATGTAATACTTCCCATTTATCCGATAGTTAACCATGTAATAATTTTTTCCTTTTTTATCCGTTGACATTATCATCGGGCGAGTTGATGTTCTTACAATATCCGGTATAAAAAGATAGGTTCTTATTCCATCATCAAAGACTTTATTGGGGTACCACTTCGGCTTATATTTTTTATTGGGCTTATAGATAATCTTATAATTCCAAAAAATGTCGTTATAAGAGTCTTTCATTACCATGTCAGCGATTCTTTTATAATTATCCCTTTCGTTTATCTCTTCTTCTTTTTCTATATTGGCTTCTTTTATGCTTCCCTTTGTGTAACTTCCTTTACCCTCAAAATCATAAGAATATTTAACCGCTGGCATATAATTGTTTTCCGTTGATATCAGTTTTATTCTGTAGACTCTTTTGTCCGTATTTATAATCATGTTTGTTTCAAGTCCGTGAGTCCTGGGTTTCAAATATATATGTGACACATTAACAACAGATTGTATTTCGACTTTCCAGTTTCCCTTATCACCTATTGCAGGTTGTGTTTTTATTATTTCTCCTTCTTGCATGACGATATCGGTAATCTGGTTAGGCGCCGTTATAATTGGATAGATTATGCCTTCGAGATAGTTGTAAACTATTTCCGCATTCGTGAAGTTACTATCCGTTATCTTTGCAACAGATAAATTGATGTTATCTTTTACTATTTCAAAACTGTTTTTGCTTTTATTATCTGTCCTGTCACTACTATAATTATTAAGGCTAAATTGCTGTAAGGGAACTTCTACAATTACTTTTTCCGGCTTATTAAGCTCAACGGCTTCAATTACTTTTTTATTACTTTCAATTACTTCATTCTCTATCTTTTTTTCGGTCTGTTCTTTTAATTGTTCTTTTTCAAGAGCTTCTTCAATACTTGCATAAGCATTATTATCCTCTTTTCCCTGCGGATCTGTCTCTGTAGCTGTTATGCCAGCGCAGGAAATAATAGAATACATAAAAATGTTTAAAATTACTTTTTTCACCATTTTTTCCCTCTTACATATTGATTTTTGCAAGACTGAATTTCTCTATATAAAGGCCGATTGTGTTTTTAATGATATCTTCCTCATACGTTGGTTGTTTTATTTTTACATCTACAATCGCCTTGTAATATCTTTCATCAACCAGGTAACCTTCCATTGAATCTAACCTTATTTCTTTCCAGATTACTTCATAACTGCCGTCTGACTGTTTTGTGTTATTTACAAATGATATATAAATCAAATATTTTTGAAGCATTTCAAATGGCTGCCATGTGAAATAATACTCATTTATCTGTTTCTCTATTGCTGCGTTATCTGCCATTCTATACGCCTGTAACCAGTTGTTTTTTATGTTATTTTTATCTTTATCTACAGTTCTTATTTTTTCTATAAAATCATTTATGTAATAAACTATTGTTTCTTCGGGAATAGAATAGTGGTAATCTTCATAGGACATTTTTAATAAGCCTGTTTCTTCATTTACGTTATACACAACAGGAATATTTTTATCAGACTTAGTAATCAATATTGTGTTATAAATTGATAATACAGAATTAGACAATATTAGTATAAAAGCAAATAGCCGCAGAAAAATTAACTTGCTCATCTTACTTTTTTTCTCCAATAACAATTTTGTCTACATAAATACCAAGCGGATTGTCGTCTGTTTCTGCGTTTTCTCCTTTAATAAGTTCAACTGTAAGAATTATTTTATATTTGTTTATATTTACAATTTCTCCTTGAAGATTATAAATCCCTTCGGTAAGTTCAATTTCTTTTGTATTTGCGCTGCGGTCGAGATAACTGTTAATAATTATTTCACTTCTATAATTTTCCGCTTTTTCTATAGGGTTCCATTCCTTAAAATATCTTGTAAGTTCCTTTGCCCCTTTGTTATTTACATACTGATATGCCTTTGTCCATTTCCGTTTTGTTACAACAACGTTATTGTCAAGTTCCTTTATGTTTTTTATGAAATCTATCAAATAATATTTTAATACTCTTTGATCTATTTCATAGTTTTCATATTCTTTCATCTTTCCATAATTGATAACCCTTCCGCTTTCAGCGGTTTCTATGATATAAGGAATTATTTTCGGCGTTGCCAATAATTTGATATTTACAAACCCCTGGACAATACACGATATCAGGGCAATAAGAGCAAACAGTCTCCAGTTTTTACTTCTTGTAATAAGTGACCCAACTCTTGAATCCCATACAAATAACGCTTTTTCAAAAGGATTTTGAGGCTCTGTAATTTTCCAGATATATTTTGAAAACTTTATGCTCATGCTTTCCCGCTCTCTTCAGTATTTGTTTCTTTCTTTTTAAGCTGCGTTTTAAGCTTTTCAGCATTTGCGGTACTGTTGTTTTGCAGTGCATTTGAAGTTTTATATTTTCCCGTCCCACCTTCCGTTAAATCACTTCCTGTTTTATATGCAGTAACGCCTTTCATGATATCGCGAATTCCTGTTCCTTCTGCCCTTCTCTCTGAAGAACCCCTAGATATACCTGTCGCTTTTTTCAATTCATTTACTGCATCACTAGCCTTTCCTAGTGTCTCTTTTCCAGCTGCTCTTCCTCCTACACTTGCAGCAACGCCTAGCGCATGTGTAAGTCCTATTTTTCCCCCTCCAGATGCTTTATAAGCAGATATTCCTGCCCCTGCACCTTGCAGCCCTCCTTTCATAAGCCCATCAAGCGGAGATTTAGCAAGCGCTGCACCTGCTAAAGCAGCCCCTGCT
>JADHEF010001976.1_pt1 | contig 10606 bp, 8 predicted proteins | sample 8952391 | NCBI WGS metagenome assembly JADHEF01 (sample SAMN16124439, study PRJNA663245) | bioreactor sludge metagenome | isolation source: sludge (nitrite) | place: India:Bengaluru | collected 2019-02-28
ACGGTGCATTCCATCCCCTTCATCCACCAGAAATCGACGACGGCGCTGCTGGAGAAAATCCGCCGCCTGTAAGCCATGACCGAGCCAAAACAGCCCGCCACGCTGACCGAACAGGAAACGCAGATGCGCCTGCGGGCGGCGGCCTTCGTCGGCGTCGGCGTACCGGCGCTGATCTATTTCGGGATCATGGCCGCCATCGAAAGCGAATGGGTGCTCTGTGCCCTCGCCTTCATCACGTCCGCCACCATCGTCGTCTGCTTCCTGATCCTCTGGCAACGCTGTCGGGGCTACGCCGCCGTACGTCCGGCTATCGCCTGCTACACGGCCTTGCTGCTCTATCTCGTTGCCTTTTCCGGGCCGGAACATGTACGCGCCCTGTGGTTCCTGACCCTGCCGCTGGTTTCCAGCCTCCTGCTGCCGCCACGCGAAGGCGGTATCTGGGCGGCCGGCTCGATGCTGATGGCCGCCTACCTGATGCTGCAGGGAGGCCAACTCGATGGCAGCAGCGGCTACTCCGCCGCCTACATCCTTCGCTTCACCATCGTGTACGGCCTGCTCAGCGCCGTGCTGATCTGGTCGGAAATCCTGCTCCAGCGCTACCAGGCCCGGCTGCAGGGGCAGAACGCAGCCCTGGCCGAGGAACGCGATCGCCTGGAAAAGGAAGTCACCGCACGCGCTGTCCTGGAAGAGGAGCTCCGCTACCTGGCGACGACCGACCCGCTGACCGGCCTGCTCAACCGCCGCGCCTTCATGGCCATGCTGGCCGGCGAACTGACCCGCAGCCAGCGCCTGCGCAGCCGCTTCACCGTACTGATGCTCGACATCGACCATTTCAAGCAGATCAACGACAGCCACGGCCACCCGGCCGGCGATGCCGTGCTGGTGCACCTCGCCGCCCTGCTCACCGAGCAGTTGCGCGGCATCGACAAGCTGGCCCGCATCGGCGGCGAGGAATTCGCCATCATGCTGGTCGACACCCCGGCCGACAGCGCCGCTGGCGTCGTCGAGCGCCTGCTCGACGCGATCCGCCACAAACCGGCCGACCACCCGGCCAGCCACCAGCCCATCGCCTTCACCGCCAGTATCGGCTGCACCGAAAGCCAGCCGGAAGACGACGAACTGACCGCCCTCGCCCGCGCCGACCGGGCGCTCTACATCGCCAAACAATCAGGGCGCGACCGCCACGCCTGGGTTTGAAGCAAACCCTTCACCGCCAAGGCGCAGAGGTTCGCAGAGAAAACCTCTATGCAAGCCCTGCTTTTTGCCTTCCTTTGCGCCTTGGCGCCTTTGCGGTGAGGCCTTTCGCCTTTCGCCCTACAACACCACCTGTGTGCCGAGCTCGACCACGCGGTTGCTCGGGATGTTGAAGAAGGCGGTAGCCGGGCTGGCGTTGCGGAACATGGCGATGAAGATCTTCTCCCGCCAGAAGGCCATTTCGGAACCCAGGCGCGGGATCAGCGTCTCGCGGCCGATGAAGTAGGAGGTTTCGAGCGGGCTGAACTCCAGACCGGAATCGGCACAGTGCGACAGGGCGACCGGGATGTCGGGCTCGTCCTTGAAGCCGTACTGGATGACGACGCTCCAGAAGTTTTCCTTGAGCTGGCGCACCTCGACGCGGTCGATGTCCGGCACGTAAGGCACGTCGAAGAACTGCACCGAGACGAGCACGACGCGCTCGTGCAGTACCTTGTTGTGCATCAGGTTGTGCAACAGGGCGTGCGGCACGCCTTTCGGGTCGGCGTTGAGGAAGACCGACGTGCCGGCGACGCGGGTCGGCATCGACGAGGCCAGGGAATCGAGGAACAGCGCCAGCTCCAGGCGTTCGCCCTTGAGGCGGTCGGAGAGCAGCTGGCGGCCGCGTTTCCAGGTCGTCATCAGCACGAAGACGGCCATCCCGGCGACCAGCGGGAACCACCCGCCATCGGGAATCTTCAGGATGTTGGCGGTCAGGAAGACCAGTTCGACGGCGAGGAAGCAGGTGAACAGCAGGCCGGCGCGAATCCAGCCCCAGCCCCACACCTTGGCGGCGACGACGGTGGCCAGGATGGAGGTGATGACCATGTCGCCGGTCACCGCGATACCGTAGGCAGCGGCCAGGTTGTTCGACGACTTGAAGCCGAGGACGAGGATCATCACGGCGACCATCAGGCCCCAGTTGACCGCCGGCAGATAGATCTGGCCCTGCTCCTTCTCGCTGGTGTGCTGCACTTCCATGCGCGGCACGAAGCCGAGCTGCATGGCCTGGCGGGTGACCGAGAAGGCGCCGGAAATGACCGCCTGCGAGGCGATGACGGTGGCCAGGGTAGCCAGGCCGATGAGCGGGTAGAGCGCCCAGTCCGGCGCCGAGCGGTAGAAGGGGTTGTCGGCCACCGCCGGGTCGGCGAGGATGGCGGCGCCCTGGCCCATGTAGTTGAGGACCAGCGCCGGCAACACGAAAGCGAACCAGGCCCGCGATATGGGCTTGCGGCCGAAGTGGCCCATGTCGGCATAGAGCGCCTCGGCCCCGGTCACGGCGAGCACCACGTTGCCCATGGCGACCAGCGACATGGCCTTGTTGGCGAGCAGGAATTCGAAGCCGTACAGCGGATTCAGCGCCATCAGGATTTCCGGATGGTCGATGATGCTGTGGATGCCGAGCAGCGCCAGCACGCTGAACCAGACCAGCATGACCGGGCCGAAGAAGGCACCGACCACGGCGGTACCGCTCTTCTGCACGAAGAAGAGGCCGAACAGCACGACGATGGTGATCGGGATGATGAAAGAGTGCAGCGCCGGCGCCCCGACCTCCAGCCCCTCGACGGCCGAGAGCACGGAAATGGCCGGCGTCACCATGCCGTCGCCGTAGAACATGGCGGCGCCGAGCACGCCGACGATCATGATCCATTTTCCGTGATGCGGCTTGTCCTGCACCGTGTGCAGGGCCAGCGCGATGAGCGCCATGATGCCGCCCTCGCCGCGGTTGTCGGCACGCATGATGAAGGTCACGTACTTGACCGAGACGACGATGACCAGCGCCCAGAAGAACAGCGACAGGCTGCCGTAGATATTGGCCGTGGTCACCGGAATGGGATGATTGCCGGCGAAGACTTCCTTCACCGCGTACAGCGGGCTGGTGCCGATGTCGCCATAGACGACGCCGAGGGCCGCCAGGGCCAGCGCGGCGAAGCGCGTGCCGGTCGTTCCGCCGGCCGATTGATGAGTGCTCATGACTGCTCCCTGCGTGTCATGCGGCCTTCTCTGCGAGCCGCTTGCTGCGCTGATCCTACTGCACCGGCTTGACCGTTTCCTGACACGCTGGCGACCGGCGGTCGATCAGCCGGGAGGCGCCTAGCCGCCCAGCGCGGCCTTCAGCGACTGCACTTCCTCTTCCGATTCCTCGACGATTTCGGCCAGCGTCTCGGCATCGAACAGGGTGTCGAGCATCGAGGTATCGACCAGGGTATCCAGCTCCGGGTCGCGCCAGCCGGAAGTCCGGTTGGCGATCTTGTTGGCGACGTAGAGCACGTCGGACAGGTTGGATACCGAGCTGATCTCGCGATCGGTTTCATGGTCGCGCACGGCTTCGAGCACCGGTTCGGGCGAACCGAGCGCCGAGAGCAGGGCGTGGCCGATGTTGTCGTGCCAGTCGACGAGCAGGGCATGGAGCTCGGCCTTGTCGGCGACCAGTTCCGGGAAGTTGGCGGCGCGCGACATCAGGTAGAAGACGCCGAGGTCATGCACCAGGCCGGTGAACATCGCCTCGTCGCCATTGATCTTGGCCAGCTTGCGGGCCAGCACGCGGCACAGCGCGGCAACGTGCGAGGTGTGTTCCCACAGGCGCTGCGAAATGTTCTCGAACGGCTGCATCTGCTTGGATTTCAGCAACTGCTCCATGGCCACGGCGAAGGACACCGTGCGTACCGCCTCCATGCCGACACGGACGATGGCGCTCTTCACGTCGGCGATCTCGCGACCGCTCGGGTTCAGCGCCACCGAGTTGGCCATGCGGATGATCTTGGCGCTCATCAGCGGCTCGGCCCCGACCAGCTTGGCCAGCTGATCGATGCTCAGGTTGGGATCCTTGAGAGCCGAACGAACCTGGAAGGTGATATCGAGGAAGGTCGGAAAGGTGATCTCGGAGCCCGACAGGTCGCGGGCGATGTCTTCGAGAACCTTGAAGGTGACGGCGTTGGTCATGCGGATACCTTTGCAGCTGTGATTCGGATGAATCACCGGGAACGCGGGCGCTCCCGGCTACCGGCCAGTCTCAGAACGGAATGTCGTCGCCGAGATCGTCGAAGGAAGGCTTCGGCTTGTTCTTCGGCGGCGCCGGCGCGTAATCGGTCGGTTCGTCGTAGCCGCCACCGCCACCACCACCGGCCGGCGCGCCCATGCCCTGGCGGGAACCGAGCATCTTCATGTCGTCGCAGCGGATTTCAGTGGTGTAGCGCTCCTGGCCATCCTTGTCGGTCCACTTGCGGGTGCGCAGGCTGCCTTCGACATAGACCTGCGAGCCCTTCTTCAGGTACTGGCTGCAAATCTCGGCCAGCTTGCCGAAAGCCGAGATGCGGACCCACTCGGTCATTTCCTTGCGTTCGCCGGTCTGCTTGTCCTTCCAGGTTTCGGTGCAGGCGATGCTGAAATTGCAGATCGCCTCGCCGCTGGCGGTGTAGCGGGATTCCGGGTCACGCCCCAGGTTGCCGATGCCGATCCATTTGTTAACCGATGCCATTGCGCGTGTCTCCTAAACAGTGGGTGCCGCGTCGGCCGCTTGGCGCCGGCGCGGGAAATTCATCGTGGTCGCCACCGCCAGCCAGATCAGGACCAGGCCGGTGCAGGCGGCAAAAACCGCATTATCGCCGAAATGCTGCGCAATATATCCGCCCGCCGCGCCGCCGATGAACAGGCCGATGGCCTGCGTCGTGTTGTACACACCGAGGGCCGCGCCCTTGGCGGCGGGCGGCGCGGTGCGCGAGACCAGCGAGGGCAGCGTCGCTTCCAGCACGTTGAAGGCGACGAAGAACAGCAGCAGCCACAGGGCCAGCACCCACAGGCTTTCGTGCAGCAGGTACAGGCCGCCCTGGACGACGACGAGCAGGCCGACCGCGGCGAGGAAGACCGGCCGCATCTTGTCCTTGCGCTCGGCGGCGATGATGGCCGGCACCATGATGGCGAAGGAAACCAGCACCGCCGGCAGATAGACCTTCCAGTGCGCAGCGGCCGCCAGGCCGCCGTGATCGACCAGGGCGTGCGGCAGCACGACGAACATGGCCATCTGCACCATGTGCAGCACGAAGATGCCGAGGTTGAGGCGCAGCAGGTCGGCATCGAAGATGACCCGGCGCAGCGGCAGTTTCTCGTGACCGTGCGGCGGCGGGGCCGGCGGCACGGCCTTGAGCAGCAGCACGATGGCGGCCAGGGCGAGCACGCCGGTCATGATGAACAGGCCGCCCATGCCGATCCAGCCGTAGAGCAGCGGCGCGCCGACCAGCGAGAGGGCGAAGACGAGGCCGATCGACGAACCGATCATGGCCATCACCTTGGTGCGGTGCTCCTCGCGCGTCAGATCGGCGGCCAGCGCGGTGACCGCCGCCGAGATGGCACCCGCCCCCTGCAGTACGCGGCCAACGATGATCCAGGTCATGTCCGGCGCCCAGGCGGCGACGAAGCTGCCCAGCGCGAAGATGACCAGGCCGATGACGATGACCAGCTTGCGGCCGAAATAGTCGGAGGCGATGCCGTAGGGAATCTGGAAGAAGGCCTGGGTCAGGCCGTAGGCGCCGAGCGCGAAGCCGACCAGCGCCAGGTTGTCGCCGCCGGGCAGGGTCTTCGCATAGACCGAGAACACCGGCAGGATCAGGAACAGGCCGAGCATGCGCAGGGCGAAGATGGAAGCGAGCGAAGCGCCGGCGCGGCGTTCCTCGGGGGTCATGCGGTCGGTTGGGGCGGACATTAGATTTTCGTTATGTTGCATCGCAGCGAGGGGAGAAATATTAGCAGGTTTGCTCCTTCGTCCGCAGGAAGTCAGGCCGGCGGCATCCACTGCGTTCGGATTTCCGAACGGCGCTGCGCCCCGGAGTTCGGATTTCCGATCCTGGCTGCCGTCTTGACCAAGTGAATACATCGTTAAAACAGCGACTTGCACAACCCATGCCGGCTGGCACGCCCTGTGCAAAGGAATAAGCCGTCGAGAGCCGGCGGAGCAGTCTGCCCGGCGCCGCCTGAGCCAGGCGCTCCCCACTTTGCACGACAAGGAAACACGCATGAAAATGAATCGCCTGACCACCTGGATCGGCATCGCCATGGTCCTCGGCATCGTCGTCGGCTATGCCTGCCATGCGCTGGCGCCGACGGCGGCCGCGGCCAAGGAAATCGCCGGCTACTTCGGCATCCTGACCGACATCTTCCTGCGCCTGATCAAGATGATCATTGCCCCGCTGGTCTTCGCGACGCTGGTCGCCGGCCTGGCCAACATGGGCGACTCGAAGACGGTCGGCCGCATTGGTGCCAAGGCGCTCGGCTGGTTCATCGGCGCCTCGTTCTGCTCGCTGCTCATCGGCCTGCTCTTCGCCAACCTGCTGCAACCGGGCGCCGCCCTCGGCGTGCCGCTGCCGGAATCGGCGGCCGGCCTCAACCTGAAGACCGGCGCGCTGAACCTCAAGGACTTCATCACCCACGTCTTCCCGAAGAGCATCGTGGAAGCCATGTCCGGCAACGAAATCCTGCAGATCCTCGTCTTCGCCGTCTTCTTCGGCCTGGCCCTCGGCCACCTGCACAACCAGACCGCCCGTTCGCTGGTCAATACCATGGACGAAGTGGTGCACGTGATGCTCAGAGTCACCGACTACGTGATGCGCTTTGCCCCGTTCGGCGTCTTCGGCGCGGTTGCCGGCGCCATCACCACGCAGGGCCTGGGCATGCTGCTCGTCTTCGGCAAGTTCATGCTCAGCTTCTATATTGCGCTGGCCGTGCTGTGGGCCGTGCTCATCGGCGCCGGCTACCTGGTGCTCGGCAAGGACATCTTCCGCCTGCTCAAGCTGGTGCGCGGCCCGATGCTGGTCGGTTTCTCGACGGCGAGCAGCGAATCGGTGTACCCCAAGCTGATGGAGCAACTGGAAAAATTCGGCATCAAGACCCGCGTCACCGGCTTCGTGCTGCCGCTCGGCTACTCGTTCAACCTCGACGGCTCGATGATGTACACCACCTTCCTGGCGCTGTTCATCGCCCAGGCCTACGACATCCCGATGACGCTGACCGCCCAGGTCACCATGCTGCTGGTGCTGATGGTGTCGTCCAAGGGCATCGCCGGCGTGCCGCGCTCCTCGCTGGTCGTCGTCGCCGCCGTGCTGCCCATGTTCGGCCTGCCGGAAGCCGGCCTGCTGCTGGTGCTCGGCATCGACCACTTCCTCGACATGGGGCGCACCGTCACCAACGTGCTGGGCAACGCCATCGCCACCAGCGTCGTCGCCAAGTGGGAAAACGCCATCGACCCGGTGCCGGACGAGCTGGCCGAGGCCGACGAGGCCCTGCCGGTACCGGACGATCCGACCATCGTCGCCCAGCCGGCCTGATCCCGATTGTCTCCTCCGGGTTCGACCCAGCCCTCGGACGTCGAACCCCCTTGCTTGCCCGGTGCACTGCACCGGGCTTTTTTTCCTTATCCTGATACCCCATGATCGACTGGACCATCCTCGCCCCCGCAGCCTTCTTCGCCGGCATGGTCGATGCCGTGGTCGGCGGCGGCGGCCTGATCCAGATTCCCGTGCTGCTCGGCCAGTTCCCGCAGACCGCCATCCCGACCCTGTTCGGCACCAACAAACTGTCGAGCATCGCCGGCACCGGCGCTGCCCTGTGGCGCTACACGCGCAGCGTGCGCATTCCCTGGCTGGTCGTGCTGCCCGGCACGGCCGCCGCCCTGGTCGGCGCCTGGGCCGGCGCGGCGCTGGTCGCCTGGCTGCCGCGCGAAACCATGCGCCCGCTGGTCGTCGTGCTGATGATCGCCGTGGCCCTCTACACCTTCATGCGCAAGGATTTCGGCCAGCAGGTGACGCGTGTCCTGACCGGCGCCGACCGCTGGAAGGGCGCCGCCTTCGGTGGCCTGATCGGCCTTTACGACGGCTTCTTCGGCCCGGGCACCGGCAGCTTCCTGATCTTCGGCTTCATCCGCCTGTTCGGCATGGATTTCGTGCAGGGCTCGGCCAGCGCCAAGGTCATCAACTTCGCCACCAACCTGTCGGCCATTGCCTTCTTCGCCAGCCACGGCCCGCTGTTGTGGCAGGTCGGCCTGGTCATGGCCGTCTGCAACCTGGCCGGTTCCTACGTCGGCACCCGCCTCGCCCTCAAGCATGGCGCCGGTTTCATCCGCAAGGCCTTCCTCGGTGTGGTCGTCGTGCTGATCGCCAAGCAACTGGCCGATCTCGCCGGCTGAGGGTTTGTGGAAGAGTCAAAATCCACCGCAAAGGCGCCAAGGCGCAAAGAAAACGCCAAGGAAGGCGATTTGTTTAGCTGTGCTTTCCTTGGCGTAACCTTGGCGTCTTCGCGCCTTTGCGGTGGGTGTTCCCAACATTTTGCCGACCTCTCGGCGCGGTAACATAGGCCGTCCCGCCGCCACCATCCGCCGATGCCCCGTTTCCGTTCCCTGCCGCTGCTCTTCGTCTGCCTGCTGCTGGTCGGCCTGAGCGGCTTTTCGGCCTACCGCATCGGCCAGCGCCTGGGCATTGCCGACCTGCAGGCGACCGGCCTGCACCGGCTGGACCTGTACGCCACCAGCCTTGAACGCGAGATCGGCAAATACGCCTTCCTGCCCGGCACCCTGAGCCTGGCGCCGGAAGTCATCGACCTGCTGGCCGGCGGCGGCGATGGCGCCCGCGTCAATGCCTACCTGGAAAAGCTCAACGAACGGGCCGGCACGCTGTCGATCTACGTCATGGACACCCAGGGCAAGGTGCTCGCCACCAGCAACTGGCGGCGCCCGGACAGCTTCCTCGGCGAAGACCTCTCCTTCCGCCCCTACTTCCGCGAGGCGCTGGAGAACGGCAACGGGCGCTTCTTCGGCATCGGCACCACGCGCGGCGAGCCCGGCTACTACCTGGCCTCGGCGCTGACCGGCGACAACGGCACGCTGGGCGTGGCCGTCATCAAGGTCAGCCTGGAACAACTGGAAAAGTCGTGGACCACCGTCGAAGCGCCGGTGCTGGTCGCCGATGAGAACGGCGTGGTCATCCTGTCGGCAGTCAGCGGCTGGAAATTCACCACCCTGCGCCCGCTCGACGAGGCCACCCGCGCCGCCTTCGACCACACCCAGCAATACAACCGGCGCGCCCTGCAGCCGCTGGGCATCAAGCCGCTGGCCGACTACGACCATGGTGCCCGGGTCGTCCGCATCGCCGCCAGCGGGCCGGAAACAGTCTCGGTCTACCCGGTCACCGGCCGCTTCCTCGAACAGTCGCGCACCCTGCCCGGCACGCCGTGGACGCTGACCGTGCTGTCGCATCTCGAACAGGTCGACAGCCTCGCCCAGAGCCGCGCGGCGCTGGCCGCCATTGCCGCTGCCTGCCTGTGCCTGCTCGGCATCATCCTCAACGAACGGCGGCGCCACCTGCGCGACCGGCTGGCTGCGCGCGAAGCCCTGCAGCAGGCGCACGACGAGCTGGAACGCAAGGTCGAGGAGCGCACCGCCGACCTGTCGGCCGCCAACCGCCAGCTGCAGGACGAGATCGGCGAACGCATCCGCGCCGAGCGCACGTTGCGCGCCGCCCAGGACGAACTGGTGCAGGCCGGCAAGCTGGCGGTCATCGGCCAGCTGTCGACCGGCATCGCCCACGAGCTGAACCAGCCGCTCGCCGCGCTGCGCACCCTGTCGGCCAACGCCGAGCGCTTCCTCGAACGGGGCGACGTCGACACCACGCGCACCAACCTCGGCCGCATCGCCGACCTGGTCGACCGCATGGGCCGCATCACCGGCCAGCTGCGCAATTTCGCCCGCAAATCGAGCGGCCAGTCGGCCCCGGTCGCGTTGTGCCATGCCGTCGACAATGCCCTGGCCCTGCTCGATGCCCGCCTGCGCCGGGCCAGTGCCGAGGTGGCCCGTTCCTGCCCGGTCGATGAGCCGGTGGCGCTGTGCGACGCTAATCGCCTGGAGCAGGTGCTGGTCAACCTGATCGGCAACGCGCTCGACGCCATGGCCGGCCAGCCCCGGCCGCGCATCGACCTCGCCTGGGAATGCGCCGACGGCCGTGTCCGCCTGCATGTCCGCGACCATGGCCCCGGCCTCAGTGCCGAGGCACAGGCCCACCTGTTCGAACCCTTCTTCACGACCAAGCCGGCTGGTGACGGGCTCGGCCTCGGGCTGACCATTTCGGCCGGTATCGTCCGCGATTTCGGCGGCAGCCTGCACGGCGCCAACCACCCGGACGGCGGTGCCGTCTTCACCCTCGAACTCCCGCTCGCCCCCACGCCATGACCGACAACCTCCGAATCCTGATCATCGAAGACGACCCCGACGTTGCGCTTGGCTGCGAGCAGGCGCTGCAGCTCGAAGGCTTTACGGCCGAAGTCGCCGGCAGCGCCGAACAGGGGCGGAAACGCCTGGGGGCCGACTTTCCCGGCATCGTGGTCAGCGACATCC
>JADHEF010001954.1_pt1 | contig 10600 bp, 9 predicted proteins | sample 8952391 | NCBI WGS metagenome assembly JADHEF01 (sample SAMN16124439, study PRJNA663245) | bioreactor sludge metagenome | isolation source: sludge (nitrite) | place: India:Bengaluru | collected 2019-02-28
GCCATGGCGTCCTTCGTCACGGCCCGCACGAACGAGGAGGACGGGGTCGCGGACCTCGTCGAACGGCACATTCTCGGCGGGGAGCCCTTTCCCCTGGATCCGGGACCGGACAGGTAGGCGGACAGTGGCGGACGATCCGAGTATCCCGATCAGCGCGGAGGATTCGCCTTCCGTCATCCTGGAGCTCATCTACCGGCTCAAGATCAAGGACGTGATGACCACGGCCCTGATCGCCGCCAAGCGGACGGACAGCATGCGCCACGTCCAGAGCCTCATGCGGGAGAACTACATCACCGGCGTCCCCGTCGCGGAGGAGAAGCGACTCCTGGGCATCGTCTCCATGGACGACATCATCAACGCCTTGGACAAGGGCTATATCGACGATCCCGCCGAGCGGCGCATGACCCGGAACGTCATCGTCCTCGAGGACGACATGCCCCTGTCCTTCGCCATCTCCTACCTCAACAAGTACCGCTTCGGCCGCTTTCCGGTCCTCAACAAGAACCGCGAGCTCGTCGGGATAATCACCTCCAAGGATGTCATCAAGACGCTCCTGGTGGAGATGAACCGGGAGGTCCTGCGCCTGGAGCGGGACCAGCTCAAGAACTCCCCGGCGAACGGAGCCGGCAACCCTGCGGTCCTGGAATTCAGCACGACCCGCTACGATTTCGAGGGGGCGGGCCACGCCTCCACGGAGATCAAGAAGGCGATGAAACGCCTGGACCTGGATCCCCGGATCATCCGCCGGATCGCCGTGGCCAGCTACGAGCTGGAGATCAACCAGGTGGTCCACTCCTACGGCGGCACGATACGCTGCGACATCGGAACCGACCAGGTCACGATCACCGCGGCGGACACGGGGCCGGGCATTCCGGACGTGAACCTGGCCCTCCAGGAGGGCTGGTCCACCGCCAACGAGTGGATCCGCTCCCTCGGCTTCGGAGCCGGTATGGGCCTCACGAACACCAAGCGCGTCTCGGACGACTTCTCCATCGCTTCGGAGGTCGGGAAGGGAACGACGGTTGTATCGACTATACGCATCGGCGCGCCCCCGGCGCCGGAGGAGGCCAGCACATGACCGTACGGGAGATCGCGAGCGCCCTGGGCTGCGAGATCGTGCAGGGAAAATTCGATGACGGCGCCGTGGCCGGCGGCTACACGTCGGACCTGCTCTCGGACGTGATGGCCCACGCGAAGGCCGGCGACGTCCTCATCACCATCCAGTCCCACAAGAACACCGTGGCGGTGGCCACCCTGGCGAATTTACCGGCGATCCTAGTGTGCAATTCCCGGCCGATTCCGGACGATATGGTCGAGGCCGCCGCCGACGAGGGCGTCGCGATCCTGCGGACCGCCGAGAGCCAGTACGTCGTCTCCGGCCGCCTGTACGCCCTGTTTCACCGGGACGGCTCCTAGGGTCCCATGCCGATCCTGGCCGACCTGCACAACCATTCCTGCCTTTCGCCCTGCGGCTCCCTGGAAATGTCGCCCCGGCTCGTCGCCGGGCGGGCGGCGGCCCGGGGCATCTCGCTCCTGGCCCTCACGGACCACAACAGCTCCCTGAACTGCCCCGCCTTCGCCGCCGCCTGCGCGGCCGAGGGCATCCTGCCCCTCTTCGGGATGGAAGCCACGGTCCGGGAAGAGGCCCACGTCCTCTGCCTCTTCGGGGCCCTGGACGCCGCCCTGGCCTTCTCCGCGGCGTGGTACGACCTCATGCCTCCCTTCCCGAACGACCCCGCCAAGCTGGGCGACCAGGTCTACGTGGACGAGGAGGAGAACATCGTCGGCGAGGTGGAGAAATTCCTCGGCGTCGCCGCGGAGGTCTCCCTGGACGAGCTCGGTCCGCTGGTAGCCGGCTACGGGGGCCTCGTGATTCCCGCCCACATCGACCGGCCCGCCTTCTCCCTGACCAGCCAGCTCGGCTTCATCCCCGACGGCCCCTGGGCCGCCCTGGAGTGCGTCCGCATACCCCCCGCGGCGGACACCCGGGACTATCCGCTGACGACCTCCTCAGACGCGCACTACCCCGAGCACGTCGGCCGCCGGCCCTTCGAGCTGGACGCCGGACCCGACGAGCTCGCTCCGCCGGGGAGCGGGCCGCGGCGGGTCGACGTCGCCGTCTTGGCCTCGGCGCTCGCCCGGCGTCCCCGGGCGTCCGACGGGGACGGAGGAGCCCGATGAAGACGGAACGCAGACCCGGACCGGGGCCGCTCTCGGCCGGACGCTACTCTCCGGCCAGCGTTCGGCGCGTGCTCAGGTCCGTCTTCTTCAAGCTGATGGTCTCCTACGTCTTCCTGGTGTTCATCGTGGCCGTCGGGACCAGCGCCGTCTCCTACGCCTTCTTCCAGGGGAAGTACAACCAGGAGCTGGAGCGCATCCACCTGTCCATGGTGCGCAATATAGAAGAGGAACTCGCCGCCCGGGTCGTGGACACCTCCAAGCGGATCTACCTGGAGTGCTCCACCGAGCTCCTCAGGGGGTCGGGCGAGTTCTTCGGCGAAGAGGATGCGGCGGACGGCAATTTCGTCCGCCTCAGCGCGACCCACCGCATGCTCGGCGAGCTCATGGGCCGCTACGGAGACGTGCTGGAGGGCATCTCCCTCTACTACCGGAAGGCCGACCTCATCATGGCCTTCCCCTCGGGAGTGCGCTTCCGCGCCTCCTCCGACTCGCCTGTCGACTACGCCCCCTTCGAAGCTTTCCTCGCCCAGGACCGCAACGCCGTCTGGAACGCCGGCGGCGAGCGCGGCCCCCGCACCTTCCGGCGTTTCCCCATACTGTCCACTCCCGCGGACTGCACGGTCGTCGTTTCAGTCGCGGTCAGGCGGGACGAGCTGCGCCGCATCATCTCCTCGGTCTCGCTGAACTATGCGGGGGAGACCTACATCCTGGACGCCGCCGGCGTTCCGGTGGAAGCCACGGCAGCCGCCGCTCCCGCCGCCGGCCTGGCATCGGTTTTCCGCGAGTTGGCCGGCGACCCCGGGCAGCGTCCCGTCGCGCGCATCGCCCGGGACCGGCGGATCGGGGCCCTCGTCGCCAGCGTCCCGATCTCGGACACGGGTTGGCTCCTCGTCAACGTGACGCCGATCTCCCAGCTCAACAAGAAGGGCGACGCCCTCAGGGCCATACTGGCCGCCATCTGCCTGGCCGCGGTGGTCCTGGGGATCGGCGTCTCGGCCCTGCTCACGGCCCGGGTCTACAACCCCCTGGAACGCCTCATCGGGCGGGTGCGCCGGCTGTTCGGAGCCGTCCTGCCGCCCCTGGCCGAATCCGCCGAGACCGCCGACGAGTACCGGCTCCTGGACTACGCGATAGAGGGCCTCTCGTCCCGGATGGGGGAGCTGTCCGCCACCCTGGCGCGCAGCCGGCCCCTCATCAAGCACGAGCTGGCCAGCGCCCTCCTGGTCGGGGACGCGCCGTACCTGGGCGACGCGGAGGCGACGCTGCGCGCCCTGGGCATCCCGAGCTTCCCCGCCCGCTGCGCCGCCTGCCTCATCCGCGTGCGGACGGGCCGGGGGGACCCGGACGACCTGGAGAACCGCCTGTTGCGGTACCGGATCGCCGAAGAGCTGGAATCCGTGCCGGACCGCTTCGCGATGACCACCGTCTTCGCCGAAGGCGCCATAGGGGCCATCGTTTCCCTGGACCCGCCTTCCCGGGAGGGCCTTTCGATGGATCGCGGTTCGGCCGCGGCCTTCGTCCGGGACCTCGCCGCCCGCTTCCACGCGTCGATCTCGGTCTCCGTCGGGACGACGGCGGAATCGCCCGAAGGCGTCAGGGAATCCTTCCGTTCCGCCGGGAAGGTCGCCGCCTACGCGTACTTCTTCCCCGAGCGGCCCCTGCTGACCGCCGCCGACGGGTTCCTGGAGCGGGAGGGGCGGAGCGCCGAGCTTCCCGCCGCCGTGTTCGAGGAGCTCGCCGACGGCGCGCGGCGGGGCGAGGGCGCCCTCGTCGCGGCGGCCCTCCAGTCCGCCTCGGACTTCGTCCGCTCCGACCAGGCGTCGGCTGAGGTCTGCCGGCGCGAGCTGGCCCGGCTCTCCCGCGCCCTGGCGGCGGTCCAGGCGGAATCCTTCCCGGCCGCCGCCGCCGACTTCCGGGCGCTGGCCGAACGCACCGCCGCCGCGACCTCGGACATCGACGAATTCCGGGACGCCCTCCTCGGCTCCGTCGCGGACTACCGCACGCGGCTGGACAATCCGCCCGACGCGCGTTCGGCCGCGGTTCTGGCGGAGGTGACGGGAATCATCGAATCGGACCCCGCGGGGGACCTTTCCCTCCAACGCCTCGGGGACGCGGTCGGCCTGAGCCCCGGCTACCTCGGCAAGATCTTCAAGGCATCGACGGGGATGAACCTGGTGGACTACGTCGCGGACCAGCGGCTCACCCGGGCCGCGAAGCTCCTCGCCGAATCGGGGGAGGACGTCCAGGACATCGGCCGGAGCGTCGGCTTCAACAGCCCCGCCTACTTCATCAAGCGCTTCAAGGAGCGCTACGGCCGGACGCCCTACGAGTACCGGCGGTCCCTCGGAACCTGAGGGTATCCATTTCCTGCTATCCAGGGGCGAAATTTTCTATCGAAATTCCCGATTCGTTATAGTTTCCCTTAAAAGTTTTATTGCGCGTTTTCCGAATCCGGGGCGAAGGTGGACCCACGAACCGCAGGGTTCTGCTAACGTTTTCAGATTCGGAGCGAGGCGACATGAGGACTTCCGCGGGAACCGCACGGCGATGGTGGGACAATCGATACCTGTTCGTATTGATGGCGCCGGGCATTCTCTACTTTTTCGTTTTCAAGTACCTGCCCATCTACGGCCTCGTCATCGCCTTCAAGGAGTACAACTTCTTCGACGGGATCATGGGGAGCCCCTGGGTCGGCCTCACCGTCTTCAAGGAGCTCTTCGCGACGCCGAGCTTCTGGGAAGTCTTCGGCAACACCGTCATCATCGGCGTCCTCCAGTTCGTCTTCGGCTTCCCGGCGCCGATCGTCTTCGCCCTCCTCCTGAACGAGGTGGTCAATCCCCGGGCGAAGAAGGCCTTCCAGACGATCAGCTACCTGCCCCACTTCGTGTCCTGGGTCATCCTCGGGGGCCTCTTCCTCCAGTTCCTGTCCCCCTCGGTGGGTCCGATCAACGCCGCCATCAAGGCGGCGGGCGGCAAGCCGATCTACTTCCTGGCCGATCCGGACTGGTTCCGGACGGTCCTGGTGGTGACCCAGATCTGGAAATCCATCGGGTGGGGATCGATCATCTACCTGGCCGCCCTGAGCTCCATCGATCCGGAGCTCTACGAGGCGGCGGCCCTGGACGGCGCGGGCCGCTGGGCCCGGATGCGGTACATCACCCTGCCGAGCCTGTACCCGGTCATCACGATCATGCTCATCCTCGCGGCGGGCCAGATGGTGAACGACAACTTCGACCAGGTCTTCAACCTCTACAACCCCGCGGTCTACGGCGTCGGCGACGTGATGAGCACCTATATGTACCGGCGGGGCCTGGAGAACATGGAGTACAGCATGGCCACCGCGGTCGGGCTGTTCAAGAACACCATCTCCTTCGCGATCGTGATCCTCGCGAACAAGATGGCGAAGCGCATCAACGACTACGGCATCTGGTGAGAGGGAGCGCGATGGCAACCACGGCATACTCAGGCGGACGGCGCAGGGACTTGGGAGACGCGGCTTTCCACGCCGTCAACTACGCGATCATGATCGCCCTGAGCTTCCTCACGATCTACCCCTTCCTGTTCCTGATCTCCTCGTCCTTCTCCGCCCTGGACGCGACGGTGACGGGCTTCTCCCTCTGGCCCCGGCAGACGACGGTGGACAACTACATCCGGGTCGCGGCCAACCCGCTGGTCTACTCGGGCTACCGGAACACCATCCTCCGGACGGTCCTGGGCACCGGCCTTTCGCTGCTGGTCACCTTCATGCTGGCCTACCCCCTGTCCAAGAAGAGCTTCCCGCTGCGGAACCTCTGGACCGGCCTGGTGGTCTTCACGATGTTCTTCTCCGGCGGGCTCATTCCGACCTACCTCCTGGTGAAGAACCTCAAGCTCGTGGACACCGTCTGGGCCCTGGTCCTGCCGGAGCTGGTGAGCGCCTACAACCTGGTGATCGTCCGCAACTATATGCAGACCATCCCCGCGAGCCTTGAGGAGTCCGCCAAGATCGACGGCGCGAACGACATCACGATCCTCTTCCGGATCATCCTGCCGGTCTGCAAGCCGATCATCGCGACCATCGCCCTCTGGGTGGCGGTCTGGCACTGGAACGCCTGGTTCGACTGCATGGTGTACGTCAACAAGGCGGGCGGGGAGGTCATGCAGCTGGTCATGCGGCGCATCGTCATGCTGGGCTCCAACGACCAGATCACCCAGATGATGTCGGACACGATGGACGTGGCGACCCCCGAGGGGCTCAAGGCGGCGACCATCCTGGTCGCGACGGTCCCCATACTCTGCGTGTACCCCTTCATCCAGAAGTACTTCGTGAAGGGCGTCATGGTCGGCTCCCTCAAGGGCTGACGCGGTTAGGGTTATCTCGCCCGTTCCCGGGAAACGGGCGATGGCATAGCGTTTTGCGTTGAGAACGAGAAGAAGAGATCTATAAGGAGGATCGATATGAACGGATTGATTCGGAAGGCGATCGCCGCGTCGGCGATCGCGGCCCTCGCCGCGGCCGCCTGGGCCAACGGCGAGCAGGACGCGGCCCAGAAGGGCGCGCCGGCGAAGCGGCCCACCATCACGGTGGCGAACTACCAGATGGAGCCCACTCCCGACGACGCCGAGCTGCTCAAGCTCTACGGCGACAAGATCGGCGCGGACTACAAGATCATCAACATCAACCACGACAAGTACCACGAGCTCCTCAACGTGAAGCTCGCCGCCGGGGAAGTCCCCGACCTCATGTTCCTCCGCCAGGCGGACACGCTCCCGACCTACGTGAAGCAGGGCGTCGTGGCCAAGCTCACGGTGGACCAGATCAAGACGAACGCCCCCGACCTCTACAGGGTCCTCACCACCTACGCCCCCGGCTACCTTGAGATGGGCAAGATCAACGGCGTCCTCTACGGCATCCCCGCGGTCAGCCCCACCAACATCTTCCACGTGCCCCTGGTCTACCGGGCGGACTGGATGAGGAAGGTCGGCGTGGCCAAGGTCCCCGAGACCCTCGCCGAGTTCGAGAAGCTCATGTACAAGTTCGCCAACGAGGACCCGGACGGCAACGGCAAGAAGGACACCTACGGCCTCTCCAAGGACGGCCTCATGGCGGTCTTCGGCGCCTTCAACGTGGTTCCCTTCGACGAGAAGACCGAGTACTGGATGGCCAAGGGCGACGGCGTGGTCAACCACACCATCACCCCCAACGCCCGCGCGGCCCTCGAGATGCTCGCGAAGTGGTACAAGGACGGGATCATCGATCCGGAATTCGTGACCGGCGAGAACCAGGGCGGCTACTGGGCCATCTCCCACGCCTTCATCAACGGCCGCATCGGCTTCACCAGCCGGGCCAACTACTACCACTGGGCCATGCCCGGCGTGTACCAGGACGTAGACTCCGAGGGCAAGCGCAGCCCCTGCCAGCCCGGCGCGGTCGCCAAGGAGATGATCGCCCTCTATCCGAAGGCCGAGCTCATCCTCGGGCCGGCCCTCAAGGGCCCGGACGGCACCGGCGGCATCAAGGAATACAACCGGCTCATGAACTTCTACACGGTCGGCAAGCTCGCCGAGCAGGATCCCGCCAAGGTAGCCAAGATCCTCCAGACCCTGAACCTGAGCGCGAACCCCGACTTCGTGGCCCGCACCTCCCTCAAGCACGGCCAGGAAGGCAAGTACTGGAAGCTCGTCGACCTGGACACCGAGACCTGGAAGTTCATCCCGCCCTACGACAAGGACCAGAGCTACTGGAGCCGCATCGGCGGCGTCCTGGCCATGTCCGGCATGCCCTATCCGCCCAAGGCCGCCCGCGAGCAGTGGGCCTACAGCCTGAAGTACGACCAGGGCGGCGTGAAGTCCGCGATCCAGGTCGGCCTGCCCCTGATGATGAAGTACAAGGCCGAGCTCTTCAAGATCCGCGACGAGGCCTACATCTCCATCATCACCGGAACCAAGCCGGTCTCCTACTTCGACGAGTTCACGCAGAAGTACCTGGCGACCGGCGGCGCCGAAGTCCAGAAGGAAGCGTCGGAGTTCTACAAGTCCCAGCAGTAATCAACGACCCCAGTTAATAAATCGATACGACGGACGGGAAGGCGGTTGCGGCCGTCTTCCCGTCTTTACGCCAACGAACCTACGGAGGAACAGCGTGCGCGCCCATTGGGAAAAGCTCGTCGCCGACGCGGACAAGCAGACCGACTACTTCATGGCGATACAGAACCGGGATCCGGCGTCCGCCGACTACGGCTCCACGGAGATGGACTTCAAGTACCCCGATCCGAAGCCGACCCTCTTCCGCTCGGCCGTCGCCGTCTCCGCCTACCTCAACCCGGATTCCCGGCACTTCGGCAGCCCCGCGGTCCTGGACGCCGTGGAACTCGCCGCGGCCTACGCAGAGCGGGTCCAGAATCCCGACGGGACCTTCGACTTCCGGCCCTGCAACTTCAGGTCCGCCCCCGACACGGCCTTCATCGTCAACCGGATCGTGATGACCCGGGACCTCATCGCCGCGCGGGGCTCGGACGACGCGCGGCTGCGCCGCATCGGCGCGGCCCTGGAGACGATCATCTCCAAGGCGGGGCGCGGCATGGCCGCCTCGGGCTTCCACACGCCCAACCACCGCTGGGCCCTGGCCGCCTCCCTCTCCTCCTGCGCGCGGATCTCCGGCGATCCGTCGCTCCTGTCCGCCGTGGAGCGCTTCCTCGCCGAAGGGATCGACAACAACGAGGACGGCGAGTACGCCGAGCGTTCGGCGGGCAACTACAACAACGTCAACAACGACCAGATGGTCATACTCTCCCAGGAGCGGAAGGATCCGTCCTTCCTGGAGCCCGTCCGGCGCAACCTGTCGATGATGCTCGCCTACGTCGACCCCGACGGGGCGGTCTTCACCAACAACTCCACCCGCCAGGACCGGGGCCGCAAGGTCTACCTGGACCAGTACTACTACAACTACCTGTACGCCGGCGCGAAGCTGGGCGATCCGTCGCTCGTCGCCGTGGCCCGCCGCATCATGGACGACATCGTCGCCGCCGGCCGGGAGACGCCGGACTGCCTGGACCGGATCATGCTGGACTTCGGCTCCCTCGAGACGCGGGCCGCTTCCTCTACGTCTCCTCCGGAGCGGTGACGGCGTACCTCAAGATCGGCGTGTCCTACTTCGACAAGCGGGACGCCAAACCCTCCTCCATCGAGCGGGTCGGAGATTCGTACGTCCTCCGCTCGTCCCTGAAGGGCTGGTACTACCTGCCCTTCGGGGAGCACCAGGGCACCAGCGACTGGTGGAAGATGGACAACGCGTCCCGTGAGAAGGTCCTGGGACCGGACCTGGACGTCACCGTCACCGTCCGTGAAGTCCCGGAAGGCGAAGGCATCGAGCTGCGCCTCCGGGCCGCGGGCTGGAAGGGCGTGCCCGTCCGCTTCGAGTTCGGCCTCAACGCCGACGCCTGGGTGGAGAGCGAGCACTTCGCCGCCCAGGGGACTCCCGGCGGCGCGGTCCTCGCGAAGGACGGTACCGTCCGGGCCCGGCTCGGCGCCGACGTCCTGGAGCTCGGGCCCTGCTTCGCCGAGCACCGCGACATCGGCGGCACCTACGGCAGCGAGGGGCGCAGCGGCGACCACTTCACGGTCTACTGCGCCGCCTGCACCCCCTTCGATCGGACCATGATCCTGCGCCGCGTTCCTGCGGGGGTCCGGCCCCGGCCGGAAGCGAGGTGACCGTGGAAAGCCGGTTCGGCGAATTCGCCTTCTCCACCTCCTGGAACTTCCGCAACTCCCCGGTGGGGCGGGTCCTCATGGAGGAGATACGGTCCCTCGGCTTCAACAAGGTGGAGCTCAACTACCGGATCACCGAGGAGGCCCTCTCCACCATCGTCCCGATGGTCAGGCGCGGCGAGCTCGTCGTGGAGAGCGTCCACAACGTCTTCCCGGCGGTGGCGGACCAGCGCTTCGACACCGACTCCCGGCTCCTGGGCTGGGAGGACGAGACTCTGCGGCGGCGCGCCGTGGAGCTTGCGGTCCGGAGCGCCGAGTTCGCCGCAGAGCTCGGCGCCAAGGCCGTGGTGGTCCACCCCGGCATCGTGCCGGAGGGGGAGGGGAAGGACGGCGAGTACGACACCCGCCTCAAGGCCCTCTGGACCGGGAAGGGGCCGGAATCGCCCGAGTACCGGGAGCTCCTGGCCGAGTTCCGCGCCTTCCGCGCCGCCGCGGCCCCCGCCGAATCCGACCGGGTCCTCCGGAGCCTGGAAGAGATCGCCGAGACGCTGGAGCGGCGGAAGCTCCCGGTCCGCATCGGCCTGGAGAACCGCCCGATCTGCAGCCAGATGCCGGATTTCGTAGAAATGCGCCGCTTCCTGGACGCCCTCGCGGGCTCCCCGATCGGCTTCTGGTTCGACACGGGCCACGGCGCCATGCAGCGCCACCTGGGCTTCTTCGACGACCGCGCCGA
>JADHEF010001955.1_pt1 | contig 10594 bp, 9 predicted proteins | sample 8952391 | NCBI WGS metagenome assembly JADHEF01 (sample SAMN16124439, study PRJNA663245) | bioreactor sludge metagenome | isolation source: sludge (nitrite) | place: India:Bengaluru | collected 2019-02-28
ATCCTCATGCAGGAGAGTATAACCCGATGTAGTTTCACCTCCGTCATCGGATCTCGCCTGCACCTCCTTCCCAAAGGCGACCCCATATTATGGGGTCGCCCTTTTCTTTTTGTTTAAACCATACAACAATACGATTCAGCGAAGAGAGGAGCCGCACCTCCTGCCGATCGCATGTTGCTGATGGCAATCGGGCTTGACAAAAAAACTCTTTCTTGGGAAATGTCCTGCGCAATAGTCTATTTGATAAATGGAGTAAATAGAGTTTATGCGGCTTTCTACACGAGGACGTTATGGCGTGCGGCTGATGATCGACCTGGCGCTGCACAATGGCAATGGTCCCGTGATGCTGAAGGATATCTCCAGGCGCCAGGGCATTTCGCAGAAATACCTCTGGAACCTCATCAATCCCCTAAAATCGGCGGGGCTGGTCAAATCCACGCGGGGGGCCCACGGCGGGTTCACCCTGGCGCGCGATCCTGCCGGGATCTCCGTGACGGACATCCTGCAGGTGCTGGAGGGCTCGCTCTGCCTGGTCGACTGCGTCGAAAATCCCTCCGCGTGCGAAAGGTCGACCAACTGCGTGGCCCGGGACGTCTGGTGCCTCGCCTCCGGCAACCTGCGCCAGACCCTGGCGTCGGTGACCCTGGCGCATCTGATGGAAAAGCAGCGCGGCAAGAGGGCTCCCGCCGAATATGAAATTTGAAGACACCGGCGATCCGCTCCGGGCGGATCTTGCCATGATTGGAAAAACACCGTCCTGAGCCGGTCCGGCAGGCTATCCCATTCCGAGAAGGAGCCGCTCAACATGGCTGAACGCAAAGCGACCAACATCGTCTGGCACCCGGGCAGGGTGACGCGCGCCTGCCGCGAGCGGCTGAGCGGGCACCGGGGCTTCACCATCTGGTTCACGGGCCTGTCGGCCTCGGGCAAATCCACCCTGGCCGTGGCGCTCGAGGAGGCGCTTTACGGGCACGGGTGCCACGCCTACGTTCTCGACGGCGACAACGTGCGCCACGGATTGAACAGCAACCTCGGGTTCTCGCCCGAGGACCGGGCCGAAAACATCCGGCGCATCGCCGAAGTGGCCAAGCTCTTCCGCGACGCCGGGGTGATCAGCATCACCGCATTCATCAGCCCGTACCGATCGGACCGGGACTTTGCGCGCAAGCTCGCCGAGTCCGAGCACGACGCGTTCATCATCGGACCGGGACTTTGCGCGCAAGCTCGCCGAGTCCGAGCACGACGCGTTCATCGAGGTGTTCGCAGACTGCCCGATCGCGGTCTGCGAGCAGCGCGACCCGAAAGGGATGTACCGCAAGGCCCGGGCGGGCGAGATCAGAGAGTTCACCGGCATCACGGCCCCCTACGAACCGCCTCTCGAGCCGGAGATCCACCTGCAAACCCACCAGTTGACCGTGCTCGAGGCCGTGGACGCGGTCATGGACTATCTCGTCCGACACGACTACATCCCGTGCGCGCCGAACGAGATGCGGACGAGCTTCCGGGCGCAGGGGGAGCGGGCCTGACCCGCCGCCGGGAACGGCAACCCAATTGACAAGCGGCGGCGCGACCCAATATGATCGCGCCACTTTGGGTCTCCGGACGCGAGGGACCCCATCTCCCGAGGAGCGCCATGCCCGCCATCGAGTCCCAGGATCCGGCCGTAGCCGCCCTGATCGCGCGCGAGCGCGACCGCCAGCAGTCCACCCTGAATCTCATCGCCGCCGAGAACACGGCCCCCGCGGCCGTCTTGGAAGCGCTCGGATCCGCCTTCGGCAACAAGACGGCTGAAGGCTACCCGGGCCGGCGCTACCACACCGGCTGCGGGGTCACCGACGAGCTCGAACAGCTGGCGGTCGACAGGGCGAAAACCCTGTTCGGCGCGGGCCACGCCAACGTCCAGCCCCACTCCGGCGTGAACGCCAACCTCGCGGTCTACGGTGCGGTCCTGAACCCGGGCGACGCGATCCTGTCGATGCAGCTGAGCCACGGGGGCCACCTCTCCCACGGCGACTCCGCCTCGATCACCGGCCGCATTTTCCGCGCATCCCACTACGGGGTGGACCCCAAGACCGAGCAGCTGGACTACGACGCCATCCGCCGGATTGCGCGCGACGTCCGCCCGCGCATGATAGTCGCCGGCGCGAGCTCCTACCCGCGGCTGATCGACTACCCTGCCCTGCGCGCCATCGCGGACGAGGTCTCGGCCTATCTGCTGGTGGACATGGCCCACATCGCCGGGCTGGTCGCGGCCCGGGTCATCCCGAGCCCCGTGCCCCACGCGCACTTCGTGACCTTCACCACCTACAAGACCCTCATGGGGCCGCACGGCGGCGTTATCCTCTGTGGGGCCGAGCACGCCCGCAAGATCGACCGCTCGATCTTCCCCGGGACCCAGGGGACGCCGACCCTCTCGCTGGTCGCGGCCAAGGCGGTCTGTTTCAATCTGGCGGCCACCCCCGCGTTCCGGGAGGTCCAGCAGCGCACCCTGCGCACGGCCGTGCGCCTGGCGGCCGAGCTCGCGGCGAAGGGCCTGCGGCCGGTCGGCGGCGGCACCGACAACCACATGGTGCTGGCCGACCTGCGCGGCCGCAACCTCAAGGGCGACCGGGCCGAGGCCGCGCTCGAAGCGGCCGGGATCCTAGCCAACCGCAACGTCATCCCCTTCGACCCGGAGTCCACCATGACCGCAAGCGGCCTGCGTTTCGGGACGCCCGGCATATCGACCCGCGGCATGGGAGAGGGCGAAGTGGAGCTCATCGCGGGCTGGATCGACCAGGTCCTCGCCCGGCCGGAGGACGCCGCTGTGCGCGACCGGGTGCGCGCCGACGTGCAGGCGCTCTGCCGCCGGTTCCCGCTGCCCGAAACTCTCGGAGGCTGACCCCGCATGCCGACCCCCCGCTTCGGCGAGATCGAAGCCGCGATCGACCCCGACTGGATGGCCCGCGTCCTGCGGGAGATGATTCTGATCCGCAGCGAAAACCCCTTCGACGACCCTCCCGGCGAGGGGACCCGCGAACAGGAGATGGCCGACTACCTGGCCGGCCACATGGCCGACCTCGGCATGGCCGTGGAGATGCGCCCCGTGCGTCCGGGGCGCCCGAATGTCTTCGGCGTGCTGCGCGGCAGCACCGACCGCACCCGCCTGATGCTGGCCGGGCACATGGACACCGCCCGGACGGCCGGCTACCCCGACGCCTACGAGGTGCGGGTCGCCGACGGGAAGATGTACGGCCGCGGGGCCTGCGACATGAAGGCCGCGCTCTCCGCCTACCTCGGCGCGGCCCGCGCGCTGCGCATCTCCGGCGCCCGCCTCTCCGGCACCCTCATCCTTTGCGGCATCGTCGACGAGGAGTACCAGATGCTCGGCTCCAAGGCGATCGGCCAGGCCGGCCGCATGGCGGACCAGGGCATCATCGGCGAGCCCACCAACCTCAAAGTCTGTCCCGCCAACAAGGGCCGGGTCAGCACGAAGATCATCACGCGCGGCCGCGCGGCGCACTCGAGCGTCCCCGAGAAGGGGGTCAACGCCATCGCGGCCATGGCCCGGGTGATCGGGGCCTTCGAGGACTACAACCGGGAGCTTCTCGGCCGCCCGCCGCACCCGCTCTGCGGCAACGGGCGCTTTACGCCCGGGGTGATCCGCGGCGGGGTCCAGGTCAACATGGTGCCGGATTGCTGCGAGCTCGAGGTCGACCGCCGCACGCTGCCGGGCGAAACACGCGAGAGCGTCTACGCGGAGCTGCGGGCTCGGGTCGACCGCGCGGCGCAGGGCGACCCGGATTTCAAAAGCGAGATCACGGAGCCGACCTGGCTGATCGCGCCCAACGACATCGCCCCGTCGGAACCCGTCGTGCAGGCGCTGCGTGCGGCCCACGTCGAGCTCACCGGCCGGGACCCGGGGGTCGAGGCCTTCGTCGCCGGCTCCGACGCCCCCTACATGGGCTTCCCCACCGTGATCTGCGGGCCGGGCTCGATTGCCCAGGCCCACACCACCTGCGAGTTCGTCGACCTGGGGGAAGTGGTCGATGCGGCCCGCCTCTACATGCACGCGACGCTGCAGCTTCTGGGTTGAAGGGAGGACGGATGAACACCGACGAGTTGAAGCAGGCCGTTTACCGGGAAATCGACCGCCGCCGCGACGACATGGTGCGGGTGGCCAAGACCATGCTGGGGCACCCGGAGCTGGGCTACCGGGAGACCCGAACCTCCGCCCTCGTCCGCGACGAACTGAAGGCACTCGGCCTGCCGGTGCGGGAGGACCTCGCCATCACGGGCGTCGACGGCACCCTCGCCGGCGGGAAGCCCGGGCCTACGGTAGCGGTCATGGGCGAGCTCGATTCGGTCACGGGTCGGGAATCCCCGCTAGCCGACCCGGCCACAGGCGCCGCACACCTCTGCGGGCACCACATCCAGGTGGCGAGCATGCTCGGGGCGGCCATGGGCCTGGTGGGCGCGGAGGCGGAGCGCCACCTCACGGGCCGGGTCCGGTTCCTCGGCTGCCCGGCCGAGGAGTACCTCGAGATCGAGTACCGCCTGGGCCTCGTGCAGGAAGGCAAAATCAGTTTTCTCGGCGGCAAGCAGGACCTGATCAAGCTCGGCTACTTCGACGACGTGGACGCCGCCATGATGGTCCACGCCTACTCCGACCGGGCCGAACCCGGATTTCTCCTGAATGCGACGGGCAACGGCTTCATGGCCAAGTTCGTGCGCTACGAAGGCCGCCCCTCGCACGCGGGCGGCGAGCCGCACCTCGGGATCAATGCGCTCAACGCGGCCTGCATCGGCATCATGGCCGTCCACGCCCAGCGGGAGACGTTCCAGGACAAGGATGCGATCCGGGTCCACCCCATCATCACCAAGGGCGGGGACGTCGTCAACGTCGTGCCTGCGGACGTGAGGCTCGAGACCTACGTGCGGGGCAAGGGGCTGGAGGCCATTCTCGACGCCTCCCAGAAGGTCGATCGGGCGCTGCGGGCCGGCGGGGACGCCGTCGGCGCAAAGACGGTGATCACGAACATCCCCGGCTACCTGCCGCTCTTCCAGGACCCGACCCTGACCGACATCGCCGCGCGCAACGGCCGGGCGCTCTTGGGAGAGAAGGGCGCGCAGGAGGCCGGGTTCATGGGCGGCTCCTTCGACGTCGGGGACCTCTCGCACCTGATCCCGCTCGTGCACCCCTTCGTCACCGGCACGCGCGGTCACATCCACACGGCCGGCTTCTGCATCACGGACTACGAGGCGGCCGTGGTGCTGCCGGCCAAGCTCATGGCCGCCTGCGTCATCGACCTGCTGGCGGACGGGGCAACGGGTGCGCGCCAGGTCAAGCAGGGGTTCACCCCTCGGCTGACCAAGGCCCAGTACCTCGAGCTTCTGCAGCAGCTGAGCCGATGACGGAAGGATAAGCTCATAGCGGACAGGTTACAGAAGGAAACAGCCCGGCAAGAACCCGTTGCAGCACCAGCTCGCTTCAGAACCCGAACCCAAGGAGGTACGCCATGGCAGACGCTGGAAAATCGGCCCCCCAGGCCACGGCCGGCAGTCCAGGCCTCGTCTCCCCGCAGCTGATCAAGGTCTACGTCATCGCCCTCGTCCTGGTCATCCTGGCCGAACTGATCGGCTTCGCGCGCTGGACGCCGGTCGAGAAGATCACCATCCTGCTTGTCCCATTTGTTCACACCATCTGGATGGCGGTTCTCTTCGCCCCTCAGGCCGCAGGTCGCTGGGTGAAAGTTTACACGATCAGCGACTCCACCTGGGCCGCCGGCATCATCCTCGTGGCCACCTACCCGTTGATGGTCCGCTACGGCACCCTGGTCGGGCCCAACGTGCCCAAGCTGCTGCAGGCCGGTTTAGCCCTCATCCTGCAGGAGGCCGGCAACTATTGGGGCGCCATCGTCATGGCCATGCCAATAGGCATCATGATGGGCCTGAGGCGCGAGGTCATCGGCGCCTGCTATTCGGTGGCGCGCGAGCCCAACCTGAGCCTCATCGCCGACATCTACGGCTTGGATTCCCCCGAAGGCCGCGGCGTGATCGGCACCTACATCACCGGGACCGTCCTGGGCACGGCGTTTTACAGCATCCTCGGCAGCGTCTTCGCGCTCACCGCGCCGGCCATCTTTCACCCCCTGTCCCTCGCCATGGCAATGGGTGTCGGCAGCGCCAGCATGATGACCGCCGGTGCCGCCACGCTAGCGGAGGCGTTGCCCTCCTACAAGGACCAGATTCTGGCCTTTGCCGCGGCGAGCAATCTGATCACCGGCATCACCGGGCTTTACGCCTCCTGGCTGATCGGGCTGCCGTTTGCGGAATGGATCTATCGCATCATGGGCAAGAAAAAGGAGCCCGGGGCCAAGACCTTCTCGCTGACGGAGAAGCAGGTGCGCCCAGAGATCGACCTCAAGTGGACGTTTTTCCACCTCGTACTGATCTGCATTCTGACCCTGATCGGCAACTGGGTGGCCACCAAGGTCGACCCTGTCACGGCGTTGCCCGGCATGCTGTTCATCTTTGCCATCTGCGTCGTCGGCGTGCTGCTGGCGAAGTTCGTTCCATTCTATGTTCCGACCATCGCCTACATCGGCACGATCTCGCTGATCCTCACCATGCCGGGGATGCCCTATTCCAAGGAGATCCTGGCCGCGGTCGGCAAGGTCAACTTCCTGGCGCTGGCGACCCCCATCATCGCCTTCACGAGCCTGTCGATCGCCAAGGACCTGGACGCCTTCCGCAAGCAGGGCTGGCGCATCGTGGTGGCGGCGCTGATCACGCTCTTTTCGGTGTTCTTCAGCGCGGTTCTTATCGCCGAGGTGTGCCTGCGCATCCAGGGATTCCCCCGCTGAGCGCAGAACCGTCGGCCCCCTCCCGCAGACCGGCGGGAGGGGGCATTCCTTCACCTTGCGAAGGATCGAGGGGCATGGAGGTCGCATACGCGGTCGAAGAACCGGACCTGGTGGCGCTGGCCCGCTATCGGATGGAGCACTCGCCGGCCCGCGTCCGGCGCTACCGGATGGGGTGGCTCGGGCTTTCCGCGGCGTTTGCCGCCGGGGCCGTGGCGCTCCATCTCTACGAACTGCGCGCGCCGGCGTATTACCTCGGCGCCTTCGCCGTGTTTTTCCTGGTCTTCTACCCCTACTACTACCGCTGGCTCGTGGGCCGCACCATGCGGCGCATCGTGGCAGCACGGGCAAACCCAGAGGTTTTCGCCAAGCGATCCTTGAAGACGACATCAGACGGCATCGTCACCGGCAACGGAAAGCAGACCCCAATCGGCTGGGAACGGATCACCGGCATCGCCGTCACGCCAGAGCGAGCGTTTGTGGCCGTCGACGGCGATTACGCGATCGTGCTGCCGAAATCCATCCTGGGCGAGGAAACGTTCCATCAACTCGTCGACCTCATCCGCGCCTCCTTGGGCAGAGCGGCATAGCTTTCCACCCCGGCCGCGAGACGGCACATCACGATCTGCGGCGCCGATCGTCACCGAAGAAACATTGAGCGCCGGCCGCAACCGTACTATACTGGAATTACCCGCGCCGCCTGACCCCGCTTTACCAATAATCACCATGACCCGACGCGGGGGGAGGGCTCCATGAATCCCATCGGCCGCAAGAAGTTCGAGCTGGACACGCCCTGCCTCACCATCGACCTGGACGCGCTCGACGAAAACCTCCAGAAGATGCAGTCGCGGGTCAAGGCCGCCGGCAAGGCGCTGCGTCCGCACGCCAAGACCCACAAGTGCAGCACCCTCGCCAAGATGCAGATCGCCAACGGCGCGATCGGCATCTGCGCCGCCAAGCTCTCGGAGGCCGAGGCGCTGGTCGACGCCGGGATCTCCGGGGTGCTGCTGACCGGCCCGATCGCGGGCCGCGAAAAGGTCAACCGGCTGGTCTCGCTGCTGGGGCGGGCCTCTTTCCTGATGGCAGCGGTCGACTCGCCCGCCACGGTCGATCTGCTCGAGGCCCGCCTGGCCGAGAAGCAGCGGTGTCTGGACGTCCTGCTGGACCTCGACATCGGCCACCGGCGCACGGGCGTGCCGCCGGAAAAGGCCGCTAGCCTGGCCGACCGCCTCGTGGCCAGCCCGCAGTTCCGGCTGCGCGGCGTGCAGGCCTATGCCGGCCACGTGCAGCACATCCCGCGCTACGCGGACCGCAAGCTGGCGTCGCGCGACGGCCTCAAGCAGGCGGCGGCCGTGTTCAGCCGTCTGCGGGAGCGCTGCGAGGCGTGCACGGTCTTCAGCGCGTCGGGCACCGGGACCGCGCGGATCGACCTCTCCGTGGACGGGGTGACCGAGCTGCAGGCCGGCTCCTACGCCCTCATGGACGCCGAGTACCTGGCGATCGAGTCCGCCGATGGGTCCGACGCCCCGGACTATCGACCCGCCCTGACCCTGTTGGCCACTGTCGTCAGCGGCCCGCACGGCCGCCAGGTCACCGTGGACGCGGGGCTGAAGGCGCTCTACCGCGACGGGGGCCGGCCGCGGGTCCTCAACCCCGAATACGACTGCCTGCAGTACGAGTGGTTCGGGGACGAATACGGCCGCCTCGTGGCCCCCGATCGCTGCTCCGTCCTGCCCGGGGTCGGCACCGCGATCGAGCTGATCGTCTCGCACTGCGACCCCACCGTGAACCTCTTTGAACGCTTGCACATCACCCGCGCCGGCAAGGTCGTCGACGTCTGGCCGGTCGATCTGCGCGGCTGCTGCCAGTGATCGGCAGCCGGCTGCGGCGCGCGGCCGAACCACAGGCCGAACCCAAGGCTTCCCACTGACGTCTAAATCTGCTATGGTGGTACCCTTATGCGCTACGTCTATTTAGGCAGCACGGGACTGCAGGTTTCAGGGCTCTGTCTCGGGACCATGACGTTCGGCAAGGAAGCCGACCTCCAGGCCAGCGCGGCGATCTACCGCCGCTGCCGCGAGGCCGGCATCAACTTCTTCGACTGCGCCAACGTATACGCGACCGGCGAATCCGAGCGCATCCTCGGGGGGCTGATCGCGGGCGAGCGCGACCGGCTGGTCCTGACCAGCAAGGTCGGCGGCGCCATGGGCGACGGTCCCAACCGCCTCGGCCTGTCGCGCCGCAACATCCTCTACGAGTGCGAGCAGAGCCTGCGGCGGCTCGGTACGGAGTGGATCGACGTCTACTTCGCCCACCGCTTCGACCCGCTGGTGCCGATGGACGACGTCCTGCACGCGTTCGACACGCTCCGCAGCCAGGGGAAGATCCGCTACTTCGGGGTGAGCAACTGGGCGGCCTGGCAGATCGCCAGGGCGCTCGGCCAAAGCGCCCTGAAGGGGGTCATCGCGCCGAGCGTGATGCAGCCCATGTACAACCTGGTCAAGCGCCAGGCCGAGGTGGAGCTCTTCCCGCTCGCCCAGGACGCGGGCATCGGGGTCATGGTCTACAACCCGCTCGGCGGCGGGGTCCTGACCGGGAAATACGACTCGGCGGGGGCCGGATCGGGGCGCCTGGCGGAAAGCGAAACGTACCGCAGGCGCTACCCCGAACCGTGGATGTTCACGGCCGCAGAGGGCCTGAAGGCGCTTGCGGTCGAGACCGCGATTTCGCCTGTCAGCCTGGCCATCGCCTGGGCGGCCCGCCACCCGGCCGTCACCTGCCCGATCATCGGCGCCCGCTCGGTCGAGCAGGTCGAACCCGCGCTGCAGGCGCCGGAAATCGGGATGCCCGACGAGCTTTACGAGCGCCTGCGGGCGCTCGCGCCGTCGCCGCCGCCCGCGACCGACCGCACCGACGACGTGAGATAGGGGCCGGCCAAGCGCCGGCCCGATGGACATATGGACTCCGAACACGCCTGCATCCGCCTGAGGCCGAATCCGGAAGTGATCTGAATCCCCTGATCGAGAGGGCCCAAGGTATGCAGTTTCCCAGCATGAGCATCGGCGACGTGACCGCCGCCATCCCCATCATCCAGGGGGGCATGGGGGTGGGGATCTCCCTGTCCGGCCTGGCTTCGGCCGTGGCCAACGAGGGCGGCATCGGCATCATCGCGGCCGCCATGATCGGGATGGGCGAGCCCGACATCGCCACCCGGCCGCTGGAGGCCAACATCCGCGCCCTGAAAAACGAGATCCGCAAGGCGCGCGACAAGACCCGCGGGCTTCTGGGCGTCAACATCATGGTGGCGCTCACGCACTACGCCGATCTCGTCAAGACGGCCGTCGAGGAGGCGATCGACTTCATCTTCTGCGGCGCCGGCCTGCCGCTCGACCTGCCGAAATTTCTGTCCCCCGCTTCCCGCACGAAGCTCGTGCCGATCGTCTCCTCCGGACGCGCGGCCGAGGTGCTCTGCAAGAAGTGGGCGAAGCTGTCGCGCCTGCCGGACGCCTTCGTCGTCGAGGGGCCCATGGCGGGCGGGCACCTGGGGTTCAAGCGCGAGCAGATCTTCGAGCCCGAGTTCTCTTTGGAGAAGCTGGTGGCCGAGGTGATCGACGCGGTCAAGCCGTTCGAGAAGGAGTTCCAGACCGCCATCCCGGTCATCGCGGCCGGGGGGGTCTACACCGGGGAGGACATCCATCGCTTCCTGAAGATGGGGGCGGCCGGGGTGCAGATGGCGACGCGCTTCGTGGCGA
>JADHEF010001977.1_pt1 | contig 10591 bp, 9 predicted proteins | sample 8952391 | NCBI WGS metagenome assembly JADHEF01 (sample SAMN16124439, study PRJNA663245) | bioreactor sludge metagenome | isolation source: sludge (nitrite) | place: India:Bengaluru | collected 2019-02-28
CCTCGGGCCATCCGGGTGCGGCAAGACGACGCTGCTGCGGATCATCGCCGGGCTCGAGAGCCCCGACCCGGGCGGCAAGGTCTTCTTCGGCGGCGACGACGTGACCGACGTCCCGATCGAGAAACGCAACGTCGGCATGGTGTTCCAGAGCTACGCGCTGTTCCCCAACATGACGGTCGCGGAGAACATCGCCTACGGCCTGAAGGTGCGCGGCGTGGACGAGGCCCGGCGCACGCGGCGCGTCTCGGAGATGCTGGACATGATGAAGATCGGCGAGTTGCGCAACCGCCGCATCGACCAGCTCTCGGGCGGGCAGAAGCAGCGCGTGGCGCTGGCGCGGGCGATCGCGGTCCGGCCCAAGGTCCTGCTGCTGGACGAGCCCCTGACCGCGCTCGACGCCAAGCTGCGGGACCTGCTGCGGGTGGAGATCGACGGCCTACTGCGGTCGCTCGGCATTACGGCGATCTACGTCACCCACGACCAGGCCGAGGCCATGGCGCTGGGGGACCGCATCGTCGTCATGAACATCGCCCGCGTGGCCCAGATCGGAGCGCCGCGAGAGATCTACTTCGCGCCGTGCACCCGCTTCGTGGCCGAGTTCATCGGGACGATCAACCGCCTGAAAGGCAGGGTGCAGGACGACCGGATGGTCCTGCAGGGGGGCAGCATCCCCGTGCCGGAACGCTCCCGGGCGGGGGCGGAGAACGACCTCGAGCTTTTTTTTCGGCCCGAGCACGCGAGCCTGGTCGCCCCCGGGCAGGGGCACCTGCAGGCGACCGTGGTGGCCTCCTTCTTCATGGGCGACCGGACGCGGCTGATCATCACGGGTCCGGCGGATGACTACCTCACGATCGAAACCGCGGGCATGCAATCGTTCCGCAAGGGGCAGCAGGTGGAGGTCCGGGTGGAGCCGGACGCGTTGCTGCGCCTGGACGCATGAGGGGGCGGCCGGCATGGACCCGCTTGTGATCGCGCAGATTTCGGATTTTCACCTCAAGCCGCCGGGCGCGCTCGCCTACGGGGTGGCGGACACGGCCATCGCGCTGCGGCGCGCGGTCGACCACCTCAATCGCCTGGTCCCGCTGCCGCACGCGGTTCTGGTCACGGGCGACCTCGTCGACGAGGGCGCGCCTGCATCCTACCGGGTCTTGAGGGAAATCCTGATCGGGCTCCGGATGCCTTTTTTCATGGTCCCGGGCAACCACGACCACAAGGGGGGCCTCCGCGCGGCCTTCCCCGACCACCGCTACCTCGACGGGCTCGCCGAGGCGGACGGGCGCCGTGCGCTGTGCTACTGCATCGAGGAGTTCACGTTGCGCCTGGTCGGGCTCGACACGGTGATCCCCGGCGAGCACGGGGGGGGGCTCAACTCCGGGCGCCTCGCCTGGCTCGACCGGGTGCTCTCCGAGCGGCCCACCGCGCCCACGCTCGTCTTCATGCACCACCCCCCCTTTGCATCCGGCATCGGGCACATGGATGGAGAGCCCTTCATCCGGCGGGATGAACTGGCCGGGCTTCTCCGACGGCACCCGCAGGTGGAGCGCCTCACCTGCGGGCACATCCACCGGGCCATCAGCCGCCGGTTCGCCGGCACGATCGGCACGGTGACCCCGGGCATCGGCATGCAGCTGGACCTCGACCTGCGGCCGGAAGCCCCGTCGGTGTTTGTCATGGAACCGGCCGGCTTCCTGGTGCACGTCTGGACCGATCTCTGGGGGGATCCGACGCTGCTCACCCATGTCGGGACGATTCCCGAGCGGCCGGGGCAGTACGGCGGGCCGCACCCGTTCTTCGACGTGGTGTCGCCGAAGTAGGCGAGGCCGCGGTGTGGACAAGCCCCGCGCACTTGCGATAGAAGTGCGGACCGGCAGATCCGCCGGAAGGCCTGAACTCTGAACCCTGAACCCATTATTCGTTGCCTCCCATGCCCCCTCCCATCCACACTGAGGTTCTGATCGTCGGCGGCGGGATCACGGGCGTCGGGCTTGCGCGCGATCTGGCGCTGCGCGGCGTGCCGTGCATCCTGGTCGAGCGGCGCGACATCTGCGCCGGGGCCTCCGGCGCCAATCACGGGCTGCTCCACAGCGGCGCGCGCTACGTGCGCAGCGACCCGGCGGCCGCGGTGGAGTGCCGCGAGGAAAACGCGCTGCTCAAGCGCCTGGCGCCACACTGCATTGAGGAGACCGGCGGGCTCTTCGTCGCGGTCGAAGGCGACGACGAGCGCTATGCCGCCGAGTTCCCCGCGCACTGCGAGCGCAGCGGGATCGCCTGCCGCGAGCTGAACGTCGCCGAGGCGCGCGCGCTGGAGCCGGTGCTCACGGAGAAACTGATTGCGGCCTACCAGGTGGAGGACGCCTCGGTCGACCCATTCCACCTGGCGCTCGACAACCTCTCGGAGGCGATCGAGCTCGGCTGCCGGGTGATGCTGCACACGCGCGTGGCCGGCCTGGACGTGGAGGGGCGCCGCATCCGGCGCGTCCGCCTGGTCGAGGACCCGAGCGGGAAAGAGATCACGGTCGAGGCCGATCTCGTGGTGAACGCCTCGGGTGCCTGGGCGCGCGAGACCGCGGCGCTGGCCGGGATCGACCTGCGCCTGTCTTACTCCAAGGGGAGCCTGCTCATCACCGATCAGCGCCTGACCCAGCGGGTGATCAACCGCCTGCGGCCGGCCTCCGACGCGGACATCCTGGTTCCCGGCGGCACCGTGTCCATCCTGGGGACCACCTCGCTGCGGCTCGACCGGCTGGACCGGATCGTGCCGACCGTGGAGGAGAGCGACTACATCGTCGACACGGCCAAGGCCATGATCCCGGCGCTCGCGACCACCCGCTACATCCGGGCCTACGCCGGGGTGCGGCCGCTTGCGGGCGCGCCCGAATCGGCGCACGACCGCTCGGTCAGCCGGGGCTTCGAGCTGCGCGACCACGACCCGGACGGGGTCGGGAACTTCGTCTCGATCATCGGCGGCAAGCTGACCACCTACCGGCTCATGGCCGAGAAGACGGCCGACCTCGTCTGCGAGCGGCTGGGCGTGGACCGGCCCTGCCTGACCCGCACTCGGCCGCTCAAGGCCTTCGCCGCCAACCAGTGGACCGCGGCCGGGCTCTCCCCGCGCTTGTGGATGGAGGCCCGCCGCGCCGATGACCTGCTGCTGTGCGAGTGCGAGATGGTGCCGGCCAGCGCGGTGGACGCGGTGATCGACGGGATCCGCACCCAGGGCGGCCGGCCCAGCCTCTACGGGATCGGGCGGCGCAGCCGCATCGGCAAGGGCACCTGCCAGGGGGCGTTCTGCGGGCTGCGCATCAACGCCTACCTCTACGAAGGGAGCCGGCTGGCCGGCCGCGAGGGCCTGACGGACCTGCGCGCGTTCCTGAGCGCCCGCTGGCGCGGGATGCGGCCCATCCTCTGGGACACGGCACTGCTGCAGGAGGAGCTGCAGGAAGCGCTGCACTGCGGGTACCTCGGGCTCGAGCTGGAGGAGGGCCGATGAGCGCCGCCGGACCGAAGCCCTACGACCTGTGCATCGTCGGCAGCGGCATGGCCGGGCTGAGCGCAGCCGTGTTCGCGGCCCGGCGCGGCCTCTCCACGGTGGTCGTGGGCCGCACCGGGGAGATCATCTTCGCCACCGGGTTCCTGGACCTGCTGGCCATGCCCGTGCCCGAAACCGGGGAGGTCTGGGCGGACCCCTGGGCGGCACGGGCGGCGCTCGCAAAGGCCCAGCCGCTGCACCCGCTCGCCCGCATACCGGCCGAGGGAGTCCGCGCGGCGGTCGACGGGCTGGTCGCCTTTCTCGCCGGGCAGGGGCTGCCCTATGTCGGCGAGGCCGACCGGAACGTGCAGGCGGTCACCTCGGTGGGCACCCTGAAGACGACCTACCGTGTCCCGGCCACGGCCTGGAACGGGGTCGAAGCGCTCGGCCGTCGGTCGCCGGGCCTGATCGTCGACCTGCACGGCCTGAAGGGCTTCAGCGCGCGCCAGATCGTCGCGACCCTCGGCGAGCGCTGGCCCGGCCTGCGCGCGGCCCGCGTGGGCGTGCCGGGGGTTGCCGCTGCGAGCGAAGTCTTCCCCGAACGCCTGGCCCGCTCGCTCGAAGTCGCCTCCGGCCGCGAGGCGTTCGCGGCCGGGCTGCGGCCGCTGCTCGGGACGGCCGAGATCGTGGGGCTGCCGGCCGTGCTCGGGGTATCGGGGTCGTCGGAGGTTCAGCGCGACCTCGAGGCCCGGCTGGGCGTGCCGGTCTTCGAAATCCCGACCATGCCGCCGGGGATCACCGGGCTGCGGCTCAAGGAGGCCTTCGAAGGCGGGCTGAAAACGCTCGGGGTCACGCTCTGCCTGGACAGCCGGGTGACCCGCGCAGAGGCCGACCCGGGCGGAGGGTTCCGGCTGCTGGCCGGGCCGCTGCGGGAGGCGGAGGAGGAGATCGCGGCGCGCGCCGTCATCCTGGCGACCGGCCGCTTCATGGGCGGCGGTCTGCAGGCCGACCGCCGGCGGGTGTCCGAGCCGCTCTTCCAGCTGCCGGTCCGCCAGCCCGCCTGCCGGGACGACTGGCACCGGGAAGACTTTCTCGACCGGCGCGGGCACGCGATCAACCGGGCCGGAGTCGAGGTCGACGCGGCCTTCCGCCCGGTCGACGCGGACGGCCGGGTGGTGCACCCGCGGCTGCGCGCGGCGGGGTCGATCCTGGCCCACCAGGACTGGATGCGCATGAAGTGCGGCTCGGGGCTGGCGGTGGCGACGGCGTGGGCGGCGGTGGAGGGGCTCTTTTCAGCTTGATTCAGGATGCAGGTTGCAGGATGCAGGAGAAAGACTCCCGGTCGACGGGCACTATCTTGCATCCATGCATCCTGGATCCTGCATCAGCTGGATCCTGATCCTGCATCGAGCATCAGCCTCACGTGACGATCGGCTTGAGCACCGGCATGCCGGCCTCCGGGTCGTGGCTGCGCACGAGCCTGAGGTCGGTGAAGGGCAGGATGACGATTTCAGAGGTGACCAGGATGGGGCAGCGCCCGCGCAGGATGTGCCCGCCGTGGGCCCGGCCCTGCGAGTCCGCGACGGCCGCGTGCAGGTGCACGAAGAGCGTGCCATCCTCCTCCGTGCCGTTGCACCCCGACGCCGAGACGATTTCGACGGGCGACTCGAGGTGCACCGGGTCGCTGTAGCCCCCGCCGGCGGCGTTGGCCATCGGCACGACCACGAAGAACGAGGCCCGCCGCAGGCTCGCGATGCAGCTGACGATCGCGCCGCTTCGGATTTCGCGCTCCCGGCAGACCTCCTCGATCCCGGAGATGAGGTCGGTCCCCGGGGTGAGCCGAACGAAGAGGGCCGGGCCGTGGTCGGTGGCGGCGTGATGGGCGGTCATGGAAACTCCTTAACCCGAAGACGGATTGAAGTAAAGCGGCAGTGCTCCCATTCCTCGTTCCCGTTAAAATCCTCGTCACGGTCGGGATGGTGCTCGGGCTTGCGCTCGTGGCCGAGCGGGTCAGCCCGCGGGTGGCCGGCGTTCTCTCGGGCTACCCCATGGGGGCGGCGATCGCGCTCTTTTTCATCGGTTTCGAGATCGGGCCGCAGTTCGCCGCCGACAGCGCCGTGTTCGCGCTGGCCGGGCTGACCGCCTCGCTCGCGTTCGTCTCCGCCTACTACGCGGCGTCGGCCCGCTGCCGGGGGCGCGCGATCGGGCCGGCGACCGCGGCGGCGCTGGCCGCCTATTTCGCGGCGGCCTGGGCGCTGCAGGCGGTGCCCTTCTCGCTGCCGGGGGCCGTGCTCCTGCCGGCCGCCTCCATCCCGCTCTTCGTCTACCTCTTCCGCAGGATCCCCAACGTGGCCATCGCCCGCAGCGTGCGCTTCACGCCGGCCGTGCTGCTCGTGCGGGCCGGCCTCGCGGCGGCCATCATCCTGGCGATCACCGCGGCCGCGCGAGCCGTCGGCCCGGCATGGGCCGGACTGTTTTCCGCCTTCCCGACGATGCTCTTCCCGCTCATGTTGATCGTGCATCTCACCTATGATAAGGCCCATGTCCACACGATCATCAAGAACTTCCCGCTGGGCCTCGGCTCGCTGATCGTTTACTGCGGCACCGTGGCGCTCGGCTACCCGGGCCTGGGGGTGGGGGGGGGGACTGCGGCCGCCTTCGCGGCGGCGACGGCCTACCTGCTCATCTTCGGGGCGGTCGTCGTCCGGCGGCGGAGGTGAAGGGCTCGGCGCCCGGCAACCGGAAGGAGGTCCGATGGATGCGCATCTGTGCAAGCTGGTGGACACGGCGATCGCCCGCGAGGAGGAGGCCTACAGGTTCTACACGGAGCTGCGCGAGCGCGTGAGCGACCCGGCCGCGCGCGATGCCATCCAGTGGGTGGCGGGGGAGGAGGTGCGGCACAAGGAGTTTCTCGTCCGCTACCGCGCCGGGGAGTTCGGCGCGGGCGCGCTGCGGTTGAGCGATGTGATCGCCACCCGCATCGCCGAGCACATGGCCGAGCCGGAGCGCTCCGCGCAGATGAGCAGCGCCGAGGTCTTTCTGACGGCCGCCCACCGCGAGCTGCGCTCGCACCGCTTCTACACCGAGCTGGCCGGCCAGCACGCGACCGGCGAGGCCCGCGACATGCTGCTCAAGATGGCCAACGAGGAGCTGAAGCACAAGGAGAAGATGGAGTATCTCTACGCGAACACGGCCTTCCCGCAGACCTCAGGGGGATAAAAAACGGCGCCGCAGGCCGTGATCCGGCTTTGCGCAGCACTTTTGTGGATGCTCACATACTGGTCAGTATGCTGCGCTCCCCAAAAAGCCGCGCGCCTTGTCTGACGGCCCGGGGCGCCGTTCTATAGCGTTTGTCAGAAATATGTTCCGGTTGGGCGGAGCCGCATGAATGCGTGGGAGAGGCGTCCCGCCTCGATCGGGATCGCGGCAAGATGCCGCTCCCACACGCGACTATGAACATTGCGACAGCCGGCAGGCCCGTTTACCCGTTCGCGGCACGCCGTTTTCCGGGTCCACGGGCAAACGGGCGCACGGGTCGACGGCCCCTGATCCTCATGCCGCCGCCTTGGCTTTCGGCTTGGGGTCGACCGGGATGACGGTGACGGGCACCGGCGAGTGCTTCAGCACCTTGTCGGCCACGCTGCCGAAACGGAAGTTGCCCTTGGCCCCGTGGCTCGCCATGACGACCTGATCCACCTTCTCCTTCTCGATGAGCTTCAGGATCTCGGTCGCCGGGTCGCCGACGGCCACGTGTTTGATGTAGAGCGGGCACCCCTCCAGGTATTTCTCGCAGATCTGGCTCAGGCGCTTGGTCGCCGTCCGGTTGGCGTGCTCCATGAGCTCCTTCACGCGCTTTTCCTCGAAGGCCCCGTACCACCCGTCGTGGTGCGCGATGTCCTCGATGACGTAGAGCACGTGGATCTCCCCCGGCTCTTTCTGGTTCAGCTCCTTGACGTGGGGCAGCGCTTTTTCGGATATGCTCGAAAAATCCGTCGGCCACAAAATGCGTTTCACCGCCATGATCCGCCTCCTCGTGCATGGGTTCCAGCCGTGAACACCTTCACATGCACAGGAACATAACACCCGCGGCACGCTTGTAAAGGACGCGGGGTGCCCGCGCGCCGCTCCCCCAAAATGCAAGCGGCCCCGCGCGGGGCCGCTTGCATGCTGCTTGAAACGCCGCCGTCGCGACGTTTATTTCTTGCTGTCCTTGCTGTCCTTGACCTCCTCGAAGTCGGCGTCCACGACGTCGTCCTCGGGCTTGGCCGCGCGGGCTCCACCCCCTCCGGGCTGCTGCTGGGCGCCCGCCTTCTGCCCCTCGGCCTGCGAGGCCTGCTGGTACATGGCCTCGGCCAACTTGTGGGAGGCGGTGGTCAGCTCCTCGCTCGCGCGCCGGATCTGCTCCGTGTCGTCGCCGTCCATGACCTTGCGCAGGGCGCCGATGGCCTCCTCGACCTTGGTCTTGGTGGCCTTGTCGACCTTCTCTCCGAGGTCCTTGATCGACTTTTCGGTCGAGTAGATGAGTTGGTCGGCGTGGTTGCGCGCCTCGACCAGCTCGCGCTTCTTGCGGTCCTCGTCCACGTGCATCTCGGCGTCCTTGACGAGCTTGTCGATCTCCTCCTTGCTCAGGCCCGAGGAGGCGGTGATCTGGATCGACTGCTCCTTGCCGGTGGCCTTGTCCTTGGCCGACACGTTCACGATGCCGTTGGCGTCGATGTCGAAGGTGACCTCGATCTGGGGCACGCCGCGCGGGGCGGGCGGGATCCCGACCAGCTCGAAGCGGCCGAGGGTCTTGTTGTTGGCCGCCATCTCGCGCTCGCCCTGCAGCACGTGGATCGACACCGCCGGCTGGCTGTCCGTTGCGGTCGAGAAGACCTGGCTCTTGCGCGTGGGGATGGTGGTGTTCTTCTCGATCAGCTTGGTCATCACGCCGCCGAGCGTCTCGATGCCGAGCGACAGCGGGGTGACGTCGAGCAGCAGCACGTCCTTCACGTCGCCCTTGAGCACCGCGCCCTGGATGGCGGCGCCCACGGCCACCACCTCGTCCGGGTTGACGCCCTTGTGGGGCTCCTTGCCGAAGATCCGCCGCACGCGCTCGACGACCGCGGGCATGCGCGTCATGCCGCCCACCAGGATGACCTCGTTGATCTCCCGCGGGGCCAGGCCCGCGTCCCGCATGCAGGTGCGGCAAGGCTCCTCGAGCTTGTCGAGCAGCTCGCCGACCAGCCCTTCGAGCTTGGCGCGCGTGATCTTGAGGTTGAGGTGCTTGGGGCCGCTCGCGTCCGCGGTGATGAACGGCAGGTTGATGTCGGTCTCCATCGAGGTGGAGAGCTCGATCTTGGCCTTCTCGGCCGCCTCCTTGAGGCGCTGCAGCGCCATCTTGTCGTTGCGCAGGTCGATGCCCTGGTCCTTCTTGAACTCGTCGGCCAGGAAGGTGATTACCCGCATGTCGAAGTCGTCGCCGCCGAGGTGGGTGTCGCCGTTGGTCGCCTTGACCTCGAAGACCCCCTCGCCGATCTCGAGGATGGAGATGTCGAAGGTCCCGCCGCCCAGGTCGAAGACCGCGATCTTCTCCTCCTTCTTCTTGTCCATGCCGTAGGCCAGCGCCGCCGCCGTCGGCTCGTTGATGATGCGCAGCACGTTCAGCCCGGCGATCTTGCCGGCGTCCTTGGTGGCCTGGCGCTGGCTGTCGTCGAAGTAGGCCGGCACCGTGATGACGGCGTCGTTCACCTTCTCCCCGAGGTAGTCCTCGGCGTACTTCTTGATGAAAGCCAGGATGTAGGAAGAGATCTCGGCCGGGCTGTAGCTCTTGCCGCGGATCGAGAGCTGGGCGTCCCCGTTGGAGGACTCCTCGATTTTGTAGGGCAGCACCTTGCGGTCGTACTGCACCTCGCGCGAGCCGAACTTGCGGCCGATGAGGCGCTTGACGCCGAACACCGTGTTCTCGGGGTTGGTGATCGACTGGCGCTTGGCGATCTGGCCGACGAGGCGCTCACCGCTCTCGGTGACGGCCACGACAGACGGCGTGGTGCGACCTCCCTCGGGGTTGGTGATGACCTTGGGGTCGCTCCCCTCCATGATCGCAACGCACGAGTTGGTGGTCCCCAGATCGATTCCGATTACCTTCGGCATACCGTTTTCCTCCTCCTGATGTCGGTGTCGAATATCTTTGAAAAATGGTTCAGCGGGTCGGGTCCCCCTCGGCGGGGGCCGCGGACGGGGGCGCGGCCACCACCACGAGGGCGGGCCGCAGCAGGCGTCCGTTGATCATGTAGCCCTTCTGCATTTCGCGCACGACGGCGTTTTCGGGCAGGCCCTCCGAGGGCTCGCGCAGAATGGCCTCGTGAACCTCGGGGTTGAACGGCTTGCCGGCCGCCTCGACCGGGGTGACGTTGAACTTCTCCAGGATCCGCGTGAGCTCCTTCAGCGTCAGGCTCAAGCCCTCGGCGATGCCCTTCTGGGACCCCGCTGGGCCGGCCGCCTGCAGCGCGAGCTCGATGTGGTCCACGATCGAGAGCATCTCCCGCAGGAGCGACTGGTTGGCGTACTTGCGGAACTCGTCCATCTCACGCGCCATGCGCTTCTTGTAGTTCTCGAATTCCGCCGTTGTCCGGAGCAGTCGATCGTGGGTTTCCTTCAGCTCCTTCTCCTTGGCCTCAAGCCCGGCCGCCGCGGCATCGCCCTCGGGCGTCGGCGCTTCGGCCGCGCTTTCCGCTACCGGTGGTGCTTCGGCCGCCTTCTCGTCCTGGGACGCGATCTTGATTTTGCGCATGTCGGACATTCACCCTGCCTCGGTCGATTAAGATCGACCGGGAACATAAGGCAGGCGCCTTTGATGTCAAGCCGCAGAGCTAAGGGTTTATTTAAGGAATTAGAGGCGTTGGGTTGCCGGGGCAGGGGAGGGGCCGCTGGGGCCCGGGGCCCTCGGATGTGTGGCCCGAACCATCGGTTCGGAAACGATCCACGACACAGCCGACATCACTTATCGCTGCTTCCTTCCGGACCTGACGAGGTTCGTGCGCGTCTGTTGCGTGGCGACCGGCCGGATGAATCCGGGCCACACGTCCCAGGGCCCTGGGGCGGATAGAGCGGGTGCGAGCTCGCACCCGCATGGCGAGCAGG
>JADHEF010001979.1_pt1 | contig 10566 bp, 16 predicted proteins | sample 8952391 | NCBI WGS metagenome assembly JADHEF01 (sample SAMN16124439, study PRJNA663245) | bioreactor sludge metagenome | isolation source: sludge (nitrite) | place: India:Bengaluru | collected 2019-02-28
CCATTCACACCATCGCTGTATAACAAATCCTTTTACAGCCTCACCGGAGTTTCGGAAATAATCCCCGATAGCTTGAATGTATTATTCTTAATCTGAACGTGATCGCTCACCTCTGCCCCGCTCTCAACGGGATAGCTGGTAATATCAGCCTGTCTGCGTATTCCCGTATCCGTCACGGCATCAAACACTATCGCCTGATAGTTCTGAATATAGCTATCTGAGGACGAATTATATACAGATGCAAGGATGGTGAATCCGTTTTCACCTTTGGTGCGGGTAGCACTGCTGTTATTACTGTTCTGAGTTGAATTGATACGGGAGGCATCGCTGCCCCCGATAGTTAAACTACCTGGTGTTGCCATTTAGCCCCCCGTCCCTTGTCCAGATGAAACAGCCAGCACCATACGCTGATTGTTATCATTGATACGCTGATCAACGGTAGCATTAAGCATGTTTCCGAATGTCGGATCAGGAGAAATAGTTAGATGGATAAGCCCTTCCGGTAGCTGATTCTGCAATACTACAGGCTGCATGATCGGCGCACTGGCTGGCTTAGCGGGCGCTGCTGCACTCTGTTTCAACATCGAAACAGGAGAGTAATCTCCGTTGGTGCTCTGCACGTAGCTGCTCACGTCCTTAGCGTCGCTTGTCCCGTTCCACCATTCGCGCACTGTGTCGAATACATTATGCTCATGACCATCCGCTTTCGGCTGGCTGGCTCCATAGGCGTTAGCCACTGGATTACTTCCAGCCTGTACAGGTGCTGACGTAGTGCCGTAATACTGGCTAACAGCTTCTTTAGAGGTGTTATCCCCATTGAGTAGGTTGAGCTTACCTGTGATCCAGTTGGTTAGCTTCATCAGACCATCCACCACATCGCCCGCAGCCCGTCCGACACCCTGAAAGAAGGGTAACGCCTCCTGCATAGCGTCCTTAAACTCTCGCATGGTTTCAGGGTCAATCTCTGACATAAACCCTTCGAAGAATGCCAGCTTCTGGCTATCGGAGAGAATGCTAAGCTCCTGATTAAACTTACGGTAGGCCACAAGCTGATCCTGCTGTGCTTCATCCAGCCACTGCCCGTTACGCTTGAGCACGTCCACCTGATAAGTAAGAGCCTTCCCGCCATTCATAAAGGCTTTGGCGTAAAGTCCGAGATCGTCCCCGAGGTCTTCAAGATTGTGCAAAATTTCTTGTTCGCTCAATCCTTTAGATTGCATTGTGTTGGTATATGAAGAGACAAAACCAAACGGATTTTTAGCCCATTCTTTAAGCTGTTCAGGCGTGTACCCCATATTCAAAGCGGTGTTAATACCTGTTGGTGCTCCTGTCCATTCACCTTGTTTATTACGTTTCGCATTCAACGCACCATCTGCGAGCTTTTCAGAAACATCTTTTGCTACATCGAGGTTTTTTCTGGCTCCCTGGGTTCCCATCCCGCTATCGATACCATTAGCCTGTGCAAATTGGCCTAACGATTGTAAAAAGTTATAATCTACACCGCCCAATCTGGCACGTTGCACAATTTCGCTACGCTCTTCCTGTGCTGTAACAGCCTCTTTCCCCCATGAATAAGCACCGTAAGCCGCCGCACCAATACCAGCGCCAGCAAGCGCACCAGTGCCTAAGCCCATCAGAGAGCCAGAGATAGCCCCTGTAGCCTTACCACCGCCACCAAGAGCGTTAGCCCCTCCCGCTTTCGCCGCAGCCCTACGCTCAGCGTTAATGCGTCTGTAGCTCTGCTGGAGTCGTTTGATCTCGCTGTTTTGGCGTTGTAATGAGATAGTACCTGCTGCATAAGCCTTAGTGATCCTGCTGGCCTGTAATGCCGCCTGGGCTAATTCTACGTTGGTAAGGTGTTGCATACTTCTAAAGCTGCTGGCAGTGTCCAATAGCTTCAATTCAGCCCGTTCACGGCGCTGTGCGTTTCTTGCGGCCTCTTTCGCTGCCTGAGCCTCTACACGGGCTTGCGCCTTAGCTGCCCTTGCCTTTTCTCGTTCATCGCTATTACGAGGCTTTGACGCTTTCTTATTCAGCTTGTCTAATTCTCTTTCAGCAGATTTAAGCCCTTGGCTGAATTTTTTCATATTCAACGTGGGATCTTTAATGCCTTTAGCTTTCTTCTGAATTTGATCGAAAGCGTCCATAGCTTCTTTCATTGAATTACGATCAACACTAAATTTCACCGTGTTCTTGATAGAACTTGTGTGGATTTCAAGCATGATTATTCACCGCCTTTCTTTTCGTTCACAAGATAATTAAGCGCATCTGATACACTCATTCCTTTGAAAATGAGTTGTCTTAAATTTGAATAGCTCACATCAAGTGCTCTCGATACGGCTGCTAAATTCAGTAGTTGCTCGGCATTCGTATCATTAAGTTGTAAATGCAAGCCTCGACTCTTTAGGATAAGTTCCAATTTCATCTTTCCTCTTATTCTGGAAATAAAAAAGGGCGGGAACACTGGGGAGATGTTCCCAACGTTCACACGCCCTATTCAAATAGTTCTTCTTTATTTCAGACGGTTAGAACTACCGTCTACGCTCGTTAAGCGCTCAAGCTACCGAATACAATCGACTGTGCCACCACTTGTGGGATGAACGGCAGGAATGAAGACTCGGAACAGATAGAAGGGAAACCAAATTGCTGATCAACCACAACGTATTGATGAACCAGATCAGCACCCTTGCCCTGTGTAGCGTGGCGAGTACCCACACCGCTATGCAGAGTGAAAGCATTGTTATCAAGCAGTGGGATCGCTACGAAACCATCAGCGCCAATGCGGGAGGCAATGGAAGGGATTCCGGTAACATCGATCACGGTAACGCCGTTTAACTGCCAGGACTCAAGCCCAGGGTTATCGGTCTGCACTTTGGTAAAGAAGTTATCAGGATTGTTAACGCTCAGGGTGTAGGTCATAAACTGCGAAATGCTTGAATGGTAACGGAGGGCGCTTGCGGCCTTTCCTGCTGCCAGAATCACCATACCACGGCGTTGTTTTGCCAGCCCTTCACCCAGAGTTACCGACTGAATACGGTTAATCTGCGTTAGCTGTTCAAAGATATTCGCTGTGTCGCTTGCATCAAGCGTGAACTGCGTTTTAGCACCACCTGCAAGGAAATCTAAGTTTCCCTGATCGGTGTAGTCGCTGTCCTGTTTCAGCTCCAACAGGGCTTCACAAAGTGCAAGCTCGATACTGTTTTGAATCTGACTGTATTGGGCGGCAGAGAAATCAGCCAGTGCCAGCGTAATCTGATCGCCTACATCTGGAATTTGACGGCTGCGGTACTGTTCCAGATCACGCGAGGTTACGGAGTTTAAAGAGTTCACGTAGCGAAGACCATAAAGCTGAGTGCTGAACTCTGGACGGCGTGCCGTACCCCAGGCGCTTTGTGCGTAGGCTGGCTGTTCCGGTGCAGTCAGATTATCAGAGATAATGCTGGTATCAATTGCAATGCGGTTTAGCTGGTGATGTTCAATCTTAAATAGATTTAAATTCGAGATGACATTATTGGGGGCAACGCTGATCTCGAAGGGAGAGGCGAAATCATACATTTTCCCAGAAAATAGATCGGTGTAAGACATTATGTTGTTATTCCATATTATTCTTATGTGGTACGCAGTGCAACAGTGCCATAATCGGCAAAGACATAGCCTTTAGCTAAAAGGGTCGCCACGACAGAAGCGTGATCGAGAGATGTTTCCAGAGCTTCCGCATTCAGAACCACCATTACCGGATTGGCAACAATCAGATATTTATCCCCTGCTTTCGCTGGTTCTACGAGTACATACGCAATTGAGCCAGTGCTTGCGGCTGATTCGCCGTCTTCGTCCACCACAGCCCCGACAGGGAGATCGGTAGAGATACCAGCATCCAGTTTGATTAAAGAATCCTGCAAAATACCATCTGCTACGTAGCAAACCACTGATGCTCGGATTAGGTCGTTAAATGACATTGAGTTATCAGTCCTTATTCTTTGCCGCTAATGCTGATAACTTGTCTTTCAATCCGTAGGATGTATCTTTATTAGCTGCTTTGGTTTTAAATAAACGTTCAGTTTCTTTGATTAGCTCTTCTTTAGAAATGTTAAGTAGCTTAGAAACTGCCGTAATAGTTTCATCAGAGAGTGTCAAACTCTCACCTTTATTCATCAGAAACATTGTCGTTTCCTCGTATTTATAACGTTTTTGTTACTGTGGGTAAAAAGAAAGCGGCAATAAAGCCGCTTCTTTGGGATAGCTGGAAATCTTATAAACCAGCCTGGGGATCATTCCGTGTCGTTGCAAAACACGCTTAGGATGAATGTTCGCCTATTGGAATTTCTTATCACTACCAAGCCTTTCGACTTAATAATTAATAAGGAGACAATACAACTCGACTAAAGAAAAAATGTTCCAGTGTCTGAATTCTCTGTATTGTCTGACAACTGCGCATTATAAAGACGTATAACGATTTCAGTTGTAAAGAGCGGGATTGCTCTTCTATAAAATCACTCGTTGTGAATTACTACCCTTAGAAGGTGTTCTCCACCGGATATCCCCTATTCATTGAGAAGAGGCAATAAATAAGGCAGTGGAGATCCCTTGTTAGAAACAAACGAAACGTAGCAATAAAGGACACAACCAAAAATCAAGAAGGAATGATTTTAGAGAAGAGGGCTACCCTACAAGGGAGGAGTAGCCATCTATGGGAGAAGTGATTCGAATACTATCCCTACTTCTTATTCTATAACATTTCTGTTAATTTGTCAATACCAAAATCGACATTTTATTCACTTTCTTTGCATTTTTATTCAAATTCACTTACTGCGTATTTCTCGGCAATGGCTCCTGCCAGTTCCGCAAGTTCGGCGGTGATGTATTGCAGGGAGCAAGCAAGCTCTTCAAGGTCATTCGCAATGCGCCACGCCTGATCAACGGTGACGGTATCCCCGTTCATCTGCACCAGGTGCTCTACAGCAGCGCTCCAGTGTTCAAGGGCGGTGATTGCCTGCTCGGTGTATTGCAGCGCTTCCAGGAGCGCGGAGGGCGTTCTCTCACGCCACGCCTTATTAACAAGCCGCAGGGCTGGTAGATGCCAGATATCGTGGAAAGAGTTAATAAGGGTGTTCACGATGTTCACGGTGTCCATAGTGTTAAGAGTCATAATGTTCCTTGGTATCAAATAGGGTGTCAAAGTCGCGGGTTAAATTGTTAAGGTGATTAACCGAAAGCCAGCCGCAATAATGTTCGTATGAGGAGAAATTAAGAATTTGCCATTTGTGAAGATTTGAAGAATCCACATTAAAGATTTTCATCTTCCTGGGTTTCCAGAATGCACCAGGGCAGCTATTGAGAATATCCTGTAATGCGCCCATCTCGTCAGGAGACATTGCAGGGCTATTCTCTTCAATTATTGTAGTTTGCCATTCACCAGGAACAGAATTGTATTCCTTCGAAAGGCGAGATAGATTTTGAAAATCAGATGTTCGTAATAATGATTGTGCGTTTCGTTCAAATTTTGTAACTACGTTACGTTTTCTTTTTCCCATTCATTCCTCGTAGAGGGAAACTTCCGTGTTTTCTCGTTAATGTCCATACTGCGTAAAATGCAAATAACCAATACATAGCGATGATCATAAAAGTTTCCCTATTGTGAGTTTTAGAAATTAGAGTAGATAAATTCTACATTGTCTCGTTCGATGTGTTTCAGCGTGAATGATAAATAGCTACTTTCATCATCTATCTCAATCACACCAATGTTGCGCAGCGCACGAAGCCAGAACCTGATCCCGTGATCACTTACACCGGATTTATCAGATAGCTCTCCGTAAGAAATGCGAGTCCTACGTCCTTTCCAGAACCAAACCAAGGCATGGTAAACGCCCTTCCCGCTATCGTTGATCTGTATCTGGTTTGTGTTGTTCAGTTTTATGTATTGTATCAATTAGTCCTCCTGATTAGTTCCAGTGGCGTTGTATTGTGGCGATCCCTTTCTTCATTAGTTCAGCCGTTTGTCTTTGGGTCAATCCTTTGGATTTGTGTTCCTGTACTTCTTTACGGGTGTTGTTACCTTTAACTTTCTTTCTCACTTTCCCAAATTTCAGACATTCAATCTTTGCTCCAGGGAAATAATGCTCTTTGATGTATTCAGCAGTTGCCAGATCAGGTACTACGAACACCAGAGGGTGATCAGTGTCAGCATTACGGATAGATGTACGACTAATAAACTGGTAGCACCGTTCATAATTCATCGCGGAGCGTTGCTTATGTTCAAATTCTTCAACATTCCAGCCGTTAAGCTCCGCATACTGCCGCCATTTACCTTGGAAATCTTTATCAAGATTACTGCAACCAAGAAACGCTGCATTGTGTATGTGCTGGTAATGGTTCAGGCCATAGGAAGCCATTGAAACACGGATACCACGGGAAGCATCGGTAAGAATTTCATCCCCTATCGTAGTAAACTGACACAGGGATTTATCTCTGTTGGTAGCGAAGATAAATTCACCAGGCACGCGCTGGATGATTTCCTGGAGATGTTCGTGAAACACTTCCTGTAATGCTGACAAGGTGCATCTGTTTTCACATACGGCGACCAGGGAGATCGGTACACGCTTATGTTTACGTCTTTCAAGTGGCGGCTGTAAATCTTCACCAGCTTCCTCAACTTCGTATTTCGTCAGATGTTCAGCAGCCCAGACAAACAAACTTCGAGAAGAGCCAGCACCTAAGAGTGTAAGTTGTTCAGCCCATTCTACAGATCTGATAATTGGTGAAGCAGTGAAGGCAAACAGGTGTTTATTCTCTTCGTAGAGAAGTCCAGCACCCTGCATAATCGCCCAGAGCAGGCGCTTTAACTCAGCACCATTCGCCTCTGTTTCGTGCCAATAGTCGTAGAAATCTTCACGCTTATCCTCACTCAGGAATAACAATCCGTCCCGCTCTTCCAGCCAATCCAGGAATGGGAAATTTTGTTCCGTCCGTTTGGTATGCTGCACTTTGATGTAAGCGCCAAACATTGCATCAGGGATTTCATCAACAAAGATACTGAAATTACGGAGAAGGTTTTGAAGTTCCGTTTCAAGCGCTGCACGATAGCAGTAATGAATGAAACATTGATGTGTACAGATAATAACCGAATGCTGGAAATCGTATTCCAAGGTGGAAATTAGGTGTCTTACCGCTTCTGTTTCGGTGTCCACATGGAAACTCTTCACCCGTCTGTCTTTTAGTTCTTCCCTCACCTGTCCACATAATTCATGTGTTGGCATCACGAGAAGATAACGAGGGGGAATTGCTTCGGAGTTTGTTAATAAACTTGATTTGATGTAGTGCTGTAACGTGGTGGATTTTCCAGATCCGCAAATTGCATCAACGAATTTTACTACTTTTCTTCTTTGGTTCATTGGTTTCCTCTTTGTTAAGGACTGTTGTTATTAATTCGCTCACCAGTGCGGCGGCGGCTTTATTTTCACGATTAGCCCGATTGATCAGAGCCTCGTAAGTTTCAGGGGTGAAGTTAATCTTCATTCTTTGGAATCCTTCTTAAATTCATCAAAACGGGATAATGCTTCTTTAAACATCTGTTCACGTTCGAAATACTTTCGTTTTCTGGCTACGTACATAGATGCGTAGATTAAATCTCTTGTGGCTTTACCACTCACCAGTTCATAAAACACCTGGTCACTACTGAAATACTTCAATAACTACCTCCTTCGGATTTTGGATGCAAAAAGCCCCAGGCAGTTACCCCGCCCAGGGCTGAAAAGTTCAGAAGGTTTTCTCCCCTTCATACTTACCATAATACACTATTTTAATAACGTTTGTCAACCCCTGCCACAAAATAAATTTGTCGTCAACAATTTTTTCATAATAGGACAAGACGGCTTCTCAAGGAAGGGTATCATTTCCGGCTCTTCATGCAAGTGAGCCGATCTTGTAGCTACGCTACATTGCACAATTAACCTGTTAACACATCATTTTAATGATAAGCCCTTTTACATAATTTTGATGTGTTGAGATCGTAGGCTCACAATGAACCAGCGATCAGCGGGTGAATGTCGCATGAAAAAGTATCTGCTCATGATCATCCTGCACAATGATGTATGTTCGAGGAATACGAGAACATAAGAGAGATAATTAATAACCTTAATTTAATTAAGGGTAGTTAGTAGTTGGTTTGTGTCAGTGAGTGAAGCGAACATGACAAGTTTCTCTACAGGAAAACCTCTTCTCAACAATAACTTTCAGTAGAGGTTACTTTCCTGTATAGCTATCTCCCATGCGCGTGATCAGCGCATACCAAATTGTACAGTCCACTTTATGGAGAATTAACCCTCCATCAATCCTGATTACGTGTTAATAGCGAATACTCGCCTCCATAGCGCCGGAAAAATCCCACGCTAATTACATTCTAAATACCCGCTAAACCCCAGGTAAAGCGATGCTTAATCTATTCTAAATAACCCGCCTGTAACGTTCTCTGAGCGCCTTTCTCACTTTCGAAGTATCTTTCATCACTTATACGAAAGCCTTGCGCCGTGCGGCTCACAGCGATCATTGTCCACAATGTACACTTTCATGATAGGTGCAATATGCTTAAAGACTTTTTGTGTTCTATCAAATTTATTTTAATCGCGATTATTCCATGCCGAAACCTTCCAATTCATTAGCATTCTAATCATTTCTTGGTGCAATCAACTCAGGTGAGAATTATTATCATCTATCGTGCGATATCGCCCAGCTTCGATACACTTTCGTAAAGTGTATTTTGTAACTATTTGATTTTATTCAATCAGTACACTTTTCCATCACTTCGCCGTGCAAACAGGGGTAACTCCCCGTCATCGAAAATAAATTTCTTGACATAACCACCGTTTCATGAATCATTGGCTAAATTGAATTTATTGTTAATTTTCAATCTGTTACAGATATTCGGTGCTGACGGACAGCAGAATTGGGGCGGCCTCGATCACGCCGTTAAGCAACTCAAGCAACCGCGCACACATTTTGATCATTTTGTGCTCTTCTTAAACATACGTATCGTACAACCTGTTGAAAATGATCAATTTCTGATCAATGATGTTTTCACCGAAACGAACATAAGGAGGGGTAAAGATGAAAGGTATTAGTCAGGCGCTAAAGAGTGCAGACGAAGTTAAGGCAGTAGCAGCAGAGCTACAGCGCAACGCCAGAAGCAACCTGTTTTATTGCTTGTGGGTGTTTATGTATGAAAGCGGTCTACGTATCTCTGATGTGCTCAAACTCCGGTACGAAGATGTAGAAGGGCAATCTCACCTCAAGGTAAAGCAGGAGAAAACGGGAAACGTAGTAAGGCCAAAGGTGACAGCCGCGATGCTGTCAGTGGTGGCACAACGCAAGGCAGAGCAAGCCGATATGCCAGTGAAAACGGATTTCATCTTTAGCAAGGGCGATCTCCGTAGCAGAGGCAACGCTGTAACCCGTAACACGGTATTCACTGAATTTGGGAAGATGGGACGTAGAGCCGGATTCTCTAACGTGGGCTGCCATACACCACGTAAAAGCCGTGGCCGAATTTTATTCGAAAATGGGGTGGCTATAGAGACAATCGCCCATTTCCTGGGACAGACAGATCCGCGCTCAACCATGTATTACATCGGGTATGGTCAGGACGTGCAGGACGATTTAACAGAGGAGTTTTCTTTAGAATGGTGATCAACATGAAACGCTTACTGGTGCTGACGCTGGCGCTATTGCCAGCCCTCGCCCACGCAGCGATCACATTAACTTTGACAGACGAACAGGAGACAGATAACGCGAAGATCTGCGTTTACAGCAACGCCAACTATACGGAGACAGTGACGACCAGACCGTCGCAGCAATGCCGCTACACAATGACCTTTGAAGAGGAGTAATGAGTATGGAGATTATAGAGATGAACGAACACACAACCGCTTTCAGCCCTATTGAGAGCGAAGAAGAATTGAAATTCGCCGTAGCATTTTTGGACATGTGGCAGAGAAGCCAGGAGCACGGCGTGAACTTTGAACAGGTGTTGAAAGATGCAATTCAACAAGCAACACCGAACGAGGATCGTAAATGGGTGAGTATCAAATGACTAACAGTTACGGATTGAAAACGCCTGAACAATGGCAACAAGAAAGTATTCTTGCCCTGCTGTTTCATTACGACCACGTAGAAGCCTGTTTCATGGCAGATGCAATCAAGGTGTTACCAGAAGATCACGACGTGAACAGAGCGGAGGAGTATTTAGAAAGCCTGATAGAATGGCTGGCTGGTAACACGGACGAAAGCGAAATGAGAAAGGCTATCGAGTGTTACAGCGTCAAAGGCAGCGAAGAGCAAACAGAATTTTTCTTAGGTGCAATTCTCGGAGATGAGTATTGAAAAAGGAAGAAGAGCTAATCACCAGCTTTATCTGGTGTGGTGCTACGGTGTGCGTTTATACGCAGGTAGTGAAGTTTGCAGGGACGACGATACAGCGTCATCTGTTACCGAGAAATTTACGCAATGCTGTTAATAGTGCTGTGTGGATTGGCCCCTATATTTCCATACACTTTTTATCACTTAACCCATTACTGG
>JADHEF010001982.1_pt1 | contig 10554 bp, 9 predicted proteins | sample 8952391 | NCBI WGS metagenome assembly JADHEF01 (sample SAMN16124439, study PRJNA663245) | bioreactor sludge metagenome | isolation source: sludge (nitrite) | place: India:Bengaluru | collected 2019-02-28
TCTCATCAGGTGCCGCCTAACCTCAAGTCTTTGGAGGAAATCGCGAGCGCCAGCGTAATCATGCTTGATCTGATTCGTCGCAAAGGTGAGGCAAATGTCCTGTTTAACTTAGGAATCAGGGGACACAGCGGCAGCGAATTTGCCTCGATCCCGTACGAATTCACGCGCCGGTATGTTCGGCCCCTGCATGCATTCCTCATCCTTTCCTTCAACAGCCTAAATGTGCTTCAGGAATTCCAATGCCGGTTCACAACGCTGCTGTCTCCGCAGTTTCAAGAGGCCTCTTTTCGCGTCGCTGGCTTTTGGGAATGGCTGAATGCGAATCCGGTGACGGCCGAAATGATTAGGCGAGTTCTTGCCTCATCGAACGCCCAGCAAATCCTCGCCGCCTCCAGCTATCATGTTCCGCCCCAAACGGAATCCCCGGATGACATCTTGGCTGTCGGCTTGCTGTTGATGCAAGAGTGCGCAAGCGGCGAAGATATTTACAAGATGCATTACTCGCATGGAATCCGGCCCGATTTCCCGAGCACAAACCTTCAAGACACGACCGATGCTGTAATGGCCAAGTTCATTATTCCCGCTCTTGCTCATATAGAGGAACAACTCGTGGCTTATGTCGCGCCATCGCAAGAGGTGACAGTGCCGGAGCCGGAAGTTATCCAGCAACGGATACCCCCCGAAATCCAAGAGAGCCTCGCCGCCTTCAAGTCCGACCACCCCGAGACGACCGCCTTCATCATGATGCAGTTCGCCCAGACCGAGACGCACAGCAAGATCGTCGCCACCATCAAGGCGGCTCTTGCGGACAAGGGCATCACGGCACTCCGGGCGGATGACCACCAATACCACGACGATGTGTTCCCCAACGTCAAGACCTACATGCACGGCTGCGACTTCGGCGTGGCCGTCTTCGAACGGATCGAAGACGAGGTCTTCAACCCCAACGTCTCCCTTGAAGTCGGTTACCTGCTCGCCCTCGGAAAGCCCATCTGCTACCTCAAGGACAAATCCCTCAAGCGGCTCCCCACAGACCTGATATCCAAACTCTACCGCGAGTTCGACACCCGCGCAATCGAATCTACGCTTCCCGCCCCTCTGCTCAAATGGCTGGAGGAGAAACGCATCGGCAAGTCGTCAGTCGGCACCGTGTAGCGTCAGACCTCGAAAGGCAGACGATGGACACCACACTTCCCATAACGAATAAACATCACGTCTGCCTATTGACACACGATGCGGACTGTGTTCTACTATGCCCCAGCACACCCGCCGGGCCTCTGTCGCAAGACATGCTATCTCTCGGTGGGTTTTTTATTTTCAGGGGGGCCGTATGAGGTACGACAAGCCGCCGCTGACCTTCGACGGGCAGGTGCGACACCTGCTTGAGCGCGGCGTTCAGGGCGACCCCGACGTCATGCGCGAACGCCTCGCGTCCGTCAACTACTACCGCCTTTCCGGCTACCTTTTTCCTTTCCGAAACCCCGACAACCAGACCTACCGCCCCGGCACCTCGTTCGACGAGGTTTGGCAACGCTACGCTTTCGACCGTCGGTTGCGCCTGTTGGTCATGGATGCGATCGAGCGCATCGAAATCGCGATCCGTACGCAGTTGGCGTACCATCACGCCCACGCCTACAACGACCCCTTCGCCTATTGCCTGCGCCGCGACTCGATGTGGGGCATCGATGACGCCAAATTCGCGGCCTTCCGGAAAAAAGTCGACGACGAAACGCACCGCAGCCGCGATGTTTTCGTCGCGCATTTTAAGGACAAATATGCGGACGCCCATCCCGCGCTGCCCGTCTGGATGGCCGTCGAAATCATGTCCCTCGGCACGGTCCTCACCTTTTACCGCGGCGTGTCCCATGCCGTCAAACAGTCCGTCGCCACCCATTTCGGTATGCCGGACAGAGTTTTCGACACCTGGCTGCACACCCTCTTCGTCGTCCGCAACATCTGCGCCCATCACGGCCGTCTCTGGAACCGGGAGATGCGCTTGAAACCGTTTGTCCCGCGGCGGAAAGAGTATCCCGACTGGCACACGCCTTACACCGTCCCGAACGACCGCGTTTTCGTGGTTCTCACCATCTGCCGCTACTGCCTCCGGCGGATCGCACCGCAGAGCCGCTGGCCGCACTGTCTCGATACCCTTCTTTCCGACTTCCCGAACGTCCCGACCGCCCAAATGGGCTTCCCCGCCGACTGGAGGGACTCACCCCTTTGGAAGTGACCGTCAACAGGAGCCCTCAATGGCAACCAGTCATCAAGCGAAAGTCAGGGAATGCAAGCTGCCAGGGTGCTTGAAGTGCCAGAACCGGATCGAACGGAACCACAACTCTGACGACGGCATCTGTTTCAACAACAGATCCATGTTTGATGGCCTGCCCCTGCGTTGCGTCGGCGACTGGGCCAACGAGAAGATCCACTATTTGTCGCGCTATTTTGAGATTTTTGCTGGCGGGATGAAAGACCTATGGGATGGTAATCTGCGCTACATTGAAGTCTGCTCCGGTCCCGGCCGTTGCAGCACTCGCAACGGTTACGAGCAGGATGGCACCGCTCTTGCCATCCTGAATAACGAGGCTGTACGGCACATCACAGACGCAATCTTCATCGACTACAACCAAACCGCTGTAGACACCTTGAACACCCGCATACGCAACGTTGGCCTCGAGACAAAAGCCCGTGCACGCATAGCAAACTACAACGACCCCGACGCCATCCGGCGAGTTCTTAGAGAGCGCCCGTTCAGCGGCCTTGCGTTTTGTCTAATTGACCCGACCTCTTGCGACATCCCGTTCGAAACGGTCAAAACCATCGCCCGCGCGGCTGGGAGCAAATGCGACCTGCTGATCTCATTTTTTTCAAACACGGATTTCCGCAGAAATGCGGTCAATGCGACCCTCGATCCTGCATTTTACGCGGCACGTGAGAGGTACACACGGTTTCTAGGACAACCCGACTTTTTCACCCAAAGCGAAGTTATTGAAGCGGCAAAACTTGAAAACTTCGTAAAACTGGCTACACTGTTTCAAATCGCGTACGGAAACAGCCTGCAGGCGCTTGGTTACCATTGTGCTGCCCCCGTACGGGTCGCTGATTATTATCACCTGCTCTTTGCATCGAGACACCCCAGAGGGCTTCAATTCTGGAAAAGTGCTGTCAAATTGGCCTACAACGGCCAAGGTGAACTGTTTTGAGTAATTACCATGAACGTCATTTATGAACCCAAAGGCCGCGCGAAGGAGTATTCCGACCTCGCCTGCAACCTCTACCGCGGTTGCACCCACGGGTGCTTGTACTGCTACGCCCCGGCCTGCATGCGCACCAGCAACGCCAAGTGGCACGCCGCCGCCATCCCCCGCACGCGAATCATCGACCTTTTCGAGAAGGACGCCGCCCAGTTGCGCGGCGACAAGCGCAAGATCCTTTTCAGCTTCCTGAGCGACCCCTATCAGCCGCTGGAAGCGACCGAGCAGCTCACACGCAAAGCCCTTGAAATCGTCAAGAAGTACGGCCTCAAGAGCCAGATTCTCACCAAAGGCGGCCGGCTGGCCGAGCGCGATTTTGGCCTGTTCAAAGCCTGCAAGACCGAACTCGGCGTGACCCTCTGCTTCATGAACGACAGGCTGCGCCAGCGCTGGGAGCCCGACGCCGCGCCGGTCAGTGAGCGCCTCGCGCTCCTCAAGTCCGCGCACGAACAGGGCATCTACACCTGGGTCAGCCTGGAACCCGTGATCGATCCCGACGAGGCCCTTGCCGTGATCCGCCACGCCCACCCCTGGGTCCGCCGCTGGAAAGTCGGCAAACTCAACCACATGAAAGCCGTCGAGAGCAAGGTCGACTGGAAGAAATTCCACGCCGACGTGAAAGCCTTACTGCTAGATCTTGGCGCTGACCATTACATCAAAGAAGACCTCCGAGCCTTCGTCTAACATCCCCGCCCTATTCCCCCCATGTTCACCCGGCCCGACAACCTCATCACCGCCGCCCGCAAGACCGCCGCCGCCATGGCCGGCAACGTAGCGCCCGCGCAACAAGCCCATTATTTTGCAACCTCATCCCCGAGCGACCCTGAGGGCTGAGCCGCCTCTTTGCCTTGCGTCAGCGAGACGCCCGTCGCCACCGCGATGACAACTGCGGCAAGGATTGCGGCGACGATCAGCACTTTCCTGGTTTCGCTGCCAACCTTCTCCTTCCATAATTTCGCGATCTTGTCACCCGCGAACGTGAAAACAGCCAGCACGGCGAACAGGATAAGCATGGGCGTCAGCCCGATGTCGCACTCCCGAAGACTCCGGAGGGAACTCGCTTGGGCAAACACGACCGTAGCATACGCCATTGGCATTCCCGCCTCCTTCTCTTTGCCTCCTAACGCGGTGACGGCAACTCGGCAGCGCGCAGCAGCCGCAGCGCGTTGAGAATCACAAGCAGCGACGCGCCCATGTCGGCCGCGATCGCCATCCACAGCGTGCCCATGTTCAGGAGCGTCAGCGCCATGAACACGGCCTTGACCCCCAGCGCGAAAAAGATGTTCTGCCGGATGATCCGCAAAGTCCGCTGCGCGTGGCGGATCAGCCACGGGATTTTGGCGAGATCATCGGACATGAGGGCGATGTCCGCCGTTTCGATGGCCGCGTCGCTGCCGGCCGCGCCCATCGCGATGCCGAGCGTGGCGGCCGCCAGCGCGGGCGCGTCGTTGATCCCGTCGCCGATCATGGCCGTCGGCCCGACATCGCGCACGAAACCCTCGACCGCGTGCAGCTTATCCTCCGGCAGCAGTTCGGCCCGCACATCGGCGATGCCGACCGCCCGCGCGACCGCCTGCGCGGTGCCCGCGTTGTCGCCGGTGAGCATGACGATCCGGCCCACACCTGCCGCCTCGATCCCGCGCAGCGCCTGCGCGGCTTCCCCGCGGATCGTGTCCGCGATACTGATCAGGCCGCACACGTGGTTCTCGTTGCCGATCACCACCACGGAGTGGCCCAAATCCTCCATCGCTTCGATGCGCGCGTGTACGTCCGGCGTCTCAAGGCCCTTCTCGTGCAGCAGCCGGTGGCTCCCGAGCCAGAACAGGCGGCCCTTAATCAGGCCTTCGGCTCCCTTGCCTTTGAAGATCCCGAAGCCTTCCGCCGCCGGGACGGATACCTGCCGCGCCTCGGCATACCGCAGGATGGCCTGCGCCAGCGGATGGTCGCTGTGGGTTTCGAGCGCGGCGGCGCGTTCCAACAGGTCCCGTTCCGTGTGGCCGTTCAGCGGCACGATGGCTTGCAGTTCGGGGTGCCCGCGCGTGACGGTCCCGGTCTTGTCCAGGGCGACCACCTTGAGCGTCGCGGCGGTTTCCAGAAACGCGCCGCCCTTCACCAGCACGCCCGCGCGCGCCGCCGCCGACAGCGCCGAAACGATGCTGACCGGCGTGGAGATAACCAAGGCGCAGGGGCAGGCGATCACCAGCAGCACCAGCGCCTCGTAGAACCACGCGCCCCACGCGCCGCCGAACAGCAGCGGCGGCACCAGCGCCACCAGCACGGCGAGCAGCATCATGGCGGGCGTGTAAACCCGCGCGAACTTCTCCACCCACTGCTCCGAGGGTGCCCGGCGCGACTGCGCCTCCTCGACCATGCGGATGATCCGGCTCAGCGCGGTGTCTTCCGCCGCCCGCGTGACGCGGAACTCGATCGCGCCGGTCTCGTTGATCGTGCCCGCCCACACCTCGTCGCCCGGTTCTTTGCGCACGGGCGCGGACTCGCCCGTGATCGGGGCCTGATTCACCGCGGTCGAGCCCTTGGTGACCACGCCGTCGAGCGGCAACCGCTCGCCGGGCCGCACCAGCACCGTCACGCCCACGTCGATCTGGCCGACGGGCCGCTCCATCACGTCCCCGTCGTGCGGGCAGATATAGCGCGCCGTCGGCGGCGTCACGTCCAGCAGCGACTTGATCGCCCGCCGCGCGCGCCCCACGCTCCATGACTCCAGCAGCAGCGACAGCGAGAAAAGAAAGGCGACCGTCGCGGCCTCCAGCCACTCGCCGACCGCCATCGCCCCGATCACGGCCACGGTCATCAGCAGGTTCATGTCCGGCCTGACCCGCCGCGCCGCCGCCCAGGCCTTCGGCGCGATGAACCAGCTCCCCGCCACGGATGCTGCCGCATACAGAAGAATGGACGGCAGCGGGTAACGGTGGGCCTCGCCGCCCGTGCCCAGCAGCGCATGGAAGAAATCGCCGTGCAGAACCGCGTGCGCGGCGAACCCCGCGAGAATCAGGCCCCCGCTCGCCCAGCAGAGCAAGGCGCGGCCGTTCCGCCGCCAGACCCCGCCGTCACCACCGGCCGGCGGCTCCGCCGCGCCGGACGCGGCGCCTTGCGGCACCGCATCCAGCCCCGCCCGCTTGGCGGCCGCGATGATGTCCGCGTCGCCGAGCGTTTCATCCGACAGAACAACGTCCATCGTGCCGTTCAACAGATTGAAATCGAGCTTGGCCACGCCAGCCAGCCTTCCGACTGTCTGGCGCAGCGCTCCGGTCTCCTCGGCACAGTCCATGCCGCCCACACGGTATCGCCTGCTCGTCATGGTCCGCCTCCTCTATTTCTCTTGCCTAACCGACCGTCTTGAAAAAGAAATAGCACAAGAGCAAGGACGGATCAATCACCTCTCGCGTTGTGCCGGTCATTACATCTTGCGTTTCGTCGACAGTAGCCACGAAAATCTTGCCGTCACCGCGATGTCCGGTGCAGGCATGTTCGCGGATGACGGCCGTGATGACAGCCTTGTCGGCGTCGGGACAGACAATTTCCAGTCTCGTTTTGTCGCGACAGGCAAGCATGTTGGTTTTCTCCTCGTAATGGGGTTCCGTGGCGGCTATCAGGTGTCCGTGGCCGCTGTAGGGGAGGATGGTCATTCCGTCAATGCCGGCGGAACGCAGAGCGTCAGTCACTTTGTCGGCCATGCCGGGCCGGATGAAAGCCGTGATCAGTTTCATTGCGGTTCCCTTTCAGATCGTGTCGCCTGAAGGCACAGGCCACACCTGTGCTGTTAATCCAGAACGCCGGAAGAACAGCACAGGCGGGCAGAGCCGTCAAATCACATCCCGGCCCTTCGCTCCCGTGCGGATGTCCTCCGCCTCGTCCACCGTGGACACGAAGATCTTGCCGTCCCCGTGCCGCCCCGTGCGGGCGTGCTCGCGGATCGTGGCCACGATCTTGTCCTTGTCGGCGGCCGCGCAGACGATCTCAAGCTTTGTCTTGGCCACAAAGCCCAGCGTGTCGCCCGTCTCTTCGTAGCGCAGGCCGGGCGCCTGCACCATACGGCCGAAGCCTTTGCAGGGCACCACGGTCACCCCGTGTACGCCCGCGTTCCGCAGGGCGTCGGTCACTTTGTCAGCCATGAACGGCTGGATGTACGCATTAATCTGTTTCATAACGTTCCTTTCGGTTTCTGTCCGCACGCGTTCAGGCTTTGACTTCTTTCCGCTCCTGCCTCGATTCAACGATGTGGTAGATCGCCGGCAGCACGATCAGCGTCAGGGCCAGCGACGACGCCAGCCCGCCCAGGATCACGGCGGCGAGGGGCCGCTGGATCTCCGACCCGCTGCCCGTCGCGTAGATCATCGGGAGCAGGCCCAGCAAGGTCGTCAGCGTGGTCATCATCAGCGGACGGAGGCGCATCTCGCAGCCTCTGCGCACGGCCTCCGCCGTGCTCAGCCCCTCCTGCCGGAGCTGGTTGAAGAAGGTCACCAGCATCACGCCGTTCTCCACCGCCGTGCCGAACAGCACGATGAAGCCGATCGCCGTGGACACGCTCAGGTTGATCTTGAGCGCCACCATCGTCAGGATTCCGCCCACCAGCGCGAACGGCAGGTTCGCGATCACCAGGAAGGCGCTCCGGACCGAGCCGAGGGCCGAGAACAGCATCAGGAAGATGAGCAGGATCGAGACCGGCACCACGACGCCCAGCCGCTTCATGGCGCGCTGCTGGTTCTCGAACTGCCCGCCGTATTCGATGAAGTAGCCGGTCGGCAGCGACTGCGTCAGCGACTGGAGGCTGCTCTGCGTCTCGGCCACGAAGCTCCCCATGTCGCGTCCGCGGATGTTGCACTCCACGACCACCCGGCGCATGCCCTTCTCGCGGCTCACCTGGGCCGGACTCTCCGTCTCGACGATCTTGGCCAGCCGGGCGAGCGGCACCCGCGTGCCGTCAGGAGCCGGCACCAGGAGCCGCCCGAGCGCTTCGATGTCGTTGCGGTCCTTCTCCGGGAACCGGACGAGCACGGCGAAGCGCATCTGACCCTCGATCATCGTGGTCGCGACCTTGCCGCCGACCGCCGTCTCGATCAGCTCGTTGATGTCGGCCACGTCGATCTTGTAGCGGGCGATCGCCCTGCGGTCCGCGATGACCTCGACCTGCGCCGCGCCCGAGATCTGCTCGACCTTCACGTCTTCCGCCCCGCGGATGCCGCCCATGATCGACGCGATCTTGTCCGCCTGCGGCTTGAGCACCTCCAGGTCGGGGCCGAACACCTTGACCGCGAGGTCGCTCTTGACGCCCGAGATCAGCTCGTTGACGCGCAGCGCGATGGGCTGCGAGAACGACAGGCGCACGCCCGGTATCACCGCGAGGTCCGCCTTGATCGCGTCGACCAGCTCCTCCTTGGTGCGTCCCGTCTTCCACTCCTTCTCCGGGTGCAGCATGATGACCAGGTCGTTCTGCTCCGGCCCCATCGGGTCTTCCGATATTTCGGCGCGGCCGGTCTTCGTCACCACGGTCTCGACCTCCGGGAACTTGAGCAGGCGCTGCTCCATGACCGTCCCCACGGCCACCGAACCGTCCAGCGAGGCGGAGGGCAGGCGCACGACATTGATGGCGAGCGATCCCTCGTCGAGCTGCGGCAGGAACTCCGTGCCCAGGCGCGGGACAAGGAGCATCGTCGCCGCGAACAGCGCCACGGCGACCGCCAACGTCACCCACCTGAAACGCAGCGCCAGCGACAGGAGCGGCATGTACGCGGCCTTTATGACGCGGATGCTGAAGTTGTCGCGGGTCGTCTTCTGCCCCTTGAGGAACAGCGAGCACAGCACCGGCGTGATGGTGAGCGCGGCCACCAGCGAGCCGGCCATGGCGAAGCACATCGTCGTGGCCAGCGGCTTGAACATCTTGCCCTCCATCTGCTCCAGCGTGAAGAGCGGCAACAGCACCACGACGATGATCAGGATCGCGAAGACGATCGGCCGCGCGACCTCGATGATCGCCTCGTAGATGATCGTCCCCTTGAGGGATTTTTCCCCGGAACGCTCGGACAGCAGCCGCGCGATGTTCTCGGTCACCACGATCGACGCGTCGACCACCATGCCCAGCGCGAGCGCGAGGCCGCCCAGGCTCATGAGGTTCGCGGTGACGCCCTGCCAGCCCATCAGGATGAACGTGATGAAGGCCGTGAAGGGCAGCGCCAGCGCCACGATGACCGCGCCGCGGAAGTTGCCGAGGAACATGAACAGCACCAGCACGACGAAGAGGCCGCCCTGCATCAGGGCGTCCGAAACCGTCTTGATGCACGCCTGGATCAGCGAGGTGCGGTCATAGAAGGGCTTGATCGTCACATCCTTCGGCAGGCTGGCCTGCACCGCCGGTATCGCCTTCTTGACGCTGTCCACGACGATCTTGGAGTTCGCCCCGCGCAGCATGATCACCATGCCCGCGACCGTCTCGCCCTTGCCGTCCTGGCTCACCGCGCCCTGCCGCGTCTGCGGCCCGATCTTCACCTCCGCCACGTCCTTCAGGTAGACGGGCGTCCCGTCCTTCGCGTGCAACACCACGTCCTCGATGTCGGAGGCGGTCTCGAACAGGCCGACGCCCCGCACGTACGACTGCTCCCAGCCCTTCGTCAGGAAGCTGCCGCCGGAGTTGGCGTTGCTGCGTTCCAGACCTTCCAGGACCTCGTCCAGCGTGAGCTTGTACTTCAGCAGGCGCGCGGGGTCGACCAGCACATGGTACTGTTTGACGAACCCGCCGAAGCTGTTGACCTCGTTCACGCCCGCGATCGATCTCAGCTGCGGCGAGACCAGCCAGTCCTGGATGGTGCGCAGCTCCATCGGTGAACGCGTCGGACTCTCCAGCGTGTACTGGTAGATCTCCCCGAGCCCCGTGCTGATCGGCCCCATCTCCGGCTCGACCCCCTCGGGGAGCTGCTCCTTCGCGGCCTGCAGCCGCTCGAAGACCAGCTGCCGCGCGAAGTACGTGTCGACGTCATCCTCGAAGACGACGATCACCTGCGAGAACCCGGCCTTGGACATGGAGCGGACCTGCCGGACTTTGGGAAGCCCCTGCAGCGATTTCTCCACCGGGAACGTCACCCGCTGCTCGACGTCGACCGAGGCGAGCCCCGGCGCGTCGGATAGCACCATCACCTGGACGTTGGTCACGTCCGGGAAGGCGTCGATGGGCAGCATCCGCCAGGCGATCACGCCCGCCACGGACACCGCCGCCGCGGCCATGATGACCATGAGCCGCTGCGTCAGAATGAACTTGATGAAATTGTTTAACATAAGCGTGTTCCTTTCG
>JADHEF010001980.1_pt1 | contig 10551 bp, 5 predicted proteins | sample 8952391 | NCBI WGS metagenome assembly JADHEF01 (sample SAMN16124439, study PRJNA663245) | bioreactor sludge metagenome | isolation source: sludge (nitrite) | place: India:Bengaluru | collected 2019-02-28
CGACTACACGGATCCCGGTGCGGGACCTGCGGGGGCAGTTTCCGCCGTCAGCGAAATCACGCTGAATGTTCCCGCCCAGTACCAGGCGGGCACGGCGTCGCCCGCGGGCCTTTTCGTGGACGGCTATAACGGTGACCTGATCGTAAGTTGGCGCAGCAGCGGCCTGACGGCCCGGTTCACCAACTCGGGCAGTTTCGTGTCGCTTGTGGGCGGCACCCACTCGTCCACGGGGCATTGCATGTACGGTAACATCGGCGGCACTTCGGTGTCGGTCTCCCTGTACGATGGCGCGCCGGTCGCCGGTGCCGCAACATTCCCCCGCTTTGCCATCAGCGAACTGGTTGGCGGTTCCGCCGCCAACGCGGTTGTCCGCGAATTCACCCCCAACCCGCCCGCCGTGGCCCAGGTTAACACCAATGCCACCGGCGATGCGGCGATCGACCCGGTTTCGGGTGACATCTTCGTCATGCCCAGCAACCACTATGTGGGTCGCTATACCTACACGGCTCCGGCCGCCGGCGTGACGAAGAAGTGGAACCTGGCTGGCACCGGAAGCTGGTTCACCGCCGGCAACTGGACCCCCGCGGGTGTGCCGACCATCAACGACGACGTCGTGCTCGACCACTCGGTCCAGGCGGCTGCGTACGAGGTTCAGGTGGACAGCACCACGGTGGAAGCCAACTGCCGCAGCCTGACCGTCGGCGACGGCACCGCCCCGACGATTCAGTGCACACTGGCTGCCGCGGGCACTTTGCGCCAGGCGATCAACCTCCAGGGCACCAAGAATTCCAACCCGACCCTGTGGGTCAAGGACCAGGGGCGCTTCAACTACAGTTACACGGGCCAATCTGGAAGCACGGTTGCGTACTTCTGGGATCCGAACGCAACCGCCAAGGTGGAAAACGGCGGCACTTGGTTCAGCAACACGGCCCGTTCGTTTGCCATCCCCTTCCCGCCCGCCCTCCCGGCCGAGTACGTCCAGAACCTCTATGGCGCCACGACGTTCGCGGACAGCAGCAACTTCATCATGGACACGAACGATGTGTTCTCTGCCTCGGGCCGCACTTTTGGCAACCTGACGTTCCAGAATCGGGCGACCGCTTACACCGCCTCTGGCTCGTTGCCGTTCGCAATCCGCGGCACGCTGACCGTCAACAATGCCGGCGGCTTTGCGCCGTCCATGACGGGTTCCCTGGATATCAACGGCTTCACCTCGGCCCAGACGGTGGCGAGCGCCTACAACGCGATGCCGTTACGCTTCAACACCTCCCTGACACTTCCCACCAACACATTTGTCTCGTACACCGGTGACATCGAGATTCCGTCCGGTGTGAGTGTTACGCTGGGTTCCAATGCCACGTTTGGCGGCACAAACACCGGCAAGGTGTGCGTGGTCGCCGGGACTCTCACCGTCCCGGCCGGCGTCACGTTGACCGTGAACGGTTCCATCGCCCCGCTTTCGGGCGTCGGTTCCGTCACCGGCCCGGGAACGCTGAACTTCGGGGCAAGCGGTGGCACGGGCACGGACGCCGCAACGGGCATCCCGGCCTCCGGCCTGCCGCCCGAAATCACCGTCGCGACGGTGGGCGCGGTCCCTGCCGCCACCGCCGGTGCTTTCGCATTCGTCGGCGGAAATGCCCAGGTTGCGGGGCCGTATCTGCCGGCCGGTGCGGTTGGCGGAATCGTGCTGCGCAAGACCTCGTCGTCGGCCCTCAGCCTGACGGGGGCGTACAACGTGAACAACGTGCTGAGCCTGACCACCGGCACGCTGAACACGAATGGCACGACCATCACGCTGGGCACGGCTGTTGCCACGCCCGGAACACTCACTTTCCCGTCGGCAAACGGCTACATCCTTGGGCCGTTCCGCCGTTGGCTGGGCACCGCCGCCGCTTCCAACGACTTCCCCCTAACCGACGCCGTTGGCGGCAACCCGCGCATCTTCACGTTCAACCGTGTGGGTGCAGCCACCACGGGTGGCACCATTGAAGTGGCATTTATCCCCCAGAACCCGGGTTCGCTCGGCACGCCGATCGATCCGCTGGGCAGCGTCAACTCCACGCAATACCTCACCAAGGTGGATGCGACGGGATATTATGTCGTGTACAGCGGCAACGGTTTCAATCCGGGTGCCCAGACATATGACGTGATCATGGATGTCATCGGCATGAACATCGGCATCGAAGGCGCGCAGACCGGCGTTGTCCGCCGTCCCTCTGCCAGCCCCGTCGCGTCGTGGACCGTGCCCGCCGGCAACCTTCCCACCATTGGAACCGCCCAGTTTCTCAATGTTGGATTCCGCCAGTACACGGCCAACCTGAACACGGTGAGGGCCCGCTCGGTTCGCCGGAACACCTTCAGTGCCGCCAACGCCGTCACCACGGTTGGCACGGAGTTCGGCTTGGGTGGCACGGCGGCATTCGCGCCGGTTGCTGTTTCCCGCTTCGCAATCGAGTAAGCCCAGGACCCTGCATCATGGGCGGGCAGACTCCGGTCTGCCCGCCCTTTTTTTGAATTCGCGCCTGGTTCAGGGTTCAGTAGACATTCGGAGGAGAACGTTTGATGACCGCCCGTTTCCGTTTCACCCCGGTAATGCTCGTTGCCTGCATCTGTTGGGGGTGCTCGTCCGAGAAACCCGCACCTGAAAACAGGCCTGCCCGGGAATCTGGTGAAAAACCTTCCGCCCCGACTGCCGTCGGCACCGGTGCGCCGGAGCGTCCCTCAAGGGTGGAAAATGCGACGGGGTCCACAAAACCCGGGGTTGCCAGTCCGGTCCCCAATAGTGCTGCCGTGCCCCGATCTCCAGGTGCAGGCCCCTCTGTGTCTGCGGAAACTTCGCCGACGGAAGCCGCCGGCGGAACCGCCTGGCCCGATGATGGTTCGCCTGACACGGCGCAGGTTGTGCCGCCGGTGGACGAGCAGGGTCTGGAGGCAAAACCAGGTGCCGACAACGTGCGCCTGTTCCTCTACGACCGGGCGGGTCGCCGGGCTGCGTCCAACGTGACCTTGGAAGCAATGGGCAGTCCTCTTGTTGGCGGCCCCTGGAAAACAAACCGGTCCGGTTTTGCGCTCATCCAGATCGATCCCTCTGCCAAGTCCGCAGCGCCGCCGAAACTGCGGCTGGGCGGCAACTGGCTTGTTTACGGGCGGGACAGCCTCAAGATCCATCCGGCGATGAACGCCGACCTCGCTTCCATCGTGGACCTGAAGCGGACGGAAAACGACACGGTTCGCCTGGACGTGATCCCGGCCGTGGAGGTGACGCTGGAGATTTCCAGCCGTGCCGATGGTGATGCGCTCTTCAGCGGGGCTCCCGTGACCGTTCGACCGGTCAAGGCACTCGCCAAGAGTCCGGTGACCTTGAACTTGAGCGACACGAAGACCGATCTGCCCAGGTTCCGTGTCCCGGGCCGCATCGGCGATGTCTATGCGGTGCGCATGGAAGAAAGTTATCAGGGGGCGCCCCAGGACCTGTTTGAGTTTCGGGTGGAAGACCCGACCAAGCCGGTTCTTTACCGGCTGAACCTCGTCACCCGTGAAGGCGGCATCGTGTCGGAAACCAGGTGATTTCGCAGCCTGATTCGGTTGCCCCTCGTTGCGATGCAAACGGCAAATAGTGACGCCCGGGCATGGTTGCCATGTCCTTCGGTGCTCTTGCCGTTCAATGAATGAACTCCGCGCCACAACTGACCCGTCTCCGGCTTTGCGCCCGCGGAAGGCATCGGTGGCGACCAGGCGGTCCGGCCCGGATTCCTTGTGAACGACGTCCGCTTCCCGAAAGAAAAAGCCACGCCGGTTAATTGGGCGGTGATGGCTCGGTGACCGCGAGGATTCCGGGCATGGACGCCGTCGTGCCATCCGGGGCAACCGCCGTAACATCCCAGACGCCGGGCGGCAGGTTAGCCAGTTCGCTGTCCTTCGCGAGCACCACCTCGCCGTTGGACGTCGAGGCGGTTTGGACGAAGTATGTTTCCTGCTTGTTGGCGGTGATCCGGATTTTCGCCCCCTGAAGGCCCGATCCGCGGATTTTGACCTCCGTTGGCTGGCCGGAAGGGAAACGGTTGGGTTCTATGGATGTTATCCGGATCGGGCCGTTCGGGGCCGTAGGTGCTTCCGCGCTCGAGGCGGCGGCCGCAACGGGCGCGGATGTGCTATTTTCAACATTCGGCGCCGAAGGCAGATTCGGGGGGGCATCCCGGGTGGGCAACGGAACCGCGACCGTGGCCACCGGGGACGACGGGGTTGTGGCAGGCGCAACTGAAGGATCCGGTCCCGGAGTGGTCCGGCGCGAAGCCAGGGGTTCCGGCTTCGAAACCGCGGCCTTGGGCATGGCAACTGCCGGGGGGGCGGGTTCCGGCGTGGAAACCTTCCCGTTCGGCTTGGGGGAGTCCGGCCCCCGTTCGCAGCCGGCCAGCAGGATGCCCGCAAAAATCACATGGAGCGCGTTGTTCATAGGACAGGCCAAGTCGTTTCCCTCTGGTTCTGGACTTCGAAACGCATCCCGGTGAAACTGCTACCGCGTCTGCGGGCGGCGCAAATCCTTTCCGTGAGCGGGCGGCCTAACCTCTCCGTCGTTCCTGCGCGGGAAAAGCAAGGGCGACGGATGCTTTCCCTTTCCTGTCAGACAATGTCCTACAGAACAAAGAGCGAACGGATTACGGCAAATTCTCTGGATGCGATCCGGGCTTGATCATATTCTTCTTGATTCAGGCTGAAAGCCGCCATGGGAGATTGCTCCCGGTTGGTCAGGGGAACTACGGGTGGGCATCGGCCACAGATTGGCACCAATTCGTGTCACCTCGGAGGTCGTGTCTCATGGGTAATATCTCGCGGTTTTGCCGCAGGAGTTTCTTTTCAGTGTGGATGGTCACCGCTGCGCTCGGTCTTGCCCCCGCGGGGGCCAACGCGGCTCTGTTCAACAACGGGACCGCTGATTCGGTGGCCACCGTGGGTTCGGGAGGGGATTACGCCAGTCTTGCCGCGGCCGCCACTGCGTTCAACGGCGTTGCCGGCGGAATCAATGCCAATTGGGAAATCCGGATTCTCGGCAACCTGACGGAGGCGGCCAACCTCTCTTTCGCCAACACCGTTGCAGCCGGCAAGACGGTCACCATTCGGCCGGCTCCGGCGACCACTCCCACAATCACTTTCACCCAAACCGCGGACAATACCGGTCCGTCGGGTCACCTGGTCATCGGGAGCCTGCACACCGCCTACACGATGTTCAAGATGGACGGTTTCACGATTGACGGAAGCAACACCCCCGGGGGATCCACCCGCGATCTCACCATCACGAACTCGTCCGCGAGTTACACCGGTTCGCGGCTCATCATGGTTGTTGGCGACAGCGATGGGGTTACCGTGAAGAACCTCAACCTGATCAACAACAACACCAACGCGGGGAGCAGCGCCTACTGCGTGAATTTCCGCCTGAGAGTGAGTTCCGCTCCCGACAACGGATTGATCCAAAACAATTACCTGATTGCCCAGGGATCTGCGGTTGGTCAGGGCATTTTCTTCGACGGGAGCACGGCGACCGCGGCCGTTGGCATCGTGGGCACCACCATCCGCGACAACCTTATCCTGGCGAGGGCCCGGGGAATTTTCCTGACCTATGTCGGCAACATCACGATTCGCGACAACCGGATCCGGATGAACATGACCGGCGGCGGGACCGACTGCACCGGCATCCTGTTGCAGCCGGGAACACGCAGGCATCGTTCACGAAGGAGTTCTACGGCAACAGCATCGAACAGATGCAGACCTCAAACGCAACGGCAGGGGTCAACACGATCGGCATCCGGGTTGAGGACACGCCCGCCGCCGGAGGGCCGTTTGTTTACAGCGTGCACGACAACATCATCAGCGGCTTCAACTATGTGGGGGCGTCGGCGGCCGAGCAGGTCTGCCGCGGCATGAGCTTCATCAACAACAACATCACGACGCTGAACATCGAGCACAACTCGATCCACATTCCCGCCGTGGGACTCGTGACCGGCGCGACCAGCGGCAACGTGGCCGCGATTGCAATCACCGGCGCGTCGTTTTCGGGAACCGCCAACATCAACAACAACATCCTGCGGGTTGCGAACACCGGCGCCGGCTCGACCGCGATCTTCAGAGGGTCCAATACGGGTACGCTCAACGCCGACGGGAACGACATTGTGGTCGCGTCCGCGATGTCGCCCACCGGCGCGCCGAACTTCGGCATCATAACCGGCCGCGCGGGTACCCCGTACACCACCCTGGCTGCCTGGCAGGGGCAGGGGTTTGACGCGAACGGCCAGTCGGTCGAGGTGCTGTCGCAGTGGGCGTCCTCGAGCGATCTGCGCTTCCCGGTCGCGCCGACCGGGCTGGCCACGGTGCCTTCCTCCACGAGCCTGACGGACGTGGACAGCCAGGCTCGCCCGGCCACCGGGGCAACTCCCGGGGCTGACGAATTCAGCGCCACGGCCAACACATACACGTGGAACGTCAATGGCTCCGGCCAGTGGCAGAGCATGGCGAACTGGACGCCGATCCGGACCAAGTCCCGGGTGACGGACATCCTCGTGTTCAACGGGTCCGTCACAGCCGGAACACTATCCGCCGACAGCCTGGCGGTTGGTGAGGAGAACATTGAGGGCCTCCAGGTCATCAACAACGCCAACCTGTCCCTCACCACCCTGGCCAGCCGGACGGTGAACATTTTCAACTCGACCGGAACCGACCTGCAGGTGGGTGCCGGCAGCACGCTGAGACTGACCGGAAGCAGCCAGGTGAGCCTGGTGCTCACGAGCGCTGCCGCGGGCAACGCGACGGGCCTCATCAACGGGGATGTTGTTTTCCAGGCATCCGCCGCGAGTGTGCCGCACCGCATCCTGGTCCGCTCCACGGGCGGGTTGGTGTTCGCGAACGGTTCCACATGCGCGATGGCTCCCGCGTCCACGGGCGGCGGAACCGGATTTGGCACGACGGCCCTCACAGATTCGGCCCTCAACGCCGTTGTATTTCAGTCGGGTTCGACCTTTCACCAGTCCGCGCTCAAGAACGGCACCCGGAGTGTCGGCACTGGATCCTCCCCATTTGGCGGCACGCTGGCCAGTCCGTTCGTGGTGTTCCAGTCCGGCAGCACCTATGTGAACTGGGGCAGCACGGGGGCCGCCTTGGTGGATATTACGGGGCGCACATTCGGCAATTATGTCTGGCGTTCCGGCTTTAGCGGGTCCGACAACACGGCCGCCCTCTGGACGGTGCAGAACACCCTCACGCTGGGCGCCACCGGCCTGGGCACTGCGGGCACGCTGACATTTGGTTCCACCTTCGGTGCGGGAACCGCGGCGTCGGTCGGCAACATCGTGGCCGAGAGCGGCGCGCAGGTGGCGGGCCTGGCCGACGGCGGCGTTCCTGCCGCGGCCGGCAGCAATTTCGTCATCACCGGCAATGTGGACCTGTGCTACATTCCCTACAGTTTCACGCCGAACGCCTGCACCAACCGGGTTTAGGTGATGAACGTAAGCGCCAACCAGAACCTGAATCTTGGCGGCGTTTCAGTGAACAACCTGACGGTCAGCAATCCCACGACGGTGACCCTGCAGCAGAACACGTCGGTGGCGAACCAACTGAACCTGCAAAACGGCGTTGTGGACGGCAACGGCTTCACGCTGACGGCGCCGGGCACGGCTTCGGGCGTGGTCCGCACGAGCGGATTTGTTGCCGGCGCGCTGAAGCGCACCGTGGACCTGACGGCTGCAGGCTCGTCGCTGTTCCCGGTCGGCACCCCGGACGCGTACTCGCCCGTCACCCTCACGGTGAACGCCGGTTCGGGTTCTGCCGCAACCGGCCTCACGGTGTCGGCCACGGCCGCGGCCCATCCGGGCAGCAACAACCCGGCCACGACGCTCAACCGCTATTGGACACTGACGCCCGACACGGCCCCGACCAGCCCGTTCGACGCCGGCCTCTCGTTCACCTACCTCGACACCGACGTCCCCGGCGGCGCGAACGAGAACAACCTGCTTGTCGGGCGGTTCACGGGTGGCAACAACTACGAGACCTTCACCCCGACGCGTGACACGGTGAACAACATCCTCACCGTGGCCGGCGGCGTGACCGGATTCTCCGAATGGGCGGTCGGGGAATCCACGGCTGTTCCAGTGACCCTGAGCACGCTCGCCATCGAGTAAACAGCGGTCTTCGCGCCAGGAAGCGGCAGGGAACGCAATGCAAGGCGGCCCGGGCCCGGGAACACCGGCCCGGGCCGCCTCTTTGTTGGGTGTCGTTGTCCCGTGCCATCGGCCCGGCCGGATAAGGAAGGACACGGCGCGCCGGTCCGCGGGGAGCGGTTGACGAGGGTTTTTTCGCCGCGATCATTTTCGCGTTGACAAGGCCCAACCGCCGTGTTCCACCGCATGAGAAGTATGCAGGTCAACTCGCTGGATTATCCACTAGCGACTTGCTCCTGCCGTTAGTGCCACGGGTGGGTTGATCCGGATGATAACGCGGCACTTGCGGTGAAGTTGCAGCGGACGGACTGGAGGGTCCGGGCTGTTGCGGCGGGGGGAGGAGGCCAGTAGGGGAGCGTTCGGAGGGGGCCCGGTTTTTCCCCGGGTCTTTTCGTGTGGGGAGTCCACTCATCGTGTCCAGAGCATCGGGCGGCCCCGTGCCGTCCCGCGCCAGTAGTGCCACCGCCGCGGCGTGTGTTTTCGCCGCGCCCGCCAGGTTGTCCAACCAGGTTTCACCTAATCAACCATCATCCCAAGGGGGAGGAACCACCATGTCCGTCCGTCGTCGTGTCTTGTCGTGTGTTGCCGCTGCAGCCGTGATGCTCAGCGCCGCCGGCGCTTTTGCGCTGGGGAACGTCATCAGCACCAGCCTGAGCCCGAACCCGACGGGGCCGGGCCAGGATGTGTACCTGGCCATCTCCAACGCCGGGCCGGTGACGGACTTCCTCGGCTACTCGTTCGAGGTGCACTTCGACAACACGCAGTTCGATTTCGTGGACGTGGCGGGCCCCTTCGACTCGCAGGCCGGCAGCTCCACGTTCCCGCCGAACAACGCGGTGGACCGCACGAACGATTCGGTTTTCCTGGTGGGCAATGACGCGGCGGGCGTGTTGGGAGTGGGCACGCTTGCAACCCTGCACTTCCGCACCACGGCCGGCTTCTCGGGCTACTCGCGCTTCTTCGTGGATGATTGGGATCCCGAACTTCCCGACGACAACCTGATCGATCTGGGCCTCAATGGCGTGCCCCACGCCTTCACCAATCCCGACCCGCTGACCACGCCCACCGTCGTGTGGGTGGACGATGACTGGTTTGCCGAGGCCAACGGCGCCGAGGTCGGACCCGGCAAGTACATCGGTTACAACGCCTTCGACACGGTGCAGGAGGGCGTGGACGCGGTGGCCGTGGCGGGCACGGTGAATGTGGCCGCGGGCGCGTATCCCGAGGCGGTGACCGTGGCCAAGGGGTTGGTGCTGCGCGGGGCGCAGGTCGGCGTGGACGCCCGCACCCGGGCAGTGCCCGACTCGGCCGAATCGGTGGTTTCGCAGCCCGTGGCCAATGCGGAAACGGGGACGTTTGTGCTGAAGGTGACGGCCGGCGACGTGACGGTGGACGGCTTCAAGATCACCGGCGCCGATTACGGCGTGTACGCGGCCGGGGCGCTTTCCAACGTGGCCGTGAGCAACAACAAGATCTCGCGCCCTTACTCGTTCGGCGTCGTCGCCGAGGGCAACGGGACACCGGCGGCGGGCAGCGTGATTTCCCGCAACGCCATTGACGACGTGCCGTGGTTTGCGGGCGTCGTGCTCACGGACAACTTCTACGCCGACGTTTCCGACAACAACGTGACCAACGCGTGGCGGTGCCTGCAGACGAACAATTTCTACCTGCCCTCGCCGGGCGCTCCGGGCAAATTCGCCCGCAACTACCTCATGTCCAAGGACGCGAGCGGCGTGTGGGATGATTCCAACGGCGTGGTGATCAACCTGCACTACGGGTCGGTTTCCGACTGGTCGGTTTCGGACAACCAGATCGTCAGCGGCATTGCGCCCAATCCCAGCACCTACGGCCTGCAATTCTGGTCGGTGGCGGGCAGTGCGAAGGTGACCGCCGACAACAACACGGTGACGGGCTATGGCAAGGGCATCTACTCTTGGAACACGGCGGCCGACACGGCGCCGAAGGTGACAGGGGGCACGGTGCAGGATTGCACGTTTGGCATCTACTGCGCGAACAACAGCACGTCGTGGGGCGAAGGCGCGGCAAAACTCGACGTCACCGGCGCGACGGTTTCCAATAGCGCGTCGGCGGCGGTGGCGGCGGTGGATTCGGCCGTGGCCGCCCATGCCGTGACGATGACCCTTTCCAACGTCACCGCCACGGGCGGCGGCGCGGGCGTGCAGGTTCAGGGCTCCCTCGCCTCGGTTTCGGCGAACCTCTGCGCGTTCAGCGGCTTTGCCGTTGGCGCGGATGTGGATGCCGGATCCGGCTTCTTCACCAACAACACTTTGAACGACAACGGCACCGGGGTGCGCGTGCGCAACGCGGGCACGGCGACCGTCAACAC
>JADHEF010001984.1_pt1 | contig 10551 bp, 5 predicted proteins | sample 8952391 | NCBI WGS metagenome assembly JADHEF01 (sample SAMN16124439, study PRJNA663245) | bioreactor sludge metagenome | isolation source: sludge (nitrite) | place: India:Bengaluru | collected 2019-02-28
CCAACGACAACAAGGCGGCCGAGCTGACAACCCGCCAGAGCGTCGAAGCGCTGGAGAAGAACCGCGAGCCGGCGCGCGCCGCGCGGCTGCGCTGGCTGTGGCAACTGGCCACGCTGCGCGCACACAGCGCCGGCGCGACGCTGCGCGCCCTTCAGCAACAGGAGGCAGTGCTGGCCGATGAACTCGCGCAGGCCAACACTGTATTCCGCGAAGTCGAAGCGCGCGTTGCCCTCACGGAAAACAAGATCCGCTTCAACGCCGCCGACCGCGAGGCCTTGCTTGCACGCCTGGCAGAGCGCCGGGCCGCGCTGGAAACCGAGCTGGCCAACGCACGCAGCGAGGCTGCCGCGCGCGACAAGGCGCTGGCTCAGCGCCGGCAGCAGCGCGACGCACGCCAGGCCGGTGTCGAAGCCGCCACCACCGCACTGGAGGCGGCTCGCAGCGCACCGCAAGACGTGGCCGAACAGGTCGGCACCAAGGGCAAGCGCGACCACGCGCCCAGCATCGAGACGCTGGAGACCCAGCTCGCACAGCAGAAAGACACGCTGATACTCGCTCAGCGCCTGCTCGAACTCGAACAGGTCAGGGTCGCGACGGCGGGCGACAAGGTCGACGTGCTGACGCGGCTGATCGATTCGCAGAACTTCCAGCGCACGTTCTGGGAGCTGCGCTACGCCGCCGCCCAGCCGGGCGCCACGCCCGCCACGATGGAGGCGCTGCGCAAGGGGGTGCGCGAGCTGACCGAGCGCATCGACGAACCGAGCAAGACCTTGCGCCATGAACTGCAGCTGACGCTGGACCAGATCTCGGTGATCCAGGATCGCCTTGTCGGCGCCACGCCGGACGAAGCGGCCCTGATCCGCAGCGCGATCGAAACCATGCAGGAACGGGTGCAACTCGACCTGCGCGGCCTGTCGGAAGTCGGGCAACTGCATCTGATGGCGAGCCGCTGGAGCGAAGAGTTCGACCGCCAGTCCGCCGACCGCAGCGCGCAGGCGCGCGTCAACGCGATCCGCAAGGAAGTGACCGACATCGTCAGCGCGGTGTGGTCGTACGAATTCACCACAGTCGATGACACCGCCGTGGTGGACGGCCAGACGATCCCCACCAAGCGCGGCGTCACCGTCGGCAAGTTGCTGATCGCGCTGATCACGCTGTTTGCCGGCTTCTGGCTCGCGCGCCGGCTGGCCCGCATCATCAACCAGCGCATCCATGTCCGCTTCGACATTCCGCTGCAAACGCTCAACACCGCCAGCAACTGGCTGCTCTCCGGCGTGTTCGTGGTGCTGTTCCTGATCAGCCTTGCGATCGTGCGTATTCCGCTCACGGTATTTGCCTTCCTCGGCGGTGCGATCGCGATCGGCGCCGGCTTCGGCATGCAGACGCTGCTGAAGAACCTGATGAGCGGGCTGATGCTGCTGGTCGAGCGCCCCTTCAAGCTGGGCGACACGGTGGAAGTGGCGGGCAAACGCGGCACCGTCACCGACATCGGCGTGCGCGCCAGCACGATCCGCAACATCGACGGCATCGAAACGCTGGTACCGAACGCCAGCTTCATCGAGCAGGAAGTCACCAACTGGACCTACACCTCCGGCAAGGTGCGCTTCGCCGTGAAGATCGGCGTGGCCTACGGTTCGCCCGTGCGCCACGGCAAGATCCTGAAGGAGCCGGAACCCGAGGTGCTGTTCGAGGACTTCGGCGCCGACGCGCTGAACTTCGGCCTCTACTTCTGGCTTGATCTGGACGCCGGAACCGCCGGGCGGATCGTCACCAGCGACGTGCGCTTCATGATCGACAAGGCTTTCGCCGAAGCCGGCATCGCGATCGCCTTCCCGCAGCGCGACATCCACCTCGACACCTCGCGCCCGCTCGAAGTCCGCCTGCTCGACGGCGCATCAAACGTACGCCCTGCGACAAATTGACTCGCCTCAAGCCGCCCCAACAGCTACCGTGACAGGGCGGCGCGCAGCACCGCAGAATGCCTTTGTCGCCAGCGCGTAATCCGCCTGGCGATGCGTCCGTCGAGACCATGAATCAGGGCCGGCACATAGACCAGAGCCCGGGGGAGAAAACATGACTGCGCCACTGCGCTGCTCGCGCATCGAGGATTCGATCGATGCGCTGATCGACCGTGTCGGCAAGCACATCGTGATGGCGATGCCGCTCGGCATCGGCAAACCGAACGCATGGATCAACGCGCTGTATCGCCGCGCGAAGAGCGATCCGACCCTGAAGCTCAAGATCTTCACCGCGTTGTCGCTCGATCGGCCGCGCGGCAAGAGCGCGCTGGAGCAACGCTTCCTCGGGCCCTTCGTCGAGCGCGTGTTCGGCAACTACCCCGACATGGATTATTCGGTCGACGTCAAGCGTGGCGCACTGCCGCCGAACGTGGAGATCTGCGAGTTCTTCCTGAAGACCGGCGAATACCTCGGCAACGCCAACGCACAGTCGAACTACGTGTATTCGAACTACACCCATGCGGTGCGTGACGCACTGGCACAAGGCGTGAATGTGTTCGCGCAGGCGATTGCGGTGGAAGATACGCCGGACGGCCCGCGCTACTCGATGTCGTGCAACACCGATCTGACCATCGATGCGCTCGAACAGGCCAACCGCGACGGCACCCGCCACATGCACCTGATCGGCGTGGTGAATCGCGAACTGCCCTTCATGCCGAACGATGCGATCCTGCCCGAGGACGACATCTCTATCCTGGTCGACGACCCGGTCTCCACCCACACGATCTTCGCGCCGCCCAACATGAAGGTGGACGACCAGGACTACGGCATCGCGCTGTATTCAAGCAGTACCGTGAAGGACGGCGGCACCCTGCAGATTGGCATCGGCTCGCTCGGCGACGGCATCGCCCATGCGCTGATCCTGCGCGACCGCGACAACGCCACCTACCGCGCGATGCTCAAGGCGCTGGGTGGCCCGCTGCAGGCCGGCCACAACTACCAGGAGCCCTTCAAGGAAGGCCTCTACGGCTGCAGCGAGATGTTCGTCAATGGCTTCATGGAGCGGATCGATGCCGGCGTGATCCGCCGCGAGGTGTTCGACATCGTCGCGCTGCAAACGCGGCTGAACGACGGCAAGGTCGGCCTGATCCCGGACGAGCCCATGCTCGCCGCAATGCTCGACGCACGCGTGATCGGCTCGCCGCTGTCGCAGGCTGACTACGGCTTCATGCGCCACTTCGGCATCCTGCATGCCGATGTGCAGTTCGAGGATGGTGCGCTGGTGCGCGGCGCAGACCGCATCCCGGCCACGCCGGCCGACCCCGCCGTCCGCAAAGAGATCGCCGGCAAGATGCTCGGCGAACGCCTCATGCACGGGCGCCTGATGCACGGCGGCTTCTTCATCGGCCCGACACACTTCTACCAGCGCCTGCGCACGATGCCGCGTGAGCTGCTGGCCAAGATCAACATGACGCGCATCAGCTTCATCAACCAGGTGATGGGGCAGGAACAGCTCGCCGCCACGCACCGCCGCGACGCGCGCTTCATCAACACCACGATGATGGTCACGCTGCTCGGCGCCGCGGTGTCGGACGGGCTCGACACTGGCAACCTCGTTTCCGGCGTCGGCGGCCAGTACAACTTCGTCGCGATGGGCCACACGCTGCCCGGTGCGCTGTCGATCCTGATGCTGCGCTCCTGGCGCATCGGCAAGGACGGCAAGCCGACCTCCAACGTCGTGTGGAACTACGGCCACGTCACGATCCCGCGCCATCTGCGCGACGTGTACATCACCGAATACGGCATCGCCGACGTGCGCGGCCAATCCGACGCCGACGTCATCAAGCGCCTGCTCGCGATCACCGATTCGCGCTTCCAGGACGAATTGCTCGCGCGCGCCAAGGCCAATGGAAAGATCGCGGCGGACTACCAGATCCCGCCCGAACAACGCCAGAACCTGCCGGAAGTGCTGTCGCAGCGCCTCGCCGAATTCCGCCAGCGCGGCCTGTTGCCCGACTTCCCCTTCGGTACGGATCTGGACGCCACCGAACTCGCGCTCGCCAAGGCGCTGATGAAACTCAAGGCGCAGCAAAAGACACCGCTCGCGCTGGTCGGCTCGCTGATCCGCGGCCTCTCCGCCAACCCGCGGCCCGAACTACTCGCGCGCATGGGGCTCGATCAGCCGAAGGATTTGAAGGAGAAGTTGATGCGGGCGCTGGTGGCGGGGAATCTGTAGGGCGGATCAGCGGCCCTTCGCGCCGTCCTTACCCATCAGCCCGCGCAAGGTCCGCGCCATCTCGCCGTTGCAGAGCTGCCGGTAGCGCTGCGACTCTTCGACCGAGTCGATGATGGCGTGCTCGCGATCCACCTGATGGAAGTTCGCTTCGAGCTGCGCCATCCAGCTGACGCGCGCACGTTCGAGCACCGTCTCGCGCAGCGCGGCCGGCTCGCCCATCCAGGGCGCAGCGCCGCCCTCTTGCTCGCGCAAGCTGTCTTCGACGAAGCGGGCAGTTTTTTCGAGCTGCGCGAGGTTGGCGGCAACATGGCGCTGCTCGTGCGCCAGCACTTCGTCGTAGCCGCACGTACCGGCCGGGAACTCGGTCGCGACGTACACCTGCTGGTTGAGGATCAGCTTCACCTCGATGCGTGAGCGGATACAGCTGCGCGCGCCATTGCGTTCGCGCAAGCCCTGGTAGCTCCAGCGCATGTCGTAGCGTTGCCGGACTTGCGTCAGCCCGACCACCACCTCACCGGCTTTCAGCGGCTGCTTGCGCAGCACGGCCAGTTCGGCAGCGCTGCGCGTCAGATCGAGCGGCGGCAGTTCCTGTTCGGTCAACACCCGGATCTCGACCGGCGGCAGGCGCGTTTCGCACAGCGCCGCGAAGGCGTCCGGGCCCCTCTGAGTGCCCTCGGCATGTGCAGCAAGCGCCGCAAAGCCGAGCAGTGACACCAGACAGGAAACGAGGGAACGGAAGGTTTGAAACACGGCGTGCATCGGCAGCGGCGAGACAACCATTCTGGCAGCCCCGCCAGTGCGATGCGAGCGCGTCAGCGGGCTTTTTCACGGCCAGCGCGCGCGAGGTGCCGGCGTTGAGCGGCTCGATGAACTGATTGTTGACCCAGCCTTCGACATCGGTGTTGCCGACCACTTCAACGCGGTTCCAGCGGTCGCCTGCTTCGAGCAGCACGAGCTCGGTGCCCTTCTTCAACGCGGGCGCCACGGTGGCGAACTCGGCACCGGCGCCGGCACGGATGTTGAGCGTGCTGGCGGTGACCCGGTAGCGCGGCAGGCTGTCGTCGGCACGGCCCTTGACCCGGCTGCGCAACGCTTCGAGCGGGAAGGCAGGGCCGGGGTCAGTCTTGCGGCCGCGCGCGATGTCTTCATGGCCGAGGATGTCTTCCAGCCCGTAGTGCGCGACCAGCAACTCGGCGAGCGCGAAGGCACGCTCGATCTGCACCGCGGTGTAGGCCTGCCAGGGCATCACCGGGCCGCCGTACTTGTGCGCCGCGATCACGACATCCGCTTTGTCGACCGGTTTGCCGAAGCTGGTCTGGAAGGCGTCACCCACCTGCCGCAGGCCGCCCGCGTTGTCCATCTCGATGCCGATCGAATGCTGGTTGAGGCCTACGATGCCGTTCCACTGGCTGACGCCGGCGTGCCAGGTGACGACGTTGAAGGGCGCGAGCTGGATGATGCTGCCATCGCGCGCCAGCACCACGTGTGCCGAGGCCTTGGCGGCCGGGTTGCAGAGCCAGTCAGCCGAGCTCTGCGCCGATGCGCCTCCGGTGAAATGCATGATCAGGAAGCGTGCGGTGAGCGCACCACCTCGGTTCGGTGTTTCCTGCTTGCGCACCTGATCGCCGGTCAACCAGTGGTTTCGGATGTCCATGATTTACCCCGTCCACGCGCGGCGATGGCCGCGTCCCAATCCTAGGGTTAGACGGTGCGCCCTGAAGAGTCAAACCCCCCAATGAAAAAGGGCGATGCGGTTACCCGCATCGCCCCTTGGCTCGCGCCGTGCGCGGCTTACTTCAGCCGCACCGGAATAAACAGGCGCTGGTTACCGCGCAGCACCAGCAGCGCGAAACGGTCGCCGGCGCTATCGAGCCGCGCGGTCATCTCCTGCATCGTCGTGACACGCTGGTTATTCACCGCGATGATCACATCGCCCTGACGTACGCCGGCCTTGGCGGCCGGGCCCGCTACGTCTTCCACCAGCAGGCCGCCCGGCACGCCGAGACGGCTGGCTTCGCGCGATTCGAGCTGACGCAGTGCGAGGCCGACCTTGCCGCTGGGCTTCTCGCCACCCTTGCCGGCCACCGGTTTGCTGCCTTCGCCCGGCATCTCGGCCAGCGTTGCCGTGAATTCGCGGCTGGCCTTGTTGCGCCACACCTGCAGCTTCACCTTGTCGCCCGGCTTCAGGTCGCCGATCACGCGTGGCAGATCGGTCGAATCCTTCACGTCCTGACCATTCACCGCGAGGATCACGTCGCCCGACTCGAGCCCTGCCTTCGCGGCGGGGCCGTCCGGCTCCACCTGCGAGACCAGCGCGCCCTTGGCCTTGTCGAGGCCGAAGGTCTGTGCAAGGTCGTCATCCATGCCCTGGATCAGCACGCCGAGACGGCCGCGCTGCACCTTGCCGTACTTCTGCAGCTGGTCGCGCACCTTCATCGCGGTGTCGATCGGAATCGCGAACGAGATGCCCATGAAGCCGCCCGAGCGCGAGTAGATCTGCGAGTTGATACCGATCACCTCGCCCTTCATGTTGAACAGCGGGCCGCCGGAGTTACCGGGGTTGATCGCGACGTCAGTCTGGATGAAAGGCACATAGGTTTCGTCCGGCAGTCGGCGCGCCTTGGCCGAGATGATGCCGGCGGTCACCGTGTTGTCGAAGCCGAAGGGCGAACCGACCGCGATCACCCATTCGCCGACCTTGGCATGCTCTGCGTCACCGATCTTCACGGTCGGCAGGTTCTTCGCGTCGATCTTCAGCAGCGCCACGTCGGTGCGCTTGTCAACGCCGACCACCTTGGCCTTGAACTCGCGCTTGTCGGTCAGGCGTACGGTCACTTCGGTTGCGCCATCCACGACGTGGGCGTTGGTCAGCACATGGCCGTCGGGGCTCACGATGAAGCCGGAGCCGACGCCTTGCTGCACGCGCGGCTGGCCACCCTGCTGGCCGCCCTGGCCGGGCACCGGCACGCCGAAACGGCGCAGGAAGTCGTAGAACGGATCATCGGCAAACGGGTTTTCGCCGGCGGTTTCGCCGCCGGAGGCACGCACGCTGGAAACGGCGATGTTCACCACCGCCGGCCCGACCTGCTCGACCAGCGCCGAGAAATCGGGCAGGCCGGCACGTGCCGTGGCAGTGGCGGTGCTGCTCGCGGCGGCCACCGGGGCCGAGGCCAGCGCGCTGGCATGCGAGGTCGACACGCCGGGCCCTTCCTGCAGGCATCCGGCAAACGCCACCGCAGCCACACTGGCGAGCGCGAGCGAACGGGGTAGCGTCATCTTCATCTTTGCATCTCCGTATTGGAATGGAAGTGGGATTATCGATGCGACGCCGGCAAGCGCAATCCGGCCGCTTACATGGCATTACAAACTGGGGATGCCTGTTGCAATTTTCAAGCCGGCGCAGCGTCGGGGATACAATCGGAACCCCCTCCCGGTAACGGAACTGCCTCGTGACGCTCACCGATCTGCGCTACATCGTCGCCCTCGCTCGCGAACGCCATTTCGGCCGCGCGGCGGAGAAATGCCACGTCAGCCAGCCCACGCTGTCGGTGGCGGTGAAGAAGCTCGAAGACCAGCTTGGCGTGATGCTGTTCGAGCGCAGCGCGGCCGACGTGAAACTGACCGAGATCGGCGCGCAGATCGTGGCGCAAGCCGAACGCGTGCTGATGGAAGCGCAGCAGGTGCGCGACATCGCCGAGGCCGGCAAGGACCCGCTTTCCGGGCCGCTGCGCCTGGGCGTGATCTACACGATCGCGCCCTACCTGCTGCCGCGGCTGATTCCGCTGATGCGCGAGCGCGCGCCGCGCGTGCCGCTGATCATCCAGGAGAACTACACCGCCAAGCTCACCGAGGCGCTCAAGCGCGGCGAGCTGGACGTGATCGTGATCGCGCTGCCCTTCGTCGAGAGCGGCATCGTCGCGCAGCCGGTGTATGACGAACCCTTCCGCGTCGTGATGCCACCCGGCCACCCTTGGGCCGCGATGCCCGAAGTGCCGGCCAGCAAGCTGATGGAAGAGCCGCTGCTGCTGCTGGGTGCCGGCAACTGCTTCCGCGATCAGGTGCTCGAAGCCTGCCCGCGCTGCGCCAACCCGAACGGCGGCAGCGGCCTGCAGAAGACGCTCGAAGGCAGTTCGCTGGAAACGATCCGCCACATGGTCGCAACCGGCGTTGGCGTCACAGTGCTGCCGAGCGCCGCCGCCGACGGGCTGAACACCGCGCACGGCCTGGTCGAGGTGCGCCCCTTCGTCGACCCGCAACCGCACCGCACGGTGGCGATTGCATGGCGCGTGACCTACCCGCGCAACGGCATCATCGACGTGCTGCGACGCGCGATGCTCGACACCGCCCTGCCGGGCACCCAGCCGCTGCGCTAAGCGCAGCGGCTCAGGCGCTCGCCGTCTGCAGCGCGGCGAGCGCTGCCAGCAAGGGCGTCAGGGCGGCATACAGCCGATCGCGTGCGGCACTCACGGCCGCTGCGTCGCCGCCCTCGCGCAACAGGTTCTCGAGCGCCATCGCAGCGGCTTCCACCTCACCCGCACCAATGCTGGCCGCGCCGCTCTTGAGCGTGTGCGCGAGCCGCTGTGCCAGTGCGGCGTCACCCGCCGCACGCGCCGCGTCGAAATTGCCGGCAAAACCGGCATGGGATTCGTGGAAGATGCGCAGGTACTTCAGATAGGTCTTTGACCGCCCCATCGCGCGCGCCAAGCCCGCGGCGGTATCGACGCCCGGCAGTGATGGCACGCCCTCAATCGGCGCGGACGCCTGCGCCAGTGCGGCCGTCACCGACGTCGCTGCCGCGGGCGCCACCGCCGCAACTGCAGGCACCATGTCGATCGGCGCGATCCAGCGCATCAGCACCTCGAACAACCGCTCCGGGTCGACCGGTTTCGCGATGAAGTCGTTCATGCCTGCCTCCAGTACCCGTTCACGTTCGCCAGCCAACGCGTTTGCCGTCAGCGCGATCACCGGCAGCCGCGCAAACGCATCCTGCTGGCGCAGCGCGCGGGTTGCGGCGTAGCCGTCCATCACCGGCATCTGGCAATCCATCAGCACCGCATCGAAGCGCTGCTGCGCGATGATGGCCAGGGCTTCGGCACCGTTGCTCGCGATCGATACGCTGACGCCGACACTCTGCAGATACTCGCGCGCCACTTCCTGGTTCAGCTCGGCATCGTCCACCACCAGCACGCGTGTGCCGGCCAGCATTGCCACGGCATCTGCCAGCGCAGGCTGGCGGCGCGTGGGCGGCGGCGTGTTGTCGCAACCGAGCGCGCGCGTCAGCGCGAGCATCAGCGCGCTGCGGGTGACCGGTCGATCGACGTGCTGGCAGACGGTGAGTCCCATCGTCGCGAGGTAAAGCTCGAATTCCGCGCAGTTGCCGCCACCGCACAGCATCACCACCGGTGGCGCCGCCTCTGAACAATGCCAGCCCGGCAAGGCCTCGTCCTTCAGAGCGCAGTCCACCACCACCACGTCAAACGGCGCACCGCACCGACGTGCGGCGTCGATCGCATCGCCCATCGCCGCGAGATGTTCCGCGACGGTGAGCTGTACGCCGTGTTCGGCGCACCTGCGTTGCAGGACTTCCGCCCCCGGCGCGCGCGTCGCCACCCATAACAAGCTGCGCTGCGCGAGGGCAGTAGACGGCAGGAACTCGTCGCCACTGCCGGCGCGCCCGAGCTGCACGGTAAACGCGAACACGCTGCCGACACCGGGCGTACTGCGCACGCGGATCTCGCCGCCCATCAAGCGCACCAACTGGCGGCAGATTGCGAGCCCCAGGCCCGAGCCGCCGTAGCGCCGCGCGATCGAGGCCTCGGCCTGCGCGAAGACATCGAACAGCAGTGGCAGGCGGTCGGGCGGGATACCGTCGCCGCTATCCTCCACCTCGAACGCGAGCGTCACCGTGCCCGGCTTTTCGCTCACGCAGCTGACGTGTACCGCAATGAAGCCCCGCCGCGTGAACTTGGTCGCGTTGCTGCAGAGGTTGACGAGCACCTGGCCAAGCCGCAGCGGATCGCCGACGAAGCGCGTCGGAACCTCGGGCGGCGTATCGAAGTACAGCTCGACGCCGTCATGCACCCGTGTGTGCACCATGTCGGCAAGGTGCTGCAACACATCGTCGAGCGCGAACTCGACCGCTTCGAGTTCGAGCCGGCCCGCCTCGATGCGCGAGAAGTCCAGTACGTCGTTGATGATGCCCAGCAGCGACTGCGCCGAGCGATTCACCTTGGTGACGAAATCGCGCTCGCGCAGCGCGAGCGGCCCCTGCAGTGCAAGGTCGGAGAGCCCGATGATCGCGTTCATCGGCGTGCGGATCTCGTGGCTCATGCGCGCGAGGAACTCGCTCTTCGCGCG
>JADHEF010001985.1_pt1 | contig 10550 bp, 11 predicted proteins | sample 8952391 | NCBI WGS metagenome assembly JADHEF01 (sample SAMN16124439, study PRJNA663245) | bioreactor sludge metagenome | isolation source: sludge (nitrite) | place: India:Bengaluru | collected 2019-02-28
CGCTGGGGCCGGGGCCGACTGCGTTGCGACGGGTTCGTCGGCGCGTGCTGCAAATACGCCAGCCCCGAGGCATAAACCCAGCACAAGGCGCGAGACGGTAATCAGCAACGGGCGCGGCAACATGGCGGAAACTCCAATGCGGGGAGGCGTCATCTGGGACAGTCGGAAGTAACATGCGTTCGTCCGATGTTATCAGCTTGCCGTGATACGCCCCGATGCCCGAACTGCCCGAAGTTGAAACCACTTGTCGCGGCATCGCGCCGCATGTCGAAGGGCGCACCGTCACCGCGGTGGCAGTGCGGGAGGCGCGCATGCGCCGCCCGGTACCGGCCGGATTGGCCGCTGAGTTGCCGGGGCAAACGATCGAATCGGTCAGCCGCCGCGGCAAATACCTGTTGCTCCGCGCGCCGGCAGGCACGGTGCTGATCCACCTGGGCATGTCCGGCAGCCTGCGTGTGGTGCCACCCGACGCGCCCCTGCGCAAGCACGACCACGTGGATATCATTTTCGGCGCGCAAGCCTTGCGCTATCACGATCCACGCCGCTTCGGCGTGATCGACTGGTGGGGCGGGCCGATCGAAACACACCCGCTCATCGCGCCGCTGGGCATCGAGCCGCTATCCCCTGCATTCAACGGTCCGTGGTTGTATCGCACCACGCGCGGGCGGCGCAGTGCGATCAAACTGTTCCTGATGGATGCGCATACGCTGGTCGGCGTCGACAATATCTACGCTTCCGAGAGCCTCTTCCGCGCCGGCATCCGGCCCGCCATGCCAGCGGGGCGGCTCTCGGCCGCGCGTTGCGAGCGCCTCGCCGAAGCCGTGAAAGAAACGCTGCGCGCGGCGATCCAGGCCGGCGGCTCGACGCTGCGCGATTTTGTCGGCAGCGATGGCGAGCCCGGTTACTTCCAGCAGGAAGCCTTTGTTTACGGCCGCGCCGGCTTGCCCTGCCGGCAATGCGGCACGCCGATCCGGCAGCAGGTGATGGGCCAGCGCAGCACCTTCTGGTGCCCGGTCTGCCAGCGCTGAAATACAGCGCACGCGGGCGCCCGCGCAGCCGATTACCGTTCGTCGGCAATGGCCCGCCCAGCCGGACTGAATTTCGTTATGCTTGAGGAATTCGCCAAAATCCCGGCGCTGATCATCGGCGTGGGCCACTGGCGGCTGATCTCCACCCCCGGGAGCGGGTATGAACCTGACTGACAGTTTCTCCGAGTTTTCAGAGTGGCGCGACAGCGTCGGCCAGTCCATTGCGCAGCTGAAAACCTGGCTCACCCGCAACGAGGTCGGCGATGCGCAAACCGATCTGCGCCTGCGCTACCTGCTTGAGCGCCTGCGCGACGAGAAGCTGACCGTCGCGTTCGTTGCCGAGTTCTCCCGCGGCAAGTCCGAACTGATCAACGCGGTATTCTTCGCCGACTACGGCGACCGCATCCTGCCGTCCTCCGCCGGCCGCACCACGATGTGCCCGACCGAGCTGCAGTGGGAGAACGGCCAGTCGCCGTCGATCCGCCTGCTGCCGATCGAAACCCGCGGCCGCGGCGCCAGCGTGCAGGAGTTCAAACGCCACCCGGAAGAGTGGATCACGGTTCCGATCGATGTCGAATCGACCGAGAGCATGCAGCGCGCGATGGCGCGCGTCGGCGAGACCAAGCGTGTCGCACCGGACGAAGCGGAACGCCTCGGCTTTGCGGTGGACCCGAGCGGCAAGAAAGGGGCGCGCATCGAGGACGACGGCAAGGTCGAAATCGCGGCCTGGCGCCATGCACTGATCCAGTTCCCGCATCCCTTGCTCAAACAAGGTCTGGTGGTCGTCGACACCCCGGGCCTCAACGCGATTGGCTCCGAACCCGAGCTGACACTGTCGCTGCTGCCGAATGCGCATGCCGTGCTGTTCATCCTCGCGGTCGACACCGGTGTCACGCAGAGCGATCTGGCGGTGTGGCAGGAACACATCGTGGCCGGCAAGGCGCAGCAGCGCGGCCGCGTCGTGGTGTTGAACAAGATCGACAGCCTGTGGGACGGCATCCGCTCGGAATCGCAGATCGATAGCGAGATCCGCGGCCAGGTCACCAGCGTCGCGCGTACGCTGTCGGTGCCTGAGAATCAGGTGTTCCCGGTGTCGGCGCAGAAGGCGCTGCTCGCCAAGGTGACGCGCGACCCGGATCTGCTCGACCGCAGCCGCGTCGAAACACTCGAAAGTGCGCTCACCAGCGAACTGCTGCCGACGCGGCAGGAGATCGTGCGCGACAACGCGCGCGGCGAAACCGGCGAAATCATCCGCCGCACCCGAGAGCTGCTGAACGCCCGCCTGCGCGGCGTGCAGGAACAGGTGCGCGAACTCTCCGAACTGCGCGGCAAGAACCGCAGCGTCATCGAATACATGATGCGCAAGGTACGTGCCGAAAAGACTGAGTTCGAACAAGGTCTGCAGAAGTACCACGCCACGCGCAGCGTGTTCACCAACCTGTCGAACAACCTGTACGCGCACCTTGGCCTCGATGCGCTGCGCCATGAAACGCGTCGTACCCGCGAAGCGATGCTCGACGCAAGCTTCTCGCGAGGCCTGCGCGAGGCCATGGAGAGCTTCTTCGATCAGCTACGCGGCAATCTGCGCAAGTCTTCGGACGAAGTGGGCGAGATCCAGCGCATGCTCGACACGATGTACAAGAAGTTCGCGATCGAGCACGGCCTGAAGCTGGCCGCACCGTCGAGTTTCTCGACCCTGCGCTACGAGAAGGAAATCGAGCGCCTGCGCGCCGCCTTCAACCAGCAGCTCAACACCGTCGGCGCCATGGTGCTGCATCGCAAGGGCACGGTGACGCAGCGCTTCTTCGACACGATCGCGCTGGAAGCCCGCCGTACGTTCGAGATGGCCAACCGCGACGTCGACCAGTGGCTGCGCGCGGTGATGAGCCCGCTCGAAACGCAGGTGCGCGAGTATCAGATCCAGCTCAAGCGCAGGCTTGAGAGCGTCAAACGCATCCACGAAGCCACCGGCACGCTGGAAGAGCGCATCGCCGAGCTGGATCAGGCCGAACGCGGTTTGCTGCAGCAGATGGCCGAGTTGACCCGGCTGGAGCGTGGCATCGCTGGCGCAATTGGTATCACCGGCGATCTGGCCGAAATCGAGACCCCGGCCCGCGCCGCCTGATCACGGCGACGGCCAGAAAAACAAACGGGCGGCCTCGGCCGCCCGTTTTATTTTCTACGCGCTGGCTTACTTCTGCGCCGTCAGCTTGAGGAATTTGTCCATCAGCTGATCCTTGCTCTCGACACGCTCCGGGTTCAGCGGAATGCAGTCGACCGGGCAGACCTGCTGGCACTGCGGTTCGTCGTAGTGGCCGACGCACTCGGTGCACTTGTTCGGGTCGATTTCGTAAATTTCGGCACCTTGCGAAATCGCGTTGTTCGGGCACTCGGGCTCGCACACGTCGCAGTTGATGCATTCGTCGGTGATCATCAAAGCCATGGTCTTACCTCTTCCTCACCCTCGCAGGGCACTGATCTTCCCTCGCAACCGCGCCTGCACGGCCGGCTGCACGAACTGACTAACATCGCCGCCGAGCAGTGCGATCTCGCGCACCATCGTCGCCGACAGGAACATGAATTCATCGGCCGGCGTCAGGAATACGTATTCGACCTCCGGATACAGCCGGCGGTTCATGCCGGCCATCTGGAATTCGTATTCGAAATCCGACACTGCCCGCAGGCCGCGCAACACGATGCGCGCGTCCTGCTTCTTCAGGAAATCCAGCAGCAGGCCGGAAAATCCATCCACCTCGACATTCGGGTAGCCGCTGAGCACATCGCGCGCGATCTGTACCCGCTCGTCGAGCTCGAAGATCGGCCGCTTGCCGCGGCTATCCGCCACGGCCACGATGACCCGCTCGAACATGCGCGAGGCGCGTCGCACGAGGTCTTCATGTCCGCGCGTCAGCGGATCGAACGTTCCCGGATAAACCGCTACGCGTTCCCTCATACCTCGCCTCGTTGCAATAGTTGATAGTGAACTTGTCCTGCCTTGCCGGCCTTGACGGCCCGCAAGCCCCCCAGGGTTTCGACCGGGGTTTCCGCCTCGACATACACAAAGCCGCCTTCCGCGAGGATGCGGTCCAGCGACGGCGCCAGGCGCTCCAGCCATTGCTGGCGGAAGGGCGGATCGAGGAAGATCAGGTCGAAGCGGCGCGGAATCGTCTCGACCAGCCGCTGCGCATCACCGCGCTGGCACGCCAGCGCCTCGCCGCCGAGCAGCCGGGCGTTCTGCTGCAGCACAGCATACGCAGCGGGGTCGCGCTCAACAAGCAGCACATGGGCAGCCCCACGCGAGGCCGCCTCGAAACCCAGCGCACCGCTGCCGGCAAATAGATCGAGACAGGACCAGCCATCGAGATCCTGCCCGAGCCAGTTGAACAGCGTTTCACGCACGCGGTCCGGCGTCGGCCGCAGGCCCGGCACATCCGCCACCTGCAGGCGGCGCGAACGCCATTGGCCGCCCACGATGCGCAATTGGCTCATCGGGCAGCTCCGGGCACCGCAAACTCAGGATGGATGGGGGGCATCTGCTAGACTTCTGGGTCGAATTTTCCTGCCGGCGCAGCCTCTGCAGGCTACCGCGGGCGCAGCATATTAGCGGCACACGGGCTCGCGCGCCACTCGCGCAGCCCGCATCCACGGAAGCTCCCATGTTCGATTTCTTCAAGAAGAAACCCGCCGACAGCGCAGCGCCGCAAGCAACGCCTGCCGCGCCAGCGCCTGAGAAGGCCCCTGCGGCGGCTCCTGTTGAGCCCAAGCCCGTCGCCGCCGCGGTGGTACCTGCACCGCAGGCAACGCCGCCGGCGGACTCGCGCTCATGGGCCACCCGCCTGCGCGACGGGCTCTCGAAGACACGCGCGAAGCTGAACGCCGCGGTCGGCCCGACGCTGGGTGCGGATGTCGGCGACGTGATGTCGGATCTGTTCTCGCGCCGCAAGATCGACGACGAACTGCTCGACGAGATCGAAACCACGCTGCTCACCGCAGACTGCGGCGTCGACGCAACGCAGTACCTGATCGACGAAATGCGCAAGCGCTGGAAGCGCGACAAGCTCGAAACCGGCGAGCAGCTCAAGGGCGTGCTGATGGAGCTACTCGAAGGCCTGCTCACGCCGCTGCAGCAGCCGCTCGACATTCATACCCACAAGCCGACGATCATCATGCTCGCCGGCGTCAATGGCTCGGGCAAGACCACCTCGATCGGCAAGCTGGCCAAGCGCTTCCAGGCCGAAGGCAAGAGCGTGCTGCTCGCCGCCGGCGACACCTTCCGCGCCGCGGCCCGCGAGCAACTGCAGGAATGGGGCCGCCGCAACGATGTAACGGTGATTTCGCAGGACGGCGGCGACCCCGCCGCGGTGGTGTTCGACGCCATCAACGCGGCGCGTGCGCGCGGCATCGACATCGTGCTGGCGGATACCGCCGGCCGCCTGCCGACCCAGCTGCACCTGATGGAAGAAATCGCCAAGGTGCGCCGCGTGATCCAGAAGGCCGACCCGAGCGGGCCGCATGAAGTATTGCTGGTGCTCGATTCGAACATCGGCCAGAACGCGCTCGCGCAGCTCGCCGCCTTCGACAAGGCGGTCGGCGTCACCGGCCTGGTCGTCACGAAGCTCGACGGCACGGCCAAGGGCGGCGTGCTCGCCGCGATCGCGCGCACCAACCCGAAGCCAATCCGCTTCATCGGTGTCGGCGAGGGCATCGACGACATGCAGCCCTTCGTCGCGCGCGAGTTCGTCGAGGCACTGTTCGACGCCGCACCGAACGCCTGAACGCCGTCGAGGAGGCCGTCGCGTGATCCAGTTCGACAATGTCTCGAAGCGCTACCCGGGCGGCTACGAAGCGCTGATCGGCATCAACCTGCGCATCGAGCGCGGCGAGTTGGTCGTGCTGCGCGGCCACTCGGGCGCTGGCAAGAGCACCCTGCTGAAGCTGCTGCCGGTACTCGAGCGCCCCACCAGCGGCCGCGTGCTGATCAACGATCAGGACGTGAGTCGCTTGTCGGCCGGCGCGATTCCCTATCTGCGCCGCAGCCTCGGCCTCGTCACGCAAGACAGCCGCCTGCTCTACGACCGCAATGTGCTGGACAACGTGATGCTGCCGCTGATCCTTGCCGACATGCCGGTGCGCGACGCCAAGGCGCGTGTCCGCGCGGCGCTGGAGCGCGTCGGCCTGGCACAGCATGAGCGTTCGATGCCGATTTCGCTTTCGGGCGGCGAACAACAACGCGTTGCGATCGCGCGCGCGATCGTCAATCGCCCGACCATGCTGATCGCAGACGAACCAACCGCCAACCTCGATGCGGCCTATGCGCAGGACATCGCTGCGCTGTTCCGCGACTACAACGAAGCCGGCGTGACGATGATCATCGCGACCCACGATGAACGCCTGTTCGCCGATCGCGCGCCGCGCCGCATCGAACTCTCGAAGGGAAGGCTGGTGAGCGCATGACCCGCTGGTTCGCCCTCCACGGCATCGCGCTCACGCGCGCCGTCAAACGTCTCACCCATACCCCGCTCGGCACCCTGCTATCGGTGCTCGTGGTTGCCATCGCGCTGGTGCTGCCCGCCTTGGGCTATGTGCTTGCCGACAGCGTCGCCCGACTTGCACAAGGCCTGTCCGGCCAACCCGAGATCAGCCTCTTCATGGAAGTGGGCGCCGACAAGGCCAAGGTCGCCGCAGTCGAACGTGCGCTGCGCAGCGACAAAGGCGTCACCGGCCTGCGCTTCGTTCCGCGCGACGAAGCGCTCAAGCAGCTGGCAAGCGGCAGCGGCTTGGGCGACGTGACCCGCGCGCTCGGTGAGAATCCGTTGCCCGACGCCTTCATCATCACCCCGCACAGCGACGCACCCGCCGAGTTCACACGCCTCGCCGAGAGCTTCCGCAAACTGCCCGGCGTCGCGCATGTGCAACTCGACACCGAATGGGTGCAGCGGCTGGCAGCATTGGTGAGCCTTGTGCACTCGGCGGTCGGTGCACTGGCCGGCCTGCTGGGCGCCGCGCTGGTCATCGTCACCTTCAACACCATCCGGCTGCAGATCCTGACGCAGCGGCACGAGATCGGCGTCAGCCTGCTGCTCGGCGCAACCCAACAATGGGTGCGCCGCCCCTTCCTGTGGTTCGGTGCGCTACAAGGCGCGCTCGGCGGCCTCGCCGCCTGGGGGCTGCTGCTCGGCATCCTGGCGCTGATGCAGGGGCCCGCCACGCGACTCGCCGAGTCCTACGGCATCCCACTCGAACTCGGTGGGCCGGATCTCCTCGGCGTAACCGTGCTGATCGGTTTCGCAAGCCTGCTCGGCTGGCTCGGCGCCGCGCTGTCGGTTCGCCGGCATCTGCATGCGGCCGGTGAGCGCAGTGACGGCTGAACACGACGGCACGGCCCCGCGGCTGCGAAAGCGATAGCACGTAAAAAAGGCCGGGGTGCAAACGCCCGGCCTTTTTCGTTACTGCCTATAGCAGATCAGAACGGCCGTGCGCCGTAGGCCTTCTCGAACCGCGCCGCGATCTCATCGCGCGTCGGCGCGTAGTTCTGCGGGCCGCGAACTTCGATCTTGTAAGCGCCCATCACGCTTGCAAGCTGACACGCCTTCTCCAGCGACCAACCGTTGGATAGCCCGTACAGCAGCCCGCCGCGGTAGGCATCGCCACACCCGGTGGGATCAGCGATCGCGGTGATCGGCACCACCGGTACGCGCGTTTCGCGCCCGTCGGCAAAGATGTCCGAACCTTCGCCGCCGCGCGTGACAACCAGCCCCTGCACCTTGGCCGCGATCTGCGGCAGCGTGAGACCGGTGCGCTCGCACAGCAGGTGGGCCTCGTAATCGTTGACGGTGCACCAGGTCGCCCAGTCGAGGAACTGCAGGAACTCCTCGCCCGAGAACAGCGGCATCGCCTGGCCCGGATCGAACACGAAGGGGATGCCCGCGGCGTGGAAGTCGCGTGCATGCTGAAGCATGCCGTCGCGCCCATCCGGCCCGACGATGCCGAGCTTCACGCCAGCCGCATCCGCCACATGGTTCTGGTGCGAGAAACTCATCGCGCCGGGGTGAAAGGCGGTGATCTGGTTGTCGTCCAGATCGGTCGTGATGAAGGCTTGCGCGGTATAGCTGCCCGGCACTTCACGCACATGCGTATCCGGGATGCCGAGGTCAGCCAGGCGCTTGCGGTAGGGCGCGGCGTCCTCGCCCGCCGTGGCCATGATCAGCGGCGCGCCGCCGAGCAAGTTCAGCGCATACGCGATGTTGCCCGCGCAGCCGCCGAACTCGCGCCGCATGTCGGGCACGAGGAAGGAAACGTTCAGGATGTGGATCTGGTCGGGCAGGATGTGCTTCTTGAAGCGATCCTGGAAGACCATGATCGTGTCGTAGGCGATCGATCCGCAGATGAGGACGGACATGGCGACTCCAAACTTGGTGAAGCCGCGATTCTATGACGGGCGCGGGCAATGATCGCCGTGCGATTCGCTGACGCGACAAAAACAAAAAGGCCGGGCAAGCCCGGCCTTCTCACACGCAGCGCCCGGATCAGAAGCCGAACACGACGTTCACGCCGCCGTAGCTGGCGTTGACCTTCTCCTGGTTCGAAATGTCGTAACGCCAAGCGCCAACCTTCAGCGATTCCGGCTCGTACTCCTCGATGCCGATGCGGGCATTGACCCAGCCTTGCTTGGTGATGCGGTAACCGGCCTCGATCACATAGCCCACGGCGTTCTTGTAGTCGACCGTCTCGGTCGCCGCGCCATCACGCTTGAGTTCTGCGCTGATGTTGTTCACGAAGCGCAGGCCGGCGCCGAAACGCCACTTGTCGACGCCGGTGTAGTAGCCCATCAGTTCGAACGGCACGCGCGAGAAGGTGGCATCGCCGTTCTTCGCGCTGGCGTAGTCGGAGTTGTAGTTCAGCGTGGCCTGCAGCGCGATCGGCATGTTCGTCGGCGCCCACAGCGCGCCAGCGCCGATGTTGAACAGGTTGCCTGCACGCAGCTCGGTGGAACTGCCATCGGTGTAGGTGATCGTGGCGATCTCGTCGCCACCGTAGGTGAGGCCACCGGTCAGCGCGAAGAAGACGGAGCGGCCTTCATCGGCCTGGGCGCTCAGGGTGCAAAAACAGGCCGCAACGGCGGCCAGCAGCATTTTCTTGTTCATCTTGGGTCGGGTCGTTGTGCTCGCAATCCATCGCGGCGAGCGCCGCGAGCGCTCATCCGGCTTGGCGAGCGCGTGCGGAGTCTGCCGTGTGGTGAGCACGCCGGGTGGCCCACTCCGTCACGCCGGGGCGCGGTCGTGTGCCGAGATTGATCCTGCGCAAGCGGGCTTGTGTCGGTGGCGGTGGCACGGCGGACCCGCCGCAGAGTGTGAAGTAGCCTCGCGCGGTCAATGGGCCATCCGCGGACAATACCGGCGAAACACTGCGCTGCCTGCAAGCGCACCGACGCCGCAGCCGATCTGCCGAACCGATCATGAGCCATACACCACATGCTTTCCGGAGAACTGCGCGATGCCTGCGCTGAGTGTGAAAACTCGCTGGGTGCTGGGCCTGCTGGCGCTGGCGGCCTTGCTCGCCAAACCCGCCTACGACTACCACCTCGCCCGCCAGGCACGGGCGGCGGCGCAGGCTCGGTATGCCGCGGACAAGGCAGAGTTTCAGCGCTTGTGCCGGGAGGTCGCCGGCTACAAGTTCTATCGCAAGGCGGAGAACGTCGAGGGGATTCTGCTCTTGAAGGTTCGCGGGGACGGCGATTGGCAGGACCTAATGGCGCCGGGAGCTGCCTTTGCGCTGGAATCCAAAGACGAGGGATACATCACGTCATTTCTCGCCTACCGTCGTACTTCATCGGGCGTCCAGGACGAAAGCTATTTCGTAAGCACCACGAAGACGGAAGACTCGAGAGCGGGCTTTGCCTACGTCGACGTCATTGATGACAAGACTGGCAAGCGCTATCGCCGCACAGGATCAGAAAAGGCTGTGGGCAAGAAGGATACCTCGGCGCATGAGGTCAAGCGCCGGCTCGCAGAGGACCCGAACTACGACCTGAATGTTTATCAGTGGACGCTTGATTCCGTTATTGCCCCCGACCCACCGCCCCGCTATGCGGTGACCTTCGAAGACCACGTCATCCCTGAGGAACGGGCACGCGGCTTGGCCAGCAGCACCGTCAAAGTGATCGATACACAGAGCAACGAAGTAATGGCCGAGATGCTCCGCTATGCCTGGAGCCCACCAGGCGCATTCTCGGCGCGCGCCACGCCCTGGCTGACGGCATACAAGTGCCCGGCTGTGAGTGTTGGATCAAGCTATGCGACGCGCCAATTTGTCGATCGTGTGCTGATCCCCACTGGCCTGAAGCCCCCGCCAATGCCACTGCTACACCAATGAAGACCGCCGACAGTGGCGTAGGTTGGGTTGAGCGTAGCGACGCCCAAGGGTTGGCATGCGCGCAGCTTGCGGCGGCTGGCGATTCGCTTTGTCGCTTTGCAGGCGTGCGTTGGCCGGGGTCCCGCCCCCGGCGGGCGTGTTACTTCTTTT
>JADHEF010001983.1_pt1 | contig 10543 bp, 4 predicted proteins | sample 8952391 | NCBI WGS metagenome assembly JADHEF01 (sample SAMN16124439, study PRJNA663245) | bioreactor sludge metagenome | isolation source: sludge (nitrite) | place: India:Bengaluru | collected 2019-02-28
GTACAGTTACCCCTGGCGGAACAGCTACCTTAACAGTAACATTTACACCAAGCTCAGCTGGAACAAAAAATGCAACCATATCAATAGCAAACAATGACAGTAATGAAGGAACATATTCATTTAATGTAAGTGCTGTAATTGCTCAACAAGAAATTAACTTACTAGGCAATGGAATTTCTATTCCATCTGGCTCTACATCTTATTCAACTTCAAACGACACTGATTTTGGGAACATAACATTTGGTGCTGGTAGTATAGTAAAAACATTTACAATTCAAAATACAGGTGGATACACTCTATCTATTTGGTCTAGCCACGATAACTCGGGCGATTTTTCTGTTTCTCACTCTGCATCTACCATAGCACCTGGCGGAACAGCTACATTAACGGTTACATTCACTCCTACATCAGTTGGAGTAAAAACGGCAACTATAACCATTGACAATAACGATAGTAACGAAGGCGCTTATACTTTCAACGTAACAGCAAATAGCATAAGCTCTAATCCTGAAATTAATGTTATCTCAAACGGTAATACAATTCCTGATGGAACTAATACTCATAGCACTGCTAACAACACTGAGTATGGAAATACTTATCTAGGAGTTACTGTTTCTAGAACATTTACCATTCAAAATACGGGTACTACAAACTTGAACATTAGTAGCGCAACAATTGGTGGTGCTAATCCTTCTGAATTTACTATAACAACACCTCCAAGTGCGACAATCGCTCCAGGAGCTTCAAGCGATATTATCATTAGATACAATGCCTCTTTTACAGGCAACAACATTACTGCTCAAGTTCTAATTTACAGTAATGATGCAGATGAAGCTACCTATAATTTTAATATAAGAGGTACAACTATTAATCCTGAAATTGATGTACTAGGAAACGGAGTTTCAATTCTAAATGGAGATACAACTCCTTCTACAACAGATTGGACAAACTTTGGTGAAATTGATACAACAATAGGAACCATTACAAGAACTTTTTCAATAACAAACCAAGGAACTACAAACTTAATAATTTCAAACCCAACTATTTCTGGCACTCATGCTGCCGACTTTACAGTAACAACAAATCCCTCAAGCACTACAATAGGTGTTGGAGTGACAAGAACTTTTGTGGTAACTTTTAACCCATCAGCTAGTGGAACTAGAAACGCAATTGTTACTATTACAAACAACGACAGTGATGAGAACCCATATACTTTCCATATCACTGGATTTGGTTCTAATTCTGAAATTAATGTTACTGGAAATGCTACATCAATTGTCGATGGAGATACTACTCCTTCAACTACTGACGGTACTGATTTTGGAAATACTGATATTACTTTTGAAACTAAAACACAAACTTTTGTAATTCAAAACACAGGTACAACAAATCTTATCATCAATAACCCAACGATTACGGGTACCCATGCGGCAGATTTTACAATAACTACTAACCCAGCTACACTTAGCATTGCTCCAGGAAGCAGTACTAGTTTTGTAGTAACTTTCAACCCTAGCGCCATAAGTACGAGAACAGCAACGATCAACATTACAAACAATGATGGAGATGAAAACCCTTATAATTTTAACGTAAGAGGAAATGGTACTGATGTTGAAATTGATGTACAAGGAAATTCAACATCTATAGCTAGTGGCGATTTAACTCCTTCGTTAACTGACCATACCGACTTTGGCTCTACTGACCTTAATACTGGAACTATTGCAAGAACTTTCACTATAGCTAATTTGGGTACAACATCAATGACTATTTCAAACCCAACAATTTCTGGAACTAATGCAAGTGACTTCACAATTACGGCTAATCCTTCCGGAACTACTTTTAATGGTGGTTCATCGAGAACTTTTACAATTACATTTAACCCTAGTGCATCTGGAACTAGAACTGCATTAGTTACAATTAACAATAATGACTTCAACGAAAACCCATACACATTTGCTATACAAGGGTATGGTAATAATGTAGAAATCAACATCACAGGTTTAGGCAATTCTATTGTTAATGGCGATACAACTCCTACAACTACTGATGGAACTGATTTTGGAAACGTATTACTTCCTTCTGGAACCTCATCAAGCACTTTTGTAATACAAAATTTAGGTACTACAACATTAACAATCTCAAATCCTGTAATATCTGGCATCAATGCAGCCGATTTTACAATAACTTCAAATCCTTCAACATTAAGTATTCCTGCTGGTGGAAGCACTTCATTTGTTGTTCAATTTGCTACCAACACTCTTGGTCGTAGAAACGCTATGATTTCTATTACTAATGATGATATAAATGAAAACCCTTATGCCTTTTTCATCCACGGTTTTGGTGATATCGACTCTGATGGTGACGGAATTTCTAACAATGTTGATACTGACGACGATAATGACGGTATTACTGACATCATTGAATGTAGCACTTGTTTAAGTGACCCATTCCAAAACGGAAGTTTTGAAACTCCAGTAATCCCTGCTTCAAGCTACGCTATTCTTCCAACAGGTAACGTACCAGGATGGCAAACTAGTGCTGAAAACTTCATCGAAATATGGAGCTCTGGCTTCAATGGTGTTCCATCGGCTGCTGGTAATCAATTTGCTGAATTAAATGCTAACATCCCGGGTATCCTTTATCAAACTTTCTGTTTAAATGGTTCTGGTGGAACTATCAACTGGTCAATCAAACACAGAGGTCGTGGTGGTGTCGATCAGGCTTTCGTAAAATTCGGACCAACACTAGCTGGTGCTATTGCTTCTACTCCTATTGTTACAATGGTTGATGGAACATCTGCCTGGGGAACATATTCTGGAGTATACAATATTCCTGTTGGACAAACTCAAATTGTCTTGACTTTCCAAGCGGGTTATACTGGTTCTGGTAGTGCTTCTGTGGGTAACTTTATTGACGACGTTCAAATCGTAATCAATCAAAACTGTGTAGACTCTGATGGAGATGGAATTGCTGACATCATTGATGTTGACGATGACAACGACGGTATTCCAGATATCGAAGAAGCTGGATTCAAAGTTTACAGCAACAACAAGTCAACTATGGACATGTCATCTTCTGCTACTTGGGTAGATGCTAATGGAAACGGTATGAACGACTACATTGATGCTATGATTTCTGGAGGAACATATACAATTCCTAATACAGATGGAGATGCAAGACCTGATTACCTTGATTTAGATAGTGACAACGACTCTATTTTTGATGTAGATGAAGCTGGACTTCTAAATGGTGATGGAGATATTAATGGTGACGGTGTAGGTGATTTACTTGACGCTGATGGCGATGGGCTTCTTGACCTATACGATAACAGTCCAGTATTCGGAACTACTTTCAGAGCTTATGCTCAAGATACTGATGCAGACAACATGCCTGACTATAGAGAACTTGACTCAAATGCTGATGGTACTTTTGACATCGCAGGAACTCTTTATGCAAATCTTGATGCTAATAATAATGGATTAATTGATAGCACTTTAGATAACGATAAAGACGGTATCATGGACAGTTTCGATACTAATACTATCCAAAGAGGTTCTCCTAGAGACCTAAACAGAAAACTATACCTTGACTTCGATGGTAGAAATGACTATGCCGAAGACTCTCAAATATTGTCAGGATTAGCATCGGCTACTCTAATGGCTTGGATTGACCTTAATAGTACATTCAGTGCAAACGGTGTGGTTATCGGTCAAGACAAATTCAACATCCGAGTACTTAACAACAGAAGAATTAGAGCAACAGTAAACGGTAAAACACTTGACTTTGCAACACCTCTTGACAGATCTAGATGGTATCATGTAGCTGCTGTTCTTGGTAGTGGTGAACTAAAAATCTATTTAAACGGAACTCTTGTAGCTTCAAGAGCTCTAAACGAAACGATACAAGCCGATACTACTAAATTAACATTAGGTAAAAACCCTAACGCATCTAATACTTTCTTCAAAGGTAAAATTGACGAAGTTAGAGTATTCAATGCTGAGTTATCACTTGACCAAATCAAAAGAATTGTTCACCAAGAAATCGAAAACAACAGTGGTCAAATTAGAGGTACAGTAATTCCTCAAAACATCGGTTCACTGCCATTCAACAGATTACTACGTTACTATAGAATGGATACATTCAAAGACGATATTATTGACGACTTAACAACACCGGCTATCGATTTAGGAACAGGTATGAAAATGTACAACCACAAAGTAATCAATTACCAAGAAGCACCAATGCCTTTTGTAACGAGACAAGCAGGTACATTTGCTACCGCAATAAACGACGCTTCAAAAGACATCCACGGATTAGATGTAATAGAAAACGATGCCTCTATTGTAATTGTAAACCATAACATTACTGAAAATGGCAACAATACTGATATCGGTATGATTATCAACTCAGGTGTAACAGTAAAAATGAATAACGATACTAAAATCCAAAACGATTGGTATCTAAAACTTGATGGAAAAATTGACCTAGCTGGAAAATCTCAACTAGTTCAAACTGCCGAAAGTACACTAGACGCAACTAGTGCAGGTTCAATCGAAAGAGACCAACAAGGACAATCAAACAGATTTAACTACAACTATTGGTCATCTCCAGTAAGTTCAATAAACAATACAACGGTAAACCACGGTTATACTGTAGCAGGAGTAATGAAAGACGGTACAAACCCAGACGATATCAAAAACATCCAATGGACAACAGGTATTAACAGTACCGCTACATCACCTATTACGCTTAGTAGTTACTGGATTTTCAAATTCCAAAACCTAGGCAACGACTATTACAACTGGGCATCAGTAGGTCAAAACGGAACCCTATTACCAGGTCAAGGCTTCACCCTAAAAGGTAGTAACGCTAGTTCACCTAACCAAAACTACACCTTCTTAGGAAAACCTAACAATGGTACTATTACATCAACTATTGGAGCAAACAACTTGCTCCTAGCAGGTAACCCATACCCTTCTGCAATCGATGCTAACCAATTCATTGACGACAACATTGCAGCAATCGATGGAACTCTATATTTCTGGGAACACTACAGTACAAACAATTCACACAATACTGCAGCCTACCAAGGTGGATATGCAACCTATACCAAAACTGGCGGAACAGCTCCTGTTGCTCCTGCAATAATCAGCGGATTAGGTTCAAGTAGCAAAACACCTTCAAGATTTATTCCAGTAGGTCAAGGCTTCTTTGTTAACGGTTCAACAACCGGTGGAACTATCCGATTTGAAAACGGTCAAAGACTTTTCATCAAAGAAGATAACGCAAGCTCGTTCACTCTTTTCAGAGCCAATAACTCTGCTACAGCAGCTTCGCCTAGCAACAACAACAGCGAAGATATAATCTCAGAAGAGGAACAATTCATGAAAATAAGATTAGGTTTTAACTCGGCTAATAACTACCACAGACAAATCCTTCTTGGCTTCATGAACAACCATGCAACAGCAAACTATGATCCAGGTTACGATGGTATCAGTATGGACCAATTAACAAACGATATGTATTTCATCAACGGAAACCTAAAACTAAACATCCAAGGAGAAGGACATTTCAATGTAAACAACATCTACCCGCTTGGAGTTAAAAACGCAGTAGCAGGAAACGTAAAATTCGTTATCGATAACAAAGAAAACTTTACGAATGATCAAAACGTGTTCATCCATGATAATGTAACAAATACGTATCACAACATCAACCAAAACCCGTTTGTAATCAACCTACCAGCGGGAACAATAGAAAACCGTTTCTCATTAAGATTTACTGAAAACGGCTCATTAAACACTGACGAAAACAACCTAGAAACAGGATTTGTAGTATTCTTCAACAACCAAGAAAATACTATCAACATCAAAAATCAGTTGTTAGAAACCAATGCAAAATCGGTACAACTATTCAACATCCTTGGACAACACATCCAATCATGGGAAGTAGAAGAACTAGACCAAACCAATATTGCATTACCTACAAAATCAGTAAGCACAGGAACATACATTGTTAAAATAACAACAGACAATGGAAGCCTAAGCAAAAAAATAATAATTAAGTAGTTTTTTTATAAATTTTGACACCCCCCAAATCTAAAAAACCGTCTCCTACAGACGGTTTTTTTATTTCACAAAAAATAAAATCCAAAACATCAGCTAAATAAAGCTTCCCACTAGCTAAACAGAGTATCCCCTTAGCTAAATAGAGTATCCCCTTAGCTAAATAGAGTATCCCATCAGCTAAATAGAGCATCCCATTAGCTAAACAGAGTATCCCCTTAGCTAAATAAAGCATCCCCTTAACTTAACAGAGCATCCCGTTAGCTAAACAGAGTATTCCCTTAGCTAAATAGAGCATCCCGTTAGCTAAATAAAGTATCCCCTTAGCTAAATGGAGCATCCCATCAGCTAAATAAAGCATCCCGCTAACTAAATAAAGTATCCCCGTGGGGTTTTGGAGCATCCCCGTGGGGTTTTAGAGTATCCCATTGGGGTTTTAGAGCATCCCACTGGGGTTTTAGAAATTATATTAATCTACAAAGTAAATCGCAAACAATAAATCAAATAGTAAAGAAGAAAATCACTACTTCAATCTACCAATTAAGTCTTCCACAGAGACCATAAACGCCTCTCCAGTAACTAAATGCTTTACCGAAAACAGTTCACCTTCAATTCCTTTAACTATATAAGGAATAGCACGTCGTTGCGCATGCTTAAACTGCTTGTCTTCCTTCGCTGCATCAGGATACATCTCCGCTTTAACACCATTTTTTCTCAAAACAGTGATAGCTTTCATCGCTTCCAATGCTTGGCTTTCGCCCAAATTAAAAAACAAAACCTCCGTCGATACCGAAACCGTTTCTGGAAACAAATTCAACTCTTCCAAAACCAAATAAATTCGGTCCAAACCAAATGAAATCCCCACACCACTCAATTTACTTTTTGGATCAAAGATACCCGTCAAATCATCATATCGTCCACCACCACCTATAGAACCCATCGCAACACCTTCTGGAGCCGAAACTTCAAAAATAGCTCCTGTATAATAATTCAAACCACGCGCCAAAGTCACATCTAAATCTAAATTAGCTTTCTGTAAACCAAGATTCATTACGTTTTCACAAATAAAACGCAGCTCTTCAATTCCTTTCATCCCTTCTTCGGATGAAGAAAGCATCGCAGAAAGTTTATCTAACTTCTCCTCAATACTTCCCGAAAAATGAAACAACGGCTGTACTTTTTCCAACGCAGTTTCAGAAATTCCTTTTTCAAGCATTTCTTTTTTCACGCCTTCCTCGCCTATTTTGTCCAATTTATCCAAAGCCACCGTAAAATCAATCAACTTATCCGAAGCACCAATCACTTCCGCAATTCCCGATAATATTTTTCGATTATTGATTTTAATCGTAACACCATTCAAACCAAGAGTTGCAAATACTGAATCGTATAATTGAACCAATTCTACTTCTTGCCAAAGCGAAGTTGAACCAACCACATCGGCATCACATTGATAAAATTCTCTAAATCTTCCTTTTTGAGGTCTATCAGCACGCCAAACAGGCTGAATTTGGTATCGCTTAAAAGGAAACTCAATCTCATTTTGGTGTTGAACAACATAGCGCGCAAACGGAACCGTTAAATCATAACGAAGTGCTTTCTCAGAAATCTTAGAAGTTATCTTTTTAGTATTTTTTTCGGCTAATTCTTCCTCTGAAATTTTCTCTAAATAATCACCACTATTCAATATCTTAAAAATAAGTCGATCACCTTCTTCTCCATATTTTCCCATTAAGGTTTCAGAGTTTTCAAACGTTGGCGTTTCTATCGGTTGATAACCAAATTTCTCAAAATGCGAACGCATAATCGACATGATATAATTACGTTTCGAAACCTCAACCGGTGAAAAATCTCTTGTACCTTTTGGAATACTTGGTTTTTGTGCCATTTCAATATTAAATTTTAGATTTTAAATATTTGATATCAGATATCTAATATTATTCCGCAAATATCATAATTTCTAAACCATTTTTAAATCTTTTCTTTTAGATTTGATTTCAAATTATAAATTTTTATTCTCAACAAATTCAAACTCCCATCTTCTCACTCCAAGCTTCCAACTCCCTACTTCCAACTTTTTTTTTAAAATTCTTGTAACAAAAGCTGTATTTTAGTGTCAAATTTGTGTTATGCTAGGACTATTTAGAGAAAATATAAAAGTAGCTTTGAGTTCCATCCGAACACAATTGCTTCGAACAGTGTTAACTATTGTTATCATTGCTATTGGAATTACGGCTTTGGTTGGTATTTTAACCATTGTTACCGCTATTGATTACAATATGAATTCCAGTTTCGCTTCAATGGGTTCCAATACCTTCAACATCAACCGCTATGAAAACGCAACCCGAAGAAGCGGCGGAAATGAAGTAGAAAAGATTAACCCTATTATTTCCTATCCACAAGCCAAAGCATTCAAAGAAAACTACAAATATCCGTTAACCAATACATCGGTTTCATTTACGGCAACCACAACTGCCGAAGTAAAATACGAAAACAAAAAAACCGATCCCGAAATTTCCGTTCTTGGTGTAGATGAAATCTTTGTTCAAAACTCGGGTTTAGAAATAGAAAACGGCAGAAATTTTACCGTTTTCGATATCAATAATAATGCTTACGCATGCGTTATTGGTTCCGATTTTGCTTCAAAAGGTATATTCAAAGATGTAAATCCAATAGACAAAATCATTTCCATTCGTGGTGCAAAGTTCAGAGTAATTGGTGTTTTAAAAGAAAAAGGTTCCACTTTTGGCAACAGTCAAGATTTGAGAGTTTTAATACCAATTCAAGTGGCGCGTTCTATGTTTTCAATGCCTAATGTAAATTACACTATTAGCACCATGGTCGACAAAAAAGAACTTTTAAATGAAGCCGTTGACAATGCAACCATCACGATGCGAAAAGTGAGAAAACTAAATCCAGTAGAAGAAAACAATTTCGGAATTTCAAAAAGCGAAGATTTAGCCAACCGTATTGCCGAAATGACTGGCGTTTTAAACATGTCAGCTTGGGTTATGGGAATCATTACCATTCTTGGTTCATCGATTGCGTTAATGAATATTATGATTGTATCGGTAACCGAAAGAACGCGTGAAATTGGCGTTAGAAAAGCATTAGGCGCAAAAAAAAGCACCATTGCCACTCAGTTTTTCATAGAAACTTTAACCATTGGACAACTTGGTGGATTGTTTGGAATTATCCTCGGAATTTTGATTGGTTATCTAATTTGTCTTGCTGCTGGTTGGTTATTTGTAATTCCTTGGCAAGCCATTATTGCAGCGGTTGTGACTAGTTTTATTGTTGCCGTAGTTTCGGGTTCTTATCCAGCGATAAAAGCATCAAAATTAGATCCTATTGAAGCGTTGCGTTATGAATAACTAGCCAAAATCATTCTATCATTTCCATAAATATCTTTAATCAACTGAACGTTTTTAAAACCATAACTTTCTACCAAAACAACCGTTTCTTTTCCTAGATATTGATTGATTTCAAAATATAATTTTCCGTTTTCCGCTAAATGACTTTTTGCTAATTCGGTAATTTTTCGGTAGAAAAGAAGTGCGTCATTATCTTCAACAAATAATGCCAAATGAGGTTCAAATTCCAAAACATTTGGATTGATTTCTGCTTTTTCCAAATTCCGAACATACGGTGGATTGGAAACGATGATATCGAAAGAAGCTGGAAGTTTGGAGTTGGAAGTTGGAAGTTTTTTTAAGTCATTAACTTTTAAAATATCCGTTTGAATAAAATTAACTTCTACTCCATTGATTTCAGCATTTTTTTGAGCAACTTCCAAAGCATTTGTAGAAACATCAATAGCAAAAACTTCTGCCGAAGGCAAATTCTTTTTCAACGAAATAGGAATACAACCCGAACCCGTTCCAATATCGAGAATTTTCAATCCCGAAACTTCGGGACTTGAAACTTGAAACTTGAAACTCGAAACAATCAATTCAACTAATTCTTCCGTTTCTGGTCGTGGAATTAATACATTTTCATTCACTAAAAATGGTAAACCGTAAAACTCTGTTTCACCTAAAATATATTGTATCGGCTTGTAGGTTTTTAATTCCGTCAAGACAGTTTCCCATTGCGACAACTGCGTTTCATCCATCGATAAATCGGGTTGCAACGCCAAGTCAATTCGCTTTTTTTGAGGTAATTTAAAAACTCTCAACTTCTTTTTCGTCATACAAAGAAGAAAGCGCTTGAAGAAACCTATTTTTATAATTTTTTATAACCAAAATAAACTGTATTGATTTACACTTTTCTAAATTCTAATTTCTAAATTCTAATTTTTAAAATCCTTCAACATCCAAACCGGACAAGTTGTATGACCAGTATTTCCCAGCGGAGAACAAAGGTATTCAAAACCAAATTTGTTATACAAGTTTTGAGCCGCTTTCATTTCGGGTAAAGTTTCGAGATAGCAACTGGAATAACCAAATTCAATTGCTTTTTCCAAACATTTTTCAATCAAT
>JADHEF010001987.1_pt1 | contig 10540 bp, 9 predicted proteins | sample 8952391 | NCBI WGS metagenome assembly JADHEF01 (sample SAMN16124439, study PRJNA663245) | bioreactor sludge metagenome | isolation source: sludge (nitrite) | place: India:Bengaluru | collected 2019-02-28
TCCTTCCGGGAGGGCCGGGCCGCGCCCGCGCGGGGAAGCCGCTTACTGCTTCGCCGGAGCTTCGATGGAGAGGAGATCGACCTCGAAGATGAGGGTGGCGTTCGGTCCGATCACGCCGCCCGCGCCCTGGGGCCCGTAGGCGAGGGCGGAGGGAATGAAGAGGCGATACTTGCTGCCGACGGTCATGAGCTGGATGCCCTCCTGCCAACCGGGGATGACCTGGTCCAGGGGGAACACCGCGGGCTCGCCGCGCTCGACGGAGCTGTCGAAGACCTTGCCATCCTGGAGGGTGCCGACATAGTCGACCTTCACGGTGTCGGTGAGCGCCGGCTTGGAGCCGGTGCCTTCTTTGAGCACCTCGTACTGGAGGCCGCTGGCGGTCGTCTTCACGCCGTCCTTCTTGCCGTTCTCCTCGAGGAACTTCTTCTCCTTGTCGGCGGCGTCGGAGGCCAGCTTCTCGCCCGCGTCGGCGACGGCGGTCTGGATCTGATCGCTCGCCTCCTCCATGGTCACCTTGGTCTTCTTGTCCTCCAGCACGTCCTTCATGCCCTTGGTGAAGGCGCCGTAGTCGAGGCTGATGCCGGTCTGCTTGAGGCTGGTCCCGATGGCCATGCCGAAGGCGTAGCTGTAGTCGGCCTTGCTGGCCTTCTTGGCGGGCTCGGCGGAGTCGGCGCCGGCCGCGGCGTCGGCCGCTTTGTCTTTGCACGCGACGAAGAGGGAAGCCGCCACGAGGGCGAAGAGAACGATCTTTTTCATACCCCATCCATAAAAGTGAAGTGAGATCCGGACGCCCGGCGTCCGCGGCGCCTGCGCGCCCGGCACAGAATAGCCGCAATCGAGGGAAAGGGGCAAGGACCGGGAGAGCGGCGTCAGGGAAGAGCGGACAGGCGACTCCCCTTCCATTCCGGAGCCCGTTTCGGCCATAATCCGCGCCATGGATACCCTGCAGAACTTGACGCTCTTCCTCATCGCCCTCATCAACCCGGTCTCCAAGATCGCGGTGATCTCCATGCTCCCCGAATCCGCCACGACCGAGGACATCCGCAAGATATCGATGCTGGCGACCCTGGTCGCCTTCGTGATGCTCTGCGCCTTCGCCTTCGCGGGGAACCTCATCCTCCACTCGATCTTCCACGTGGAGCTCTATTCCTTCCAGATCGTCGGCGGCTTCGTCGTCTTCTTCTACGGCTTCATGGCCCTGCGGGAGGGCGTCTTCTTCGAGCGGAACACCAAGCAGCGGCTCATCGACCTCTCCATCGTCCCCCTGGCCAGCCCCCTCATCGCCGGCCCCGCGACGATCACGGCGGTCATCACCCTGAGCGCCGAGTACCGCATGATCCTCGTGCTCGCGGCCCTCGCCCTGGCGCTCCTGACCAACCTGGTCGCCATGCTCCTCTCCCGGGCCATCGCCCGCCCGCTGCGGCACTTCAACATCCTGGGCGCCCTGATCCGGATCACCGGCCTCTTCGTCGCCTCCATCGGGGTGAACATGATCCTCACGGGGATCAAGACCTACGTCTCAACCTTCGGGGCGGCGATCTGAGCAAGAGGGACGCACGGCCCGGGAAGCTCGGATCAGAAAGCCGTATCGATGAAGCTTACTGCCCCAGCTCCGCACTGAATCCTGCACAGCAGGCTTCGGGCTTTGGGGAAGGCTAATTCGATGGGATACTTCCTTTCGTCCGAATGGAAAACCGCCTGCACGACTTTTTCGTCGGCCTGCTCATGGTAAGCGTAGGGCAGCGGATACCGGAGTCTACGCACCGCCGGGTGGGAGATGAACAGGTAATAGTCATCGCCGTCCCTCCGGCACCAGTAGTCGAGCGGAACCTCGGAAACCAGGAGAGGAGTCACCGCAGCGAGATCGATCCGCTCCCTCGCCGCGATCCTGTCGAGCAGGGCCGCATACCGCGGATGCTTTACCGAGCCGGGTTCCTGAGGCAGCCGGCCGAAGAGGATAGGCGCCCCCTGCTCCGCCAGCTCATCGAGCCGCTCAAGGTGCTCCAGCGGCATCCACTGCGCATCGCTGTAGAATACTCCGAATGACTGGCTCCCGCAGTTCAGGTTCGTCCCATCAAAACGCAGATCCTTGAGCCATTTCCCCGAAATCCACAGGGGACGCCAGGGGAGTAGTTCGTCAGCCATATGCACTTCCTGCAGCTCCCAATAGTAGCGGCTGCTCGGCTTCTGCATTTCTTCCGGAAGCTCACCCCGCATCCACTGGTCTTCGAGGGGGAAGTACACCGCCATCCTCGAATAAGTCTTGCCGATGCTCAGGAAACGACTGATCTCGCTCAGGTAGCGATTGAAGGAAGCTAAGGATTCATCCAGCTTTCCATCCGGCCCGACATGGACGGTCGCATAGAATCGATTCGGTCGGTCGACCGTACTGTACGGCTTTCCGTGCCAGACCACCCTGTTCACGCCCCAGGCGAACTGGGCATCGGCTACGCAGCGCAGATCATCCACCTGTTCCTGGCCGAGGCCTGGAGGGGTGTCGGGCTTAGGAACCCAACCGTAGATGCAGGAGAACGATTCGCTGGAAACGACCGGCTTGTCCCAGACAGCGGCGGCGGAAGCGGCGATCAGGGCGAAGTCGGGATCGAAGAGCAAGGTCTCGGTCTCGGGAATATCCGCCAGAGCGTAGGCGGCCAGAATATCAGTGGGAGCGCCGTGGCATTGCACGCGCGACGAGACGCCGGCGTCCGAGCACAACCGGGAAAAAGGTGCGTAGAACTGATCCAGTATCCGGTCCGAAACGACCGATCGATAGTCGAACCGGATATCCGCATTCGCGCCGAGGCTTCCGGTATGGGGAGCCAAGTCGTAGCCGAATCGTGCCAGGAATTCGTCAAATAGCGAATCATACGCCAGGCCTTCAGTCTCGACCTCCCACGAATCGCAGAAAAAGGATCGCCCTTCCCCTTTCGGGAAATCCTTGAATCCCCCTTCCAGCAGACGATCCGCGTAGAAGGCCAGAGCGTCGGCATCCAGGTGGTCCAGGATAAGGCCGGGATCTTGGCAATAGCGGGATTCCCAGGACCGGTGCAGCCGCTGATTCGAATAGCCCGCGAAGGTCTTGCTGGAATAGCGTGCCGGGATGAAGGTGCCGCCGAAGGGCCACAGCGTCCCGAACGTGAGGTCGCACCCCAACCCGAGCTCTCCGCATCGTTCGATCGCGTGGCGAACGTAGGTCCGCCATTCGGCATCGAGAAAACGAGGGCCGTCTGAAGCCCCATTCTGGGCGAGGGGATAAACCCATGCGATCTCCACGCCCCCAAATCCTTTCCCGGCTATCCACTCCAGTTGCTCGTCTATCGCGGCCTTTTCCAAGGGACCGGAGAACCACCACCAGCGCAGATAGGGTCTTGTCCCCGCAATCATTGTGTTCATGGCGAGCTCCATTCCGTCCATCGTCGCTCTTTCAGAGGATGGAGAGTGCCTGGTCGAGGTCGCGGATCAACGTCTCCGGGTGCTCAAGCCCCACATGAAGACGCAGCACCGAGGGATCCCCGTCCTTGGCCGCCAATGCGGGAAAAACGAGGCTCTCGTACCCGCCCCAGCTGACACCGATGCGGAACACCTTGAGGCGATCGACCGCCTGCTGTACCAGAGCAGCATCAGAGGTCTTCAGCTTCAGGGCCAACAAGCCGCACCCGCCCGTCATCTGGGAAGAAGCCCGCCGGAACCATTCGCTCTTCGGATGCATCGGGTAGTGGACCTCCGCAACCTTCCTGTTGTCGTAAAGGTAGTCGCAGACGGAAAGCGCCGACGCGTAGTGGTAGGGAAGCCTGACGTGCATGGTCCGCATTCCGCGCTGAATGAGCCAAGCTTGAAAGGGGTCGGGCACATGCCCGATGGGAAGGAATTCCGTCTTGAATATTCTTCCAACGAGTTCGCGGCTGCCGACGACTACTCCGCCGATGACGTCGCCGTGTCCGCCGAAATACTTGGACGCCGAGTGCACAACCATATCGATGCCGAAGCTCAGCGGATTCTGGTAAAGCGGTGTAGCCCAGGTATTGTCGACGATGGTCCGCAGCCCGCGGGACTTGGCCAGCAGAGCGAGCGCGCGCAGATCTTGGACCCGCAGCAGAAGCGTCCCGGGACTCTCCAGGTACAGAACCTTCGTATTCTTCTGGATGGCTTTCTCGACCGCATCCACATCGGTGGCGTCGACGAATGTCACCGACACACCGAATCGGGCCAGGTACGTACCGCAGATGTACTTAGCCCACGTATAGGCGTCGTTCGCGCAAACGATATGGTCTCCCTGCTCCACGCAGGAGAGGATGCTGCACGCTATGGCGGCCACTCCGGAAGAAAGCAGCTTGGCCTGCTCGCCGCCCTCCAGCCGCGCTATCCGCTGCTCGACCAGTTCGACCGTCGGATTGTTGCCCCGGGTATAGAGGTGCGTCTGCGACTCATCCTTGATGGCCTCCCGCAAGGAGGCGACATCCGGGAAAGTAAAAAGGGATGTCTGGTACAGCGGGGCGGAGACCGGGCGCTCCGTATCCGAAAAGCCGTAGACGTCTTCGGTCAAAATGTCACTGAAATTTTCCATGCGCAACTTCCTGGTGGAAAGCTTGATGCAACGCTTTCACGATCTGACGGCCCTAGGCCTTGATCGGCTCGAACTCCACGGACCCGCCATCGATCTCGACGCAGATCACTTGATCCAATTCGCCCTCGAGACGCTCGGGAAGCTTTATCAGCCAACTGCTGTCGCCTTCGCAGGTAGTCCGTTCCTTGAGGACGAGCGGCAGCCCATCCGATAGTCGATAGGTCCGCAAGGGCTTGTTCGCGATATTCAGAAGATAGGCGGATTCCATCTTCTCGAAGATATGAACGAACAACTTTCCGGGCTTGCACGTGAAGTAGCCCCAATCGATATCGTAGGGATACAGGGGAACCGGCCTGGTGCCGGTTATGCTTTCTCCATTGAGCTTCATGAAAACGCCGACCTCCCGGAGAATGCGCACGCTCTCTTCCGGAATGGAGCCTTCGGCGTTCGGGCCCACGTTGAGCAGGTAGTTTCCGCCGCGGCTCACGATCTTGACCAGGGAACGGAGGATCTTCTCGGTGCTTTTCCATCCCGTATCGAATCTGCTGTAGCCCCAGGTCTGGTTGAGGGTAGCAGGGACCTCGAAGGCTCCCGGGTAGGGAAGCAGCGGGATGAAGTTATCGCCGGTGGTCATATAATCGCCGAGGCCGTTCCCGATGCGCCCGCTTATCATGCATCGGGGCTGGAGCGATTTGATGACCTCCTTCAGACGGCGCGATTGATCGGCGCTCATGTACATGGGGGTGTCCAGCCACATGAGGCCGATCGGCCCGTAGTTGGTCAGCAGTTCCCGAATCTGAGGAATGCACTTGCTTTCCAGGTAGCGTTCAAAATCCTTTCCATCGGCAGCGAGGCCGTCTTCGCAGGAATCGGGTTCATCCCAGTCCTGGGCCTGGGAATAATACAGGCAAAGCACGAGGCCGTACTTGTCGCAGGCCCTCCGCAGTTCGGCTAGGGGATCCTTTCCGAAGGGAGAGGAGCGCATGCAATTGTAGGCGGAAACGCGCGAATCGTACATCGAGAAGCCCTCGTGGTGCTTGCAAGTGAACACCACGTACTTCATGCCGGCGTCCTTCGCCATCTTCACGATGGCTTCGGCATCGAACTCCGCTCCCGAAAATCCCGCCGCGAATTCCCTGTATTCGGCGCGGGGTATGCCCAGATCGTGCATGATCCATTCGGCTATATTCTCCGTCCGGCGACCTCGGTATTCGCCCCCGAGCAGCGAATACAAACCCCAATGGATGAAGAGGCCGAACTTTCCTTCGTCCCACCACGGCTCAACAGTTCTGCACATATCGGTTCCCTTCCCGCTGGAGCTCATTTCTCGCGCATTTCCGTTGTGAGGCCTGCTAGCACCCGCATATCGTATTGATAAATGTATTCCTGCGCAGCGAGCGCAAAGGACAACTTCCGCTGCTCAAGCGCTTCAGCGATGTCCAGATGGAAGGAAATCGTCTTGAGCCAGATATCCGATACGTTGCCCAGCATGCTCGTGTAGTAGTTCAGCGAATCGATCAGCGAGAGCACGACCTGGGACAGGGTGGCGCTGCCGCCGCAGTCGAGCAAGGCTGTATGGAACTTTCTGTCCGCTTCGATGGAAAAGACCTTTCTGTCGGCCATTTCGCACAGCTGGAGAGCTATCTCCTTCAGGTTTGCCAGCTGCTCATTCGTCGCGATTTCCGCGGCCCGTCGAATCGCCAGCTGCTCGAGGCATATCTTGATCTCCAGGAGGTCCTTGTAGTTAACGCACATCAATTTCAACTGAATCGATTCTGGGGAGACTTCGCGCTTGACGAAGGACCCATTTCCGACTCTCCGCTCGATGAAGCCCTCCTTTTCCAGGTGGTGCATTCCCATACGTACGGAATTCCTGCCAATCGCGAACTCTTCCGCCAACTGCCTCTCCGACGGGAGCTTGTCGCCGCTCTTGAGCCTGTTTCGGTAGATATAGCTCATGATGGCATCGGTCACTTTTTGGCGGAGAAGCTCCTTCGAGATCGGCTCAATCGGGCTGTTTGTAGTGTTCATCCGCTCCCCGCTATTCCTTGACGGCTCCCGCCGTGAGTCCATCGACAACATATTTCTGCATGAACGCGAACATGATCGCGGTCGGCAGCAGAGCGCAGAAACCACCGGCCAGAAGCACGCCCCATTTTACATCGTATTTGCCGATCAAGGATTTCAATCCTACGGGCACCGTCCACAAGTCCGCGGTATTGATGAAGATGGTTCCAGCGATCAACTCGTTCCACGCTCCGATGAAGGCGAATACGAAAACCGCGACGATTCCCGGGAACATCACGGGAAGAACTATGCGGACAAGACTCGCCAACTTTGAGCAGCCGTCGACGGCGGCGGCCTCCTCCAAGGTGTACGGAATCCGCTCAAAAAAACTCCTCATCGTTATGACGCAGAACGGAAGATTCGATATCAGATAGAATATGAAGAGGCCCAGCCGGGTATTGATGAGGCCCATCCTCGAGAAGATGACGTACAACGGGATGATGACCAGGATGCCCGGGATCATCTGCGTAACCAGGAAGAACAGGAGCATCGTATCCTTGCCCCTGAACTTGTACCGAGCCAATCCGTACCCCCCAAGTATGGAGAGGAACGTGACGCACAGGCCCGTCCCAGCGGAAACGGTCAGGCTATTGAACAGCATGCCGCGATAGTCGTAGAGCTTGAACAGCTTCACGTAGTTCTCGCTCGTGATCTCCCGGGGAAAATAGGTGACTTCCTGCGCATTTATGATTTCCTGATGGGTCTTGAAGGAAGTCGCCACCATCCAGTAGATGGGAAGAACCACCAGCAGAAGGAAAAACGCGAGCAGACAGAATCTTCCTAGACCGAACAGACGTTTCTTGGTTTTGCTGTTCATCAGAAATCACCTGCCTTGTTGTACTTGGTCGTCCTGAGGAAAACCACCACGTAGATGACCAGCACGGCCATCAGCATCACCCCAAGCGCAGATGCAAGACCGAAATCGTAGCTGGAGAATGCCTTAGTATACATGTACGATGGGATCGTCTGCGAATAGTTCGCCGGGCCGCCGTTGGTTATCACGACTATGAGGTCGAAGGAATTGAAGATCCATATCGTGCGCAGCAGGACCGTGACGATCACCGTCGGCTTGATGTACGGAAGCGTAATGCGGAAGAAACGGCGGATCGCCCCGCACCCGTCGAGGTAGGAAGCTTCATACACGTCGGCGGGAATGGATTGCATGGCGGCGAGAAGCATAATCGCGAAGAATGGAATTCCCATCCAAATCATCGCGATGATGACGACGAGCAAGGATAGACCGGGAGTCCCGAGCCAAGCGATCTTCTCTGATACAAGCTGGAGTTTGATCAAAAGATCGTTGACGACCCCGTACTCCCCGTTGAAGGACCAGCGCTGTATCAGACCGATAACGAAGGCAGAGAACGCCCACGGAAGGAATACGACGGCATGGTAAAGACCCTTGAACGGGAACGTTTTCTTGAGGGCCAAGGCAAGCACCAACCCCAAGAGGAATTGTCCCGACACCGAAGCGACGACGTAGACGACCGAGTTCCTGATTATGAGCCAGACATCCGAATCGGAAAACAGTTTCCGGAAATTCTCCAACCCGTTGAAATGAATATTTCCCGGGGATGTCAGCTTATACTGCTGGAACGCCATTACCGAGCTGTTGAGCAGGGGGTAACCGAACATCAATACAAGCAGGATCAGGGTCGGCAGGAGAAACAGGTAGGGTTCTCTCCTTCTTTTCCGGGACTGTATCGCCTTCGAACTGTTTTGCCTGCGGAAGTGCTTGCTGATATACACAATGCCCGCAACGCACAGCAAAGCGACCCCGACGAGGTACAGAACAAGTATGCCCATGCAGCTCACTTCCGATCGGATGATCATCCTCGATGAACGGTCCGCGGGAGGCGACTCCCGCGGACCTCCGAAAATTGCGGACTAGAACAACCCCTTCGGCTTCTCTACCGCCGATCCTTTGTTGTTCGCCAGGAATTCCTTCATCCTCCGCTCCAGTTCATTGCTGACGTTCTTGAGCGAAGTCTCCGCGTCCTGCTTCCCCAGCAGGTACTTCTGCATTTCTTCGTGCATCGCCCCCTGATGCATATCGGTGAAGTTGAACGGCCCATAGCTGCAGGGAACCATCAGGGAAGGATCGTTCAACTGCTGAACGAAAGTAGCGTAGGGACCATTGGGACCGTAGAACGGATCATTTCCGACCGCGTTCTTGATGGGGATCAATCCGGTCAGCTTGCAGTACTCGATGTTGTTGTCGGGCCGCGTGAGGAACTGGATGAGCTTCCACGCGGCGTCCTTGTTCTTGGAAACGGAGGAAATGGAATAGGCGTAGGGCGAATTGATGGTGTTGTAGATCTTTCCGTCCTTGTCGCTTCTGGGCATCGGCATGACCATCCACTGTTCGGGCTTCATATCCGCTATGCAATTCGCGGCGACCTCGGAATCGTTGATCAAGGTTCCGGTCAGACCGCCGGTGAAATTGCCGACCATTTCCACAAAGCCCCAGTTGATGGCATCCTTGGGCGCGTTCCCGTCAAGATACAGACCGGTCCAACGCTTGTACGCTTCTACCGCTTCGGGCGTGTCGAACAAAGCCGTGCCGTCGGCGGCGTAGGCGGATCCGCCGCTGAGGCTCTGGAGATAGACGAACAGGGGATCGAAACCTCCCCGGGCCCCGCGGAAAGAAGTGCCGTAACGGTTCTTCGCCGGATTGGTGAGCTTATAGACCGTATCGAAGTATTCCTTGTAGGTCCACCCCTTCTTGGGGTCCAGCTTCAAACCGGCTTCCTTGGCCCAATCCTTGCGGACGAACACGCCCTTCACCATCATGCCGTCGGGAACCGTATAGATCTTGCCGTACAGCTCCTTTTCGCTCTTCCAGACCAACTGGGTTACGGTCTTTGCGTACTCGTCGCTCGTGTTGCCGATGTAGTCAGCCAGCGGGACGATCCATCCCGCTTCGGAGAACTGGCCGAGCCAGCCCGCCCAGGTCGTCAGAACATCGGGAAGCTGCCCGGAGGCGCCCAGGACCGTGAGCTTGTTCGCCGCATCATCCCAGGGAACGCTTTCGTACGCCACGGAGATGCCGGTTTCCTGCTTGAATTTCTCAAAGGTCTTCGTGAAGTATTCCTGCCGCGTTGGACTCGGTGAGACGTCGATAAAGCGCAATCCGGTCGTTTTTGCCTTTGTTTCGGCAGCCGGTGCTGCCGATACGCCCGCAGCGGCCAGTACGGACACAATCGCCAATACCGAAAGTTTCCTCAACATCTACATACCCTCCATTCTGGATCTTGCAGATTCTATTCTCACCCAAGCCAACGAATCGTCTTGGATAACAAACGATGGAACAGGGCAAATCGCATTCTGACAACCAGACATGTTTTATTTTAGAACCAATTGGAACAATAAGTACACAATTTTTTGCTTATATCAGGGACAAATGGTTCTTTATTGGAACCACTTATATTCGAAGGGTAGCATGGCGATACTCAGGTGTCAACGAAAAATGGGGGACTGGGTTTCGCGCCGTCCAGATCGCGGAGCTCCGCGCAATGGCGCCGCGGGACTATCGCTCGGAATCCCGAACCTCTAGCTCGATCCAGGGGGATGCGAGGCGGGTCCCGACGGCCCGGACGCGGATCGTCCCCGGCGTCCCCGAGGTCCGCACCCAGCAGGCCCGCACGCCGCCGCGGACCGCGCCCATCGCCGGACCGACGACGCGGCCCGGGCCTTCGACCTCGAAGCGGAGGCACTCGTCCGCGAAGGGGAGGACGTTGCCGTGGCCGTCCAAAACGCGGAAGACCACCCGCGTCGCGTCCCAGTCCCCGGAGGTAAGCCCGGACTCGTCGGCGCTGGCCTCCAGCCGCTCGGCGTGCCCAGCGCCGTAGGTCCGCCGCGCGGCCTCCTTCCCCCCGACGTACCCGATCAGCTCGTACGCGTCCTGCC
>JADHEF010001992.1_pt1 | contig 10525 bp, 10 predicted proteins | sample 8952391 | NCBI WGS metagenome assembly JADHEF01 (sample SAMN16124439, study PRJNA663245) | bioreactor sludge metagenome | isolation source: sludge (nitrite) | place: India:Bengaluru | collected 2019-02-28
GGGCAGGTTCGTGACGCCGACGCCTAGCATGGGGTCTTCGAGGGCGCCCGACTGCGGTACTTTCTCGCGCGCCGCCCGGGCCTTGGTGCGGGCCGCGAGGATTTCGGGGTTGTTGCGCAGCGCCTCGTCCACCAGCTGCTCGACGTCGAGCTCCGCAGGCGCCGCTTCGTTCGCGGCTGCGGCCCGGGTGTTCGCTGGAAGCAGCAGACAAATGGTCGCGGCAATCGCACTTAGAAGCCGGCTGGCCATACCACCACCTTTCGAGGCCCGGCGTCGGTCTCCGGCCTCCGGTTGAGCCGCAAGCTAGGCCCCAGGCGGGGACTTGTCAATTTTTTGGAATCACAACGAATCGCGTCCGCCGGGCGGTCACTCCCCGACCGGCGGGATGGCGAGGTAGGCCAAGCGCTTCATCTCGCGGCGGCCGTGGGTCACGATGTCGAGCACGAAGCCGCTCGTGAGGCTGAGGCAGGCGAGGATCATCAAGCCGGTGGCCAGGATGGCCGTCGGGAAGCGGGGCACCAGGCCGGTTTCGACGTAGGTGACGACGACCGGATAGGCGAGCACGAGCGCCGCCAACGCGAGCGCCCCGGCGATGATGGAGAAGAAGGCGAGCGGCCGCTCGCGCTTGAAGAGGTTCAGGATCATCATCAGGATGCGCCAGCCGTCGCGGTAGGTGCGCAGCTTGCTCGCCGACCCGGCCGGCCGCGCTTTGTAGGCGGTCACCGCCTCGGCGATCGGCATGCGCAGCTCAAGGGCGTGCACCGAGAGCTCGGTTTCGATCTCGAAGCCCCGCGAAAGGGCCGGGAACGACTTGACGAAGCGGCGCGAGAAGACGCGGTAGCCGGAGAGGATGTCGGTGAAGGTGCGGCCGAAGCACATCCCCAGGAAGCCCGTGAGCAGGTCGTTGCCGAAGCGGTGGCCGCGGCGGAAGGCTTCGCCCTCGTAGGTCGTCAGGCGCGAGCCCACGACCATGTCGAGCTTCTCCTGCCGCAGGCGCGCCACCATCGCCGGGGCGTCGGCCGACTCGTAGGTCCCGTCGCCGTCGGCCAGCACGTAGATGTCGGCCTCCACGTCGGCGAACATGCGCCGCACCACGTGGCCCTTGCCCTGGCGGGCCTCGTTGCGCACGACGGCGCCGGCCGCCCGCGCGCAGGCGATCGTACGGTCGGCGGAGTTGTTGTCGAAGACGTAGACCGTGGCCTGCGGCAGCGCGGCGCGGAAGTCTCTGACGACCTCGGCGATCGCGGCCTCTTCGTTGTAGCAGGGCAGGATGACGGCGATGCGGGGCTCGGTCATGGGGGACCTCTACGGTTGCAGTTTCTCAACCTTGCAGAAGTAAAAGTCGTGCTCCTGCTGGGGCTCCACTTCGGGCACGAAGGTGACGCAGGTGGCCGGGTCCAGCCGCAGCCGGTAGTCTGCGAGCGCCATCTCGGCGTGCCACTTCTCGTAGACCCGGTAGAGGATGTAGAGCGGGCCCCTGTGGGCCTCGATTGCGCGGCGCATCAGCCGGTCGGTCTCGTTGGGGGTGTCGGACGGCCCGGTGACGTACCCCTGGATGCGCAGGAAGCGCACCTGCGGCGGGAAGAACGGGATCATGTAGGCCACGGCGTCGTGCCCGGTCAGCAGCACGATGGTGTCCGCCGGGGCGGTCAGCCGGGGCGGAGTGAAGCCGAAGTACGTGTCGCCCCAGGGCTTGCGGCCCCAGTCGCCGGGCTGGAGCGTCAGCAGCAGGAAGGCGAAGCCGGCGAGCGCGGCCTGCACCTGCCGGCGGCGCTCGCGGAAAAGCGGCCCGAGGAACAGGAAGAGGGCGATCGGCGCCAGCATCTCGCAGACGACGATGTAGCGGTAGATCCCGAAGAGCTTCATCCAGACGACGAAGCTCGAAACCATGAAGACGACGAAAAACCCGGTGACGGGGGGGCGGGCGGGTGCGGTTCCCGCCGGGTCGGGGGCGTCGGACCGGCCCGTGATGCGGCTCCAGACCCACCGGACCAGCAGCGCGACCAGCAGGAGGTAGAGCACGGGGAAGCGCAGGTCGCGGAAGGGGATCTCCCCGACGCGGATGGGGTCGAAGTTGAACCAGAACGGGAAGAGCAGCCACATCGCCAGGTGCTTGGGGATGAAGCGCTCGTCGCGGTAGGAGCCGATCGCGCCCCACGGAGAGTTGAAGAACTGGTTGAAGTAGGGGAAGAGCGGGTTGCGGTACCGCCCCCACATTTCGAGCATCCAGAAGCCGCTCGTGAGCGCGGCCCCGGCGAGAACGCCGAGCCCGAAGATGAAGGCGAGCCAGAAGCGGCGCTGCCACGGCAGGTGAAGACCGAAAAACGCGGCGCAGATGCCGACGGCGTAGACGGCGAAGGGGAGCTTCACGCCGAGCGTGGCGCCCACCAGCAGCCCGGCCCCGGCTGCAACCGGCCAGCCGCGGCGGAGGGATTCGGCAAACCGCTCGCGATGTTTCAGGACGAGCCACACGGCCGCGAGCACCGGCAGGCTCATCACCGTGTCGCCGTAGCTCGTGCCGGTCTCGGCGATCACGGTCTGCCCGAGCATGCCGGTCGCCGCCGCGGCGAGGCACATGCCCGCGGTGCGCAACGGGGAGTCGAGGCGGATGACCTGCCGGGCGATGCCGTAGAGGACGATCACGTTGAGCCCCGGGATCGCCCCCAGCAGGAACCCGATGGCCTTCGGGGGGAGGGTGTTCACCGCCCAGTAGAACGGGATGTACATGAGCGGGTTGTAGTAGGTGGCGACGTGCGAGACCGCGACGTCGTAGCCCAGGCGCCCGGTCAGGAACGCGAACGGGTTGTAGTAGTGGTAGTTGCGCAGGTCCCAGGAGTTGTCCTGGCCGAGCCACAGCGCGTACGCGCCGAAGGCGAACGGCGTGAGGCCGACGAGCACGCGCACCCACCAGGTGCGGCTGTTGGGGTCTTCTTTGGGGGGCATGGCTGGATGCAGTGTAAATACTTGTAAATTTGGAAAATTTTCGCGAAGCTATACACCGGTAGGATAGGGCTGTCAACCGCGATTTCAGGCGGGGAACGGAATGCGCTCAGCCGTGGGCGATGCGAATCGGAGTTGCGTGGCGCACCGGGCGCGGCCTGGCCGCGACGACCATCGGCGGCACCGCGGCTGCCGGTTCCTCCTCGGCGCACTGGCTGCAGTCGAGGCAGAGGTTCTGAAACGCGGCTGCTGAAAGGCAGGAGCGGTAGTCCGGACAGGTGACGTGGCGCGGGGGCGGAGCCTCCTCGCGGGCGGCGTTCATCCGGGCGAACTGGGGACGGCGTTCACTGATTCGACGGCGCATGGGATGACCTCCAGCCATGCTATCGGCAGAATCGCCGGTTTGCATTAGCCGGATTTCAGCCCGGACATGGCTGAAAAATTTTCATGAAATGTTCGGGTTAGCCCGGCCGCATCCCCCCCTTGTCCTGCACGCGCCGGCAGTGGTAAGCTGAGTCTAAATTTCATCCCCCCGATGGACGACAGCATGAGCCTGGAAGAATCGTTAAGCCGCCTGGAAGCCGAGATCGACGCGCTGATCGCCCGGGAGCGCGGCGGGGACGACGGATTCCGGAAGGGGCTCACCCAGGGGCTGCTGCTGGCGCTTCTCATGCTGCGGGAGCGCGCAGCGCATCCGGAAACCCCACCGGCCGCCGACAACCCTCGCCGCCCACCGAAGGGCAAACCCAAACACTCCGCCAAAGACCAGCTCGACCTCTTCAGCTCTTGACCCCGGCCATCCAGCTCAACGTCCGTTCTGAAAGTGCGTAAAACTACGGGGCCCGGTTTAAAAAGGGCTCTCGGACGAACGCCCCCAAAACCGGGTTGAAAAATTAGAGCAAAAAGGGGATGAGGAAAGTGGAGCGGTTCACCCACCCAATCAAAAGGAGGAAGGCATGCGCAGGTTGAAGATGGTATCGATCGTTGCGGCTCTCGTGTTGCTCGCGTCCGGTGCGGTCAGCGCCAGCCCGAACCAGATCACCGCCGCCATCGACGAGGCGAGTGCCAGCTGCCAGGGGGTTTCCAAGCAGATCTGGGATTTCAAGGAACTCGGGCAGCAGGAGGCGAAGAGTTCGGCGCTGCTCAAGGAAGAACTCGCCAAGCTTGGCTACAAGGTGAGCGGCGACCTGAAGGTCCCGGAAGACCTGGTGAAGGACGGCATCTCCAAGACCGGGTTCAAGGCCGAGATGGCCGGCAAGGGGCCCGGGCCCACGGTCGCGATCATGCTCGAATATGACGCGCTGCCCAATGGGCATGCCTGCGGGCACAACCTGATCGCGACCTCGGGGCTGCTCGCCGCGGCCGGCCTGGCCAAGGTCATGAAAGACACCCCCGGCCGTGTCATCGTGGTCGGCACCCCGGACGAAGAGAGGGGCTCGATGGGCGGCGGCAAAGTCGCGCTGCTGGAAGGCGGCCACATCGACGGTTCGAATGTCGTTTTCATCACCCACCCCGCCGACCGCTGGAGCCTGGACCAGCGGTTTCTCGCCATGAAACGGGCGATGTTCGTATTCAAGGGGAAATCCGCTCACGCAGCGGCTTCGCCGCACAAGGGAGTCAATGCGCTGCGGGCCGTGCTGCTGACCTTCAACTGCGTGGACGACCTGCGAGAACACGTGCGTCAGGATGTCCGCATCCACGGCATCATCCACAAGGGCGGTGTTGCGGTCAACATCGTCCCGGAGCTGGCCCAGGCCGAATTCGCCTGCCGCGCGCTCGACACCGCCACCATGGAAAACGCTTACGGGAAGATCGTCAACTGTGCGAAGGCGGCCGAGCTCGGCACCGGCGCGACGCTGGAGTTCAAGGAGCCGCGAGTCGCCTTGAAGGCGCCGGTCACCGTCAAGCCGCTGCTCGACGATGTCGAAGCCAAACTCGCCACGCTGGGCGTCCCCCGGGACAAGTTCCGTAGCTCGGACGAGTTCGGGTCCTCCGACCTCGGCATGGTGAGCTACGCCTACCCGACCGTCAACCTGACCTTCAAGATCGCCCCGGACGGAACTGCCGGGCACAGCGACGCGTTCCGCGAGGCCGCCAACACCGATGAGGGCTGGAAGGCGACGGTCATCGCCGGCAAGGCCGTGGCGCTCTCGGCCTACGACATGCTGACCCAGCCGGAAAAGCTCAAGGCCGTGAAGGACGCGTTCAAGGAGGCGAAAGCCAAGGAAGGGAAATAAGGGAGAAGGATTCGGGGCCGGCTACTGCACTCCGGCAGCCGCCGGCCCATGATCCCGGGCCCCATAAGATTCACTCGAGCGGGCGCTGATCCCCTCCGCCGAGGAGCCGGCATGGGCGGGGCGTTTTCACGCGAGGACATCCACGAAATGGTCGGCCGGCACATGGCCCGGCCGCCCAAGCCCGGCGAGCTGCGCATCGTCACGGACACCTCCGACTTTTTCCGCCTGGAGACCGGCGACGTCCTGCTCCTGGGAGGCACCCCCTACCTGATGCGCAGCAGTGTCCGCGAAGCGCGCTTCGGGCTGGACGACGAGGTCAAACACTGGGTCAAGCGGGCGGTCGACCTCGTCACCGGCCGGATGAAGATCGTCAAGCTCGTCTTCTACGAGCAGTTCACCGCCACGATCGGCGGGATCGTGTTCGAGTGCTTCCGCAGCCCGCGCAAGGAAGCCCGCATCCTGGAGCTGGTCGGCGGGCATCCGAATTTCATGCACGGCATCACCGTCCCGGACGACCCCGGCAACCTCGTCCGGGTGATGGACTACATCTTCGGGGCTTCGCTGGCGGCGAGGGTCGCCGACATCGGCCAGGACCACGAGAGCTATTTTTTCGAGACGCTGCCCGGCATCATTAGCAACTACCTGCGCTGCGCGGAGGCCGTCCGCTTCCTGCACGAGCACGGCGAGAAGCACGGCGACATCCGGCGGGATCACATCCTGATCGACGCGGACAGCGGCGACTACCGCTGGATCGACTTCGACTACAACTACCGGCATCGCGAAAACATCTACGGCTACGACCTGTTCGGGCTGGGCAACGTCCTGATCTACGTGGTCGGCAAGGGCGACGTGCTGCTGCCGGAGCTGAGGCGCAGCGCCCCCGGCGTTCTGGCGCGGCTGGCGGACGCCGACCTCAACATCGTCTTCCACAACCGGGTGGCGAACCTCCAGAAGATCTTCCCCTACATCCCGGACTCACTGAACCGGGTGCTGCTGCACTTTTCGAGGGGCGCCAACTGGTTCTACGAGCACACCACCCAACTGATACAGGACCTGCAACAGGCCGCGGCCGACATCCGCTGAGGTGGTGCAAGGCCCGGCCGGGGAGGGCGGCCATGGAAGCCCCAGACGGCACCCCGATCAGCCGAAACGTTCTGATTGCCGTGGACGAGTCCGAGAACGCCCGCCGCGCCGTCGCGTACGTGGGGTCCCTGCTCGGCCGGGCGGAAGGCTTTCGGGCGACCCTGCTGCACGTGATCTCGCTGCCCGAGGAGGATTACTTCGAACGGGCCGAACAGAAGGAAAAATGGCTGGAGGACCACCGGCGCAAAGCGGGCGATTTCCTGGAGCGCTACCGCGGCGAGCTGATCGCGGCGGGATTCGACAGGTCGATGGTTCGGGTGCGCTCGCCCCAGCGCCACTGCCCGTCCATCGCCGAGTGCATCCTCGAGGAGCTCGATCGGTCCGAGTACGGCACCATCGTGGTCGGCCGCCAGGGGCTGTCGCGCAAGGAGGAGTTCCTCTTCGGCAGCGTGTCGAGCAAAATCGTCGGCCACGCCCGCAACTGCGCCGTGTGGGTGGTGGCCTGACCGTGGGAGGGATGACGTGACACCTCAGGGCGTTCTCATGGACCGGCTGCTGCGCTTCGCAGCCGGCCTGCGGTTTCCGCGGCTGGTGCTGCTCACGGCCGTGCTGTTCGTGCTCGACCTCGTCATCCCTGACGTGGTCCCGTTCGCCGACGAGATCCTGCTCGGCCTGCTCGCACTGATCCTCGCATCCATCAAGAAGCGCGGCCGGGGCTGATCGGTTGTCGCTGCGCGCCACACCCCGCCTGCGGCGAAGCTTTATCAGCGCTTAGCCCCGTTCTCTATGGGAGAGGCTTTCAGCCTCGATCGTCGCGGCTGGAAAGCCGCTCCCACAGGTAGAATGCCGACTTTATGGAAAGCTCCGCACCCACCGCGGCCGGGGTATGTCGGTATGCAACTTCGGTGTTCGAGCGATCGGGCGTGGAAGCGGTTGTTACCCTCGACCCCTCGACCCCTTGAACCCTTGAACCCTCAAGCTACTTGAACGGCCGCCCGGCGATTTTTTCCAATCTTGCCCGCTGCCGTTCGAGGTGCTCCGCAAGCTCTTCCGGCAGCCGGTGGCCTGCGGGCAGCATTCCGCGCAGCGACGCGAGGCGCTGTTCCAGGATCCCGGCCCACTCCCGTCCGCGGATGCCCGCATCCCCCGGCCCGATCTCCCCGCCCTCGGCCCGCATGCACACTTGGTAGAGCCCGTAGTAGGCGTCGCTGAAGCGCAGCGCCTCGACGGCTGCTTCCTTTCCATACGCCTGGACCAGCGCCTTCCAGAGCGAGCGCTCGGGGTCGTAGGCGGCCGCGTTCCAGGCCCAGTCGGCCACCGTCGCGTACTTGATGCGGTAGATCTCGGAGTCGGCCGTGCCGTTCACGTAGACGCGGCCCCCGTCGGTGAGATGGTGAAAATCCGTCGGGCGCTCGGCGTCGAACGGCTCGAAGAGGTTGCACATGCGCACCTTGCCGGGGTAGTGGGCCGTGTAGCCGCCATAGGATGCGGACTCGACGGTGCGCGCGTAGAGCGTGTTGTCCCAGAAGAGGGGCGGGCGGCCGGCGAGGTCGCGGTAGCGGCGCAGGTCAGCGGCGTCCACCGCGAGCGACCGGACCGTGGGTCCGGTCCAAACGATTCCGACCCCGGCCGGGATCTGCGCGGCCAGCTCGCGGAAGTAGATCTCGGCCCGGCCCTCGCTGCGGTCGATGAACTCGTTGGCGTACCAGGGCGGGCAGAACTCGAGGCGGGCGCCGGGGTAGTCGCGGTCGAGCCAGGCCCTGAGGCGGTTGATCACCGCCGCCTGGGCGCTTTGCAGGTTCACGAAGCGCCGGCGCTCCTCGGGCGTGTAGAGCGAGAAGTGGTAACGGTTGCGCCCCTCGTGCGGCACGAAGTCGTCCGCGAGCAGCATGACGGTGCGGGCACCGGCGTCCAGGCCGACCCGGAACGCGGACTGCAGCCGCTCCCAGCTCCCCTCGTCCGCGTGGGTCCAGGTGCCGCGCTCCTCGGCGCTCAGCGCGGCCTCGTCCGACATGAAGCCCAGATGCGCATAGGGGTTGACCATGGCCCCGAGCGCCATGACACCCGTGCGCCGGCACCACTCCCCCGCCTCAGCCACCCCGACCCGGTGGAGCCGGTCCGGCCGGTGCCAGTCGGAGTTGTGCCCGCTGTAGCCGGCGTACGCCAGGTTGAGCTTGTGGCGGCTCATGCGCTCGAGGCCCTGCAGGTCGCGGTCCAGATCGGCCAGACTCCCCCAGGCCTTCAGGCGATACGATCGCACGCGGAAGTCCGGGTGATCGGTTACGGCAGCGCCGTGGTAGACGCCTGCAGCGCCGTCGACGAGCTGCGCGGCGGTCACGGCGGCGTAGTAGGCGCCGATGGCGCTTTCGGCGGCGAGGAAGACGACGTGGCACCCCGCCGCATCGAACGGGACGACGAGGTAGCCCTGCTCCCGGCCCTGGATCTCCGACAGGGGGAGATCCGGGTGCAACTCGCGGATAAGTCGGTTGCGGCCGACGGCGAACACGAGCGGCCGGTCGAGCAGCGTGCGCAGCGGCAGGCCGGGGGTTGCGATGGAGGCCTGTGTACCCGCAGGCGTCCCCCGGTTCAGCTCGGCGACCAGCAACTCGGCGGCGGTCCGTTCGGCCGGCGCCGGTGCGTCGGGCAGCACGACCAGGGGCGGCGCCGGCGGTTTGCCCCCGCTCGCAGCGCGCCAGGCCACGCGGCGCAGCGGCCGGACGTCGCGGGGGGTGGGTATCAGGCGTTCGACCGGGTCGAGGTCGCGCGTGAACCAGGGCTGCAGGCGCTCGAGCGCGGTGAAGTTCCACTTCGAGTAGCGGAACACGACCCGGTCGACCCACAGCGTGCCGGCCGAGCGCAGCCCGAAGAAGAGGCGCACGTAGCGCGTCCCGTCCGGGATGTCGCCCTCGGAGTAGGGGTAGTTGTAGGTCCGGGCCCGCACCGTGGCCCAGTGGAAGCGGTCGATCGACCAGTAGTTGGCGAAGGTGTAGCTCTTGTCGCCCGCGTCGATCGGGGTGCGGCCGACCGGGTTCAGGGCCCTGCCGTCCAGGGGGGCGCGGTCGCTGTCGAAAAACTGCAGCCGCACCGTGACGGCGTCGCCCAGGCGCGCGCCGAACCGCGGGCGGGGCGAGGTGAGGTCTTCGAGCCGGACGTCGTAGGTGAGCTCGTAGTTGCCGGGAATGACGGGGATGAAGTCGCTGAGGACGCCCTCGGCCGTATCCGACTCGCTTGCGTTGGGCCGCCGGATGCGGATCGCGCGCTCGCCGTTCGAGACCTCCGCGGGTGAGCGCGGAGTCTGCCCGCGGTCGACCCACTCAACCCGTTCGCCGACCCGGGTCCATCCGCGCACCGCGAAATCCGCGCTGCCCGGCGCGCCCTCTTCGAACGAGGGGTTGGGCGCCAGGTTCCCGGTCTGGAACCAGCGCAGCCGCTCCGCGTGCGGTACGCTCAGCGGGTCCGCAGCGGACCAGGCGGCCTCCGGGGCAGGCCCTTCGGCCGCGAGCGCGGGCGCGGAAACCAGGATGGCCAGGAGGGCCAGGCCCAGGCGCGTGAAGAGCGGTCGCATCTATGTGAAATCGTCACTTTCGGCGTGTTCTTGAGCCGAGCACAATGTAAGAGGCCGGTCGGCCCTGCCTGCTGCCACCTTCCCAACAGCCCCCCCTACCGCGTTTGGCGGTCCGTGCCTATCGTTCAGGCCAAGCAACTCGGCTGCAGCAACCGGCGGCCGATCACCCCGAGAAAGGAAACGACGATGAGCCGCAAGGATAAAAATAAAGAACAGAGCTATGTGGAATCCGAAGAGGAGCGCGAGCGGGGTCACGTAGACACCCGTCACAAGAACTTCGAGTGCGAAAACAAGACCTCTATCGGCTGCGACCCCGGCATCGACGTCGCCGGCTGACGGAAAAACCCCAATCCCACCGCCAGTGCAGAGGCGGACGAGACTGGAGGAACATAAATTGAAGCGCAACGAATACGACCACAGCTACATCGAATCCGATGAGGAGCGTGAATCCGGCCACGAGGACACCAGGTACAAAAACTTCGGGTGTAACCACCCTCTGGGCTGCAATCTGGGTGTTGATGTGGCCGGATAACCCTCATCGCCTGGATGAACGCGGCGGGGTCCCGCAAGGGGCTCCGCCGTTTTTTTATGCGCCCCCCCGCTCCTCTGCCCGGTCCCGCCCGGTGCGGGTGGGGACGGCCTGCTCGACCGGTCTGGCGACAGCGCGGCCGGGAGTGGGGGGCCCCCCGGGGGCGGGGGG
>JADHEF010001993.1_pt1 | contig 10517 bp, 10 predicted proteins | sample 8952391 | NCBI WGS metagenome assembly JADHEF01 (sample SAMN16124439, study PRJNA663245) | bioreactor sludge metagenome | isolation source: sludge (nitrite) | place: India:Bengaluru | collected 2019-02-28
GGCCCGACATCGATGCCGAGATGATCCTGATGGGGGCCCGCCTGTGGGATGACCTTGGTCTGGATGGCATCGAACTGCAGATCAACAGCCTCGGCCAGCCGGAAGAGCGGGCCCAGCACCGTGCGGCGCTGATCACCTATTTCGAGGAGCATGCCGAGATTCTCGACGAGGATGCCAAACGCCGCTTGTACACCAATCCGCTGCGCATCCTCGATACCAAGAATCCCGCTCTGCAGGACATGTGCGCTGCCGCGCCGAAGCTGATCGATTACCTCGGCGAGGCGTCCCTGGGCCACTTCGAAGGTGTGCAGCGCGTGTTGCGCGATGCCGGCATTCCCTACACGATCAACCCGCGTCTGGTGCGCGGTCTTGATTACTACAACCTCACCGTTTTCGAATGGGTGACCGACAAGCTCGGTGCCCAGGGTACGGTCTGTGCCGGCGGCCGTTATGACGGCCTGGTCGAGCAACTGGGGGGCAAGTCGACCCCGGCGTGTGGTTTTGCCATGGGTGTCGAGCGCCTGATCGCGCTGATCAAGGAATCCGGCGGTGAGCCGGCGGCGCCGGCGCCGGATGTCTATGTCGTGCACCAGGGTGACGAAGCCGCTCGCCTCGCCTTCCGGGTTGCCGAGGGCCTGCGCAACGAGGGTATCGATGTCCTGCTGCATTGTGGCGGCGGCTCCTTCAAGTCGCAGATGAAGAAGGCCGACAGTAGCGGGGCCACCTTTGCCGTGGTCATCGGTGATGACGAGGCGGCGACCGGCGAGGCACAACTCAAAGCCCTGCGCGAAGAGGGTGTGGAACAACGTAAACTGAAAGTCGATGATCTGGCCGAGGCCATTTTCGACCACTTGATTGATTCGGAAGACGAAGAGGAATAAGCAGCATGGCGCATTACGACCTCGAAGAACAGGAACAGATCGATACGCTGAAAACCTGGTGGAAGATGTACGGCAACCTGGTGACCGGCCTGGTCATGGCGGCATCGCTTGCCGTCGTCGGCTGGCAGGGCTGGAACTGGTACCAGGGTGGCCAATCAGCCAAGGCAGCGGCGATCTATGGCGTGCTCGAACAGGCGGCTGCCGCCGGCGACGCCCAGAAAGTGAAAGCCGCCGCCGGTGAGCTGGCCGAGAAATTCGGGCGGACGGCCTACGCCTCGCTGGGAGCGATGGTTGCCGCCAAGCAATCCTTCGATGCTGGCGATCTGAAAACAGCCAAGACCCAGTTGATCTGGGTGGCCGAGAACGGCAAGAATGAAGTGCGTGATCTGGCGCGTCTGCGTCTGGCTGCCGTGCAACTTGATGAGCAGGCCTACGACGAGGCGCTCAAACAACTGGAAGCAGCCCATGCGGCAGCTTTCGATGCCCGTTTCCTGGAGTTGAAGGGGGATGTACTGACCGCTCAGGGCAAGAAAGCCGAGGCGCGCACTGCCTACAAGTCGGCGCTCGAGAAAATGGCCGACAAGCCGTCAGCCAGCCGCGAACTATTGCAACAGAAGCTCGACAGCCTGGGTGAGGCCGCCTGATGTCACGCCGCCTCGTCGCCCTGTTCGCTGCTGCCGGTCTGCTGCTGAGCGGCTGCGCCACCATTTCTGACGGGCTGGATGCAATCAATCCGTTCGCCAGTTCAGGCCCCAAGATGGCGCCGTTGCAGTCGATCAAGCCGACGGCGGATGTCCGCACGGCGTGGTCGGTCGGTATCGCCAAGGCGGGTGACTATACCTTTACCCCGGCTGTGGTCGGCGATGTCGTTTATGCCGCGAGCGCCAAGGGTACGCTGAGCCGGATAGAGGATGGCAAGACCATCTGGAAGATCGATGTTGGCCAGGCTTTGTCGGCCGGTGTCGGTGCCAACGGCAAGCTGGTCGTCGTTGGTACGGCGAAGGGTGATGTACTGGCCTTCTCGGCAGACGATGGCAAGGCATTGTGGAAAGCTCGGGTATCGAGCGAAGTGCTCGCTGCCCCGGTTGTGGGTGATGACGGTGTTGCGGTAAAGAGTGGTGACAACCAGGTCTTCCTGCTCGATGCGGGGGACGGTGGCCGCAAGTGGGCCTACCAGCGTGCGACGCCACCGCTTTCCGTGCGCAGTGCGGGGTCGCCGGTCTTTGCCGACCGCTATCTGTTCGTCGGCTACCCGGGGGGCAAGCTGGTCGCCCTGGCACTGCAGAACGGCGCGCCGGTCTGGGAGGGCACGGTCGCCTCGCCGAAGGGGGCGACCGAACTTGATCGGGTCGCCGATGTTGTCGCTTCGCCCGTGGTCGACGGTCGCCAGATTTGCGCCGTCGCCTTCCAGGGGCGTATCGCCTGTTTCGACATGGGGCAGGGCGGCGCGATGGTCTGGTCACGCGATATCTCTTCGGTCAGTGGTCTGGTCATGGATGGTCGCTACCTGTTCGTGACCGATGACAAAGGTATGGTCTACGGGCTGGACCGTTTGTCCGGCAGCAGCCTGTGGAAGCAGGACAAGCTGAAGAATCGCCGCCTGTCGGCGCCGGTAATTCGGCGTGGCCTGGTGGTGGTGGCTGATGGTGAAGGCATTGTCCATTTCCTGTCGCGCGAGGATGGCAGTTTTGCCGCCCGCCAGAAAACCGATGGCACGCCGGTTCGCGCGCCGCTGCAGACGCTCGGCTCGGCCGTGCTGGTCCAGACGACCGGCGGCGAAGTCAGCGCAATCGAGGTGCAATGAAACCTACGCTCGTCCTGGTTGGCCGTCCCAATGTCGGCAAGTCCACGCTATTCAACCGCCTGACCAAGTCACGTGACGCCATTGTTGCCGACATGCCGGGTTTGACCCGCGACCGCCATTACGGTCACGGCAAGCTGGGCAAGAAGCCCTATCTGGTTGTCGATACCGGAGGTTTCGAACCGCTGGTCAAGGATGGCATCCTGCATGAAATGGCCCGGCAGACCGAGCAGGCAATTGCCGAAGCTGACGCCGTCATTTTCGTGGTCGACGGCCGTACCGGCCTGACGCCGCATGACAAGGAGATCGCCAACAAGCTGCGCCGCATCGATCGTCCGGTCTTCGTTGCCGTCAACAAGGCGGAGGGCATGAATTCCGGCATGGTCGAGGCTGATTTCCATGAACTCGGGCTGGGCGAACCCAATGCGATTTCTGCTGCGCACGGCGAAGGTGTGCGCGGACTGGTCGAAATGGCCCTGGAGAGCTTTCCGGAGCCGGAAGAGGACGAGTGGCATTCGGATGCCGTGCGCGTCGCCATTGTCGGGCGGCCGAATGTCGGTAAATCAACGCTGATCAACACCCTGCTCGGTGAAGAGCGGGTCATTGCCTTCGACGCACCGGGTACCACGCGCGATTCCATCGAGATCGATTTCGAACGCGGCGGTCGCAAGTATGTGCTCGTCGATACGGCGGGCATGCGCAAACGGGGGAAGGTTTTCGAGGCGATCGAGAAATTTTCGGTGGTGAAGACCCTGCAATCCATCGAGGACGCCAACGTGGTGATCCTGATGGTCGATGCCCAGGCCGATGTTTCCGACCAGGACGCCCACATCGCCGATTTCATCGTGCAGTCGGGTCGGGCGCTGGTCGTTGCCGTCAATAAATGGGATGGCCTCGATGCCTACACCCGCGAACAGACGAGGCAGGTGCTGCAGCGCAAGTTGAAATTCCTTGATTTCGCCAAGTTCCACTTCATTTCCGCGCGCGAGAATATCGGCCTGGAAAACCTGTTCAAGTCGGTCGATGCCGCCTATGCGGCAGCGATGTCCAAGATGACGACGCCGCGCCTGACACGTGTTCTGATCGATGCCGTGGCCAAGCAGGCACCGGCCAAGCACAACGTTTTCCGCCCGAAGCCGCGCTACGCCCACCAGGGGGGTTCCAATCCGCCGATCATCGTCATCCACGGCAACGCGGTGGACCACATTACCGACAGTTACCGCCGGTATCTGGAACACACCTTCCGCGAAGCGTTCAAATTGCAGGGAACGCCACTGCGCATTCAGTTTGTGACAGCAAAGAACCCGTTTGCCGACAAAGACAAGAAATAAACTGCAAATTCTTTGGCACCACCCCTCAAATTTGGGTACATTAGGACCCTCATAACAACTACATGGAGTCCACACCATGAGCAACAAAGGGCAACTTTTACAAGACCCCTTCCTCAATGCTCTTCGTCGCGAGCATGTCCCCGTCTCGATCTATCTGGTAAATGGCATCAAGTTGCAGGGGCAGGTCGAGTCTTTCGACCAGTATGTCGTGCTCCTCAAGAACACGGTTACCCAGATGGTCTACAAGCACGCCATCTCCACGGTGGTTCCGGCTCGCCCGGTTAACCTCCAGCAGGAACAGGCGGCCGAATAATCTGCCCTTGTTCAGGAGCCCGCCGCAAGGACGGGCTAACGCTTCTTCTTTCTCCCGGAAACGCCCATGATTGAACGACCCGCCGCCGGTGAACGTGCGGTGATCGTTCAACTCGACTTCGGTCAGCCCGATATCGAGGATCAGTTGGAAGAGGTTCGCCTGCTCGCCGAGTCGGCCGGTGGCGTCGTTGCAGCCGAAGTTTTCGGCCGGCGCCAGAGCCCCGATCCGAAAACCTACGCTGGCAAAGGCAAGGTCGACGAGATCGGTGCCATGGTGGCGGCGGGTGAGGCTGATCTGGTAATTTTCAACCATGATCTGTCGCCTGCCCAGCAGCGCAATCTGGAACGCTTGTTGAAATGCCGCGTCATCGACCGCACCAGTCTTATTCTCGATATTTTTGCCTTGCGGGCCTCTAGCGCCGAGGGCAAATTGCAGGTCGAACTGGCGCAGTTGGAGCATTTGTCGACCCGGCTGGTTCGTGGCTGGACTCACCTGGAGCGGCAACGCGGTGGCATCGGCATGCGGGGGCCGGGTGAAAAGCAACTGGAGACCGACCGCCGCCTGCTTGGCAATCGGGTCAAGCTGCTGAAGGAACGCTTGGCCAAGTTGACGCGCCAGCGTGGCGTGCAGCGCAAGGCGCGGATGCGTGGCGATGTGCTCAGCGTTTCGCTGGTTGGCTACACCAATGCGGGCAAGTCGACGCTGTTCAACGCGCTGACGCACGCCGGTGTTTATGCTGCCGACCAGTTATTTGCCACTCTCGACACCACCTCGCGCAAGCTGTGGATCGAAGGGGCGGGCAATATTGTCATTTCCGATACCGTCGGTTTCATCCGCGACCTGCCGCACTCGCTGGTGGATGCTTTCCATGCCACGCTGGAAGCGGCGACCGATGCCGATGTGCTGCTGCATGTTGTCGATAGTGCCAGCCATGCACGCGATGAGCAGATCGCCGAAGTTAACAAGGTGCTCGCCGAGATCGATGCCGAGCAGGTTCGTCAGGTGGTTGTCTGGAACAAGATCGACCTGACCGAAGCCTCGCCGGGAGTCGAGCGGGACGAGTATGGTAATATCGCGCGCGTTCGTGTCAGTGCGCGCTCTGGTGAAGGACTCGATCTTTTGCGCGAATCCCTGGCCGAATATGCCCGTGCCAAAGCCGAGGCCCGCCAGAAGGCGTTGGTCGAAGCCGCGCGCGAAGCTCAAAACGACTATATCAACTGAATCCCCGACATTCATGATCCCGACCCTAGGTATATTCATGTCACTCAATGACCCCCAGTGGGGAAACCGCGGTGGCGATGACGGCGACAAGCCAGGCAACAACGGCCCGCGTCGCCCCAACGATGGGCCACCTGATCTGGAAGATCTGTGGCGTGATTTCAATCGCAAGCTGAACGGCATGTTCGGCAACAAGCGGGGCGGCGGTGGTGGCAATGGCGGTGGTGATGGACCGCGCATGCCTCAGATTGACTTCAATCCCAAGTTCCTGAGTGGCGGCATCGGTCTTCTGATCGGTTTGGTTGCCGTCGTCTGGCTGGCCTCGGGTTTTTATATCGTCGATGCCTCGCAGCGTGGTCTTGTGCTGCAGTTCGGCAGCTTCAAGGAAACGACCGAACCGGGTCTGCGCTGGCGCATGCCCTATCCGATCCAGTCGCACGAACTGGTGAACCTGACTGGCGTACGGACGATTGAAATCGGTTATCGTGGCAGCGAGCGCAACAAGGTGCTCAAGGAAGCCTTGATGCTGACCGATGATGAGAACATCGTGAACATCCAGTTTGCGGTTCAGTACATCCTGAAGGATCCAGTCGACTATCTTTTCAACAACCGTCATACCGATGATGCAGTCATGGGTGCCGCCGAAACTGCGGTGCGCGAGATCGTCGGCAAGAGCAAGATGGATTTCGTGCTCTATGAAGGCCGCGAGCAGATCGCCACCCAGGCCGCCAAGCTGATGCAGGACATCCTGGATCGCTACCAGAGCGGCATCCTGATTTCCAAGGTGACGATGCAGAACGCACAGCCGCCTGAGCAGGTGCAGGCCGCTTTCGACGATGCCGTCAAGGCAGGCCAGGACCGTGAGCGCCAGAAGAACGAAGGCCAAGCCTACGCCAATGATGTCATTCCAAAGGCCAAGGGTACGGCTGCCCGGCTGATGCAGGAAGCCGAAGGCTACAAGCAGCGGGTGATCTCGACGGCAGAAGGTGATGCCTCGCGCTTCAAGCAGGTGGTTGCCGAGTATGCCAAGGCACCGGAAGTCACGCGCCAGCGCATGTATCTGGATACCATGCAGCAGGTTTTTGCCAACACCAGCAAGGTGATGGTCGATGCCAAGGGGCAGGGCAACCTGCTTTATCTGCCGCTCGACAAGCTGATGCAGGGGGGCGCCGCCGCCACTGTCGCTCAGCCAGCTCCGGAAGCGTCGGTAGCGCCTTCTACCGTGCGTCCATCGGCTCCCCTCTCTTCCGAGGCGCCGCCACAAATGGAAAGTGCGCCGAAGGTCGGTGGCAGTACGTATTCTTCAAGCTCGCGCGATGGTGCGCTGCGTTCGCGTGATCGGGAGGGCCGTTGATGAGCTCGCGCATCAATCTGTTGGGTGCGGTCCTTGTGACCGCGTTGGTGGTTCTGGCGATGTCGATGTTCACCGTCGACCAGCGTCAGTTTGCTGTGGTTTTCCAATTGGGTGAGGTCAAGCGGGCGATTTCCGAACCAGGTCTTTACTTCAAGGTGCCGATGGTCCAGAACGTGCGCTATTTCGAAAAGCGCATCATCACGCTGGATAACGCCGAGCCGGAGCGCTTCATTACATCCGAAAAGAAGAACGTTCTGGTGGACTCCTACATCAAGTGGCGCATTGTCGATCCGAAGCTTTACTACATTTCGGTCAGTGGTGACGAATCACGAGCCAAAACCCGCCTGAACCAGACGGTCAACGCGGGGTTGCGCGAAGAATTCGGCAAGCGCACCGTCCATGACGTAGTCTCCGGCGAGCGGGACAAGATCATGGAACAGATGCGCGAGAAGGCAGATTCCGATGCGCGCAAGATCGGTGTGCAAATCGTCGATGTTCGCGTCAAGCGGGTCGAGTTACCCACTGAAGTCAGCGATGCGGTCTATCGTCGCATGGAGGCCGAGCGCAAGCGGGTCGCCAACGAACTACGTTCCGAAGGTTCGGCCGAGGCTGAAAAGATTCGTGCCGATGCCGACCGGCAGCGCGAAATCATCATTGCCGAGGCCTATCGTGACGCCCAGAAGATCAAGGGTGAAGGCGATGCCAAGGCAACCAGTACCTATGCCCAGGCCTTTGGCCAGAATACCGAGTTCTACGCCTTCTATCGTAGTCTAGAGGCCTATCGTGGCAGCTTTAGAAACAAGGGCGATATCCTGGTCGTCGAGCCGAATTCCGAATTCTTCAAGTACATGAAGAGTACCGGGCGTGGAAACGACAAGGGCAAATGACCTCGACGCTGCTTATCGCCTTCGCGCTGATGCTGGTGCTCGAAGGTGTCATGCCCTTTATCGCGCCGGCGGCCTGGCGTGAAACCTTTCGCCGCCTCATTCAATTTTCGGATGGGCAAATCCGCTTCGTCGGCCTGACCTCGATGCTGATCGGCCTGATCCTTCTGATGCTTTTCTCATGAACTGGCTGTTACCTGAATACCTAGCCGATGCCCTGCCTGCCGAGGCGGCCCGCATTGAAAGCCTGCGCCGCTCGGTGCTCGACCATTTTCGCAGCCACGGCTTCGAATTGGTTATGCCGCCGATGCTGGAATACCTGGAGTCGCTACTGACCGGGGCCGGCCAGGATCTCAAGCTGCGCACCTTCAAGCTGGTCGACCAGTTGTCCGGGCGGACCATGGGGGTGCGTGCCGACATCACGCCGCAGGCTGCGCGTATCGATGCTCACTTGCTCAACCATCAGGGTGTGACTCGCCTGTGTTACTGCGACAGCACGCTGCATACCTTGCCGGCGACCATCTCCGCCAGTCGTGAGCCCTTGCAGATTGGCGCCGAGCTGTATGGCTATGCCGATATCGCGGCCGACCTGGCTGTCATCCGCCTGATGGCTGGTGCCTTTGGCAGGATCAAACTGCCGATCAGTCGTATTGATCTTGGCCATGTCGGCATTTTCCAGGCACTGGCCGAGGCCGCTGGCTTGCCGGAAGAGGCGGAAGACCAACTGCTCAGCCTGCTGCAGAGCAAGGACGTCCCGGGACTGGTCGAGGCCTGTGCCGGCGTCCCGTCCCCCTATCGTGAGGCGCTGCTGCGTCTGCCACAGCTCTACGGCGGTGCCGACGTGCTCGAGCGTGCTGCCGCTGAGTTGCCGCCATTGCCGGCCATCACGGCAGCCCTCGATGGTTTGCACCATCTGCTGGCCGGGGCCCCGGAACTACCCTTCTCGATCGACCTGTCGGACTTGCGCGGCTATCACTATCACAACGGCGTGGTCTTCGCTGCCTACTGCGATGGCTACCCGGCCGCGATCGCGCTGGGTGGCCGTTACGATGGCGCAGGCAAGGCGTTTGGCCGGGCGCGTCCGGCTACCGGCTTCTCGATGGATCTACGCGAAGTCGCCCGTCTGGTACCGGCCGGCAAGAGCGTTGGTGCCGTCCTGGCACCGCACATCGGCAAGGATGCGCGTCTGGCGGCACACGTTGCTGCGCTGCGTGAGCAGGGCGACATCGTTGTCGAACTGCTGCCGGGTGAAACCGCCTGCGAAGGTCCGCTTTGCGACCGCAAGCTGGTTCTGGTTGGCGAACACTGGATTATTGAAGCAATACAAGAGGATTAGAAAATGGCCAAGAATGTCATCGTGGTGGGCACCCAGTGGGGCGACGAGGGGAAGGGCAAGATCGTCGATTGGCTCACCGACCACGCCAGGGGCGTGGTGCGTTTCCAGGGCGGCCATAACGCCGGCCACACGCTGGTTGTCGGCGACAACGTTTACAAGTTGAATCTGGTGCCTTCGGGCGTCGTGCGCGATGGCGTCGATTGCTACATCGGCAACGGCGTGGTGCTCGACATCCACCACCTGATTTCGGAGATCGCCGAGCTGGAAAAGGGCGGTATCGACGTTCGTTCGCGCCTGAAAATCAGCCCGGGATGCCCGATCATCCTGCCTTACCACGCGGCGATCGACAAAGCGCGCGAGGCCGCCAAGGCCGGCGACAAGAAGATCGGTACGACCGGCAAGGGGATCGGACCGACCTACGAGGACAAGGTTTCCCGCCGCGGCCTGCGAGTGTACGACCTCTTCCATCCCGAGCGTTTCGCCGAGAAGCTCAAGGAAGTGCTCGAGTATCACAACTTCGTGCTGACCCAGTACTTCAAGGCGGACGCGGTCGATTTCCAGACTGTCTACGATCAGGCGATGGCCGATGCCGAACTGATCAAGCCGATGGTTGTCGATGTCTCGGCAGCGTTGTACGACGCCAACAAGGCCGGCCACAACATGCTGTTCGAGGGTGCGCAGGGTACGCTGCTCGATATCGACCATGGTACCTACCCGTTCGTCACCTCCTCCAACTGTGTCGCCGGACAGGCAGCGGCTGGCGCCGGTATCGGCCCGGGCATGCTGCATTATGTGCTGGGTATCACCAAGGCCTACTGCACACGTGTTGGTGGTGGCCCCTTCCCGAGCGAACTGGATATCGATACCGAAGGCACGCCGGGGCACCAGATGTTCTCGGTCGGCAAGGAGTTCGGCACGGTTACCGGTCGCAAGCGTCGCTGCGGCTGGTTCGATGCGGCCCTGCTGCGCCGCTCGGCCCGCATCAACGGTCTGACCGGCCTGTGCATCACCAAGCTGGATGTCCTGGACGGTCTCAAGGAAATCAAGATCTGCACGGGTTACCAGCTGGGTGACAAGCTTATCGACCTGCTGCCCATCGGTGCCGATGATGTGGCCCGTTGTGTGCCGATCTATGAAACCATGCCGGGCTGGGAAGGCACTACCTTCCGTGTCAAGCGTTGGGAAGATCTGCCGGTTAATGCCCAAGCCTACCTGAACCGTCTGGAAGAATTGTGCGAAGTGCCGATCGCCATCGTGTCGACCGGTCCGGAGCGCGATGAAACCATCCTCAAGCAGCACCCGTTCAAGTAAGCCGGCGCTTACCAGAGGTTACGCATAACGGGCCGTCAAGGCCCGTTTCTTTTTCTAGCGGGCAGGCACCGCTTGCCAACCTTCCGGG
>JADHEF010001994.1_pt1 | contig 10515 bp, 10 predicted proteins | sample 8952391 | NCBI WGS metagenome assembly JADHEF01 (sample SAMN16124439, study PRJNA663245) | bioreactor sludge metagenome | isolation source: sludge (nitrite) | place: India:Bengaluru | collected 2019-02-28
AACGTCGGCGGTGAGGGACGGCGCGTCAGCGACGTTCCTCACCACCGCCTTGTTCGCCTCTGTTTCTATGAGTCCTATTCCTTTTTCCAAAAGCTTTTGCAACAAGGGTCAGAAGAGGAATCATTATGACCGACCAACATAACGAAATCAAAAAGCAGCCAACAACAAACATCCAAGGAATCGTGGCCGCAAACAGTGTTTGAATCCAATCTCGCGTGATAAGACCCCAGATAACAGCGAACGCGATAGACACGACTCCCGTGCCAAGCAGAAAATATCGCCCCTTCGGCCATTCTGTCTCATCCGTGTTGTCGATCGGCATTACCATTTTTGTTTTCTCGGCATTGAGCGCTTGGCACGGCACAGCCGTTGCCAAAGCGCTCTTGTTAATGCCCAAATGCATTCACCCTTCATTTTAGACCTGAGAGGACCTTCACAACCGCCGTGCTCCCGCGTTGCTTTGCAACGTCAAGCGGCGTGTTCCCCTCTTCGTCTTTCGCATGAACATCCGCCACGACGGACACGAGATATTTGACGATTTCAGCGTCCGCATTCAGCTCAGCCGCCCAATGGAGCGAGGTTTTTCCCCTCTCGTCTTTCGCGTTTACATCTGCCCCTTGGGACACGAGATATTTGGCGACTTCGGCATCCGGGCTTTGCCCCGCCCAATGGAGCGGGGTTTGGCCGCCCGCAGTCTTTGCGTGAATATCCGCGCCTTGGGACACGAGGTATTTGACGACTTCGACGTTTCTCGCCCTATGGAGCGGGGTGTTGCCGCGGTTGTCTTTCGCATGGACATCGGCACTTTTGGCAACAAGGAGTTTTGCGATTTCGACATTATCGCAAAACCACATCTCATGGAGCGGGGTTTGACCTTCGTTGTCTTTCGCGTGGACATCGGCACCTAAGGAAACAAGGTATTTGACGACGTCAAAGTTCCCGCTCGACACCGCGGCATGGAGCGGGGTTGGACCTTCGTTGTCTTTCGGGTGGACCTCGGCACCTAAGGAAACAAGGTATTTGATTATTTCGACGTTCCTATTCTGCGCCGCCACAATGGGCAGGCTACCATCAATTTTCGCCCCTTGGGAAACAAGGTATTTGATGACTTCAGCGTTTTGACAACGTGTCGCCGCCCACCGGATCGGAGTCCAGCCGTCGTCGGTTTTTGCATTGACATCGACCCCTTTAGAAACGAAATATTTAACATAATCGAGGACAAGGGCATCAGGCGTGTCCTCATTCATCGCCCCGCGCAGGTAGTGCGCGAGTGTAGTTTTCCCATGCTCCGCGATCAACGTGTCGGCTTTTGCCTGGTCTACGGCAAACAGGCCTGCGAAACACGCGACCATCCCCGCGTTCCCGTCTCTCTTTGCAATGTCAGGCGGGGTTTCGCCATTTTTGTTTTCCGCATTGACATCGGCACCCTTGGAAACGAGGCGTTCGACGATTTCAGCGTTTCCGCGCTCCGCCGCCGAATGGAGCGGGGTGTTGCCGCCGTTGTCTTGCACATGAACATCGGCTCCTTTGGAAACAAGGAAGTCGGCCACATAGACGTCCCCCGCCGCATGGAGCGGGGTCTGTCCGTTGTCGGTTTTCGCGTTGACGTCGGATCCTTTAGAAACGAAATACCGGGCATAGTCGAGGGCGAGCCCCTTTTCGCGCGCGTCGACGGCATTCCCTTGCAGGTAATACGCGAGCGCGGATTTCCCGTGTTTCCCGATAACCGCGTCGGCTTTCGCCTGGTCGATGGCGAACCGATCCGCAAAATACGCGACGACATCCGTGTTCCCCATGCGTTTTGCAGCGTCAAGCGGCGTCTCGCCGCTTCGGTCTCTCGTATAGACATCTGCCCCTTTGGAGACGAGGAACCGGGTGACTTCAAGGTTCTTGTTCCACCCCGCCGCCTCATAGAGCGGGGTACAGCCGAACATGTCTTTCGCGTTCACATCTAATCCGAGGGATACGATGTGTTTGACGACTTCGGCGTCCGTGTTGCGTCCCGCAGCCAGATGGATCAGATTCTTGCCGTCTTTGGTTTTCGCGTTGACATCCGCCCCGTTGGCGACAAGGAAGCGGACGATTCCGGTGCCCTTCTCGTTAATCGCCGCGTAATGGACCGGGGTGAATCCGCGTTTGTTTTTCGCGTTGATATCCAGTCCTTTGGCAACAAGGAATTCAACGATGTCCGTCTTTTCGTTCTCCCTCGCCGCCGCGTGGAGCAGGGTGTCGCCTTCCGCGTTTTTGATTTGGAGGTCCGCCCCGCCGTGCTCGGCGAGGTATTTAACGACGTCAACGTTCCTGTCATACCTCACCGTCTCATGGATCAGGGTACGTCCGTATTTGTTCTTCACATTGGCTTCCGCTCCGTGCGAAACGAGGTATTTGACGGCTTTGAGGTTGCCCCTCGTCGCCGCATTCCAGAGCGGGGTCTCGCCGTATTTGTCCTTCGCGTTGACATCCGCCTCGGAGGAAACGAGGCAGCGGATGGTGTCGATGTTGCTGTTGTCGCCCCATGCCTGCGTCGTCCGAAGGAGCGGCGTCGCGCCGTTGTTGTCCTTCGCATCAACGTCCGCCCCTTCGGACACGAGAAACTCGACGACATCGCCGTTCCCGTGCTGCGCCGCGACATGGAGCGGAGTCTCGCCGTCGCCCGCTTTCTCGTTGATGGCGGCCCCTTTAGAGACGAGGCGTTCGACAATGGCGAGGTTGCCGTTCTCCGCAGCCCGGTGGAGCAGGGTTCGGCCGTTCTTGTCCTTCGCGTGGACATCCTCTCCGAAGGACGCAAGGTAGTTGACCACTTCGGCGTTGCCGTTGTTCGCCGCCGCAAGATCGAGCGGGATCTGTCCTTTACCGTCTTTGGCCTGGATATCTGCCCCAAGAGAAACAAGGTATTTAGTGACTTCAAGGTTCTTATTCTGCGCGGCGAAATGAATCGGGGTCTGTCCCTCCACGAGGAACCAGCGGTCGCTTTTCCCGGTTTTCGCGTGGATATCCGCCCCGAGGGACACGAGATAGGTGATAATTTCAAGGTTCGCATTCCCCGCCGCATAATGGATCGGGCGTTTTCCGTCGTTGTTCTTTGCATGGACATCCAACCCTGATGAAACAAGATATTTCACGACCTCGACCTTCTTGCTGCGTCCCGCCGCCTGATGGAGCAGGGTGTCGCCGTCCTTGTTTACCGCATGAATGTCCGCCCCCAGAGAGACGAGGTATTTGATGAGTTCGACGCCTTTCTCGTTGCTCACGGCGTAATGGAGCGGAGTGCCGCCGCCGCTGATATCGGTTTTCGTGTGAATGTCCAACCCGAGGGAGACGAGGTATTTGACGACCTCGATGTTGGGGTTGCTCCACGCCGCCTCATGGAGCGGGGTGGTTCCATGGCTGTCCTTCGCATGAATATCCGCACCCTGGGACACGAGATATTTGATGATTTCGAGGTTTGGATTTTTCCACGCCGCACAGCAGAGCGGGGTAGGCTCGTCATCGTCGTGCGCATTGACATCCGCCCCTTGGGACACAAGGTATTTGATGATCTCGATGTTTCCGCTCCCCTTCGCCGCCGCATGGAGTGGGGTCTGGCGATATTTGTCTTTCGCATGAATATCCGCCCCATTTGAAACGAGGAGTTTGACGGTTTCGAGATCTTTGCCGGATTCCAGCGCCGCATGGAGCGGGGTCGTGCCGTCGTTGTCCTTCTCGTTGACATCCGCCCCGCTGGCGATGAGGAATCCCGCGATTTCGGCACCTTTATTCGAGCCTTTATCTCTCCATCGCATCAGATAAACGAGCGGGGTGTCGCCGTATTTGCTCTTCGCGTCAACATCAGCCCCCTGGGAGACGAGGAACTTGACAGTTTCGCCGTCGCTGTCTTTTCCCGCCGCAAAATGGAGCGGAGAAAAGCCGTTGTAGTTCTTCGCCTTAATTTTTGCTCCCAGGGAAACGAGGAGTTTGACGATTCCGACGCCCCCGTCGTTAATCGTCGCCCAATGGAGCGGGGTATTGCCGACGTTGTTATTGTTCGCCTCGATGTCTGCCCCATGGGAATGGAAATATTTCACATGGCGGTGGACAAGATCGTTACGCATGTCCCGCCTGTTTTCCCATAGGTATTGCCCTATCGCATTTTTCCCGTTTTTTGCGATGTAACCATCGGCCGCCAACTGTTCTGCGTCGGTCAATAGGGGGACGGCTTCCGCTTGTCCTGCGGCTTCTTCCGCTCCAAGCAAGGGGGAAAACACGAGGCAACAGAGGCACGAACCGATGAGGTTGTTAACGATTCGTTTGTTAAGTTTGAATCTCGCTTGCATAATTTTCCCCTACCTATAACTTCCAGTTGGATTACGATCAAGCCCATATTCAATAGGGACGAACGATCAGCGGTGAGACGGCGGTATCCCGTCGCCTCACCGCCTTGTTCGAGTCTTCATAATCCTGCGGCTTTGTTTAACTCTTCCTGTGTTATGATGGTTGAACCCGGAGGGGGTGAGTCCATGCCTTTAATTAAAAAAAGACCAACACCGATCAAAGTCAGAAAACATACGATACCAATGCCTACAGACCACACAAATGGTGTTTTTAACCAACGCAATACCATTACAACTGTAACGGAAAGTCCCATTGCTATTCCTAAATATAATATCATTTGATGTCTTCCTTTTTCTTTTCATTTTTCTCGAATCGAGTATCGTTCCTTCTGCTCTTCCGTAAGTCAGCATCATTTACGAACTGTCGCGCCCTGCTCGCATCATCCGCATAGACAGCCAAAAGACAAATGACAAGACCGAACAAGCCCAGAAACGAGAACGGAGCGTTTAAGAAAGTATGATTACATTTGTTCTTTATGCCGTCAACAACGGAAGATATCTTCTTCTCTCCCCTCCAGTTTGGAATGATCATTGTCCGGCCCTTGAGAGTAAGTTGGAGGTCGCAGATTGCAGGGTAAATATCTGTCGGCCATGCCACAACGTTCGTCTTGACCTCCAAGATATCTGCCACGTTAAGAACGATGTTGCTCCTTTGCAAGCCCCACCACTCGTACTTCGCCAATGAGAATTTGCCGTTCTTGATCGCGATTACCTGCACGTCTTTGCAGCACGAGACGATCAACACCATCCCTGTGAAGAAGAATAGACTCCGCGCAATGGTCTTTCGTAATCTTGGAAATCGTGTTTGAGTATATGACATTCTTTTACCACACAGAATAATCGAAAAGAGGCCTCGTGTTAAACGTGTAAGACACTCTGTTGCCTAAAAGCCACATGCGGAATCGTAAGGACATCGTTGAACTCGGCGTGCGCCTGCGCGGTTTCCTCGGGTGAATGAACGTGCATTAACGCATTTCATGGCTCCGCTGGCGAACATTATTTCATGACCCGAAAAATGTACTCACCTGTGTTTCCCCGACACGCTCAGGCAGCCCCTTTGCTTTTGCGAGTGCTTTGATGAGATCCTGACGAGATCCTTTGTGTCCATTGCAATACAAAGAAATATGATCGAGCACGTCCTGATAGGTCTTAATCGATTGGAGTTTCCCGTCATTAGCCCCCGCCTGATAGGGATCGCAAGCGTCACACCACCACATAGGGGTAAAGACATTTGTCATGTACACCGTGCAGCGGGTTGCCTGTGACGAACACGCCCGGCCGAAACACTGTCGCTGGACAGGTTTGGCGTCGTAGATCGCTATCAGCCGCAACGCTTCATTTTTAACGGCGAGTGCGGCACCGTTGAGATCGTCCTTGCTTAACACCCAGGCAACGTAGTCCGGTTCCTTAAGGACGAGTAAACCTACAGACTTCCCCCTGTGCTTACCGAATGAAACGATCATACTTTTACTCCTTTTCTTGATCTGACAACGTTAATGTTACTCCAAGACGGATCACGTTTCCAACAGTTGTTCCGATATCCATTTCATCTTTTTCCCGAATGGCATAAAAAGGGTCGCACGGAAGACGAAGGTATCAGGGTCGGGGTTCAGCAGACGTGTGGGCGGTGACCACTTGTTAAACGCGCCGACGACATAGACCTTGCCGCCGTCCTTCACGGCGATCTCAAACTGAATCGTATCCCCGATATCACGGGTTATCAGGCGAATGCCCTTGTCGCTTGGCTGCCCGTACTCTACGCCAACGCACTCGAAAGGGCAGTCCTCCTCCTCAAGACGCTTGTGGGCGTCTGCGATGTTCTCGTTGCTTGCCTGAACGCTTTCTATCATACCTCACCTCGAATGGGTCATGTCGCAACCGGAACGTCGGTGTCGCGCGTGTGACCAACCTCGTCCACGATCTTGAAATAACAGGCCCCGTCCGGCATCTGCCCGCTGGCGCGCACAACGTTTCGGCAGGCACCCTCGCCCACAATCTCCCGCAACGGCACACGCCCGACCTCGACCCACGCGTTATTGCACCACCCGTAGATCACGATATCTTCACCGACCAACTCTTTCACGGCCCACAACTCGAAGATCAACGTCCTGAGATTCGTGTGCCTGTCAGACAGCGCCACCCGTAACTCGTCCCTTCGCTTCTCGGCCGCATCGTCAAGGATCTTCAGAGCTTCCGCAATGTTCACTGTGCTTGTGTTTGTGGGTTCCGTAACACCCCTCCTTTGTCTTCGCCTCCCGGACAACGACCCCGTCAGAAACGGTCGGTGACAACCACATCACTCAGCGGCAACAAGCCGGGCCGCGGCCACGCCGCCTGCTTAACCTTGCCGATCGCCACGAACATCGCTACCACGTGACCCGGCGGCAAGTTGATCAACTTGCCCACCGCATCGTAATCGAAGCCGTCCATCGGACAGGAGTCGTACCCCATCTCTTTTGCAGCCAGCATGAGCGTCTGGGCCGCAATACCGCAGGACCGCATCCCCTCGTCCCGTTGCACCTGCTCTCTGCCCCGATAGTACGTGTCTATGGCGGGGACAATGTAGTCTCTCACGACCTGCGGGGCATTTTCCCAATATCGCCCAGGATTCTTTTCCCATGATTTCAGATCCGCACACAGAATGATCAGCAGCGACGCTTCGACCACCTGCGCCTGGTTCGCGGCTACGGCACGGATCTGTTTCCTTAAATCGGGGTCACGAACCAGCACAAAACGCCAGTTCTGTATGTTGAAAGCGGTCGGCGCCAGCAGCGCCAGCATCATCAGCTTCTCGATCTCCGACTCCCTCATGTGATGGTCACGATCAAAGTGTTTCACGGCCCGCCGGGTCTTGATAGCATTGAGTACATTCACGTTTTGATCCTTATTTTGTGCCCCCCTTGGGACAGGGCACCTGCTTCTTCGGATAGGGACGCGTCCCCGTTACCTCGATGAGCGCTTCGGGAACACGCCCCTAACGTTCGGCTCCTTTCTCGCCATGTTAACCCGGCCCGGGTTGGCACGGCCATTTTCTTTTTACAGCTCTGAGGCTACTGCCTTCTCGCACGAACGCTTACATAGTCCACCTCCCTTTCTTTTACGGTTCCAGGGTACAACACCGCAAACACTTCCCTGTTGGTCGGCACGCATACCATCGCTGACAGGGTTTAACCGACTCGCTTGATACTGTTGAGCGTGCCGTGATCGTTCTGGACCCAGTCTGCGCATTCGGGATCCACACACCAGGTGCCGTCGATCACAAATTTGTATTCATGGTCTCCGGCGGGTAGGCTCAGCGTGACGGTAAAGACGCCCGCCTCCTTTTTATCGGACATGCTCAGAGCCCTCGGATCCCAATTGTTGAAGTCCCCGGCGAGGAAAACCTCGCTCCCGGCTTCGGTGCGGACACTGAACGTGACACGCTGTTTCTTGGGGGCGGACTCCTTCACGGCGGGACTGACCGTCTCCGCATTTGACACTGATTGGGCGGCCTGGACCTGCTTGACTGGCGTTTTGTTTTTGATTCTCATCTCTGCATTCCTTCACTTTTTCGAAGTTACTGACGTCGGGCTTATGACGCACACGATTTCGGATTATCAGACATGGATCACACTGTTGAGGGTTCCGCTGGCGGTAACCACCCAATGCGGACACCCGTAATCAATATACCAGACACCGTCCACCACGAATTTGTACTCGTAAGAACCCGCAGGAAGTTGCAAGGTTGCCCGGAAGACATTGTCTTCCGGGTGATGCCTCAGCGGATGCGTGGTCGGGTCCCAATTGTTGAATGTGCCGGCGACATAGACTTTACTGCCGGAATATGCGGCGACTTCGAAATGAACCGCCTTACAGGTCTCACGACGCATCAGGCGAATCAGCCTGTCGAATTGACGGCTGCCCTTACCCTGTGCGGATGCGTGTTTCGCCCGGCCTTTTGAGAACCTAACTGTCTGTTGTTGCTTCATCGCGTCTCCAATCGTTATGCGCGAGTCCAGTATTTAGTCAATTTTCTATAGCGCATTATATGTGCCATGCGAAAAATAGGTCTTTTTAAGTGTTTTCAGCCCGCGGAGTGCAATATTTTTCAATTGTTGGTGCAATATTTTTCAATTTGTGCAAAATATCAGCAACCTATTGGAGGTATTATGTCGAAACAACAGGATTTCTTCAGGGCGGTGACGCTGCTCGTCTCGCGGCGCCTGGATGTGACCCAGATGCTTGAGGACCTCTTCTCCTATCTGCGCACTCAGATGCCGTGCGATCTGTTGCAGATGAACTACCTCGACATCGAGACCGGCGAGCTGCGGCGGCTGGCCTGGGTGGAGCTTCAGAACGGGAAGCGGATCAGTCACAAGAGCCACACGCTGTTCGCCTTTCCCGAAGAGGTCATGTCCATGATCCGGAAAGGACCGCCGATAGACAGAACCCGTCCGCGTGTTGAAATCATGAACGCGGGGCAGGTGTCACCTCTCCATCCGCCGCATCCGGCTTTCGGGGAGGCTTTGAAGAGCTTGCTTCTGGAAGGCTACAATCACGTCATTGTTCACATGATCATCGAGAACCAGCACATCGGCGCACTGTTCGTGGCAGCCCGTCCGCCCGCCTCATATACCCCCGAACATGCGCGCTTGCTTGAGGAGGCGATCGAGCCGTTCGCCATCGCCTTCAGCAACGCCCGCCGCTACGAGGATCTCCTCAGGCTGAAAGACCATCTGGACAGCGAGAACAAGGCCTTGTCCCAAGACCTGAGCGCGGCAGCGGGCGCGGTCTTGGTGGGCGAGCTCGGCGGGCTGCGGCACATCATGGAACTGGTGCAGCGGGTGGCCACGCTCTCCAGCCCGGTTCTGCTGCTGGGCGAAACAGGCACGGGCAAAGAGGTGCTGGCCCACGCAATCCACGCGATGAGCCCGCGCCGCGATAAACCGTTCATCCGCGTGCAGTGCGGCGCCATCCCCGAGGCGCTGCTCGACAGCGAACTGTTCGGGCATGAGAAGGGCTCTTTTACGGGAGCCACCGCGTTGCGTTACGGCCGCTTCGAACGCGCGCACCAAGGCACCATTTTTCTCGACGAGATCGGCGAACTCACTCCCGAAGCGCAAGTCAAGTTGCTGCGCGTTCTGCAGGAGAAAGAGTTTGAGCGCGTGGGCGGTTCGGAGACCCTGCATGTCGATGTGCGCGTGATCGCCGCCACGCACCAGGACCTGCCCGAACGCATCCGGCAGGGACGTTTCAGAGAGGATCTGTTCTTCCGGATCAACGTGTTCCCGCTCACCATCCCGCCCCTGCGGCAGCGCCGCGAGGACATCCCCCAAATGATCCGGTATTTCCTGCAAAGAAAGTGTCGCGAACTGAACCTGCCTCAGCCGCCGGCCCCGGACGCGGACACGCTTGCAAAACTCCAGGCGTACAATTGGCCGGGCAACGTAAGGGAACTTCAGAACATCGTTGAATGCGCCCTCATCACCTCGGGTAAAGGGCAGCTTTGGTTCCCTGACCTCGGAACAGCTCCTTTACCGGAGACTTCCCCTTCTCCCGCCCAACCGACGCCCCCCACGCTATCCGCCGACAATTTCCCGAAACTCAGCACCATAAACGCCGACCACATTCGAAAGGCAATGATACTCTCACGCGGAAAGATCAAGGGCCCGGGAGGCGCAGCCGAACTCCTCGGCCTGCAAGACAACACGCTGCGAGCCCGCATGCGCAAACTCGGCATCCCCTACGGCCGCACCGCCACCCGCTGGGACGGCTCGTCCGATCCGGACAAACCTTAGACCGGCACGGCTAATCTCGGGATCGCGATCCAAATAAAGTGCGCCAACTCGGAGAGTTCGTTGACAGCCTCGAAAACGCAAGGAACAAAAATGGCGAATAGCGAAAAGACTCTCTCCCCTGCCAAAGAAGGCCACGCTCCTCAAAAACAGCGTGCCATTGGATTACGTCACATTAAGCCAACAAGATCATTACACCACCATTCCCACAAATTCGCAACCCATTAGAGCAAACTCTTTACCCAGGTACTTCTCGACCGCCCTACGATTAAAAGACAGACTGCAATCCGTGTTGCACATCACACGTGAAATTCTGCTACCGGAAGGTCATCGACGAGCCTGATGCCGTCAACGTGTCCGCAATGTTGCAG
>JADHEF010001997.1_pt1 | contig 10494 bp, 9 predicted proteins | sample 8952391 | NCBI WGS metagenome assembly JADHEF01 (sample SAMN16124439, study PRJNA663245) | bioreactor sludge metagenome | isolation source: sludge (nitrite) | place: India:Bengaluru | collected 2019-02-28
ACCGCGGGTCAGTTTGTCGACGCGGTCTGCGTGCGGAGGGCGTCGCGGCGCGATCGTGCGCGGCCTTCCTTCCGCGTGCACCGCGTCAGATCCTCCGTCGCGTGGCCGGTTTTCCCGCTTCCGATGGAGTCTGCAATGTCCCGCTTCGCCCCCTTTTCCCGTCACCCGCTGAGCTTGGCCATCGGCCTGTGCGCCGCCACCGTCGCCCTGCCCGCGCTGGCCGATGCGCCGGTCGACCTCGACCCGCTGTTGGTCACTGCCACGCGTACCGAAATCCCGCTGTCCGACAGCCTTGCCCCGGCACAGGTGATCGAGCGCGAGGAGATCGACCGCAGCCAGTCCGTCTCGCTGATGGATCTGCTGCGCGGCCGGGCCGGCGTGGACATTGTCAACCAGGGCGGCGTGGGCAAGCTCAGCTCGCTGTTCCTGCGCGGCACCGGCTCCAGTTCGGCGCTGGTGATGGTGGACGGCGTGCGCATCGGTTCGGCCACCAACGGCATGGCTGCCATCCAGGACCTGCCGCTGGCGCAGATCGAGCGCATCGAGATCGTGCGCGGCGCCGCGTCGGCGCTGTACGGGGCCGATGCGGTCGGCGGCGTCATCCAGATATTCACCCGCAAGGCCGGCCCCGGCCTGAACCAGAACCTGAGCATCGGCGGCGGCAGCCACGACCTGCGTCAGGCCAGTGCGGGCTTCTCCAACCGTGGCGAACGCAGCTGGGTGTCCGTGCAGGGCGCGTGGCAGGACAGCGACGGCATCAACGCCTGCCGCGGCACCAGTGCCGGCTGGGGCGCTGGCTGCTACGTGGACGAGCCGGACCGCGACGGCTACCGCAACACTTCGGTCAGCGCACGCGCCGGTTACGCACTGACCGACACGCTGAACATCGAGAGCCAAGTGCTCGACGCCGCTTCGCGCAACTGGTACGACGGCAGCGTGTACGGCGGCAACCTGTCCGACAACCGCCAGCAGGTGTTCGGCGGCAGCCTCGGCTGGCACCCGAACGATGCCATCGCCGTCACCGCGCACGTGGGCCGCAACAACGACGATGCCGACGTGTATTGGGACGCCAGCCACGACGTCAGCCGACGCGTGCCGGTGGCCGTCTACGACACGCGCCGTGACACCGCCTCGCTGCAGGGCGACTTCACCCTCGCCACCGGCCAGCAGCTCAGTGCCGGCGTGGACTGGCAGCGCGACAAGCTCGGCTCCACCACCGCCTTCGAGGAAACCAGCCGCCGCAACACCGGCGTGTTCGCCCAATACCTGGGCACGTTCGGCGCGCACCACCTGCAGGCCAGCGCGCGTGACGACGACAACGAGCAATTCGGCCATCACGCCACCGGCACGCTGGGCTACGGCTTCGATTTCGGCGCCGGCCTGAAGCTGACGGCAAGCTATGGCACCGGCTTCCGCGCGCCGACCTTCAACGACCTGTACTACCCGGGCTACAGCAACCCGGGTCTGAAGCCCGAGAAGTCGCGCAGCGCCAACCTCGGCCTCGCCCAGTACGGCAAGGACTGGACCTGGAGCGTCAATGCCTACCAGACGCGCATCGAGGACATGATTGGCTACGACGGCGCCTACAACCTGGTCAACGTCGACAAGGCACGCATCCGCGGTGCGGAAGCGACAGGCACGCTGCTGCTGGCCGGTTTCGACGTATCCGCGCAAATCGGCTGGACCGATGCCCGCAACGACAGCGCAGGCACCAACCACGACAACCGACTGGCCCGGCGAGCGCGTCTGGGCGGACGGCTCGACGTCGACCGCGGCTTCGGCCCGCTGCGCGTGGGCATCAGCGCCTATGGCAACGGCTCGCGTTACGACGACGCGGCCAACACCGTGCAGCTGGCCGGTTACGGCACGCTGGACGTGCGCGCCGAATACGCCCTCACCGCCGACTGGAGCGTGCAGGCCCGCGCGAGCAACGTGTTCGACAAGCGCTACGAAACCGTGGCCTGGTACAACCAGCCCGGCCGCGAGTACCAGCTGACCCTGCGCTACGCACCCGCATCGCGCTGAACGAGGCGTCGAACATGAAATGCGAAAGGCCCGCCGTCACGCCGACGGCGGGCTTTTCCGTTTCCGTTTCCGTTTTCGCATGCGCCATGCGCCATGCGGTCAGCGTGCGGCTTCGCCTGCAGAGACCGGCAAGCCCGCAAGGCGCCGCATGACGATCGGCAACGAAGCCCCCAGCGTTTCGCCATGCGATAAACCCGGCAAACGGTGCAGGTCCGCCCCGCTTCCCGCCGATTGCAGACGCGACACCAATGCCGGCGCCGCATCCGGCGGCGCCTTCCCGCGTTCCCTGCGGACGGCGGCAACCTGCTCCGGAGTGCGTCCTGGCGGCCCTTTGCCACGCACGGTTTCACCATCCCCGGTCAACAGCCAGACATCCGGCGCATGCCGGGGAATCCGGCGGCGTGCTTCTTCTTCAAGCAGGAAGCCACGGCCCCACCACAGCGACGGGTCCACGGCCGCATAGGTGGAAAACGCATCGGGCTTGACGAACAGCGCGTACAGCGTGAACAGGCCGCCATACGAGTGCCCCCACAGGGCCTGTCGCGCGGCATCCAGCGGCACGCGGGCGGCCACGGCCGCGCGCATCGGCCCGGTCAGCAGATCGAGAAAGGCATCGGCGCCACCCTCGCGGCGACCGCCGGGCGTTTCCGGCGGCGTCACATCAGCCGATGCCGTCAATGCCGGCGTGTAGTCGAATGCACGGGCCTCAGCATCGATGCGCAGGTCGTTGTCGTAGGCCACGTACACCAGCACTGGCGGATGCTGCACCTTGCCGACCTCGGCCAGTAGCGCGGCCGGGGTCTCCATCAAGGCCGCATTGCCGTCGAGCATCCACAAGGCCGGATAGCCCACGGCAGGTGCCGGCACCTGCGGCACCGCCAGCCACAGCCGGTAATGTCGCTGGCCGTCGGCCGATGTCAGGCGCAGCGTCTCGAAGCGGTAGCCGGGTGCGCCGGTATCGGCCACGGTGGTGCCGATGCGGCGGTTGAGATCGGGTTGGGCCATCGCCGCCGGCACAAGCACGGCAAACAGGCACAACGCGATGGCAAACAGCCGCGCCACCGGCTCAGAACCCGACATTGAGCGAGACGAAGTACGCGCGCCCCGGCTCGTTGTAGGTGTCCGCACCGGCTGCTCCGGTGGTGTTGCTGGTGCCCTCGCGGAACAGGCGCTTGTCCAGCAGGTTGTTGATGCCGAAGCCTAGGCCAATCTTCGGCGCTATGCGGTAGCGCGCGCTCGCGCCCCAGATGTCGTAGGCGCCCCGCGTGTCGCGCTGGATGGCGCCGCCGGACGTGCTCGATTGCGTGGCCGATTCCTGCTTGCCGTAGAACGTGCCAGTCAGCAGGAACGACCACTGTTCGAACGGCTGCCAGTCGAGCATGGTGTTGACGGTGTATTTCGGGATCACCGACAAGGGCTGGTCGGTGGTCTTGTTCTTGTTCTCCACCATGTACGTGAGGTTGGTGTTCCACTTCAGCACGCGGCCCTGCTCGCCCAGCAGCGGCACGGCCAGGTTGCCCTCCACGCCCTGCACGATGGCCTTGGGCGCATTGGTCCACTGGAACACCCGGCCCTTGCCGTCGGCGGTCAGGCCCACCGGCGTCATCCCGGCCACGATCTTGTTCTTGTAGTCGTTGTGGAAGTAGGTCAGCGAGGCGTGGTAACCGTTCTGCGGCGCCCACTCGATGCCGAGTTCCTTGTTGAGGCTGGTCTCCGGGTCCAGCTTCGCATTGCCCTGGATGTAGCAGCCCGAACCCAGGCTCGGATACAGCACCGGGCAGCCGTTGCCGCGGGTGTAGTACAGGTAGTTGTCGTTGGACTGGTACAGGTTGGGCGCCTTGAACGCACGCGCCACGCCGCCCTTCAGCAGCCAGTCTTCGGCCAGCTTGAACTGGGCGTTGAGGCTGGGGCTGGTGTTGTTGCCGAACTGGTCGTGGTGGTCAAAGCGCAGGCCAGGCGTCAGGATCAGGCGATCACCGGCGTAGAGGTTGTCTTCCACGAACACCGCGCTCAGCGTGGCATCGGCCTTGCCGCTGCGCGTGCCGCTGGCGATGCCATGCCAGCCGCCGCCGGACGTGCTGGATTGCGACATCGAATACGGGTCGTCCAGCCGGCTCTTGCGATGTTCGAAACCGGCCGTGAGTACCTGCTCGCCCCAGCCCTGCAGCGGGATGTTGATTTCGCCGTCGAAGTTCGTGTTTTTCAGTCGCGAGGTGGAGCGCGCCAGCGTCGCCGCGATGGAGCCTTCCGGGCCGCCGGCAAGGCCTTCGTTGAGCCGCGTGTTGTCGGTGTCTTCGAACGAGGCCGTCACCCGCGAGGTACCCAAGCGCCACTGCCCGCGATGCGTCAACGCGAATGAACGACGAATCATGACGTTGGTTTCCGCGCCCTTGTCGGCCAGTGCCGTCAGGTCCGCGCCGGCGGTGCCGGTGGAACTGACCGCGCGATCGCCGGCATAGATGTTGCCCTGGCGGCTCACGCCGGCTTCCAGCTCGACCACCTGCCCCGCCACCGGGTCCCAGCGCAGCAGCGCGTCGATATCCTTGTTGCGCACGCCTTCGCGTCCGGCCGGCGGCACCGCACTGGCGCTGTCGGCATAGGCGCGATTGAGGTCGAGCGAATCGGCGTCGGTCTTGTTGAGATTGCCGTACAGGCGGAACGAGAACGTGTCCGACAGCGGTCCGCTCAGGTTGAAGCCGATGCGCTGGCTGCCGCCCTCCTCCGAATGCTGCGGCACCAGCCCGTACAGGCTCATCGCGCCGGTAAGATCGCCGGTGGGCTTCTTGGTGATGATGTTGACCACGCCGCCGGAAGCACCCGAACCGTAGCGCGCGGCCGCCGGACCGCGCAGCACGTCGATGCGCTCGATTGCCTCGGCCGGCACCCAGTTGGTGTCGCCGCGGGTGTTGCGCTCGCCGCTGCGGCCCATGCGGATCGAATCGCGCGAACCCACCGCGCGGCCGTCGATCAGCACCAGGGTGTTCTCCGGGCCCATGCCGCGCAGGTCGATCTGGCGGTTGTTGCCGTACTGACCGGATGCGCTGTTGCCGCTCAGATTGACGCCCGGCATGGTGCGCAGCAGTTCGGAGATGTCGTTGGCTGGCGGCCGCTTTTCGATGTCTTCGGCCGTGATCGTCGAGGTGCCCAGCGCCTGCCGCGCAATCTGTGCCGCCGTCACGCGCACGGTATCCAAATCGGTGGCATCGCCCGCAACCTCGCTGTCCGCGGCAAAGGCGCCGCCGGCTGCAAGCGACAAGGCAGCGGCCAGTGCGATCGCAAGAGGATGGGACGAAACGATGCGTGCGCGCTCAGGCGCACGGCGTGCGTGGTGGGGGTGGTGCATGGCGACAGCCTCTCGACGTGGTGTTGCCCCCTCTCTGGCGTCGGCTCGAGCGTTGGGACTTGGCGGCAGGCGCATTGATGCGCGCGCCGGACTTTCGTCATTCTGACATTATCGAGAATTAATCTCAAACGAGATCGCTTCTTGTCTTTGCGAAAATGCCCCGCAGCAAGCTCACGCCACCGCCAGCCCCGGCAGACAGCGCAGGTCGTCCACCACGGCCACGGCGTTGACCTGCGCGAAATCCAGCCCGCGCGGATAGCCGTAGCGCACCAAGGCAATGGGCATGCCGGCATCGCGCGCGGCGGCGTAGTCGGTACCGGAATCACCGACCATCAGCGCCTGGCCGATGTCCACGCCGAAATGCGCGGCGATGTGGCGCAGAGGTTCGCCGCTGGGCTTGCGCACCGGCAGCGTGTCGCCGCCGATCACCAGCGCGAACAGGCCGGCGATGCCGAAGTGATCCAGCAGCGGCCCCACCATCGCGCCGGGCTTGTTGGTGCAGATCGCCATCGGCACGCCCTGCGCGTGCAGCACTCCCAACGCCTCGCGCACGCCGGTGAACAGGCGCGGGCTGCGCAGCAGGCAGTCGCGGTAATGACGCATGAACGCCGGCATCGCCGCCGCCAGCGGCACCTCGATGCCACCGTCGGCCAGTGCGGTTTCGACCAGATGGCCCACGCCGTCGCCGACCCAGCCGAGCACCGTGCCCACCGGCACGCGTGACCCGCCCAATTCCTCGCGCATGCGGTTCACCGCCTCGGCGATGTCTTCCGCGCTGTCCACCAGCGTGCCGTCGAGATCGAAAATGGCCAGCGCATACGGGAACGGCATCGGGGCAATCCTGCTTGAGGGGAGCCCGCCATTTTAGGCGAGCGCGGATGGTTGCCCGAACAAGCGCCCCTGCAACACCGACCCGTCGCGTTCGCGGAAACCGTGCAAGCCCACGCCAACCAGGCGATAGCGGGTATCGGCGGGAAGGTCCACGCGCTCGCTCAAGCCCTGCGCGATCAAGGCCAGTTCGGCGGCCGATGCCGGCGGCGCGTGAGGCGTGAGGCTGCGGGTGAGGATGCGGAACTGCGCGGTCTTCAGTTTCAGCACGACGGTGTGGCCGATGCGCTCGGTCTTGCGCGTGGCCGCCCATGTCTTTTCCGCCAGCCGCGCGATGTGCGGCGCCAGCGCTTCCAACGGCAGGTCTTCGGCGAAGGTGTCCTCGGCGGAAATCGACTGCACGGGCGAGTCCGGCTCCACCGGCCGCTCGTCGATGCCGCGCGCGCGCCGGTACAGTGCATCGCCGAAGCTGCCGAACGCGGCATGCAATTCTTCCGGCGAATGCTCGCGCAGCTGGCCGACGGTGGCGATGCCCATGCCCGCCAGCTTTGCCTCGGCCACCTTGCCGACGCCGGGGATGCGCCCCACCGGCAACGGCGTCAGGAAGGCGTCCACGTTTGCCGGCGACACGGTGAACTGGCCGTTCGGCTTGCGCCAGTCCGAGGCGATCTTGGCGAGAAATTTGTTCGGCGCGATGCCGGCCGAAGCGGTGAGCGCGGTGGCCTCGAAGATTTGCTCGCGGATGCGCTGGGCGATCTCCGTCGCGCTGCCCAGCGGCTGCTTCGGATCGGTGACGTCCAGATAGGCCTCGTCCAGCGACAGCGGTTCGACCAGATCGGTATGCGACAGGAAGATCTCGCGCACCTGCCGCGACACCGCCTTGTAGCGCGAAAAATCCGGCGGCACGAACACCGCATCGGGGCACAGGCGCTCGGCACGCAGGGCCGGCATCGCCGAGCGCACGCCGAACGTGCGCGCCTCGTAGGACGCCGCGCACACCACCGAACGCGCGCCGCGCCAGGCCACCACCACCGGCCGGCCGCGCAGGGCCGGATCGTCGCGCTGCTCGACCGACGCGTAGAACGCGTCCATGTCGACGTGGATGATCTTGCGCATGCGGGGCAACCCTGCGGCAGCGAATGGTGCGCGCGCATGATACGGGCATTGATCTCACCGGATGCGAATACCCGTTGCGCATCATGCACATGCCGGTTTGCGCGGCGGTTTCGCTACGCCGGCGTACGGTTGAAACGTTTGATTGAACGCCGGCGTACGGTCCAGTGTGCCATGCAGACTCCCGTCAACAAGGACCACCGCAGTGATCGAACGGCTCCACGCGTACACGCGCGAACACCTGCTTGCCAGCGCGCACGGCACGCTTTTCGGCGACGGCTTCGGCCGCCTGCCCGACGACCCGATGCTGATGTTCGACCGCATCGTCGACATCCGCGAGGACGGCGGCGAGCATGGCAAGGGACTGGTGCGTGCCGAACTCGACATCCGTCCGGATCTGTGGTTTTTCGGCTGCCATTTCCACGGCGACCCGGTGATGCCCGGCTGCCTCGGGCTGGATGCGATGTGGCAGCTCACCGGCTTCTTCCTCACCTGGCTGGGCCTGCCCGGGCGCGGCCGCGCGCTCGGTGCCGGCGAGGTGAAATTCACCGGGCAGGTGCTGCCCAACGCGAAGCTGGTCACCTATGCGGTGGACATCAGCCGCGTGGTGAAACGCAAGCTCAACCTCGCCATCGCCGACGCGCGCATGTGGGTGGACGGCCGCGAGATCTATGTCGCCCGCGACCTGCGCGTGGGCCTGTTCGGCAGCACGGAGGCATTCTGATGCGGCGCATCGCGATCACCGGCATGGGCATCGTCTCCTGCCTGGGCAACGACGTGGACACCGTGTCCGCCGCACTGCGCGAAAGCCGCTCCGGCATCCGCGCCCTGCCCGACCACGCCGAAGTCGGCCTGCGCAGCCAGGTCGGCGGTGCCGTCGAACTGGATACCGAAGCGCTGATCGACCGCAAGCTGCGCCGCTTCATGGGCGATGCCTCGGCCTATGCGTACGTGGCGCTGCGTGACGCGATTGCCGATGCCGGGCTGGACGAGGCCGTCGTCAGCCATCCGCGCACCGGCCTGATCGCCGGTTCCGGCGGCGGCTCCAGCCTGTGGCAGGTGGAAACGGCCGACATCGTGCGCGCGCGCGGCGTGCGCAAGGTGGGCCCGTACATGGTGCCGCGCACGATGTGCTCGGGCGTGTCGGCCACGCTGGCCACCGCGTATTCGATCAAGGGCATCAGCTATTCGATCTCGGCCGCCTGCGCCACTTCGGCACACTGCATCGGCGCGGCGGCGGACCTGATCCGCCACGGCGCGCAGGACGTGGTGTTTGCCGGCGGCGGCGAGGAGCTGCACTGGACAATGAGCGCGATGTTCGATGCGATGGGCGCACTGAGCACCGGCTTCAACGACCGCCCGCAGGCCGCCTCGCGCCCGTACGACGCCGACCGCGACGGCTTCGTCATCGCCAGCGGCGCCGGCATGCTGGTGCTGGAGGACTGGGACCGCGCCGTCGCGCGCGGCGCACGCATCCACGCCGAACTGCTCGGCTACGGCGTCACCTCCGACGGCGCCGACATGGTGGCCCCGTCCGGCGAGGGCGCAGTGCGCTGCATGCAGATGGCGATGGCCGGCCTGCAACGGCCGATCGACTACCTCAACACCCACGGCACCTCCACGCCATTGGGCGACATCACCGAGCTGCAGGCGGTGCGCGAGGCTTTCGGCGAAGCAGTGCCGCCGCTGTCTTCGACCAAGGCGCTGTCCGGCCACTCGCTGGGTGCAGCCAGCGTGCACGAGGCGATCTACAGCCTGCTGATGCTGCGCGACGGCTTCATCGCCGGCTCGGCCAACATCGACACGCTCGACCCGCGCGCCGAAGGTTTCCCCATCGTGCGCGAAAGCCGCGATGCCGCCTTGCGCACGGTGATGTCCAACAGCTTCGGCTTCGGCGGCACCAACGCCGCACTGGTGTTCGGCCGGCCCTAGGTCATCCGCACGGACGGACGACGGCCGCCAACCCGTGCATCCGTCCGAGGGTGCGCGGGGTCATCGCGCGTCGTCCGCGCGCTCCCACGGCGGCGAATCGCCGAAGTGCTCCACCAGGAAATCCACGAACGCGCGCACCTTGGGCAACCTCAGCTGGCGATGCGGCGACACCGCGCTGATGTACGTGGTCGGCAGATGGTGGTCCGGCAGCAGCTGGCGCAAACGGCCGGCACGCAGGTCGGCGGCGACGTGCCAGTACGAGAACGTGCCGATGCCTTCGCCGGTGAGACAGGCATCGCGGATGAAATCGCCCAGATTGCTCTCGAAACGGCCGTTCACGCGGACCGAGGTTTCACCGCCGCCCGGAGTGGCGAACCGCCACACGTCGCGGCGGCCGTTGCGCCCAGACAGGATCAGGCATTCGTGTGCGGCCAGTTCGTCAGGCGTGCGCGGCTCGCCGCGCCGTCGCAGGTAATCCGGCGAGGCGCAGGCCACCCGCCGGTCGGCAGCGATGCGCCGCGAGACCAGGCCGGAATCCTCCATCGCGCCCATGCGAATGGCCAGGTCGAAACCTTCGCCGGCCAAGTCGACGTAGTGGTCGCTCAGATGCGTGCTCAGGCCGAGCCTGGGATGGCGCGCCATGAACAGCGGCAGCAACGGCGACACCCACATCCGGCCGAACGCGGCCGACAAGGTCACGCGCAAGGTCCCGGTAACCTCGCCGGAAGTGCCGCGCAGGTCTGCGTCCAGCGATTCCAGTTCTTCCAGCAGCGGGCGGCCGCGCTGTGCCAGCGCGAGGCCTTCCGGCGTGGGATGCAGGCGCCGCGTGGTGCGCTGGAACAGCCGCACGCCCAGCTCGCGTTCCAGCCGTTGCAGGCGTTGGCTGGCGACCGCCACCGACAGGTCCAGGCTGCGCGCGGCGGCACTGATGGACCCGAGATCGAGCACGCGCAGGAACAGGTCCAGATCGCCGAGACGCTCCATATTCAATATTTCATTGAAAGTGATTCGCCATTTTCTCGGTTTTTCGAAATGCACGGAAGCCTCATGCTGCGCGCCCGCCTCCACCACCGCCTGTCATGACCGACTTTTCCCCTTCTTCACGGCGGATGCCCGTTGCCGTCTACGCACTGACCGCCGGCGCATTCGGCATCGGCACCACCGAGTTCGTCATCATGGGCCTGCTGATGCAAGTGGCCGGCGACCTGCACGTGTCCATCGCCGTCGCCGGGCTGCTGATCTCCGGCTATGCG
>JADHEF010002000.1_pt1 | contig 10484 bp, 5 predicted proteins | sample 8952391 | NCBI WGS metagenome assembly JADHEF01 (sample SAMN16124439, study PRJNA663245) | bioreactor sludge metagenome | isolation source: sludge (nitrite) | place: India:Bengaluru | collected 2019-02-28
CGGGGATGCCCTGGAAGAAGCTCTTCATGACGAAGGTGTTGTAGACCGAGATCGCCCCGGGGAGGAACACCGCGATCAGCTTGTCCGTGAGGCCGAGGCCGGTGATCACCAGGTAGTGGGGGATGAGTCCCGGGTGGAACAGGAAGGGGATGAGCACCAGGCCGCTGAGGATCTTCTTCCCCGGAAGCGTCTTGGCGGCCAGGACGTAGGCGAGGGGAATCGTGAGGACCAGGCTCACCGCCACGCCGCCGATAAGGATCTGGAAGCTGTTCCAGGCCGCCCGGATGAAGGACGAGTGGGTGAGCATCGTCTTGTAGGCGTTGAAGCTCCACTGGGTCGGCGGCAGGACGAGGGCCCCCAGGTTGGTCCCCGCGTAATCGATGGGCGTGAGGGACTGCATGATGACGCGCCAGAGCGGAACGGCGACGACGATCAGGACGATGACCAGGAAGGCTTCCACGCAGAATTGGTAGATGGAATCGAAGGGAGTTCTCCGGACTTTCATGTCGACTCCTTATCAGTACAGGCCGGAGCCCGAAATTTTCCGCACGATCCGGTTGGACGTGACCAGGAGGACGGCGCCGATGACGCCCTTGAAGAGGCCGACCGCGGTGGCCAGGGCGAACTGGAACTCCAGGAGACCCTGTCGGTACACCCAGGTGTCGATGATGTCGGCCACGCTGAAGACCGGGTACGAGTAGAGGATGAAGATCTGGTGGAAGCCGGCGTCCAGGATGCTGCCGAGCCGCAGGAGCACGACGACGACGATGACGTCCAGGATGGAGGGCAGGGTGATGTAGCGGATCTTCTGGAGCGCGTTCGCGCCCTCCATGTCCGCGGCCTCGAAGAGGCTCGGGTCGATGGCCAGCAGCGCCGCGAGGAAGATGATCGCGCTCCAGCCCATCTCCTTCCAGATGTCCGAGAGGATGATCACCGCGGGGAAGGTGGAGGGGGTCGTCATGAAGGCTATCGGCTTTCCGCCGAAGAGCTTGATCAGGTCGTTGATGATGCCGTCCCCCGGGGAGAGGAGCATGAGGAGCAGGCCGTACATGATGATCCACGAGAGGAAGTGGGGCAGGTAGGTCAGGGTCTGCACGATCCTCCGGAGGGCGCGCTTCTTGGACTCGAAGATCATGAGGGCCAGGAGCACGAAGATCGGGAGCCCGACGAGGAGCTTGGCGATGCTGTACAGCAGGGTGTTCCGCATCAGCTCGCCGAAGTAGAAGGAGGTGACGAAGGTGTGGAAATTCTTGAGCCCGCTCCAGGGACTCCCCCAGATCCCGAGGAGGGGATCGAATTCTTTGAACGCGATCTGGGCGTTCAGGAGGGGAACGTACTTGAAGATGAGGAAGTAGACGACCGAGGGCAATACGAGCAGGTACAGTGCCCGATGCCGCTTGATGTCCTTCATGAGCCTATGGGGGTCCGAACGCATGACCATTAAACTCCTGCGGCGAGAATCGCGTAACGGCGGGTTACGACGATCTCAGCATAGGTTACCGGAGGAGAATTATTCAGCCGGGTTTTTGCACTTTTCCGACCTTCTGAGGGGGCGATTTTGTGGGGAAAAGTCGTTATCTGTTCCAGGCCTCGCGGTACGCGCTCGGAGCCGTGCCGACGGTTTTCCGGAAGACCCGGCAGAAGTACGCCTGGTCCTGGAAGCCGCAGCGCTCCGCGACGGACCCGATGCTGTCGGCGCTTTCCCTGAGCAGCCGCCGCGCCTCCTCCAGCCGGAGTCGGCTGAGGTACTCCCACGGGGAGATCCCGAGCTCCTTCCTGAACACCCGGGTGAGGTAGTCTTCGCTGACGTTGGCCGCCTCGGCCAGCTGCCAGCGCGAGACCGGGTCGGCGAGGTGCCGGTTGAGGTAGCCGATCGCGTTCTTCACGATGGCGCCGGTGTAGGGCGGGAGTATCGCCCGGCCGCCGGCCAGGGCGCCGAGCAGTTCCGTCAGTTCCGGCGGGGAGAGCACCCCTTCGTTGAGGACGACGGTCCTGGGGTATTCCAGGTACGGCCCCATCGGCGCGGACGCGTCCTCTCGGCCGCAGAGCCACACCAGGGGCGGCCGGTCCAGGTTGCCGCCCCGGAGGGCGGGTATCCAGCCGCCCTCCCCCAGGAGCAGGATCAGGGTCGTCCCCTCCATCGCGTGGCCTATGGTCCGCAGCTTGCCCAGGTCCTCGGGGCCGGCGACCGCCTGCAGCTTGCCGAGGGCGGCGCCTTCCAGCAGCTCCAGGACCTCCGCCCGCCGCCCGTCCGTTCCCCCGCAGACCAGGATGGAGCCCCGCACCGGCGAACCCGCCAGGCGGGAAACGAAGTCGGGGAGCGATTTCGATTCCTCCGGATATCCGTCCGGACCGGTCCAGTCGATGAGGAAGGGAAGCCGGGCCAGGTGGTCCTTCCGGGCCAGCTCCAGGATTCCTGAGGCCTCGGCGGCGGCCGGTCCCGCGCAGCGCCACTCGATCGCCCCCACGTCCTCCGGCAGGGCGTAGTCCGGCGCGAGGAGGCGGAGCTCCGCCGGGCTCAGCGCCGCCGTACGGTCGGGGGACTGCGCCGACGGTCCGCCCCCCAGGGACGGGAAGGGTATCCGCAGATTCCAGCCCGAGCGCGCTTCGCCTTCCCGCGCTTCCTCCAGGCGGCCGAAGTGGGCCGCCGCGAGCCGCCGCGCCAGGGCCGAAACCCGTCCGAAGGGGTCCTCGCCGCCCGGGGCCTCACCGCCCGGCGCCCGGATCCTGAAGACCGCGCAGGCTCCCTCCCGCTCGCAGACGGCCTCGGCGGCGCCCGACGCCTCCATCAGTGCGGTCAGGATGCGGACCAGCCGCCCCCGGTCGGCCTGGATCAGCGGAAGCCGGGGGCCCTCAGGAATGGGGGCGGCCGGGAGGCCCGCTTCTTCCCGGGCGCTGGCCAGGATGGACTCGGGCCGCAGCATCCGGGTGTCCAGGGTCAATTCCTGGACCTCCGAGAGCGAAAGGTCCAGGAGGTCGTCGGTCAGGCGGAGCTGGCGCCGGGCGTCCTGCCGTATGGCCCCCAGGTCCTGGAGGATCCGGGGGCCGCGGCCTCCTTCCCGGCCGCCCCGGGAGAGGGCGGCTTCGATCCGGTCCGCTGCCCCGATGATCGCGCGGAGGGGGGTCCGCAGCTCGACGCTCACGTTCGCGAGGAACCGGGTCTTGAGGGCCTCGGCCTTCTCCGCCTCCTCCCGGGCACGCCTCAAGGCGTCCCGGGTGCGCAGACCCTGGAGGGCGCTGGAGAGGGCGCCCCGGAGCTCCTCGTAGATGGCCCCGTCGGCGACGCCGACCCGGACCACGAGCCTTCCGTAGGTCTCCCCCGCCCCCGAGAGCGGCTCCACGACCCAGCTCTGGCCCCGCTGGTCGGCCAGCAGCCGGGGCGGCAGGATCTCCGTCCCGGGGAAGGGCCCCAGGTCGCCGCCGTCCAGCGGCCCCCCGGGGCCGAAGCCCGCGATGAGTTCGGCCCGGCCCGGCTCCGGCTCCTCGATCACGTAGGCGGCGCCGATCTCCAGGGCCGGGAGCCGGGCGGCGAGGACCGCCCCGAGCTCTCCGCGGTCCGATACGCGGATCAGGTCCTTCTCCAGATCGCGGATCGCTTGGGCTATCTTGCTCATCTTCCAGACCCGGAAGGCGTGGGCCCGCTCGGACGCTTCGGCGAGGGAGACCCGCGCCTTGTCCAGCAGGGCCTCGGCTTCGGCGAAGCGTCCGGCGCTGCTCCGGAGCGCCGAGACGATGTCCTGGAGGGCCTCCATGTCGCCGTCCCCCCGGCTGAAGCGTTCGGCCACGCGGCCGAGGGTCTTGAGGAAGTGCCCGCCCCGGGTTTCCCCCGGCTGCACGGCCAGGAGGTAGTCGTCCACGAGGACCTCTATCCACGCCGACCGTTCCTCCTCGGTCGCCTCGAAGGCGGCGCAGACCTCCTCCACGAGGGCGGTCCTGAAGGCTCCGGCATCGGGGGGCGGGGGGGCGGCTGTCTCTCCGCCCCCGGCCGCCGCGACGAGGGCCGATCCGCAGCCGCAGGACCGCCGCACGACGAGCCGGGTCCCGAGGGTGTAGGTCTCCTCGGCCCCTTCCCCCGCCAGGAGGCCCAGCAGCGCCGCGAAGGCCTTGGTGGACTGCTCGGCGAAGGGCATCCGGACGGTCGTGAGGGTGGGGGAGAGGATGCGGCTCTCCGGGGAGTCGTTGAAGCCCGCGACCATGACGTCGTCGGGGATGGCGAAGCCCCGGGCCTGGAGTGAGACCACCGCGTCGTAGAGCTGGTAGTCGCTGGCGGCCATCAGCGCGTCGAAGTCGCGGCCCGGCATGAGGCCCCGCTTGTCCAGGAGTTCATCCAGGCCGGCCCGTCCCGAATTCCAGGCCAGCGGCGAGCTGACGAGGTCCGGATCCAGGGTTATCCCTTCCTGGAAGTGGAAGTCCTGGTAGGCCCGCCAACGGTCGTCGGCGGACTCGTGGCCCCCGGGGCCGCGGATGTAGGCGATGCGGCGCGCCCCGTGCTCCCGGTGCAGGTGGCGGAGGATGGGGAACATGCCCGCGTAGGCGTCGATGGCGACGACGGGCCGGCCGGGCAGCCGGTGGGCCATGGAGACCACGGGGATGCCCGCAAGGCCCGCGTGGACGGCGTTGACCTCGTCGGTGCCGACGAAGCCGCCGAGGCTGGAGGCCCAGCTCACCACGCCGTCCAGGTTGGCCGGGGTCGCCAGGGAGAAGACGCCGTTGCGGATCGCCTCCTGGGGATCCTCGGCCCGGAGCCTGCCGCCGGGGAGGATGAACAGGTCGATGCCGCGCTGCCGGGCGAGCTGGACCACCGGCGGCCACATCTGGAGGCTGGACCCCGTGTGGATCGACGCGAGCATGAACCCGATCCGCTTGCCGCGCAGCGCCTGCGCCCTTCGTCTTTCCGGCATCGATACTCCTGATCGATATTGTGGAACCTTATTCCGTTTTTCTCAAGGGCCGGTTAGAATCGCCCCATGACGGCTTCCACCGACACCTACCGGAACCCCGTGCTCCGCGGCTTCAACCCCGATCCCTCGGTCCTGCGGGTCGGGGACGATTTCTACCTGGCGACCTCCAGCTTCGAATACTTCCCGGGCATCCCAGTATACCACTCCCGCAACCTCGTGGACTGGCGCCCCGTCGGTTGCGTCCTGGACCGGGATTCCCAGCTGGACCTCCGGGGACTGGACGACTCCCACGGCATCTGGGCGCCGGACCTGTCCTTCGCGGACGGCGTCTTCTACCTCTTCGCGACGCTCAGGCTCAACGGCGCCGCGGCGGAGGCTCCGGGCCGCCTCATCCGCCGTCAGCTGGTCTTCACCGCCTCTCGTCCCGAGGGGCCCTGGTCTGATCCCTCCTACATCGATATCGACGGGATCGACCCCTCCCACTTCGTGGACGGCGACGGCCGACGCTACATGCTCCTGGAGCCGGGAGTCCGGCTCGTGCCCCTTTCGGACGACTCCCTCCGGGCCGTCGGGGAGCCCCAGACGATCTGGAGCGGCACCGGCGAGCGCTGCCCCGAGGGGCCCCGGCTCCTCCGGAAGGGCCTCTGGTACTACGCGCTCCTGGCCGAGGGCGGCACGGGCTACGGCCACCGGATCAGCGCCGCCCGCTCCCGGACTCTCCGGGGCCCCTACGAGCCGAGCCCCTACAACCCGGTCATGTTCCAGGCCGATCCCGCCGCGCCCATACAGCGCGCCGGCCACGGCTCCCTGGTGGAGACCCCCGCGGGGGAGTGGTGGTGCGTCTACCTCTGCGGCCGCCCGAACGGCGGAAACTTCACCACCCTCGGCCGGGAGACCGCCCTGGATCCGGTGCGCTGGACGCCGGATGGCTGGTTCACGATCAACGAGGGCCGGGGCCCGAGCTCCGAGCAGCGCCGCCCCGGGGGGCTCCCCGTCGGCGGCGCCGCGCCGGCCGACGGGCCCGAAGCCGTCGACCGCTTCGCCGGGCCGGACCTGGGGCCGGAGTGGATGTGGGCCCGTAACCCCCGGCCCGGCTCCTGGCGGCTCAGCTGCGGGGGACTGGAGCTGGACGCCTCGCCCGAGGGCCTCGGCTCCCTCCATATCGACAACCTGCTGCTCCGGCGGGAAACCGAGCACCGCTACGAGGCGCGGACCATCCTCCGCTTCGACGCGGAGAACGTCCGGGAAGAGGCGGGGCTGGTCTGCTACGCGGGCTTCGCGAACTGGGTCTCCTGCTGCCTCTCCCGCCGGGAGGACGGGACGCCCCGGGGAGGGGAGCCCGTCGTCCGGCTCGCGGCGCTCCGGAACGGGGTCCGGGAGATCCTGGGCCAGGCCGCCCTCGGCGCGGGGGATGAAGCGGCGCCCGCCGCGGTCGAGCTGCGGATCGTCGCGGCGGGACAGCGGCGGACCTTCTTCTGCCGCGCCGCCGCCGCGGAAGCCGGCGACGAGGCGGCCGGGGCGGCATGGATCGAGGTCGGGACCGTGGAGGACGCGCGCTTCCTCTCCGGGGAGGCGGTCACGGTGGGGAAGTCCCACACGGGCACCCTGGTCGGCCTCTACGCGACCTCGGGCGGCACGGGCCGCCGGTCCGCCGCGCGCGTCCATCGATTCGAATACCGAGCTTGACAGCCCGTCCGTCATGTTAAATAATGAAACGATGTTTCATCTTTTGCGCGATCGAACGCGCAGAAGAGAGGGAGGAACGCTATGAAACGCTTGGCTGAAATCGAAAAACCGGCGCTGGGTCGTCCGGAGCGCATATTGCAGTTCGGGGAAGGCAACTTCCTCAGGGCCTTCGTGGACTGGATGCTCCACCGGATGAACGAAGCCGGCGTGTGGAACGGCTCGGTCGTCCTGGTCCAGCCCATCGACAAGGGCCTGACCGACCTGATCAACGAGAACAAGGGCCTCTACACGGTGGTCCTCCGGGGCAAGGAAGGCGGCAAGGTCGTGGAGGAAGCGACGGTCGTGAAGTCCGTCAGCCGCTGCATCGACCCCTACCGGGACTTCAAGCTCTTCCTGGCCGCCGCGGAGAACCCGGACCTCCGCTTCGTCATCTCCAACACCACCGAGGCGGGCATCGCCTACGCCGCCGGCGACAAGGCCACCGACGCGCCTCCCGCCTCCTACCCGGCGAAGCTCGCCGTCCTGCTCCACCACCGCTGGGCCCACTTCAAGGGCGCCTCCGACAAGGGCCTGGTGATGATCCCCTGCGAGCTGATCGACCGGAACGGCGACAAGCTCAAGGAGACTGTGTTCCGCTGGGCCTCCGAGTGGGGCTACGAGGCGGCCTTCATCGACTGGTTGAAAAATTCCTGCGACTTCCTCAACAGCCTGGTGGACCGTATCGTCACCGGCTACCCCCGGGACGAGGCCGAGAAGGTCTGGGAGAAGCTCGGCTACCGGGACGACCTCCTGGACACCGCGGAGCCCTTCCAGCTTTGGGTCATCGAGGGGAACAAGAAGTACGCCAAGGAGCTTCCCTTCGCCGAGGCGGGCTGCCAGGTCATCTGGACCGACGACATGACCCCCTACCGGACCCGGAAGGTCCGCATCCTCAACGGCGCCCACACGGGCTCCGTCCTCGGTGCGTACCTGGCGGGCTTCGACATCGTCCGGGACATGGTGGAGTCGCCGGTGGGCTCGAACTACCTCAAGGCCCTCCTCCACGGAGAGATCATGCCGATCCTCACCCTGCCCAAGAAGGAGGTCGAGGACTTCGCCTCCTCCACCCTGGAGCGCTTCGCGAACCCCTTCATCAACCATCGGCTCTTGGACATCAGCCTCAACTCGGTCTCCAAATACAAGGCCCGGGTGCTGCCCTCCCTCCAGGAAGCGGCGGCCAAGGCCGGAAAGGCCACCCCGGTCCTCTCCTTCTCCCTCTCCTCCCTGATGGCCTTCTACCGCGGCACGGAGATCAAGGACGGCGTCCTCCAGGGCAAGCGGGGCGACGCCTCCTACCCGATCAAGGACGATCTTCCGGTCCTGGAGGAATTCGCCCGGCTCTGGAAGGCCTTCGCGGCCGAGGAGCGGTCCGCCGGGACCGCCAAGGCGGCGGAAACCCTGGTCAAGGCCGTGCTCGGCAACAAGGCCTGGTGGGACGCGGACCTCAACGCGATCCCGGGCCTTGCGGCCAACTGCGCCAAGGGCCTCCTGGACATCCTCTCCAAGGGCGCCAAGCAGGCGATGGTCGACATCGCGGGGGCCAAGTAAATGGCCGCCCCCCGCTTCCGCCGCCTCAACGTCCGGGACGACGTCGCGGTGGCCGTGGACGCCGCCCCGGCGGGCAGCGTCTGCGCCGTCGGGGACGCCCCGGTCGCCCTCCGCGAGGACGTTCCCGCGGGCCACAAGGTGGCCCTCCGGGCCATAGCCGCGGGCAGCCCGGTCATCAAGTACGGCTACTCCATCGGCCTGGCCAAGGCGGACATCCCCGCCGGCGCCTGGGTCCACACCCACAACGTCGGCACGGGCCTCTCGGGCACCCTGGAGTACGCGTACAAGCCGACCCCCGCCGCCGCGCCGGTGAAGAGCGCCGTGGCGGCCCCCCACTTCCTGGGCTACCGCCGCGCGAACGGCAAGGTCGGGGTCCGCAACGAGATCTGGATCCTCCCGACCGTCGGCTGCGTGAACGCCATCGCCGGCCGCCTGGTGGAGCTGGCCCGGACCCGGCTGGCCGCCAAGCTGGCCAAGACCGACGGCATCTTCTTCTTTCCCCACCCCTTCGGCTGCTCCCAGCTCGGGGCGGACCACGAGACGACCCGCACCATCCTCCTGGATCTGGCGCGGCACCCGAACGCGGGGGGCGTCCTGGTCCTGGGCCTCGGCTGCGAGAACAACGTGGTGAAGACCTTCATGGAGCTCCTCGGCCCCGTGGACGGCAAGCGGGTGAAGCACCTGGTCACCCAGGACTCCGCCGACGAGCTGGAGGACTCCCTGGCCCTCATCGAGCAGCTGGTCGACGCGGCCTCCGCGGACAAGCGGGAAAAGATCCCCGCCTCGGAGCTCGTGGTCGGCATGAAGTGCGGCGGCTCGGACGGCTTCTCCGGCATCACCGCCAATCCCCTGGTCGGCTCCTTCTCCGACCGTCTCACCGCCGCGGGCGGCACCACGATCCTCACCGAGGTCCCCGAGATGTTCGGCGCCGAGACCATCCTCATGGACCGCTGCCGGAACCGGGAGACCTTCGACAAGACCGTCCACCTCATCAACGACTTCAAGGAATACTTCATCGCCCACGACCAGGTGGTCTACGAGAACCCCTCGCCGGGCAACAAGGACGGCGGGATCACGACCCTGGAAGACAAGTCCCTCGGCTGCGTGCAGAAGGGCGGCACCGCCCAGGTGACCGCGGTATACCCCTACGGGGGCATCGTGGACCAGAAGGGCCTGGTGCTCCTCTCCGGGCCGGGCAACGACATCGTCTCCGTCACGGCTCTTTCCGCCGCGGGGGCCCACGTCGTCCTCTTCACCACCGGCCGCGGCACGCCCCTGGGCGGCCCGGTGCCGACCGTGAAGGTCTCCAGCAACACCAAGCTCGCGGAGCACAAGGCGGGCTGGATCGACTTCAACGCCGGTCGCCTCCTGGACGCGGGCACCCCCGACGCGGTCCGCGCCGTGGAGGACGAATTCTTCCAGTACGTGCTGGACGTCGCGAGCGGCAAGCAGGTCCGCAACGAGATCAACGGCTACCGAGAGATCGCCATCTTCAAAGACGGCGTGACCCTGTAAACGGAGGACCGAAATGGCCAAATTCATGGACAAGGATTTCCTGCTGGACACGGCGACCGCGCGGCGCCTCTACCACGACGTAGCCGCGAGCCAGCCGATATTCGACTACCACTGCCACCTCTCCCCGAAGGAGATCGCGGAGAACAAGCGCTTCGCGACCCTGGCGGACATCTGGCTCGGCGGCGACCACTACAAGTGGCGCCAGATGCGGTCCAACGGCGTGGAGGAGCAGCTCGTCACCGGCAGCGGCGCCCCCTACGACAAGTTCATGGCCTGGGCGGAGACGGTCCCCGCCCTCCTGGGGAACCCCCTCTACCACTGGACCCACCTGGAGCTCCAGCGCTACTTCGGCATCGCCGAGCCCCTGAATCCCGAGAGCGCGCCGAAGATCTGGGAGCGGGCCAACGCCAAGCTGGCGACCGACGACCTATCGGTCTACGGCATCTTCAAGAACTTCAAGGTACACGCCGTGGGCACCACCGACGACCCGGCGGACAGCCTGGAGTGGCACAAGAAGATCGCCGCCGAGGGCAAGACCGCCACGAAGGTGCTTCCCTCCTTCCGGCCCGACAAGGCCATCCACCTGGAGCGGGACGGCTTCGCCGCCTACGTCGCCCAGCTCGGGACCGCCGCGGGGGTGAAGATCGAGAAGCTCGCGGACCTCCTGTCCGCCCTGGCCAAGCGGGTGGAATACTTCGATTCCCTGGGCTGCTGCGCCAGCGACCACGCCCTGGAGTACCCGCCCTTCGTCCTCGGGAGCGACGGCAAGGCCGGCGCCTCCTGGGAGGCCGAGGT
>JADHEF010002002.1_pt1 | contig 10479 bp, 9 predicted proteins | sample 8952391 | NCBI WGS metagenome assembly JADHEF01 (sample SAMN16124439, study PRJNA663245) | bioreactor sludge metagenome | isolation source: sludge (nitrite) | place: India:Bengaluru | collected 2019-02-28
CGACTTCGCCGTATCCCGCCCCCGCCGGAAAACGCAGCTTGTATGTCCTATCCGCGGTTGACCTGCCTGACAAAGGGGCGTAAAATCATCGCGTGAGTTGAGATTTATGCAACTCAGTTGAGACGAATACACTGTTCGGCACATAAAACAACGGAAAGGACACATGATTATGAGAAGGATTACGACTTCACTTGTTTCGCTCGTTGCTTGCGGCGCTCTGTCCGGTTGCGCGTCACTCGATCATTTCTCGGACACATCCGCAACGGTGGTTCGTGTCCCCGCGAACGCCGAACTTGGCGTCTCTACCGGGATAAAAGTGAGCGCAGGTGACATACTCCAGTTCGATTCAAAGAACCAGAAATGGGTTTATGGCGATTATACACCCGTGGGCACGGACGGACTTGTAGGTCGCCCAAACAAGGAAGAACTTCCTGTTGTGGTAGACGGGGGCCTATTCGGACAACTAGCCGGTGGTGTCGGTAACTGGAAGTTTCTAATCGGCAGCGACAACACGATCACCATGAAGACCAGCGGAGAATTATACCTTTTCATGAACGACCGCCTAGGCTGCTATGGGGACAACACTGGCGCTGTGGATGTGAAAATCACCTGTAGTCGCAAGAAATAGCGTCTGCCGAACAACACCCTGAACCTTCTCAAGCTGGGCCGAAGTAATAGGGTCTATCCGTCTATTGCACTCATGGCCCTATTATGGTATTATCAGGCCACATAACTGGAGGACTGGCTATGCCTCAAATCATACCCATCAGAGACTTGAAGAATACGGCTGAGATTTCGCAAAAGTGCCGCTTGGCGGATGCGCCGATTTTCATCACGAAAAACGGCTATGGCGACATGGTCATCATGAGCATGAAGCGCTACGAGGAAAGTTTGGCGAAACTCGACATCTACGCAAAACTGGATGAAGCCGAGCAACAGATATCAGCAGGAAAGACGGTTGCCGCGGAAACATCCATGAAGCGCCTTCGGGCAAAGCACCATGTATGAGCTTCTCATAACGGAATATGCCGAGCAGGACTTGGACGGCATTGTGGACTACATCGCTGTTATACTGGCGAATCCGCCAGCCGCCGGGACGTTTTTGGACAACGTCGAAGCCTGTTATGAAAGTCTCAGACGCACACCCCGGATGTTTAGTGAATGCAAAGACAAGTATCTAAAGAGGGCACCTCAGGAGAATCTGTGGGTGACAGTTGATTGAAAAAGGCGCATCCGGGTATCCTTCTAGTGAGCAACACAAAGGAGGACGAACAACGCCGGATGCGTGTAGAAACGTTACTAAACCACATGGAGCACCACAAGGGCTTTGTGTACGAGGCTTGCGAGTTGAACCGGGATGCCGACGCGCTGGAGGTGCTGATCCGTGAACGGGCTGGCACACGGGTGTCGTGCCCCCGGTGCGGGAGGCGCTGCACGGTGTACGACCACCTGCCGCCGCGCCGGTACTGGAGCGTGCCGCTGCGCATGCTGGAGGTTGTGCTGGTGTACTCGCCGCGCCGGGCGGACTGCCCGTTGTGCGGGCCGCATGCGGAGCAGGTTCCGTGGGCGGAGGGCAAGAGCCCGCTGACGAAGTCGTACGCCTGGTTTCTGGCGCGGTGGGCGAAGCGGCTTCCGTGGAACAGGGTGGCCGGGATCTTCGGCTGCGGCTGGCACCAGGTGTGCGAGGCCGTGCGGCAGGCTGTGGCCTGGGGCCTGGAGCACCGGGACCTGTCCGGGGTCACGGCCCTCGGCGTGGACGAGGTCTACTTTGGGGCCAAGGCCAAGTTCCAGACCCTCGTCTACCAGCTCTGCTCGGCGAAAACGCGGCTGCTCTTCGTCGCGGAGGGCCGGAAGGAAAAGGCGCTCTCCGGCATCCTGAAAGAACAGGGCGATGATTGGTGCGCGAACTCTATAGCCCTCACGTACACATCCGACCCTCCGTTGTTCTCCGTGCAGGCGCACCCGCACCCACACGTCAGATCGGTTTTCCCTGCCCGACCTGAGAACGGCCACAGCATACTTTTTTTGAGGCCCGCCGTCAACGCCGGGCCTCAAAAAACGCCCGAACCGACCTGACCCGAGCCCTTTCAACCCTCCAACGACTTGATAGAAGCGCCTTTATCCGACTTCGCCGTATCCCGCACCGGCTGGAAAACGCAGCTTGTGCGTCCTATCCGCTGATGGTGAAGTTTTGTTTTATAAAAGAAATTCTGAAGGTAGACTACTAATTGAGATTGTGATAAGACCTGTTCCAATAGAGGCTTGTATTTATTTAGCTTGTGATTCAGGGTTTTTTAAGCCTATTTTAACTCCTATGGGTGAAAATTACATAGTTAAAATATATCATCAGCTTAATAATGTTGATTATATATCATTCCCACTTAATCACCATAATGGAATTGAGCAAGTAGATTATTATTTTTCAAAAGAAAATGAATTGAAAAGTGAATTAAGAAATTATAAACTTAGTATTTTGATAAATGCATAAAATTCAACATATAATAGAATATATTGAAAATGTTTACAAATTTAATGTTATTTCATATAAGGAACCAATTAATAATTTTGAATATTTTAAGCAATTCCTATATAAATATAAATTATTTAATTTCTTATCAAAAATTAGCCCAGTTAAATATAAATCACTTAGATTTAATAAATTTATAAATTCAACATTGTTTGAAATTGAAATTATACCGTACACATCCGACCCTCCGTTGTTCTCCGTGCAGGCGCACCCGCACCCACACGTCAGATCGGTTTTCCCTGCCCGACCTGAGAACGGCCACAGCATACTTTTTTTGAGGCCCGCCGTCAACGCCGGGCCTCAAAAAACGCCCGAACCGACCTGACCCGAGCCCTTTCAACCCTCCAACGACTTGATAGAAGCGCCTTTATCCGACTTCGCCGTATCCCGCACCGGCTGGAAAACGCAGCTTGTGCGTCCTATCCGCGCGGGGCGATTCGCCGTGGCAACGCAACTATTACGAAATCATCGTCCGCAACGAGACGGCGCTGGCGAACATCCGCGCGTACATCCGCGACAACCCCGCGAACTGGGACGTGCTGCGGTACGGCACGCCGCGCTTCGCGGTCGGCAACCGCACGCTGCTGGCGTTGTCGCAGACCGCGTTTCTGGCGTCGCGGGGCGGGCAGGGTCCTGCCCCAACGTGGCCGCTCCCGCCGGCGTGCGTCATGTCTGGGTTTCTGAGCCCCTTGGAAAGGGCGGTTTTCAACGCGTGTCTGGCAGACGGCATGCCCATGGTACAGGTGCTGGCGCACGGTTTGCCCGAGACGTTTTTTCCGCGTGTCCAACGCGCCATCGATGCGGGACGACTACTCGTGATCACGCCGTTTCCCGCGACTGTGACCCGCTTCAGTGCCCAACGCGCCGCATGGTGCAACCAGTACGTCTTGCATGCGGCGGAGCGTGTGGTGATCGGCCGGTTGCGCCGCGACGGTCGTCATGGCGGCCTGCTGACTGCCCACGCCCTGCAGATAATGCCGCACGGCGAGACGTCCCTGATTCAGAAACGCGCACCATCCCGTGTCCAGTCCGGCACCCGCCCCGTGCCCGAAAAGCGGCAGCACGTTCAGCGCCACAGTCTCCGCCTTGAAAAACGTCTCGGCCGTGAAACTCCCGTGCAGCAGTTCGGGTGCGCACCCCGCCCGCAACCGGAAACAGGCGGCGATGCCGTTCGTGGCAGAGGAAAGCGACGTCGCGTTGTGTCGCTTCGCGCCGTTCTCCGCCAAATACGGGCGCACCGTGTCGCCGGAAAATTCAGCCGTGGAATAATTCGCTGCCGCATACGCGTCGTACGCGGACAGCGGATTCGCTTCGTTGCGGAACCAGCGCGGCGTGCCGGCCGTTCCCGCCACCGCTCCGGACACGCCGTGGAAACGGTAGCGGAGCAGCGTGCGGTCGGCCGGATCGTTTCGTGTCACGAGGAAATCGCGGCGGGTGAGCGCCGTGTCCGAAAGCCGCACGCAGGCGATGGACTGCGGAAAGTAGCTGTGCGTCGCCACGCCCATCGTGCCCGAGAGCTGGAAGACCGCGTCCGGTCCGATTTCAATTCCCTGAGACGTGTTGACCAGGCGATAGTCCAGATAGAAACGGCAGACGCCGCCTTCTCGCACATGCACGAGTGCGCAGTGGTGCCACGCGTCGCTTGTCCCGAGCGTGCGGCCGGAGGGTTGGCCGTTCAGCCACCGGGATATTTCCGTCCCGTTCGTGCGCACGTTCCCCGCCCCGTTCACATAGGCGTCCAGCTGCCACACCGGATTCCGCGCCGCGTCCGCATGCGACACGCCCGCCAGAAACCCGTTCACCCAGGCGCCGATGTTGGTCTCCGAATGGACGAACCATTCCACCGTGAAGTCGCCGTCCAACCCCGCGAGCGGCATCCGCAGCGCGTTCGCCGTCCTGCGGTCGGAGGAGGTGTTCAGCCGCACGGACTTCGCGAGCGCAAAGCAGTCGCCGCCGAGCGACCCGTCCGGAAAGAAAAAGGCAGCCGGCACGTCATTCGTGTACCGCGCGTCCGGCACCGCGGCCGGCGGCGCGGCCGAAGAGGCCGTGAACGCCTCAAGCCGGAAGCCCGAACCCGCGATGCGGTTCGGAAGGAGCGCGGGCACGGTCATCCCCGCTTCGCCGTCGAACGTCCATAGGCCCGCCGTCCCGCCGAACGCCGCGCCGCAGTACCACGCAAACGCAAATAAAATGATTGCCGTGCGCATATCCGATCACATGGGCTTTCCCTGCGTCATGCTGAATCCCATAACGTGTAGCCATTATGCGGAGGAGGACGAACCAAGTCAACTGAACACCCATTTGCCTTCAGCTTCAGGGTACCGGTGGTCGCTGACGTTCGCTGGATGCTTACGTTCTACTGATCGTCATCCTTCCAGCCTGATCCGCGCCAAATAATCTATTTTTGCTGACTTGCTTGTGGCAAGTACTGCGCTTTGCTTCATGGAGCACGGATGCGGTAGAAACGGGCAGGACCGTTCGTCCATGCGGGGTCGCTGAAATAGAACGATCCAGATGTTCCGAGTTTATTGGTAAGCATGGGCGTCCAGACGCCGCCAGCCAAATTTGTACAAGCTTCCACTATAATCGGGATATTCGTGGTACCGGTGATGTTAAAACCGAAGCGGTTGGCCAGCACGCCGAAACTAGTGTCGGAAGGTATTTGCGGGTTCCAGAGCAACGTCTGCCGACCGCCAAAGGTCGTGCCCCAACCGGTGGTGCCGGGCAGATAATAGATGGTTACATTGTTGGCACCGGAGAACACAGACGAGCCACCAAGGGATGGAGCTTTACCTGTGAAATAAACGTTCGATAAACGCGTGCAGTTGCTGAATACATAGTTCGCGATGTTGGTGACGCTGGCGGGAATCGTCACACTGACCAGATTGGTGCAATAAGAAAACGCAGAACCAGAACCACCAATGCTGGTGACTCCATTGCCGAGCAGGACACTATTCAGACTGTAGCATCTTGAGAACGCAAGACTTCCAATGTTGACGACGCCGTTTGGGATGGTGACAACGGTCAGACCGGCGCAGGCGTAGAACGCGGAGTCACCAATATTAGTGACGGTAGCAGGAATCGTATAACTTCCCATCTTGCCCGACGGATATTGGATAAGCGAGGTCAGGTTCTTATTGAACAAGACCCCATCCTTACTGCCGTAGGAAGTGTTGGCCGAACTCACGTTGATTGACGTTAAACTGGAACAACTGCCAAACGCCGAGTTGCCGATGCTTTTGACACCGCTGCCGATGGTGACGCTGGGCAGGTTTGCACATCCATTGAACGCGCTGATACCTATGTTGGTGACGCTGTCGGGAATCGTAACATTGACTAGGCTGATGCAGACAGAAAATGCCCAGTCTCCGATGGTAATCACGCTGCTGGGGATAACAACACTAGCCAAACTATTACATTCACTGAACGTCTGGCCATTGATACTATTGACGCCAGTCGGAATTGTGACGTTGACAAGCGCTTTACATCGATAAAAAGCTGAACTCACAATTTGGGTGACACTGCTGGGGATCGTAAAACTTCCAAACTTGCCTTCAGGGCATCGGAGAAGCCTGGTCTGGCTTTTATTGAACAGGACGCCGTCCACACTGCTGTAGTTCATATTTGAAACAGAGACGGTGATGGCCGTAAGGCCTGTGCAAGAACTGAACGCTTGATCCACATTGTTGGTGACGTTTCTGCCGATCACAGCGTTAGTCATGCGGGAGCAGTTCGAAAATGCAGCGCTTCCAATGGTCATGACGCTGTCGGGGATCGCGACACTATTCAGGCCTGTACAGTTAAAGAAGGCATAGTCGCTGATGCCGGTGACACCGCTACCGATCAAGGCGTTCGTCAGGATGCTACAAGAAAAGAAAGCCCAGTTGCCAATTCTTGTGACGTTATTTGGAATCGTAACATTGGACAGTTTACTGCAACCACTAAATGAATAGTCCCCGATGTTGGTGACGCTGCTGCCGATCATCACGTTGGTTAGGCCTGAACAATTATAGAACGCATAGCCTCCGATATTGATGACACTGCCGGGGATGGTGACGCCGGTAAGACCGGTAAAGTTTTTAAACGCATTAGCGCCAATGCCGACGACCGATTTTCCCTCAATGATAGACGGGATATCAACTGCGCCGCTGGTGCCGGTGTAGTTGGTGATCGTAACCGTGTTGTTAACCGTCATGTACGCATATGGCAACCGCATGGAAGGACGGCCTGCAAATGTCGCACCCCAACCGGATTTGCCCGGCAGGTAATACACGGTAGCATTATTGGCATTTTGCATCACATCCGAACCCACATTAGGGGCGTTCCCTTGGAAATAGACCCAACGCAAGCCTGTGCAATTCAGGAATGCCGAGTTTTCGATATTGGCAAGACCGGTGCCGATCGTCACGCTTAACAGGTTGGCACATCCTGCGAACACTTGGCTGGCAATATTGGTAACACTGTTGCCGATCGTCACGTCTGTCAGGCTAGTACAATAGGAAAATGCCGAAGATCCGATGCTGACAATACAGCCGGGAACTATCACGCGGGTCACGTTAGAGCACCCTTCGAACGCACGGTTTCCGATGCTGGTGACTGTCAAACCTTCGAGCGAAGTTGGGATAGACACCGCTCCGCCTTCGCCTATGTAATCGGTGATTGTGATAGTTGTGCCGCCAACATTAACTTCATAAGCGAAATCACCCCATACCGCGTAAACTGTAATTATGAAAACGTTTTCGAAACAATAACCGTTCTGATCGGTTACGCGTATCCGAATACTATAACGGTTCTTAGTTCCGTAGTCGAAAACAGCTGCTGTCAGGAGGTTGGATCCGCTGATCGTGAACGAGCCATTATCTGTGTCACCTGTTCCGGTGCTCAACGCGTAGAGGACAGGATGTGCGACATAGAAACCCTGAGGAATAAACGATCCGACCTTTGTCCCGAGCGCCAGATTTTCAACAACATTCGTATTTGACAAAATAATGCCTGTAGGCCCAAGAGGGTCATAATAATAATCATCCGCCGCAGTATTTGTTGAGGTGCCTTCTACCGTTGTGACGCTGACGTTTACCGTTTGCCCCGCAGTCCCCGATGGGGCTATAGCCGTTATCTGCGTATCGGAGTTAACAGTAAACGAAGCAGCCGCTTTTGTCCCGAAATCCACAGATGTGGCACCGGTGAAACCGGTGCCGTTTATCAACACACTTGAACCGCCATCAACCGAACCGTGAGTCGGTGTTAGTCCGGTGACTGTGCTGGCTGGAATCGTAAATACGCATGAATAGATACCGCTGCTCGTAACGGCACGAACGGTTCCATTCTGACTAACAGTAAGAGCGATGATAGATGTCGAATTCAAGAGATTGCCCCCAACTCTAGCCCAGGTTCCAAGCCTCTCGTTTCGGTAAAAAACTCCTCGAGAAGTTCCAATAAGGGTCCCGCCAACTGGAAACGGGATAACGCATTGGACATCACTGCTTTCAGGACGTACAACCGGCACCCAGGCTGTAGTATTCGTTTCCTGCCGATAAAGTACTGCACTCCCATAAGCATAGCAGGTTCCGGCACCACCGTTTCCGAGTCCGGAGAGCTTCACGGCGTCACTACTCGGCATATCATCATTGCCAGTTTCCCAAGCGTCATTTGAGGCCGTAGTTCGATAAATGCCGTAGGCGCCGTAGTTGCCATTTTGGTCCTTTGCCCCCCAGCATAAGCATATGGCCCGACCGTATCCATTCACAGCCATCTCACGAACTCCGGTTTTCGCAAGTCCGTTAGTGAACGGGAACCATGTTGTCGCTTGATCTGGAGAGACATGAACTCCAGTCCCATAACTTCCAACATACAAACGGTTGTTGGCTGAAATCAATTTCGTGGGAGAAGACGGGAAACTAAACCCCGAAGGGTCTGTCCACGTCTTTCCTCCGTCGGTCGTACGTACGACTCCATCCATATACAAAGAGGCATAGGTGTATCCGTCGGTGTCACTCAGAAGGCTTTGTATTGGCGGTTGCTGGCGGCAGTTGTATGATTCGTCGCCAAAAACGCTCCACGTTTGCCCTTCATCTTCCGACACAAAAATTCCCCCTCCACTCTGCTCGTCACAGAATATCCGGCCAGTTGAATCAGTGGAAAGTAGTGAGACATCCAACGGCATACCATGCGGTCTTCCCGTATTCAGATTGCTCCACTCCGGGTCCTGAGAATCTCTGGCCATTAGGCCCCACATGCCAAATGCGCCAAACAGTTTTCCACTTGCGTTGACAGCCATACTAAAGCATGCGTTTCTCTTAACGAAAGGAAGGCAGTCTGTCATGTGCTCCCACGAATCTCCGTTCGTTCGAGACCGGTAGATCCCGAGTGTGCTTTCTTGGTCATCTACAAGGGCGTAAATCGCATTATCAGATCCTTGCCAGAGTTTGTCTACGCCGCGCCCCGTCGGCAATCCGGCATTTGAAGGCGCCCAAGTCGATCCGCCATTCTGTGACCGATAGACTCCATGCCAATAACTTCCCACGAAAATCCGACTGCAATTCGCCCGGTCTACCAAAAAGGTTGTAGGGGAACTACTCATCAAGCCTTGGTCTTTGCCTGATGCGGAAAAAGTTACGCCGGCATTAGTTGTTTGAAGCACTTTAAAATCGTAGAGCGAAATAAGAAAAGTGTTCTGGTCAACAACTGCCAAGCCCTCGTACGACCACTCCGATACCGGAAGATTCGTTGTCAGGCATGACCAGAAAGAACCTCCATCAAGGCTTCGGAACAATGACCTCCCGCTAATAAAGGCTTGCACTTGGGCATTAGGGCTCTCCGAAAATAAGCGGACATCCTTCGGTGCCACATTGCTCCATACGTTTTCATCTTTTTTGAGCCGATAAAGTCCGGACCACGTAGCTGCAAAAAAGTCACCGGTGCCGGACGCAACCAGATTGAACACTTTTTTTCCGGACAGTTGCTGGTTTCTGTTGGACCATGTCAAACCCGCGTCTTCACTAATATCGGTAGATTGGTCGCCGTAAATGACAACCATTCTGTTGTTAACAGGGCTCAATGCCAAGTTACGGGCAACATCTGGTTTTGCGACAGCACTCCATTCGGATGGCGATGCGTTAAGAATAGCGGATGAAAGAATCTCAACCGTCGTGTCCAACCCCTGGTCGGCTACGGATAAGAGGGGGGCGAGAGACAGAAAAAGGCTTATGGCGAGAAGTGATGCGTGTATACGCATAGCTGCACCTTCTTTTAGGAGAGACTGCAACATAAGAGGTGTGACCGAACGGCGACCATGAGGCTCGCGGGCGCCACGTCGCCGCCGGTACCAGGTTGACATGTCATTTCGCGATCAGTTGTGCCGCCTTCCAGAGGAACAGCAACAAGGCGAAAGCCATGATGGCGACATGCATTCTCATTATGAAGAGCGCCGTATTTCCTTCACACCATCGAAACGCGTCCCGGATGGTAATCGTCCGAGGTTCTCCAATACCATCAATCAGATCCGGGGTGTCAAGCGCGAGTTCGTGTTGGCAATGCCGGATGTGCCGAAACTTCGTGATCTCAACACTGTTTCTGTGGTGTTTGGTGATCATCGCGCCGCAAAGCGCCACCACAAACACCAGTAAGGAGCCAAGCAGTATCGCAGCAGCGGACTCGATCTGCCAACTCACGCCGATTACCCCAGCAGCGATCATGATTTCAAACTGGAGAGCCTTCCATGTCTGATCGCGCGTGTGCTGGTGATCCCGCCACGCTTGATCCATGGCAAGCCTAACAGACTCTTTATCGAGTGGACCTGACATTTTGCGCATCCTCCTTTTGTAGTGTTTTACCCATCGTTTAATGAGGTTCGTTGTCTTTTTCTGACAACCTTATCATTAACGCGGTCATATAGCATCCCGTACACATCCGACCCTCCGTTGTTCTCCGTGCAGGCGCACCCGCACCCACAC
>JADHEF010002003.1_pt1 | contig 10479 bp, 7 predicted proteins | sample 8952391 | NCBI WGS metagenome assembly JADHEF01 (sample SAMN16124439, study PRJNA663245) | bioreactor sludge metagenome | isolation source: sludge (nitrite) | place: India:Bengaluru | collected 2019-02-28
CATGAGTACGCTCTTGTAAGGAGCCCGGCCGAAGGAGACCATGGCTGCTCCCAGCTGAGAGTAAAACCAACCCCTGGTCTGGTCGTGCCCCTCGGTGATGAAGTCCGCCGGCCACCATTCCTCGAAGTCCTTCTCCTGGCTGGGGAAGCGCAGGGTAGCCCAGGAGGCCACAGCACTGTCAAACCAGACATCGAAGACATCCGGGGAGCGCTTCATCCTGCCTCCGCAGGGGCAGTCCAAAAGAATAGAGTCCACCTCCGGGCGGTGCAGATCAGCTATCTTGCGGCCTGCCCTCTCCTCCAGCTCCGCCGCCGTGCCGATCACCTCCAGGTGGCCGCAGGTGGGACAGCTCCAGATGGGCAGGGGAATTCCCCAGTACCTCTGCCGGGAGATGCACCAGTCCCGGGCGTTGTTGATCCAGTCGGCAAACCTAGCCGACCCGGCCCACTCCGGATACCAGGTCACCCGGGAGATCTCATCCAGCATCTTGTCCCGCAGGTCGGATATGCGGAGGAACCACTGGCTGGTGGCGATGAAGATGATGGGGGTCTTGCAGCGCCAGCAGTGTCCATAGCGGTGCGCCAGACGACCCTGAGAGAGAAGTCTCTCCTTCTCCTCCAGGTCGGCTATGACCAGGCTGTCCGCCTCCTTGACATAGAGTCCCTGGTACTTCTCCCCTGCCTGCTCGGTGTACCTTCCGTCCTCTCCAACGGGGCAGAAGATCTCCAGATGGTGGTTCAAGCCCAGCTCGTAGTCCTCCAGGCCGTGGCCGGGAGCTATGTGCACGCATCCGGTGTTCTCGGCGGCCACGAAGTCGGCGGCATAGACGCCGTGCACTATCTCCTTCTGCCTGGGGACCATATCCCCAAGCGGATGCTCATAATGAAGCTGCTGCATCTGCTCTGCGGAGAGGACCCCAAGCAGCTCATAGTCCTGATAGCGCCCGGTTTTGAGAACTGATTCGACCAGATCGGAGGCCATGATCAGAATCTCTGGCCGCCCGTCCTTCCAGGCCCGGACCTTCGAATACTGGAAGCTGGGGTTGACCGCCACGGCCACATTGGCCGGAATGGTCCAGGGGGTGGTGGTCCAGATGACGATGAAGGTGTTCTCTTCCCCCAGAACGGGGAACTTGACATAGATGGAGTAGTCAGTCTCATCCCAGTACTCCACCTCCGAGTCGGCTATGGCCGTCTGGCAGCGGGGGCACCAGTTGACTACCCGCAGCCCCCTCTCCAGGAGGTTGTGCTCGTGGGCTTTTTTCAGTGTCCACCAGGCCGCCTCCAGATACTCGTTCTTGAGGGTCATATAGGGGTCGTCCCAGTCCAGCCAGGCGCCTAAGATTTTGAACTGGGTGGTCATGTCGTCCTTCTGCCTCAGCGCGAACTCCTTGCACCTCTCAATGAACCTGTCCACGCCATAGGTCTCGATGTCCTTCTTGCTTTTGAAGCCTAAGGACTCCTCCACCTTGACCTCTATGGGCAGGCCGTGCATATCCCAGCCCGCCCGGTCCTTGACGGCAAAGCAGTTCATGGACTTGTAGCGCAGTATGGAGTCCTTGATCACCTTGTTCCAGGCGGTGCCCAGGTGAATGCGGCCGGTGGTGTAGGGCGGGCCGTCCACGAAGAAGAACTTCTTGCCGCCCACTCGCAGCTGCCGGACCTTATGATAGGTATCATCCCTCTCCCAGAGGGATCTGATCTGGTTTTCCAACTCCCGTGCGTTATACTGTCCTGCCACCTCAGAGATCAATTAGAGTTCCTCCGAAAAACGATTGGCCATCATGATGCACATCTATATTTAGGCTTTGTTGCCTGGCACATTGCAGCAATATTGATATAATCACAGCGCAAACCGTTCTCAGGAGGGGTTATCCATTAAAGAAGAGATCTGGATCGAGAAGTACCGGCCGGAGAAGCTGGAAGACATAGCAGGACAGGATGAGATCGTCCGGCGGCTCAAGTCCTATGTCAAGACCAGAAATCTGCCGCACCTCCTGTTCTCCGGGCCGCCCGGTGTAGGCAAGACCGCCGCCTCCATCTCCATCGTGCGGGAGATCTATGGCGAGGGCTGGAGGAACAATTTCATTGAGCTCAACGCCAGCGATGAGCGGGGTATAGACATCATCCGCCACAAGGTCAAGGACTTTGCCCGCATGGCCCCATTGGGGGGGGCCGATTTTAAGGTCATATTCCTGGACGAGGCCGATGCCCTGACCAATGATGCCCAGAGCGCTCTGCGCCGGACCATGGAGCGCTACTCCGCCACCACCAGATTCATCCTCTCCTGTAACTACTCCTCCAAGATCATTGAACCCATCCAGTCCCGCTGCGCCGTCTACCGCTTCCGGGCCCTGTCGGGTGAAGCCATAGCCAAGAGGATCAGCTACATAGCGGCAGAGGAGAAGCTCGTCGTATCCGAGGGAGGCCTCTCGGCCATAGAGTATGTCGCCGGCGGCGATATGAGAAAAGCCATCAATGCCCTGCAAGCGGCTGCCCTGCTGGGCGACAAGGTGGATGAGGAGACCATCTACCAGATAACCTCCACCGCCAAGCCCGAGGAGATCAGGAACTTCATCAAGACCGCCCTCTCCGGGGACTTCGTGGCAGCGCGGGCGGTTTTAGATGATCTGCTCTTATCCAAGGGGCTTTCCGGCCAGGATGTGGTGGTCCAGATCCACAGGGCCATGCTGGATCTGGATATACCGGACAAAGACAAAGTAAGGCTGATCGACCGCATCGGGGAGATCGATTTTCGCATGACGGAAGGGGCTAACGAGAGAATTCAGCTGGAGGCCCTGCTGGCATACTTCGCCCTGAGCAAATCAAATCCGGTTTAGCTTCTTAAATCCATTCCGCTATTGGATGATGAAGTTCGCCCAAATTAGCTCAATGCTCCTGTGCACTGATTATGGAGAAGAATATTTGGGACGGCTCTCAAAGGCCTCTGAAAGCGAAAGATAATCTGGTGTCTCACGGCCTCAGGAAGATTGAAATATTGAGGGGGAAAAATTCTCAAAAGTTTGGGAGGTAAGAGCACGAGAAGAATTGGCATTTTCGTAATTCTCATAATCATGTTGACTTCAGTTTGTATTGCAGAAGAGAAATCTCCTCTGATATCCAGGTCTCTTCTATTCGGCAATCCGGACCGAATCACCACACGCGTGAGTCCTGACGGCTCGATGATGAGCTTTCTCGCCCCGGTTAATGGAGTTCTCAATGTCTGGGTCGGCCCGGCAGGACAGCCGGATAGAGCAAAGCCAGTGACCAATGATACCTATCGCGGGATTCGCAGCTATTTATGGGGCTATACCAATGAGCATATACTCTTCTTGCAGGATCTGAATGGAGACGAGAACTGGCGAATTTATAGCGTCAACCTCAGAAGCGGCAAGACCAGAGATCTCACGCCTTTTGAGGGCGTCCAGGCTCAGATTCAGGCTGTCAGCCCCAAACATCCTCAGGAGTGCATCATAGGCCTGAACAAGCGCGATCCTGAGTACCACGACCTCTTCCGGTTGAACATCGAAACCGGCAATCTAACACTGATCCAGGAGAACACAAGATTTTCCGGTTTTGAGGTCGATGATGAATTCAAGGTGCGCCTGGCCAGCAATATGACATCTGACGGAGGCATCGATATCTTCAAGCTGATGGATGATGGAGCCTGGCAGAACTTTTTGCGAATAGAAAAAGAAGACAGCATGAGCGCTCGCTTTGTCGGTTTCAACAAGACGAATGAGGTGGCATATTTTGTGGACAGCCGAGGGCGGGATACCGCAGCTCTTTACCTGCTTGATCTGGATACAGGCGAGAGGTCTCTTGTGGCCGAAGATGAGAAATCAGATTTCGGCGGCGCTTTGGTCCATCCTACTGAGAAAAATCTGCAGGCGGTGGCCTTTTATTATGACAGGCTCCGGGAATATGAGATTGTAGATCCGGCTATCTCCGAAGATCTGGAATATCTTTACCGTCTGGAGGACGGAGAGGTCAGAGCAGTGAGCCGATCCCTTGATGATAAGGCTTGGATTGTGGCTTACACCGTTGATGATGGACCCACACGCTACTATTATTATGATCGCAGCAGGAAGCAGGCCGAATTTCTCTTCACGGATAGGGATGAGCTGCAGGACAAGCCCCTCTCCAAGATGATTCCGGTGGTCATCAAATCGCGTGACGGCCTGGATCTCTTGAGCTATTACACATTGCCTTTGGGAAGCGACAGCAATGATGACGGCCTGCCAGATCAACCCTTACCAATGGTTTTGAATGTGCACGGCGGCCCCTGGAGTCGAGACTACTGGGGCCTGAATTCCATTCATCAATGGCTGGCCAACCGGGGCTACGCCGTCCTCAGCGTCAATTTCCGCGGCTCTACTGGTCTCGGCAAGAACTTCACCAATGCCGGAGATCTGGAGTGGGGCAGAAAGATGCAGGAGGACCTCATCGATGCCGTCAACTGGTCGATGGATCAGGGAATTGCCGATCCGGAAAAGATCGCCATTATGGGAGGAAGCTATGGCGGCTATGCCGTACTGGCAGGACTTTCTCTGTCGCCAGAGGTCTTTGCCTGCGGAGTGGACATTGTGGGGCCCTCCAATCTGATCACTCTGCTACAGTCCGTCCCGCCCTACTGGAAGCCGGAGATAGAACAGTGGACCAAAAGGGTAGGAGACTACAGGACAGAAGAGGGCAGAAAACTGCTCCAGGATCGCTCGCCTCTCAACTATGCCGATAGGATCGAGCGTCCCCTGCTTATCGGACAGGGTGCCAATGATCCCCGAGTCAAGCAGAATGAGTCGGACCAGATCGTTGAGGCCATGCAGGAGAAGGGGCTGCCGGTAACCTATGTTCTTTATGCCGATGAGGGGCATGGATTTGCCAGGCCCGAGAACAGGCTCTCCTTCTATGCTATAGCGGAGGCATTTTTGGCAGAATATCTGGGCGGCAGATACGAGCCAATTGGCAGCGATTTCCAGGGCGCAAACTTCACTGTGCCCAATGGCGCAGAGGAGATCGCGGGGCTGGCGGCGGCCATTGATGGCCGATAATCGGCAAATTTCAGGGCAGGGATTTAAGAGGTCGTTTTGCCCCTGCCATTTAATTATATTTTTCGATATTGAAATCCCCTATCAACCGGATTCAAGGAGGATTATAGGGAGGATGTACGCAGGATTGCCAGGATGAAAGCAATCCGGGTCCAAAATAATGGAGCTTCAAGTTCACTTATCTCTGGGGATGGTTCATCCTTGACGCTCAAGATATGCAAGTCTCTCATTGACCAATGCAGTTGTTGAGAAAAACTGATCAGATTTCCTAATTCATAACTTTTAAGTATGATAAAAACAACTTAAATATGGTGGATTTTTATGGCACTTATTGAGCCGATCTATGTATTATTCGGAAGATACGGCCCCCACCTCTTTGGGGCATTAGCGGTATTGATCGTCGGCTGGCTAGCTGCTTTGATAATCTCTTCTGCTATTGGCAAGGCATTACGCCGGACCGGCATTGATGAAAAGATTGCGAAGAAGGTAGTTGGAGATGAGAAGGCTCATGAGATGGAGTCTCATAAATGGATTTCCAAGATAATCTACTATGTGCTGCTCTTCTTTGTGTTTGTGGCCTTTTTCCAGGTGCTTGGCTTGACCCTGGTGGCTCAACCTCTCAATCAGTTCTTGAATGTTGTATTTGCATATATTCCAAAGCTCTTTGCCGCTCTGGTTCTTGCCGTCATCGCCTGGATCATCGCAGCAGTGCTCAAGAAAATTGTGGTTAAAGTACTGCAATCTGCCAATGTGGATGAAGGGCTGAGCAGCAAGACCGGCCTGGACAAAACGGAAATACCCATGAGCCAGACCATTGGTGAGATAGTCTTCTTCCTGGTTTTGCTTCTCTTCTTGCCCATGATTCTCAATGCCCTGGCTCTTGGAGGACTGTTGGAGCCATTGCAGCTCATGATTGCCAAGATCCTGGGATTCCTCCCCAATCTTATAGCAGCGGCAATTATCCTCATCATCGGATGGTTTTTGGCTCGCATCCTGCAAAAGATAGTTGCAAACCTGCTGGTGGCAATGGGAAGCGAGAAGCTGAGTGAGAGGGTGGGACTGAATAAAGTCCTGGGCAGCCAGGGTTTGGCTGGTCTCATAGGTCTGGCTGTCTACATCTTGATCCTCATACCCATGCTAATCGCTGCACTGCAGGCTCTGGCAATAGACGCCATAACTCAGCCCGTCTCCAATATGCTTGCCGCGATGCTGGCCATTCTGCCCAATCTCTTTGGCGCCGCTTTGCTTCTGGCTGTATCTTACATACTGGCTAAAGTCGTTGCTGAGCTGATGGTCAAGCTTCTTTCCGGTATTGGATTTGACTCCATTCCAAGAAGGCTAGGGATCTGCAAATCGGAAGGAGAAGGATCTGAAGGCAAAAGATCTCCCTCTCAAATGGCTGGCTATCTGGTAATTGCGGCGATAATGCTCTTTGCGCTGATAGAAGCAGCACAGATGCTCAAGTTTGCGTTGCTGGCAGACATAATTTATGAGTTTACCATCTTTGCCGGGCATGTGCTCATGGGCTTAGTCATATTAGCTATCGGCATTTATCTGGCTAACCTCGCCTTCGATGCCGTGGTATCCAGTGGGATGAGCCGGTCCAAATTGCCTGCTCACATCGCCCGGATATCCATTCTGGTTTTCGCCGGAGCTATGGCTCTGCGCCAGATGGGCCTGGCCAATGAGATCATAAATCTGGCATTTGGCCTCCTCTTAGGAGCCTTTGCCGTAGCAATTGCCCTGGCATTCGGACTGGGGGGCAGGGAGATTGCTGCTCAGGAGATAAAGAAGTGGCTGGAGGGCATGAAATAAAATTCTTCATTTTTTATAATTTTTTATATCGCCATTCTTTCATTCTCACCATGGCACAGTGGAGAGTTGGTAATTGCCGATGGAAGACAAGCAATTAATATTTGCTCTGGCTAAACTCCAGAACAGGAAGGTTATTTCATGAATCAAGAAGAACTACTGAAAACGCTCAATCCGAAGCAGGTCCTGTACACAAGGATGGATCTGCCAGATCCGACTAACGGCGAGTATCTGCTGGCCGTGTTTCACATAATCCCCGGCGGCAATCTCAACATCATGCAGGCCGCGGCTGAGATCGCCGCCGAGAGCTCGACCGGCACCAATTTTCCTGTGAAGACCGAGACTCCCTTTTCCAGGGTGATGAACGCTCTCGTCTATAAGGTCGACACCGAGAAGAACCTGGTCTGGATTGCCTATCCCTGGCGCCTGTTCGATAGGAAGGGCAACGTCCAGAACATCATGACCTACATCGCCGGCAACGTCCTGGGCATGAAGGAGATCAAGGCTCTCAAGCTTTTGGACATCTGGTTTCCCCCATCCATGCTGGAGCAGTACGACGGCCCGAGCTACACCCTCGACAACATGAGGAGCTACCTCGATGTTCATGACCGGCCGATACTGGGGACGATAATCAAACCCAAGATGGGACTGACCTCCTCGGAGTACGCCGAGGTCTGTTATGACTTCTGGGTGGGCGGCGGCGACTTCGTCAAGAACGACGAGCCCCAGGCCGACCAGGACTTCTGCCCCTACGATAAGATGGTCAGGTACGTCAAGATGGCCATGGACAAGGCGGTCAAGGAGACGGGGAGAAAGAAGGTCCACTCGTTCAATGTATCATCCGCTGATTTCGACACCATGATCGAAAGGTGCGAGATGATCCGGGAGGCGGGCTTCGAGCCGGGTTCCTACGCTTTCCTCATAGACGGCATTACCGCCGGCTGGATGGCGGTCCAGACGCTGCGGCGGAGGTATCCGGATGTCTTTTTGCACTTCCACAGAGCGGGCCACGGCAGCTTCACCAGGCCGGAGAATCCCATCGGCTTCTCCGTGCTGGTGCTCTCCAAGCTGGCAAGGCTGGCAGGGGCCTCGGGGATACACACCGGGACGGCAGGCGTCGGCAAGATGGCAGGCAGTCCCGAGGAGGACGTAACGGCGGCGAGGAATATTCTGAAGGTCGAGGGCAAAGGTCACTTCTTTACCCAGTACTGGGGACGGATCCCGCCCCATGACGAGGACGCCGTCATGATGGTGGAGATGGACGAGGCTCAGCATGCTGTCCTGGAGGACGACTCCTGGCGCGGCCTTAAAAAATGCTGCCCAATCATCTCCGGAGGACTCAATCCAACGCTCCTCAAGCCCTTCATCGATGTCATGGGTGGAGTTGATTTCATCACAACCATGGGTGCCGGTTGCCACGCTCACCCGAGAGGGACACGCTCCGGTGCCATGGCCCTGGTGCAGGCATGCGAGGCCTACAAGGAGAAGATCGAGATCGAGGAGTACGCCAAGGATCACCGGGAACTGGCCGAGGCGATCGAGTTCTTCGGCAAGAAGAAAACGAAGTGACCTTTTCTTCCTTTGATGCGGTCCATTTTTTCCCTTTTTAATTCCATTCCTCTCCATTCCATTCTATTATTTGCAAATCAACGCCGCATGTCTCAGACCTTTTATCAATATCAATCGAGCATAAGGATATCCGGTGTGATGATGCCTGCCCACGGAATAGACCGATTACTGATCAATGCTGGAAGGAAAGCCAATGAGCCGGAGCCAGGAGCCAGGGCTCATGCAGATGATTTTAGGTGATTCGGGCTATGCCAAGACATGAGGATGGGATGCTTGAGGATGGGATACCTTCATATCAGTAACCTCAGGTTAGTATTATATACTTAAACTTCAAACATGCCTGTAAATGCAAACCGATTATCGATCCCGGCTGGATGCTGCCAAGTCCCTGCCGGATATCTTTGAGTTGGTAAAATCGTTGGTCCTGAAAAGCATGAACAGGAGCCGTGGAGGTTTGATGCTGGGTATAGCCAACCTGGGAAACAATCCCCAGGGTTATTTTGGCGGCTTCTTCACCACAGGCTCCAATGTCATAGTCCTCAATAAGATCCCTCTGGAACGCGTCATGGAGACGCGACCTGAGCTATACAAGCCCTATGTCTTTCATGTCCTTCTCCATGAATACATCCATTCTCTGGGCTTTTTGGATGAGTCTGATGTCAAGTCCAGAGTTTTAGAGATCACGAAAAAGGCTCTCGGAGAAGATCATTTGGCCACGCAGATTGCAGCGGATGCCAGGTTTTTCATCAAAGATCTTGCCTATCCGGGCGTATCCTGGAAACCGGACGATGAAGGACTGGAATTGGTTGAGGGCTTTGATAGGTCCAGCGTATCGTATATCGCATAGGATTTTGGCAGAAAAGCCGATCGGAGAAAGCTGATCCGAGAATGAGCTGTGAATCCCTGACCAATTGGACAAAGATCCAGAATCGCTATCATCCTAGTAATTAGGTGCGGGGGATGGGATTCGAACCCACGAACACCTTCGTGACTGGACCCTGAATCCAGCGCCTTTGACCTGGCTTGGCAACCCCCGCAAAAGAGGCAGCACTCCTCATGCACTCGTACTATTTAACAGTATTCGTAGGATCAAGATCCCTCCGGTGCAGAGTACTGAGAGCTGTGATTCCCAGGGATTTTACCTTTTTGCCCATTTGCCAATATTGCTATAATTCTTATTTGGCTTTAATCAATTAGCCTTTTAGAGGATAATTAATTTTACATTTAATCAGGAATTTAGTGAATAATTTCACAATTTAGCCGCAGCATTTATAGTCAGGATTCACTTCATGAGCAATAAAATAGAGCAAATGGAGGTGACGATAGAGATGGATATTATGTCCCAAATATATGCCGTTATCATCTTTGGCGCAATGGTGATCTTATTGCCCTGGGGCCTGAATAAATGGTCTGACACCCGAGCCGGCGTGAGGTAGGATCAAAATCTTATTAGTTTTTTCTCCTTTCCTGGCCCTCTCCCATTCTTCAATTATTGCAGGATATTTTTTTGGCTACAGGTCTTTTCATACTCTTGTCCATTCGTCCCGCAGGGCAGCACTCATGCCATAAGCTAACGAATATCCAAGATGGGTTCTATCTGCAGGCTGCATTCGACCTTGGCATTCATCAACCAGAATCCAGCAAATTTCAGCCGCTTCATCGCTCGGCAGAAGAAAGCGCATCTCCAGTTTTCTCCATAGGTCTATCAGAGCCGAGATCCGCTCCAGCTTCTGCAGATCTTTGCTTTGCTTCTCGACGGTTATGGTTTTGAAAACGGTCTCTGCCAGAACGGAGAACGGAACACAAAGCTCAAGATCAGGATGATTATCGATGTGCTCCATCTCTTTTATCCTGGCCGACAGAAAAGAGGAAGATATCAGAATCAACAGCTACATGTTTCATTTCTTATGGAAAGCATTCTTGATTCGTTCCCTGGTTGCAAGAGCTTCCTCTTTGGTTACCGCCCATACTATATGGCCGTTGATATCCACGGCGCCGGTAGTGTCTCGATATTGATGTAAAATAGTAGTAACAATCCTTGCGATGTACAG
>JADHEF010001999.1_pt1 | contig 10475 bp, 9 predicted proteins | sample 8952391 | NCBI WGS metagenome assembly JADHEF01 (sample SAMN16124439, study PRJNA663245) | bioreactor sludge metagenome | isolation source: sludge (nitrite) | place: India:Bengaluru | collected 2019-02-28
AGTGATGCTCTGGCCATTGCTTGGCTCCGGCGCGGTATCGACTGCGCTTGTGCAAAGCGCCGGTACGTGGAAACGCGTCGACGATGTGCATCGGCAGGGCATGTCGCGACGTGGACTGCGCCAGCGGCCGACATCCGGCCCGGAGACCTGGATCAAGGCGATGCGGGAGCGGTCTTTCTGGTGGTGCTGGTCAAGTGCAGCCCGGACTTCCTTTCTCGACAGCGGATGACTTCGTCGGCGCAAACCGCGCATGTCGCGCCGGCACGTGCGGCGCCATCTGCGCCAGTGCCCCCCTGCTCCCGTCGCATCGCAGGCCATCGTGCCGACGGCTGCCCCCCGTTGCGCGGCACGAAATGCCTTCGCCGATGAGCGATGCGCCGTTGCGTGAATGGCAATGCAGGCATGCCGAGTCGATGAAGATTTTGGAGAAGGTCACGCCGGAACTCCGAGATCCTGTCCACGCCGTGTCGCGGGCACGCGTCGGCCTCGGACGGGAAGCGCAGCCGATGCGGGTATTCAGGACAGCACACTCGCGCCAGATGGCCGGTGTGGCCGAATCGTGGGCAGGTTGCGCGCGCAGTCTCGTGCACGCGGTGTACTCGGCTGCGCGAACAGCCGTTACAAGCCGCTCGGCGTGGTCACCGCCGGGCAGGCGAAGGCTTTGCGGGTTCCGCTCGGCTGCCCGAGCATGCGTTCGCTGACCGGCAGGGCGTTGCCGTTGAGGCGCCAGTCGTAGAGCACGCTGAAGGCGAGGATGCGCGCCACGTACTCGCGGGTTTCCTTGTAGCTGACGGTTTCGATCCAGATATCCGCATCGTGGTCCGGGCGTTGGCCCAGCCAACGCTGCGCCGGGCCGGGGCCGGCGTTGTAGGCGGCCATCGCGATGTAGGGTGCGCCGTAGCGGTCCAGCAGCTGGCGCAGGTAGGCGCTGCCGATGGCGATGTTCATGTCCGGGTCGTACAGGCTGCTGCCGTCCACGTAGCCGGGCAGGGCCAATTGGCGGGCGATGGCCGCGCCGGTGGCCGGCACCACCTGCATCAGGCCGCGTGCATCGGCGGCCGAGCGCGCGTTGGGGTCGAACACGCTTTCGGCGCGGATCTCCGCGGCCACCCAAGTGGGGTCGATGCCGCTGCGCGCGGCTTCGCGGCGGATGGTGTCGGCGTGGTGCAGCGGGAAACGCAGCGTGTACAGGCGCAGTTCGTCCGGGCGCGGTTGGCCGTCGGGCGTCTTGCCCAGCGCGAACACCGCGCGGTCGAACCAGCCGGCCTCCTGCGCGGCTTCCACCGCCAGCCGGCGGCGGGTGTCGTCCATCTTCGCCAGGGCGGCACTCCATTCGCGCACGGCCCAGTCCGGACGGCTCAGCCGGTACAGCGCCAATGCGCGCGACAGGCCCGGGTCGGCGGCCACGGCGGCGCGGGCGGCGGCGCTGTCTTCCGGTGTCCACGGGCACAAGGCGTAGGGTGCGTCGATGCGGTCGGCGGCGAGGAAACCGTGGAAGGTCGGCGATTTTGCCGCCAGCGTGAACAGCTTGCGGGCCTCGTCCGGCTTGCCGGTCATCTCGTCCATGCGCGCGGCGTAATAGCGCCAGCGCGGGTCGTCGCGCTGGGCCGGCGGCATGCGCCGGATGGCCTCGCGTGCGGCGGTCCAGTCGCCGCGCGCCATTGCCTCGCGCGCCTGCCATTCGTGCAGACGCTCGTCGTAGGCGCTGTCGGGCACGGCGGCCAGCCGACGCGCGGAATCCGCGCCGTACGAGGCCACCGTCCACAGCGCGATCTGGTAGCGCACTTGTGCGCGCTCGTCAGGGCGCAGGTCCAGCGCGTCGGCCAGCACCGGCAGCAGTGCCTCGGCCTGCGCGGGGTCGCGCACGGCCAGCCGCGACAAGCCGGCCACCGCGACCCGTCGGCTGCGCGGCGTGCGCGGCCACGCGGCGGCGCTGCCGTCGGCTTGGTCGAGGTAGGCGGCGTAGGCATTGGCCTGCGGTTGCTGGTCGGCGGCCAGGCCGCGGGCGCTGGCGCGGATCACGCCGCCCTGCCCGGCGTCGATGGCCAGGTCGATGCGCTCCCAGCGCAGCGCGTCGCCCAGCCCGCCCTGTTGCGCGAGCGTGGCGAACACCGGGTCGCAGGCATCGGGCAGCGACTTGCCGCTGCTGCGCCATATCGCGCGGGCCTGCGCATTCCAGTCCTGCGGCGTCTTGCCGCTTTGCTGCTGGGCCTGGAGCCGGGCACACCGCAGGGCGGTGTTGTCGGTCGGCGCCCAGTCGGTCAGCAGGGTGGGCCAGTCCTGGCGCCGGGCCAGTTCCTTCAGCCATTGGCTGCGGAACAGGGAGGCCACCGGCATGCCGTCGTTGCGGCGCAGGAAGTCTTCCGCCGACGCGGGCGGCAAGGTGGCGATGTCGCGCGTCAGCACGGCGTATTCGAGCCACGGGTACAAGGGGTCGCCGGCCAGCGCGGCCTGCCGCTCCGGGCTCAGCGTGCCCTGTGCGACGGCCTGCAGGGCTGCGCGCATCGGCGTCAGGTCGTCCGCGGCGGCGGGCAGGCAGAACCCGGCCATCCAGGCCAGCGCCAAGGCGCGCAGGCGGCGGTGCGGCGGGCGGGACGTGTGCATCGGGTGTGGGAGCATGGGCGGTGCCGGCGGTGGACGGAGGGGCCCGATTGCATGCCCGGGACAAATCCCGGTGCGCCATCGAGGCCGCAGGTTCACCTTATCAGCCGCGTCCCGTGCCTCGGCTGAAGATCCCGCCCCGGGTCCGGGACCATGGCGTCACCCGCGGTTGGCCGCACTCAGGCGCTGCCAGACCGCCAGATTGACCTGCGGGTCGGGTTCGAGGCGGTCCAGCCACTCCAGTGCGGTGGCTTCGGCCATGTGCTCGTGGCGTACCAGCAGCGATACCGCGCCGGCGACGCGGCCATAGCGCAGCGACCGCCCGAGCGGGCTGATCGCGGTCTGCGACTTGTTCGAAACCTGCTCGTCGAGCGCGCCCAGCACGCGGCTGGACATTTCCCAGCTGGCGGCGATGCGGCGTGCGGTGGGCGAGGTGCGGGTGTCGAGCAGGGCCGTGGCCACCGCCGGTTGCGGTGCCAGTTCCGGATGGCGTGCGTACTGGTCGCGGGCAACCTGGACCACGATCACCGCACCGAGGCCGTGCAGCAGGCCGAGCAGCTGCGCCGCGAAGACGTCGCCGTGCTCGATGCTGCGCGCATGTTCGACCGCCGCCGTGGAGGACAGCAGCGAGTGGTCCCAGACGATGGAGGGAAAACGGCCGTAGACGCCGCCGCCCATGTTGAGTACCGGCTGCATCATCGCGGTCGCGATCATCTGCCGCAGCCCGTCGGTGCCGACCAGCGTGACCGCGCGTTCGAGGCTTTCCACCGGCAGCGCCTGCAGCCGGTACAAGGGGCTGTTGGCGATGCGAAGCAGATTGCCTGCCAGTGCCGGGTCCTGGCCGATCAGGGCGGCGATGTCGCGGCCGGAAGACTGGTTGTCGTTGACTGCCTGGATCAGCTTGGGCAGCAGCAAGGGGCGGCGCGGGGTGTAGGCGGGCTGGTCCTCGATGTGGTCGAGGATTGCGCTGCATTCGGCCAGCACGCGCGCATGCGCGTCTTGCACCCGGGTTTCGGTGTCTTCCAGTGTCGCGTCGTGGAATGCCAGCGCGTACAGCTGGTGCATCACGGCGCGCATAGGGAAAGGCGTGGACTGCAATGGGGGCGGTGCGGGCGATACCAGGGGCGGCATCGCGGTGCCGGCTGCGGGAGGCGGCGAGGCCGCCGCTGCATCCGGCAATGGCCGGTCGGCGCGTCGGCGCAAGACCGCATACCCGCCTATCACCACCACCGCGAGTACCACCAAGGCGGCATAGAGCACCAGCTGCGAAGCCATGTCCTTCCCCGTGAGACGGATGCGATCCTGCCTGCGCACTATATCCGCGCCCGGCACGCAAACATCGATTCGACAAAGGTCGCGGCCGCGCTCAGCGCAGCGCTTTCTGCGGCACCTGCAGGTCCAGCGCCAGCGCCAGATGGTCCGAGCGCGCGGCACGCACGGAGCGCACGTTGCGGTAGTCCATGCCCTCGCTGACGAGAATGTGGTCGATGGCCCGTTCCGGCCCCCAGCTGGGGAAGGTCAGCACCGGGGCGGTCGGCGGGCGCAGCCGGGTATGACGGAACAGCACGTCCATTTCCGGCACGTCCCAGGTGCAGTTGAAATCGCCCATCAGCACCGCGTTGGGGTATTGCGAAAGCAGTTCGGCGATGTAGGCCAGCTGCGCCTTGCGCGAGTTGGCGCCGAGCGAGAGGTGGGCGATGGCGATGGTCAGGCCGTCGTCACCGCCGCCGAAGCGGGCCAGCAGCACGCCGCGGCCCTTGATGCGGCCGGGCAGCGGATGGTCGAGTACCTCGGTGGGTTCGAGTTTGCTCAGCAGGCCGTTGGCGCTGGAAGCCACGCCGCCGACGTTGCGGTTGGGCTGGTGGCTCCAGTAGTCGAAGCCGGCGCGTTCGGCCAGGTAATGGGTCTGGTTGGTGAAGCCCGAGCGCAGGCTGCCCGGGTCGCTTTCCTGCAGGCCGACGATGTCGTGCCGGCTGGCCATCCGCGCGATCAGGTCCAGGCTGCGGCGCTTGATCTCCGACGGCAGCGCGTAGGACCAGCTGCGGGTGACGTAATCGCTGTAGCGGCGGGTGGCCGAGCCGGCCTGGATGTTGGCGCTGAGCAGTTTCAGCGTGCGCGAAGGCGGGGCTTCGCGCGGTACCGGCAAGGCGTCCATCGTGGCTGTCTGTCGTCGGGCGGGCGCTTACTGCGCCGCGCCCGCGTGCTCCCGGGCAATCAGGTGGTCGGCGATGCGCAGCATGTCGTCCCAGCTGCGGCCCTTCACCCGGTACTTGCCGTCGACGATGACCGTCGGCGTGCCTTCGATCTGGCTGCGCATGGCGAACTGGTTGGCCTTGTTCATCTTGCCGGCCACGCCGAAGCTGTTCATCGCGTCGGTGAACTGCTTGGCGGTCACGCCGTACCTGGCGTAGAACTCGGCGATCTTCTGCGGGTCGATGTTCTGGCCTTCGCCCGGCAACGCGTGATCCAGATGCACGGCCTTGTACACGGCCTCGTGGGTCTTGCCGGCCACGCCCAGCGAATCGGCCGCGTAATACGCCTTGGCATAGACGGTGAAGTCCGGGCGGAACTGCGCCGGCACGTAGGTCACGCGCACGTATGCCGGCTGCTTGGCGGCCCACGCGTGGAACTGGCTGTCGAAGGAATAGCAGGCCGGGCAGATGTAGTTGAACATCTCCACCACTTCGACCTTGCCGTTCAGCGGGTCGAACGGCTGGCCGCCGGGGATGGACACGTAATCTGTGCCTTCGACCGGGGCCGGGCCCTGCGGCGGCGTGGCGGCCCGTGCCGGTGCGGCGGCCGGCTGTTCCGGTGCGGCGGTGTCGGTCGGTGCCGGTGCCGGCGCCGGTGCCGGCGTTTCGGCGGCCGGTGCGGTGGCGGCCGGGGCTTCGGTGGCGGGCGCGGCGGCCGTCGGGCTGACGTCGGCGCTGCCGTCCTTGGCGGCGCAGGCGGCCAGCACGGGCAGCAGGGCGGACAGGGTCAGGACGTGGCGGGTCTTCATCGGGGGAACTCCGGCGATGGGGCGAAAAGGAGATTATGGCCGCATCGGGCCTTTCCCGACGGGCGATGGTCCGTTGCGATTCAGCGGGCGGACTTGCCGGCGGCGGCACGTTCGCGAGCGACCAGCCAGTCCACCGTGCGCAGCATCTGGTCGAAACCGCCCTCGGTGCTGACCCGGTACTTGCCGGCCACCACCATCGACGGGGTGCTGTCCACACCGGCATTGCCGAGGAAATCGCGCGCCTGCGCCAGCTTGGCGTCCACGGCCGGCCCGCGCAGCGTGGCGATGAATTTCTGCCGGTCCACGCCGTAGCCGGCGAAGAACGTGGCCAGCTCGTCCGGCGAGGGGTTCTGCATCGGCAGCGTGCCCTTGACGTGCAATGCCTCGAACAGCGCGTCGTGCACCTTGGGCAGCACGCCAAGCATGTCGGCGGCAAAGTAGACCCGCGCATACGGCAGCCAGTAGCCGCCGAACGGGGCCGGCACGGTCACCACCCGCACGTCGGCCGGCTGCTTTTTCTTCCAGGCTTCCAGCACCGGCTCGAAGTGCGCGCAATGCGGGCAGACGTAGCCGAAGGCTTCGGCCACCTCGATCTTGCCGGCGGCCGGTTGCCAGGTCTTGGGCGTGGCGATGACGGTGTAGTCGCTGCCGGCCACCGGCGCGGCGGGCGTGGCAGCTGCAGCGGCCAGCGGCAGCAGCAGGGCGAAGGCGGCGGCCAGCAGGCGCGCGGAAAGGCGGGGATTCATCGTTGAACGGGCTCCGGTGGGGCGGCGGCCGGGCAGGCCGGCGTGGCCGCGATTATGGGTCAACGCGGGTTCGACCATGGCTGCGCCGGCAGGTTCAACGTGCCGGGGCCGGGTCGTCGCCGCGTGGGTGCAGGCCTTCGAGATAGCTGGCCAGCGCGGCGATTTCCACGTCGGTGAGCGGCGCGGCCACCTGCGCCATCGTGTCGAAGGCATGGCGGTCGCGGTACCAGATGCGGCCGTCGCGGTATTCGTGCAGGCGGCGCGCGCTGTAGTCCGGGCTCTGTCCGGCCACGCGCGGCCAAGGCGGGCCGGGGTTGCCCGCGCCGGTCGGTCCGTGGCAGGCCGCGCAGGCGGGCAGCCCGCGCGCGGCATCGCCGTCGTGGTAGAGCTGCTGGCCGATTTCGTGCAGCTTGCGGCCGGCGTACAGGCCTTCGGTGATGGTCAGCTCGTCGGCCACGCCGGTGGCCGGGCGGCGGCCGGCAAACCATGCGCCGACGTCGCGCATGTCCTGCGGGCTCAGGGTTTCGGAAAACGGCCGCATCGTGTCGGCCAGCGCGCCGCCGGCACGCTCGCCGCCCGCATACAGCGCCAGCTGGCGGGCGAGGTAGCGTTCGTGCTGGCCGGCCAACTGCGGGTATTGCGGATCAGCCGGCCGGCCTTCCGGGCCGTGGCAGGCGGTGCAGGCGGCGGCCCTGGCCTTGCCGCGCACCGGGTCGCCGGCATGGGTGCCCTTGAGGTCCACTTCCAGCAACACCGTGCGCACCGGCGGCGGGTCCGGCACCGGCACCACGGTGCTTTGCGCCCATGCCAGCGCGGACAGCGCGACGGTGGCGGCAAGCGGCAGGGCAAGCAGGCGGGCGGGACGCATGGGCAGGACGGGAAAGGCCGGAAGGCGGGCCGGCAGCGGCAGGGAATCCGGACGATTATCCGGGCCGGTTTCTCCCGGGGTCAAACGCGCGAAACGGGCGGCGGCAGGCGCGGTGTGCGATCCTGACGCCATGCTCAATCCGCTCGAAACCGCGAAATACCTGTGCTCGGCGCACGACGTCCGCCAGCTCCCGCCCGACCAGGGCATCGAAGTGGCCTTCGCCGGCCGCTCCAATGCCGGCAAGTCCAGCGCGCTGAACGCGTTGACCCGGCAGAACGCGCTGGCCCGCGTGTCCAAGACCCCCGGCCGGACCCAGCAGCTGGTGTATTTCCAGGTGCAGCCCGAGCGCCATCTGGTTGATCTGCCCGGCTACGGTTACGCCAAGGTGCCGCAGGAAATGCAGGTGCACTGGCAGGGCTTCATCGACCACTATTTCCGTACCCGCCAGGCGCTGGCCGGGCTGGTGGTGGTGATGGACATCCGCCATCCGCTCAAGGACTACGACATGCAGATGCTGGCCTATGCCGCCCAGCGCGGCCTGCCGGCGCACGCCCTGCTGACCAAGGCCGACAAGCTCGGCCGCGGCCAGCAGACGCAGACCCTGCAGAAGGTCAGGCGCGAACTGGCCGCCGCCTTCGGCGATGCGGTCAGCGTGCAGGTGTTTTCCGGCGAGTCGAAACAGGGGCTGGAAGAAGCCCTCGGCGTGGTCGGCGGCTGGCTGAAGCTGGTCTGAGGAGCGCGCCCGGCATGCATTGCGGCGGCCGGGGGCGGCGCCTAGATTCGTGGGTATCTCCTCTCCGTTGCCGCCGAGGTTCGCCATGAACGCCCGCTTGCCGTTGTCCGCATCGTTGCGCCTCTTGCTGGCGTGCCTGCTGCTGGCCGGTGCGGTGGCATCGGCACCGGCCGAGGTCAGGACCGTCACCGACCCGGCCGCTCCGCGCGCGCTGCCGGCGGACGGGCCGGTGAGCGTGGACTGGACGGACCCGGCCAAGTTCTCCGAGATCCGCTACAGCGGCAATCGCTGGGAGGCCGAACGCGGCGACTGGGTGGTGCAGTTGGCGCGCTACCTGCGTCAGCGCGCGGCCGCGCGCCTGCCTGCCGGGCAGACGCTGGACGTGACCCTCACCGACATCCGCCGCGCCGGCAACTACGAGAGCTGGCACGGCCCGCGCGGCAACGACGTGCGCATCGTGCGCGACCTCTATCCGCCGCGCATCGAGTTGCGCTTCGTGCTGCATGGCGTCGACGGCGCGGTGCTTGCGCAGGGCGAGCGCAAGCTGTCCGATCTGGGCTTCCTGCAAGACGCCACGCGGCTGGACGACAGCGATCCGTTGCGTTTCGAAAAGAGCCTGATCGACGATTGGCTGCGTCGCGAATTTCCGGCCGGCGGCAGGCCCGGTGCCTGAAGCCCGGCGCGCCGGGCTCAGACGCGCACGTCGAACAGATCGCCAGCGCCCCCCAGAACGTCACCCGCAGCGCGCCACGCAGGATCGGCGCGCCGCCGGCCCAGGCTGCCAGCGCGCCGGAGAGGGTCAGGCCGATCACGGTGGTGACCGTGGTGATCACGTCCACATGCCCGGCCGGCGAGAGCAGGGTCGAGGCGATCGGCAATGCGGCACCGATAGTGAACGCAGTGGCCGATGCCAGCGCGGCTTCCAGCGGGCGCGCGGCCAGCGTGTGCGAGATGCCCAGCTCGTCGCGGGCATGGGCGGCCAGCGCGTCGTGCGCGGTCAGCTGCTCGGCCACCTGATGCGCCAGCGCGCGGTCCAGTCCGCGGTGCACGTAGATGTTTTCGAGCTCGGCCAGCTCGGCATGCGGCTCCTCGGCCAGCTCGCGGCGTTCGGTGTCCAGGTCGGCCTGTTCGGTGTCGGCTTGCGATTTCACCGAGACGTATTCGCCGGCGGCCATCGACATCGCACCGGCCACGGTGCCGGCCAGCCCGGTCATCAGCACGGTTTCGGCCGATGCGCCGGCACTGGCCACGCCGACCACGATGCCGGCCACCGACACGATGCCGTCGTTGGCGCCGAGCACGGCGGCGCGCAGCCAACCCACGCGGTCGGTACGGTGGACTTCCGGGTGGCGGCTGTGCGCGTGCAGGTGGCGTGACATGGGCAAATGCTAGCAACCTCCTTCCGGGCACGGCGGGATGATTCGCAGTTGCCATCGCGGTCCCGTGACGGCTCGACGGCAGCCGATGGAACACTGTCGTGCCCGCTGGCGGACGCCGGCCGTGCGGGGGCCGGGCTATAGTGCGCACCCCGGAACCGGTTGCCGGTTCGTCGTCCTTCCGCGAGCGCGCCCTTGTCGAGTCCCAGCCACGTTGCCGACACGCCGATCACCGACCGCCGGCAACTGGTGGAGGTGCTCGCCTCGGGCGAAAAACCCGCCGCCGATTGGCGCATCGGCACCGAGCACGAGAAGTTCGTGTTCCGCCGCGACGACCTGCGCCCGCCGCCGTTCGACGGCGCACGCGGCATCGAGGCGCTGCTGACCGGGCTGGTCCGTTTCGGCTGGCAGCCGGTGGAGGAAGGCGGGCGCGTGATCGCGTTGCTGCGCGACGGCGCCTCGGTGACGCTGGAGCCTGCCGGGCAGCTGGAGCTGTCCGGCGCGGCGGTGCAGGACATCCACGCCACGCGCGCGGAAATCCTCGTCCATCTGGATGAGGTGAAGGCCGTCGGCGAAGAACTGGGCCTGGGCATCCTCGGCATGGGGTTCCAGCCCAAATGGGCGCGCGCGGACATGCCGTGGATGCCCAAGGGGCGCTACCGGATCATGCGCGAGTACATGCCCAAGGTGGGCTCGCTCGGCCTGGACATGATGACCCGCACCTGCACGGTGCAGGTCAATCTCGATTACGCCAGCGAAGCGGACATGGTGAAGAAGTTCCGCGTGTCGCTGGCCTTGCAGCCCATCGCCACCGCGTTGTTTGCCGATTCGCCGTTCACCGAAGGCCGGCCCAACGGCTATCGCTCGTACCGCTCGCACATCTGGACGGACACCGACGCCGACCGCACCGGCATGCTCGATTTCGTGTTCGAGGACGGCTTCGGCTACGAGCGGTATGTCGACTACCTGCTCGACGTGCCGATGTACTTCAGCCACCGCGACGGTCGCTACGTCGACGCCAGCGGCAAGTCGTTCCGCAAGTTCCTCAAGGGCGAGCTGGACGTGCTGCCGGGCGCGTTGCCCACGCTGCGCGACTGGAACGACCACATGACCACCGCCTTCCCGGAAGTGCGGCTGAAGAAGTACCTGG
>JADHEF010002004.1_pt1 | contig 10451 bp, 9 predicted proteins | sample 8952391 | NCBI WGS metagenome assembly JADHEF01 (sample SAMN16124439, study PRJNA663245) | bioreactor sludge metagenome | isolation source: sludge (nitrite) | place: India:Bengaluru | collected 2019-02-28
ATGAGTATGCAGATACTGGTGAGACTTATGCGAAAGCGGTTTATCAAGAAAGTCCTTGTAAATCTCAATGATTTCAGGATTGTGGTGCGAGCACCTGAACTTGGACTGCTTGTCATCGGTATAGGTACCTGCAGTTCTTGCGCTCCTTACCTCATCCTCGGTTCCGTACGGCTGTCCGCCGCCAGCTATACATCCGCCGCGGCAGGCCATTACCTCAATAAAGTCATACGGCCTTTCCTTGCCTTCTTTCTTGGCTTGCCTGATTTCCTCAAGTATATCCTTTACGTTTGCCATGCCGTGTGCTACAGCTACCCGTACAGGAGTTCCCTTGATATCAACAACGCCTCTTTTTACCCCTTCCATACCGCGGACTGCCTCAACCTCTACTTGCAAGCTCTTCGCCTGTTACAAGCTTGTACGCTGTTCTTACAGCAGCTTCCATTACACCGCCTGTAACACCGAAAATTGTTGCAGCACCGGTATAGGCTCCGATCGGGCTGTCAGCCTTTTCATCTTCAAGATCTGCGAAGTTTATGCCCGCGATCTTTATAAGACGGGCAAGCTCCCTTGTGGTAAGCACAAGATCGACATCGCAGTAACCTGATGACTTCATGTCGTCGCATCTTGTTATCTCATATTTCTTGGCTGTACAGGGCATTATCGCAACCGAGCATATCTTTGCCGGATCAAGACCTTTCTGTTTCGCGAAATAGGTCTTTGTCATTGCACCCTGCATCATCATCGGGGATTTTGCTGTCGAGAAGTTGGGTATCATATCAGGGTAGTATTTTTCCATGTAATCTGTCCACGCAGGGCAGCATGATGTAAGCTGGGGAAGTTCGCCTTTGCCATGAACAAACCTTTCAACAAACTCGCTTCCCTCTTCCATTATTGTGAGGTCAGCGGAGAAGTTTGTGTCAAATACTGAATCAACGCCAAGCCTTCTGAGCGCAGCGTAAATCTTGCCTGTTACAACCTCTCCCGGTTTCATGCCGAACGCTTCGCCGAGCGCAACCCTTACTGCCGGGGCTATCTGTACAGATACATGGACGCCCGGTTCCCTTACAGCATTGAGGAATTTCTGTGTTTCATCCTTCTCGTATATAGCGCCTACAGGGCAGTGCGCCGAGCACTGACCGCACTTGATACACGGGCTTTCATTAAGCTCGACATCAGCCGCCGGGGCTATTCTGGTTTTCTCGCCCCTGTAGAGGAATTCAAGCGCCCAAACATTCTGCAGGTTCTGACAGACAAGAGCGCATCTTCCACACTGGATACATTTTGTCGGATCAAGGACGATTGATGTTGTTGAGATATCTTTCGGAAGCCTTCTGACATTCTGGTCAAAAGGTATTTCCCTTATGCTGTACTCAGCCGCAAGCCTCTGAAGCTCGCACGACTGATTTCTCGCGCATGTAAGACATTCCTGCGGATGATTGGAAAGAATCATCTCTATTACAGTTCTTCTGACACTCTGTATCTCAGGGTCATGCGTTATATAATTCTGTCCTTCAACAATTTTCGTTGAACATGCCCTTACAAGGCGCGGGCTGCCCTCAATCTTTACAACACAGATACCGCAGGCTCCCCATGCGGGAAGATCCGGATGGGCGCAGAGACTGGGTATTTTTACACCGGCAAGCTTTGCAGCATCCAGAATGGAAAGGCCTGTGTGTGCTTTTACCGGTTTGCCGTTTACTTTAACTTCTACAGTTTTCACTGTTTTATCTCCTTACCTTAATTAGAATTTTGATATAGCGCCGAATTTACAGTTATTGTAGCATTCACCGCATTTGATACACTTGCTCTGATCAATTACATGCGGCTGTTTCTTTTCACCGCTTATGCAGTTGGCAGGGCATTTCCTGGCGCAGAGCGTACAACCGATACATTTCTCGGCACTTATCTCAAACCTGACAAGATCCTTACACTTTCCGGCCTTACATTTTCTGTCATCAATATGTTCAAGATATTCATTCCTGAAATATTTCATAGTAGAAAGGACAGGGTTCGCAGCAGTCTGGCCAAGGCCGCAGAGAGCCGCCTTTTTCATCGCAACACCTATCTCTTCCATCTTTTTCATATCTTCCCGTGTAGCGTTCCCTTTTGATATTTTATCAAGGTACTGGTAAAGCTTCTTTGTCCCGATTCGGCAGGGTGAGCATTTTCCGCATGATTCCTCAACGCAGAACTCCATGTAGAATTTTGCCACATTGATGATACAGTCCTCTTCGCTCATTACAATCATACCGCCTGAGCCCATCATGGTACCGATAGCGGTAAGGCTGTCAAAGTCGATCGGAGTGTCAAGATTCTCTTCTGTTATTACGCCGCCTGAAGGTCCGCCTGTCTGAACAGCCTTGAATTTCTTGTTACCCCTGATGCCTCCGCCGATGTCATAAACAATCTCTCTCAGTGTTGTTCCCATCGGAACTTCAACAAGGCCTGAATTGTTTATCTTGCCGGTAAGGGCAAAAACCTTGGTTCCGGGAGATTTCTGTGTACCAATGGAAGTAAACCACTCGCCCCCCTTAAGTATGATCACAGGGACGTTTGCCCATGTTTCAACGTTATTGATTACTGTAGGTTTATGCCAGAGACCTTCAACAGCAGGGAATGGGGGTTTTGGTGTCGGCATACCCCTGTTGCCTTCAATTGAGCGGAGAAGCGCTGTTTCCTCGCCGCAGACAAACGCGCCTGCCCCAAGCCTGATCTCTATATCGAAGCTGAATTTGCTTCCGAGAATGTTATTTCCGAGAAGCCCGTATTCCCTGGCCTGTTTCATCGCAATCTCAAGCCGTTTGATAGCGAGAGGATATTCAGCCCTGATATAGATGATACCTTTATCAGAACCGATCGTATATCCGGCTATTGCCATTGCCTCAAGTACCGAATGGGGATCGCCCTCAAGGGTACTTCTGTCCATATAGGCGCCCGGATCGCCTTCATCAGCGTTGCAGACAATGTATTTCTTGTCTGACTCAACAACCTTGCTGAAATTCCATTTCATCCATGTCGGGAAACCGGCGCCGCCGCGCCCCCTGAGGCCGGATGCTTTCATTTCCGCAATAACCTGGTCAGGTGTAATCTCGAAAAGACATTTTTCAAGAGCCTTGTAACCGTCGCGGGCAATGTATTCCTCAATATTTTCCGGATCAATGAAACCGCAGTTCCTGAGTACGATCCGGTACTGCTTCTGATAGAACTTTATATCATTCGCTTCAAATACTTTCTTTTCCTTGACCTCATCGCCTTTATAAAGAAGGCGTTTTACAAGCCTTCCCTTGATTATGTTTTCAGCTACTATTTCTTTAGCATCCTCAGGTTTTACTTCAACATAAAATGCCTCATCAGGCAAAACCTTGACAATCGGCCCTTTTTCGCAGAAACCGAAACAGCCTGTCTTTACAACCTGAACATCATTCTTTAAACCATTTGCCTCAATTTCATTGAGAAACGCCTGGTAAATGTTTTCTGCCTTTGACGATTCACAGGCTGTACCGCCGCAAACCAGTATATAGTTTTTTACTGCCATCAACTTCCTCCGCTAACCTTTTACAATATCCACAGACGGTTTGTCAAAAATGTGATTATTGACAAGCTTTTTCTGTATGATATGATCGTTTACAATTGTCCTTGCAACATTACCGTCAACCTTTCCGTAAATAGTATCAGGCATACCAGGCACCTTTACCTCTACAGTCGGCTCAACATAACAAAGGCCCATGCATCCTGTCTGTTTAACCGTTATATGGTGCAGACCCTTTTTATCAATTTCATCAAGAAAAGCATCAAGTGCTTTTTTTGCCCCTGCCGCAATTCCGCAGGTTCCCATACCGATAATTACAACAATATCGTTGTCTGACACATCTCTTCTTTCAAGGACTTTCTTCTTATCGTCTCTAAGTTTTCTCAGGTCCTCAAGCGTCATCTTAGCCATTACCTGTCTCCTTATTCAAATTTTCTTCCTGGGACTGCAAGTACTGCCTCGCAAGATTTATTGATTCGGCAGTTGAAAGATCTCCCAGGGTATCAAGTAACTCGGATCTTTTTACTGTATAGTTATTCCCGATGCTCCCATCTGCTGAAAGCGATCTTTTAAATTCCAGCTCATAATCACCGTCAAACATCATTGCCTGAAGAACAGCAGAAGCAATATCGCCTTCCGGCGGCGTATCAATGTTCGCAGTATTGAACACAAACTCAAGCCTGGTTCCCTTTCCTTTTTCCGACCCGATCCCGAAGGATCCGCCTGAAAGGTTTACTGCCTGCATTAAAAAAGGAATTCCAAGACCAACCTTTCGCTTCCTGTGTTTTGTCCCATCTGTATAGAAAGGGTCCTTTGCCTTTTCAATCTCTTCGCTTGTCATCCCCTTTCCATTGTCTTCAATTACAGTCTTTATCGTATTACCGGACCTGTCATATAATATACATATACGGCTGCTTCCGGCCTCGACAGAATTCTGAAGACAATCTGTTATAAAATCACAGATGGCAGCATGCATTGCCTAGCCCTGATTCTTGAACTTTGCAATAATATCAGGCAGGGCATCTTTGGTAAGCTTGCCGAAAACCTCGCCGCCTGCTACCAGAACGGGAGCAAGACCACAGCACCCTATGCACCTCACTGATTCAATCGAAAACATTCCATCATCAGTAACCTGGTTGATGCCAATACCAAGAAGGGTTTCGAGTTCCTGAAGAAGATCTTCTCCACCCTTAAGGTAACAGGCAGTTCCCATACAAACCTGGATATTGTATTTTCCGGGCTTAGATGATTTAAAAAAATGATAAAAAGTCATTACCCCGTAAACTTTCGCGAGGGGTACCTCCAGAAGATCTGAAACCTTTATGGCCGCCTGTCTCGGAATGTATCCGAATTCTTCCTGGACTCTGTGAAGAACCATTATCAGGTTACCTGGCTTCCTTTTCCAGTCCTCAATAAAAGCAAGGAGCTCTTTCGAGAACTTTATCTCTACAGCAGTTTGTACAGACATGAAACCTCCATTATTTTATCTGTCTTTGAACAGTATTTTCCGTTTGTATTATAGGCTATTAATCAGTTATATTCAATATTAAATGCGCAAAACTGCATTTATTGTGATTTAAATTGATAATCTTTGTATCAACTATTTTTAATAATCCTGATTGACTTTTTGTTGTGATTTCTGTAACATAATTGATTTATGAATAGAGAAATAATTCTGCGCTTGTCAAAGTACAAGCGGCTTCTCCAGAAATTAAAGGCGCTCGGGCTTGAAAAGGTCTTCTCAAACAATCTGGGCGATGCGCTTGGCGTTACACCCGCTCTTGTAAGAAAAGATTTTTCCTGCCTTAAAATCACGGGAAATAAAAGGGGCGGTTATTCAATTGATGAGCTTATTGCCGAGATTGATGTCATTCTGGGCAAAAATCAGCCTCTTGACATTATTGTCGTAGGCTGCGGCAAGATCGGTACTGCAATAATGCAGTACAACGGGCTTGCAAAGGACGGTATTACTGTCGCAGCAGGGTTTGATATCGTGCCGGACAAGATTTCCTACAAGGGCGATATACTTATACTCCCGATGTCAGAGCTTGAAAGTTTTGTGAAAGACAGGCAGATAAAGGTGGGAGTTATTGCAGTCCCGGAATCTGCTGCAACTGAAGTGTTCGAAAAAATGACAGGCGCCGGAATTCTCGGCTTCCTTAATTTTTCCCCGGTAGAACTCAAGTGCAGCAAGGATTCGCAGCCGCTTGAGAATAAAAACTGCTATGTCATAAACAATATTAATCTCGCGGTCGAAATAGAAAACCTCTTCTATCATGTGAATAAAAAAGAGGAGCTTCTCGCCGCAGCAGAAGAAAAATAGCTTCAAAAGACAAAGGGCAGAGCCATGCGGCTTTGTCCTTTGGAATTATCTGCTTAAAACTGTAATATTTCAGACTATATAGTAAAGTATCCCTAAAAAGTGAAACACGCTCCCCGCAATAACAGCGAAATGCCATAAAACATGAAAAAAATACCTGCCAGGCATGATATAAAAAACCACTCCGCCTGTATAGGCAAGGCCTCCCGCGATCAGCCAGAAAACAAAGCCGTAATTGACGCTGTCAAGCATTGGATTCCAGGCTATTATTATCAGCCAGCCCATCGCAAGATAAATAAACATTGATATTTTCTTCACGCCTGATTTAAAAACAGCCTCAAGAACAATGCCAAGAAGAGTAAGGCCCCATACAATACCGAATATAACCCATCCCCAGGTGCCCCCGATCCTGAAGGCGATAGGGGTATAGGTCCCGGCTATAAGAAGGAATATCGCGCAGTGGTCAAATACCTTGAAAACAGATTTTGCCCGCGTAAATGAAAGGCTGTGATAAAGAGAAGACATCAGATAGAGCAGAATCATTGACGCGCCGTAAATGGCAACCGATACAGTCACAATGGCAGTTCTTCCATGCCTTACAGACAGAACCAGAAGAATTACCGTGCCTGCGATTCCGGCAAGGGCCGCAATTCCATGCGTTATTGAATTAAAAACCTCTTCAGCGACAGTCTGCTGTCTGTCTTTCCCTTTTTTGATATATTTTTTAAGTATTTCAAATGCATCCGGCTTTTCATCCTCTTTATTTTTCATATTCTGTATAATACAGAATTATAAAGGCATAGTAAACAGCGGTTTATCAGCATTCCGAAGCCTGAAGGATCATAACGCACGGCCTCTCAGGCAATTTCATGGCACATATTTATCGTGTTTTCAGCCTTTTTTTATTCTCAACAGCTATTTTAGATGATTTTTATTCATTTATTTTAAACATATTTTTTATAATTGCTCATTTTTACGATTTTTTATATGTTTTTTATTGACACTTTTAACTTTATATCCTAATTATAATAAATATTCGTTGTTAAATTATTTTTATCAGAGGTTAAAATGAGCACTATCATGAAAACCGGGGCAGAAATTCTTATTGACGCTGTCCAGAAAGAAGGGACCGAGTATATTTTCGGATATCCCGGGGGTTCAGCAATACCTATTTTTGATGCCTTGCTGGATTCGCCCATAAAACTGATCCTGCCGAGGCATGAGCAGGGCGCAACCCATATGGCAGACGGATATGCCAGGGCAACGGGAAAACCTGGTGTTGTTCTTGTAACATCAGGGCCGGGAGCAACCAATACGATTACAGGAATTTTTACAGCACAGATGGACTCAATACCGCTTGTAATCATCTGCGGGCAGATGCCGACATTCACACTCGGGCTTGACGCCTTTCAGGAAGCAGATGTTTCAGGCATTTCATCGCCTGTGGTAAAGCACTCATACCTGATCAAAAGGACAGAGGATATCCCGAGGATAGTCAAAGAGGCTTTTTATATCGCGCAGACAGGCCGCCCGGGCCCTGTTCTGATCGATCTTCCCAAAGATGTTTCAAGCAAACTCATAGACCCGGGCAAGATACAGTCAGATTTTACCCTTCCGGGTTACAATATTCCCGAGGCAATTGACCATGGAGCTATCGCTGCTGTGGCAAAACTCCTGAATGAGGCAAGAAAACCTGTACTTCTCGTAGGGCACGGGGCAATAATCGCAAAAGCCTCGAAAGCTGTTTCATTCCTCGCGGAAAAGATGAGGATTCCGGTTGTAAACACACTGCTCGGAAAAGGGTGCTTCCCGGAGACGCATGAGCTTAACCTGGGCATGCCGGGAATGCATGGAACAGCATACGCCAACAAGGCGCTTGTGGAATGCGACCTTGTCATGTCAATCGGCTCAAGATGGGACGACCGGATAATAGGAAAGGTTGACGAGTTCTGCTCCCGGGCAGTCAAAATCCATATAGACATTGACCCGGCAGAGATAAACAAGGTCATACAGGTAGATATAGGAATAATAGGCGATGCGAAAAAGGTGCTTGAAGCGCTTAATGCCATTGTTAAAAAGGGTGATACGGAAGAATGGCTTAAATATGTCGGAAAACTGAAAAGACAGTTCCCCCTTAAATACAAAAAGGAAGGGAAACTGAAGGTTCAGCATGTCCTTGATGAACTCTTTAACCTCACAGGGGGGAAATCGATTGTTGTCACAGATGTAGGACAGCATCAGATGTGGACAGCCCAGTTCTACAAGACAACATACCCGAATCAGTGGATTTCATCAGGCGGGGCCGGAACCATGGGATACGGACTTCCAGCCGCTATCGGGGCCCAGATAGGCATGCCGGAGAAGCAGGTTATTGTTATTGTGGGAGACGGTGGTTTCCAGATGACAATGAGCGAGCTTGCAACCGCAGCGGTGAACAAGCTTCCTGTTAAAATCATTGTCATAAACAACAGATATCTGGGAATGGTAAGACAATGGCAGAATATCTTCTATGAAAACAGGCTCTCAGGGGTTGATCTTGAGGGGAATCCCAACTTTGTGCAGCTTGCCAGAAGCTACGGAATAAAGGGCCTCTGTATCAAGAGAAGCGCAGATGTCAGAAAGAACCTGAAAGAGGCGCTTGAATATAATGAAGGGCCATGCCTTATAGATATTGAGGTTGAAAAGGAAGACAACGTCTATCCAATGGTTCCCGCTGGGGCGCCCTTGAGCGCCATGATTCTCGAAGCACCGAAAATGAAACTTGATAAGCCGGTTGGAGGTACCTGAAAATGATCGAAGAACTGAAAAAACATACCATCAGCCTTCTTGTGAATAACAAGCCTGGTGTGCTGATACGGATAGCGCTTGTTTTTGCGAGAAGGGGATACAATATAGACAGCCTTGTTGTTTCGGAAGGTAACGATCCTGAATTCTCGCGGATGACAATCGCTGCGACAGGAGACAACAAGACGCTTGACCAGATCATAAAACAGCTTAACAAGCTTGTTGATGTTGTGCACGCGCGGGACAATACAGGCAAGAATATTATTGAAAGAGAACTTGCCCTGCTCAAGATAAACTGTACCCATGAAAAAAGGGTGGATATTTTTCAGCTTATAAACGCCTTCAAGGGATCAACTGTTGATATCGGGGACAGGACCATTGCCTTTGAAGTTACCGGGACATCGGAAAAAATCGAAGCAGTCAAAAAAATATTTGAACCATACGGTATACTTGAAATTGTAAGGACAGGAAAGTCGCTCATAGCAAGAGGCGACGAAAGCACCTCCTAGTTTTATCAGGAAGCGGATCAGGCAGGTCTACTGCCTGATCATTGCTTTGGCAATTCCGGAATACCTTCTGACCCTTTTTTTCACAGCTTCTCCAAGCAGATCAGTATCGCTGAATATTACAATCTCCCTTTTTGCCCTGGTTACTGCAGTGTAAAGGATTTCAAACGTAAGCATCTTTTGGGCTGTTCCGTCTATTACCACAGCCGCGGTGTCATATTCATTGCCCTGGCTTTTATGCACTGTCTGGGCATATGAGACTTCCCACTCCTTCAGCCTCGCAGCAGGGATTTTCCTGATCTTTCCATCAGAGTTCCTGAAGACCGCATAAAACGCGGAGTTTTCCGATATCACAACTCCCCTGTCGCCGTTGAACAGATCATTTTCATAGTCGTTTCTGATTATCATCAAAGGCATTCCCGGGAAAAGCCTCTTTCCGCCTGAAAAATGGTGCAGAATCTTTTCATTAAGGCTGCTGACCCCGAAGCGGCCTGAGTTATGTGGGGAAAGGAGCGCAAATCCGGAAAGAGAGTCAAGAAGCTTTTCCGTGTCATTTCTCCGCGCGTATCCCGCAAGGTCGCCGTATTTTTCAGCAGCATAGGCAATTACACTTTCCATCTCCGCCGGGATAAGCTTTACGCCACTGTTTTCCCCTTCCGGTTTCTCAAAAATGCCGGATCTTATTTTCTCCGCAAATGCAGGGATACCCCCCCTTGATCTTTTCACAAGATCAAGCCGCACATGCTTCTCATGAAGAATATGGTCTTTATTCTCCACACCGGCCAGAATATCAGAAAAAACTGTCCCTGCTCCGACAGAGGGAAGCTGATCAGGGTCTCCCACCATAACAAGAGAGCAGTCTGACCTTAAAGCAGTTATAAGTGTTTTCATCATTCTGACATCAAGCATGGATGATTCATCGACAACAACCATCCTGTAAGGGAGAACAGAAGCAGCGTCATTGTACCTGTAGCCTATTCCAAGAAGCCTGTGCAGCGTCCCTGGTTTTTCAATCTTTCCTTCGGCAATAAAACTGCCGGCAACTGCCTCAAGCCTGCGGGCCGCCCTTCCTGTTGGGGCTGCAAGCGCAATCATGCCGGATAACGACGGGTCAAGTGCCAGATGCGCCTCTATTACAGCCGCAATGACTGTTGTCTTTCCTGTTCCAGGGCCTCCGGCTATGGCGGTGAAATTCCCATGGAAGGTTTTTATCACAGCCTCTTTCTGCCTTTTCTCATACGAAAACCCTGTCCGCTTTTCAATCAGGGAAACAACTGATGCAATTTCTGAGTCACTGGCCCCTGGCATGGCA
>JADHEF010002007.1_pt1 | contig 10440 bp, 11 predicted proteins | sample 8952391 | NCBI WGS metagenome assembly JADHEF01 (sample SAMN16124439, study PRJNA663245) | bioreactor sludge metagenome | isolation source: sludge (nitrite) | place: India:Bengaluru | collected 2019-02-28
AAAAACTGCGCGAACACTGGCCCAAACTCGCCGGGCTCGGGATGATCGAACGGCAGCGGGAGATCAACGGCGCCGTGTCCACCGAGCGCGCCTATTACATCGGCAGCCAGGGCATCAAGAGCGCCGAATCCTTTGCCAAGGCAGCACGTGACCACTGGGGTATCGAGAACAACCTGCATTGGGTCCTTGATATCACGTTCCGCGAGGACGATTGCCGGGTACGCAAAGGCCATGCGCCCCACAACTTCGCCGCCCTGCGAAAGTTCGCTCTCGCCTTGTTGCGCAAGGATACCCAGTTTCCCAAGCGTAGCTTGCGCTCCCGCCGCAAAACCGCCGAACGCCTCCCAGATTATCGGGCTTCATTACTCGGCCTCAGCTCACGAAGCTAAATGCGATTGCCCTGGCTCGGCTCACGTGCGTAGAGCTGAAACCATCGATTTTCCGCCGAGAGAAAGCTTAGTGACCGCCCCTTCGATCGTCACCTTCAACGAGCCGCGGACCTTGACTTACGGTTAGCGCGGTCTAGGGGGGGGCGTAACGCAACGTGTCTACCACGAGTGCAAACGCCGGAGACGGCTGTCGCCGACTTGGGTAGTACAGGTGATACCCGGTATAACTTGGGCACCACTCGGCCAGCACCCGAACCAGTTCCCCGTTGTCGATATGCGGCTGGGCGATATCCTCTGGAATGTAGGCGAGTCCGTAGCCTTCCAGCGCCGCCGTCAGTTTCTGCGGTGTCGTGTTGCAAATCACCTGGCCTTGGACTTGCACCTCCAGTTCTTTACGGCCTTTGGCGAACTCCCAAGCGTACAGGCCGCCATACGTCGCCAGTCGCAGGTTGATGCAATTGTGAGCGGTTAAATCCGACGGTTGCTTTGGCTTGGGGTTATTCGCGAAATAACTCGGCGCCGCAACCACTGCCATTCTCATGTCAGGAGCAATGCGAACGGCCACCATATCGACCATGAAACCGCTGACCTTCGTTATTTCCACGTTTTTCATGATTGCATCGACCATGACCTTTGCCGATACGCCCAAAGCAGTTGCCCGCGCCAGCGCAGTTCAGTCTATGCCTTCGCTCGAGGATATTCGACAGGTCTCGCCGGGGCTTGAACGTTACACGACGAACACGATACGGGATGACTTGTGGAAGCGGCCTGATCTCACACCCCGAGACCGTAGCATCGTCACGGTGGCAGCGCTGATTGCCCGTAACCAAACCGTCGAAATGGCCTATCACATCAACGGGGCGCTCGATAACGGCGTCAAACCTGGCGAGTTGTCGGAGATCATCACACACCTTGCCTTCTATACGGGTTGGTCTAATGCCATCTCGGCCGTTTCCATCGCGAAGGATATCTTCCAAAAGCGAAAGATTCGCGTTGAACAATTGCCGGCCGCATCGGGAGATCTCTTGCCGCTTGACGAGGTCGCTGAGACCAAACGGGCGACCCTCGTGAATGACAACTTTGGTTTGGTGGCTCCGGGTGTCGTGCAATACACCACCGATGTCCTCTTCCGTGACTTGTGGCTTCGCCCTGGCTTGGCACCGCGCGATAGGAGCCTTGTGACGGTAAGCGCGCTGATTGCTTCGGGACAGGTGAATCAGATTACCTATCATCTTAACCGTGCCATGGATAACGGTCTGACGAAAGCACAGGCTTCTGAGGTGCTGACCCATCTGGCATTCTATGCCGGGTGGCCAAACATCTTTTCTGCATTACCGGTAGCGAAGGATGTGTTTGAAAAACGTCCCAAGTAGATAGTGAATCTACCCAGGTCGTTAAGGCCCATTTCGGTAAGGCACGCCTCGAAAGGATAAAAGGTAATGCGAGCGAAATCGTTGTTCCTGGCCATCGTTGTTACGGCGCTAAGTCATTTCGTACTTGGCGCCGATGGCTCCGCGAGCAGTCGTACGTCTTCGCAGGAATCTTCCAGCACATCAAGACAGGCACAGACAAAGACCATGAAAATTCGAATGACCGTCAATGGCAAGCCGGTCCAGGCGACGCTTGCCGACAATGCGACCGCTCGTGATTTCGCTGCCTTGTTGCCCCTCAATCTCGTGCTGGAGGATTACGCCAATACGGAAAAGATTTTTTACTTTCCGAAAAAATTGTCGACCGCTGCTGCTCCCGACGGGATCGAGCCTGTCATGGGTGACATCACCTATTACGCGCCGTGGGGCAATCTCGCCATTTTTTATCGAGGTTTCCGCTATTCGCCGGGACTGATTAGATTGGGACGTATTGAGTCAGGGATCGAGGCATTTGGCGTGTCCGGCTCACTCAATGTGACGATTGAGGCGCTTGAGCAGCCATAAGTAGCGGCAGCTCCAGATACACGCCTGTGCAGGAGAAAGGAGTAGCGATGGCACACGACTTATCGCGACGACGGTTTCTGAAGCAAAGCGCTGTGACGATGGGGGCAGTCGTTGTTTTTACGTTTGCCCGCTCGTCTTACGCGCAGAAAAACGAATTACCGAAGCAGGAAGATCTGCATAAATCGAAGGACTTCATCATGCCCCATGTCTCAGTGAAATTATTTCCTACGCATCGCCGCATATTCATGATGATCATCTCTCTTGTTTCCCCTCCCAGTCACGGAGCGGAAAGGGCCAATTACGCCGGGTGACTTTCAACGTGTAGCAACATGACGGACGCAGATTTCCACGAACGCGGTGGTTACTTGACCGTCGCTAACGGCGCGGGATCGACTTCTCGGGCGTCGTATCCACCCCCCAAGGCCGTAGTCAGGGCAATTCCAGCGTGGATCTGCCTGCTGCGTAGTTCCAGCATGCGTGCTTGTTCGCGTAACACCGGTAGTTTTGCTTCCATCGCCGACGCTTCGTCTAGCAGCCCTCGTCGGCCATGAGCCTCGGCGCTGTCGAAACTGACTGTTGCCGCCTTGACCTTGGCCTGCTGCATGGAAGCCTGGCGGTTTAATCCGTCAAGTTCGAGACCGGCTTGCGCGACCTCGCGTACGGCGTTGAGCACGGACTGGTTGTATTGCGCGATCATCACATTGCTTTGCGAACGTGCCACGGCCAAATTGGCGTTCAGTCTTCCGCTGTCGAAGATCGGCAGGCTCAGACCCGGTATCAGGTTGATTTGCCGGCTCGACCTTTGGAGCAGGTGTTCGAGATGCAAGGAATCGAAGCCAGCAAACGCCCGGATATCGAAACTCGGGTAGAACGCCGCCTTGGCCGCTTCGACCTGATCGAGAGATGCTTGTATATACCAGCGCATCGCCTGGAGATCGGGTCGACGTGCGAGCAATTCGAAACCCAGAGAAGACGGGACGCCGCCCGCACTGGCGGGCAGCGGCAAGGGGGACATGGCTCCCAATTCGTCAGGCCCGGATCCGATTAAGGCGCGCAGCATTTCGTGCAACGTGGCGACTCGGGTCTTTGCGGAATTGATCTGTTGATCGAGTTCGAGCCGGTGCGTGAGTGCGAGTTCGGCCTGTGTCTGTGGTTCAAGGCCGTGCGCCACGCGCGCGCCGTGCGCGTCGACGGCTTCTTGCTCGATGTCGCGAGCCTGCTCAAGCAGATTCAGTACGGAATACGTCGTCTGGATGTCGTAATAGACATGGGCGATTTGCGCGGAGAGACGAAGCCCGGCTTCGGCCGCCTCGGCTTGCCGTGCGCGATGCGCCCCGAGCGCGGCATCGAACTGCGCCCGGTGCTTGCCCCAGAGATCGACCGAATATTCAGCGCCAAGACCTACGGTCCCTCCGGTGTACCAGGGACCGGTGGTGCCAAGCGCCGGATTGGTGTGGGCAAAGGGGCCGAGAAAGCCGTGTTCCGACACGTTCGTCCGATCCAGCGCAGCGATCAAGCCCACCAGCAAGCCATGCGACGCATCGACCAGCCTGGCCTGGGCGCGACTGGCTTCAACGCGTGCCGCAAAGACCGCCATCGTCGGCGAGTCCTTGAGTGCCCGCTCAATGAGGGCGTCGAGTTGTCGGTCGCCAAAGTGCTGCCACCATAGTGCGGACGGCCAAGTGTCTTGCGGCACCCCAATCTCGCGCATCAAGCGAATCTGTTCGACGGCGATCTGGTTTAGTGGCTCAGTGTCCTCGCGCATCAACGCACACCCTCCGACGGACAGCAGCATCAACGCTGCAGCCGACAGCAATAGCTGCTTTCTCATCGCAGATCGATTCCCCGCGTTACGATTCATCTTATGTTCGCTGCTCATGCCACCACCTTGCCCGTCATCCTGCCCAAACAGCCAATCCGCTCGCCAAGTCCATTTGCGGCGGACACTATTTCGTCAAGCCATGCACCCTGATTCGGTTCCGCGTCCTGATGGCAACTGTTCAATGTCGCAAGAGCTTGCGTCAGGCTATCCCCGGGGTCGTCTGTCGGTGTTCGATCGAAGTGGCTCGCGGTCCATTCGAGTTGCGCGGCAAGGCTGTTGCAAAACACAGTCAATGCTTTTGCCACAGATTCGGACAGGCGCGGTGTGGAATGCAGTAGCGTTACCTGGAGCCAATGGCTGGAGAAAAGTATTTCTTCCATCTGCGCCATCCAACCCGCAATATCCCGATCGCTCCAGCCGACGGTCTGACGGCGTCCCGGCTCAAGCGCGACGCGCGCCTCCGTCTCGCGGTTTGCCGCGAGCAATGACAAGCACTTCAGTCTGGCCGTATCAATCTGGCCGCGCTGTTCGGCGCCTTGCGTGGCAGTATCTCCGGCACGTGCCAGATCGGCGATGGCGCGCAACAGTTTGCCCAGCTTCACGCGCAAGGCTTCGCCTTCGCGTTCCGGCCAAACCAGCGTGGACACCGCAACTGACACGGCCACGCCAATCAGGATGCCGATCATTCGGTCGCGTATCTCCGTGAGATCCGTCGTCGGAGCAAACTGGCCCAGTTGTGCGAGCGCGTAGGCAAAGACGAACTGCACGCCAACGTAGCTGGTGCGGGGCGATCCCGATGCAATCCAGGCGCCGGCGGCAATGATAGGCAAGGTCAACAGCAGGAAGCCGACGATACTTTCGAGATGGGGAATAATGAAAACGGTGCAGATCAGCGCGACAAGGCTGCCGAGCGCGCAGCCGACGATCCGCGCGATCCCGCGATGGGTCGCTGCGCCGACGCTGGGCATGGCGACAATAATGCAGGTCAGCATCACGGTGTGAATGCCGGGCCATTGCACGCCAGTATAGAAAACATAACACGCCATGGTGGTCAACACGGTTCTCAGCGCGAATTTCCAGTACGCCGGATTTGTGAAGGCATCGGGCGCGAAAAGACCGTCTCGTCCCGAAAACGGTTGGTCGTAAGCGGAGGGCGGTTCGGCGTCGACGGCGTTTTCGATCGCGTGCGCCATCTCGCACAGCACCTTATCAATTTCGTCGCCTTCCCAATTGACAGCCAGCGGTTTGCCAGCAATATGGAATGGGAGTCCTTCGGCAATTGAAGTTTGCAGTTTCCGGCACAGGCCACGCAATTCGATGACCAGCGCGAGTTGAGCGGACGACAGGCTTGTCGCCGTCAGGCGCGACAGGCGTACTGCGGCGACCCGAAGATGATCGATGGCGGCAATCCGTGTCAGATGCCGTGCGCGATTGTGCCGATAAGTCTCGTCGCTTTGCGTCGCGGATGCCAGCAAGCGATGCTGCGTCAGCAAGCCGCGAGCGACGGCATCGGGAGAGAGTGGCGATCGTTCCGAATGAGTGCGGCAAGTATCGAGTTGCTCCATCACGTCGTCCAACTGACGGCACATTTCGGCAATCAAGAGCTTCTCCGGCCTTGCCGGAAACATGAGCATGTTGACGATCACAGTGAGTACGGTGGGGTAGGTAATCGCCACCCAGACCCATAGCACGAATCGCGTCAGAGCCTCCGGATTGTTGTGCAGATCGACGAGACTTTGCACATAAACCGCGGCCATCGCCGCGCCGAACCCGATGATTCCAAACTTGCTGATCCGCATGAAATACACGCCGATAAATGCAATCGCGCATGAACCCAACAGGCGCAGCACTGGGTAACCCATCGTCAACTTAAGTAGCAACAATGCCAGGGCAATGATGCCCGTGCTGCCGATGACAATGACGAGTCCGGCAAATTTGGTCAGAACCGTATCTCCTTGCGCCGTAAAGAAAACCATGAGCACCGAAAGCGCGAGCATCGGCACCCGCAGTGCTAGTGAACAGGTCATGACAAGCGCGATGGTGACGACGAAGCGGCAGACGGCCTCTTTGCGGCCGGGCGTTGGCGCGAGTTCATCGCGAACCAGTGACCGTAGCCGCCCGGCAAGCGAATCTCGTTGCGCGGTCGGTTGCATGATCAGACCGAGTTCTTTCATTGGGCTTGGCTCTGCGAATCGTGGAGCATGAGGGCTACCGCCGACGCGCCGATACGGAAGATGTCTGGATCAGGATTCTCGACGAGAATCCGAACTGGGAAACGTTGAGCGACGCGGACCCAGTTGATCGAACGTGGGACATGAGGAAGGCCGGCGGTCTCCCCTCCTCCGTCGTCGGGGAACACACCGTAGCCCACCGATTCCACTCGTCCTTTGAAGCGTTTCGCAGAATCGCTAAGGACATAGACCTGTGTGGCTTGTCCGGGCTTGATATGCTCAAGTTCAGTTTCCCGGAAGTTGGCGACAACGTACCAGCGACCGGTATTCGCCAAAGTGAAGAGCGGATGGCCCGTCGAAGCAAATTGGCCGACTGAAGTCTTCAGGTTGATCACCACCCCGTCAAACGGGGCGCGAACGGTGGCGTACTCGAGATTGAGGCGCGCGAGTTCGATTTCTGCTTGGAGCACGTCGCGTTTTGCGACGAGCGCGTCAACGCCACTGACCCCGGCGGCGGCGCGTTGCGCGTCGAGCATGGCGGTGTTCAACTGTGCATCAGCACTACGCTTTGCTGTCCTGGCCTGGTCGACTTGTTCCGCGGAAACGTATTTGGTTCCGAGCAGCGGCTCCAGGCGACCAAGTGTGTCGCCGGCCTGTTCGGCAGCTGCACGGGCACGCTCGATGCTTGCGGTGGCTGCGGCAGCGCCGAGCTTTTGCGAGTTGACCGAGCGTTGTTTCAATTCGATTTCGCGCTCAAGCTCGATCAGGCTAGCCTGACTCTTGGTCAGTCTCGCCTGGAAAGGGCGAGGGTCGATACGAAAGAGCACGTCGCCTTTCTTGACCCTCTGGTTGTCCTCGACGGCCAGTTCGACAATTCGACCGCTGACTTCCGGCGCGACGTTGATCGTGTCGGCGTAGGCGTAAGCATCATCGGTGCGCGGCGCGGTATCGAGCCTCCAGATCACGAAGATCGTCAACCCGAGCGCGATCAGTACCAACATCAGCGCAATCTTGCGACCGGGGCGGCCTTGGGTGTTCTTTTCTTGCGGCATCTGCGTCATCCGGATTAGTTGTTGAAGAAAGCCAGCCAGCTGATCAGAGCCAGAATGACGGTTAGTGCAAAATACGCCAAAGGCGCGATCAGCCCTCCTGGGCGTCCGACGACGCCCTTGGCGCGCATTAGGGATTGCAGGAAGCTTGTCGCGACAATGGCGCCGACAATGCAGAACATCCAGTCGGGGAAATAGGCGCCGAGCACATTGATCGAGGGCGCCGCTGCGCAGCCGCCGAGCAGGGCGCACAGGAAAACGGTGGTCGCCGAGGTTTTTGTTGACGACGCTCCCCGGAATGCGGGCAGGTCTTTCAGCCGCCGCCAACGGCTGCTCATCGCCATGCTCAGGGATTCATGGCGACTGTTTTCAGTCACTAACATTCAAAATGCTCCATTCGGCCTTATAAATTGCCTAGGCAACTATTTGCACAAAAAAAACTTAATCGCGAGCCAGCATCTTTTCGAGCAGTCGTTCGAATTCGCTCAACTCAGTCGGGCTAAAAGTTCCGAAAAAGCGATCAATCAACTCCGAAGAGACGGCCCGTAATGCCGGGAATTTTTTTCTTCCATCCTCGGTCAGCGCCAGCTTGTGGGAGCGGCGGTTGTCTTCGTCGACAGCCCGACAAATAAGCCCCTTGGCCTCGAGTCGCGAAAGCATGCGGGTCATTGCCCCCGCGTTGTATGAAATCTCCTTGCAGATCTGCGCAGCCGTATTGCTACGACCTGCCCACAGTGTCGCAAGAATGACGTATTGAGCGGCGGAGACATCGAAGCTCATCAGCACCTTGTCGAGTTCTGCAACCAGCTCACTCTGGGCTTGATTGACCAGAAGCCCCACTCTTGCGCGCTGCTCATAGGTCGTTTTGTCCAACTGGGTTTTCATCGGTCCGGTATCTCGATCGTCAACTCACGGGCAAATATAAGTTGCCTAGGCAACTATTGTCAAGTCAATTCTTGTCAAAGGGCAATCAAAACACTTCCACCGGAACAGGGTCGAGCAAAGCGATTAGATTGGCTAGCGCCGCCACGTCTTGCGCGTTGCCTCCCTGCCCGACTTGTAGATAGACATTGCGCGCAAGATTGCGCAACCGCCAGGAAATTTCGTCGGGAACCGCTCTGATCTTGCTCCTGATCGCCGGGTAGTTTTCCTGTCTTTCTTCTTGCAGGAGGTTATGCACACGCGTTGCGCCCAGGCTCTCGTCGATGCGGCGCAGGAAATCCAACGCGAGATTGGCCGCATGGACAACCGTCGGACTATGCCTGTCGTGCGACAGGGTCTTGGCTTCGCGCTTTGCGGCGTGAAGCCGTTCCAGCTCAGACCAGATGCCTTCGGCGATTTCTCCGTCTTTACCGCTGCGACACTCCTCGTCCAGTCCGGCCAGCATCTTCGTGATCAAGCTCACGACCGGCGGGGGAAACTCGCCGGGCAGGATGTGCAGGGCAACCGAAACGCGATCGGCGATGGCAGTGCTACCACGCACAATGATCGCTGCTACGGTATCGGCGATGCCCAGCATCGTGCGCATCAACCCCAGGTGCTCCCCTGTTACCTGAAAAGGATAGCCATGTCCGCCAAAGCGTTCGTGATGGTGCAGAACCGCATCGCTTACCGCTGCCGGAAATTGGGTGAATTCTTTAAGAAAAGCTTCTCCGAGACATGGGTGCCAGACGATGCTCTCCCATTCGCGAGGACTCGGTTTTCGACTGCCGTCGAGATACTCCGGGTTGATGTACATTTCGCCAATGTCGCCCAACAACACTGCCAGGATGAGGTGTCCCGCGTCACGTGCGCCGAAACCGGCTTGGTGCGCCAAACCCGCCGCCACAACCATCGCGGTCAGGCTGGCATCGTAGTCGTGCTGCTTGAGTCCGCGTATCGACGTCAGCAGCAGCCTGAGCGGCCCGGACAAGGTCATCGAGTGCAAGTCACGCAACATGTCTTGCACGCTCTTCCGGGCAGCCAGAGCCTCAAGCGCCCGTTTCCTCTCGATCAGATCAAGACAATCGCTGACGACGCTCCGCATCGACACACCGTCAGCAATCTCGAGGCTTGCCTCCAGTGGCTGGCGTAGGCGTCGCCCCAGCACCCTTTCGTGCAGAGCGCGCGAGACCGGCGCGCCGCAGGGCCAGAGCTTAACGCCACGTTCATCGACGATATCGATCGATGCCTTGACCTCGGACGCTTCCGATAAACGAACGATGTTTTCCAGGTAGTGCGGATTGACCACGCAAAAAGAGGCGCCCGAGGTCCCTGCGACTTCATTTTCCGATCGAAAAACGTTCCTTTCAGTCCGTTGATCCATTATCGATATTTCCACATCTATATATTCATTGGGTATTGAAGACAAATAGCGCTATTGCTATGCGCCGTTGGGTTCGGTCCAGTTCCGGCGATCCACGGCTGGCTGCTCGCTATCACCCGAAAGGCCATTGTTCCAGCGTTCCAGGGCCTGCTCAGCACTTTCACCAGAGGGGCCGTTGGCACTGCATGTTTTGCAACTGACCCAGAAAGTTGTCTCCAAATCGATCAGTTCCGGATCGGTGCCGCCACAGAATGGGCATTCCATCGCATGCGCCGCAAGCAAGATTGAAGTTGTCAATTGAGTCATGTGCTTTCCTCAAGAATTGCCGCCCCCTGTGTGACGGTCGGGTCACCGATGTCTCGCCCGGACTCTGATTGCTCGGACAAACCGCACCCAGCCGCTCCGGACGCTTGCATAGGTGTCGCGGGAATGATCAGATCCTGGGCAGCCGCATTGCCACCACGAACGGTGGGACGGCTCGGGGTATCTTCGGCAGCACAGCGGTCACGGTGAGTCTTCTACAAGCAGTAGTAGCTTGAGTAGTAGTAACTAACTTCTGTAATCATGAAATCTGCTTCGCCAAAGGCCGAGAGCTGCTGAGTCGGGAGTCCCTTTCGCAGGATACGATAGCTTCCGCTTGATGTTTCGTGTGGCTGAACGGCTGGTAGTCGGCGGTTTACTGCCCGAATCCGCGGAGTTGGCCAATGGCTGTTATGGCCGATTATGTAGACCGCGCGATTATGTGGAATGGTGCCTGTGGATACGCGCCA
>JADHEF010002008.1_pt1 | contig 10435 bp, 9 predicted proteins | sample 8952391 | NCBI WGS metagenome assembly JADHEF01 (sample SAMN16124439, study PRJNA663245) | bioreactor sludge metagenome | isolation source: sludge (nitrite) | place: India:Bengaluru | collected 2019-02-28
TTAGTGTTGAGACAGCTTAACCCGCCCTGCTGCATACCGTCAAGCGGGATTCCCGCGAAGCGACCGGACCCTCTTTCCTGTTCAAAGCGTTTGAGACGGGACCCGCCAAACCGTCGCGTTGCGAGGAAAGGGCCGGGTTCGGCAAAATGTTACACAATGTTACATAATGTTACACTTTTTGGGGCGGGATAAACCGGTGAGAGGAACCGCTGATCGCCGGCCGACAATCGGCATGGCGCATATATAAATCATCATAAGTAATTGATGGTAAAATATTTATGTTGTTTTTGCCAGGATCAAATGTTGATAAACCCCCTATTATAGAGGGACATGCTGTGCCCAGAGGCCGCTGTCCGGGTCAAAAAACCAACGAGGAGACGCACATGGGAACTGCCATCAAACCCCGGCAAAAGAGATTGCTGGAGGCACTTGTTCAAGACACGAACATCCTGACGGCCTGCGCGGCCGCCGGCGTGAGCCGCATGACGGCATATCGCTGGATGGAAGCGCCGGCATTCAAGGACGAACTGGAAGGCCGGCGCAACGCCGTGCTCACCGGGGCACTGGAAAACGTCAAAGCGAAAAGCGTGCGGGCGGCGGAAGAGCTGACCGGTTTGCTGGGCACGAAAGACGAGCGTTTGCGCAGGCTGGTCTGCAACGACGTGCTGACACACGCCATGAAGATCCGCGAGCTGGAGGATTTCGAAAGGCGGCTGACCGCTCTTGAGAACGCACAGGCCAAGGTTCCGAAGAAAGGGGGTCAGCCATGACGAGTACGGAAACAAGGCTGAAACGTCTGGAGGACACATCGCCGGAGGAGCCGGTGTTCGTCGGCTGGAAAGGGCGGTCCTGGACAGAGGAGGAGAAGTCGGAGGCCGTTCGGAACAATCCGGGGCAACGGGTCTTCTGGATGCCGCTTACGCGGAAGAACCCGGACGTCCAAACGGAGCCGAGTGAAGCGATCGGAGGGAAACAATGACTATCGATCACCGCCGGAGCGCGGGGATGGTCCCCGGTTCCCGCCTGAACATACCCGAACTGCTCCCGGTGGCGAAGCAGGCGGGGGTGGGATTTTGAGAACGTCAAAGCATCAAAGTTTTGATGGTGATTATGACGCATCAAACCATCAAAGTATCAAATCTCTCCCTACGGGAGAGAGATTTTGATTTGATGCTTTGATTTGGGGGTTCGATGCGTGGGACTTTTGATGGGTGACGGGCAGAAAGAGAGGTGGACGATGGGAAGGATGCGGGAGGAAGGCTGTAGACGTCAATCTGTAGGCTATAGGCTGTAGGCTTTAGGCCTCACGCGAAGGCGCGAAGGGGAGATGGGAGTGGGGATTTGTGAGTGGAGAGTAGTGAATGGTGAGTGGTGAGGGCTATAGGCTGTAGGCTGTAGAGACTCACGCAAAGGCGCGAAGACGCGAGGGAGATAAGGGACCGGACGGAGGGGCGGCGGCAGTTCCCCGTGCTTTGTGCGGGGAGCGTGTGTTCGACGAACAGGGCGGAGGCGCTGGGGTGCGCGTCGACGGGCGCGGTGACGGAGGTGTGCGAGACGAACGCGGCGGCATGCCGGTTCTACTGGGTGGTGAGCCCGTGAGGCGAGGAAATTGACACGAGGAAATCGCGGATAGCGCGAACGGAACGAATCAAGCGGTCTGTGAATGCGATGAGCAAAGTGAAAGTGCGACCCAAGGCAGCGCACGGCCGTGAAGGACGCGACACAGGTGATGAAATGGCAAATCAACCGGACATGTTTTAATCCACGCGCCCGTGAAGGGCGCGACTCATGGAGTCAGCGCGGCCACGTACAACAACAAGTTTCAATCCACGCGCCCGTGAAGGGCGCGACAGGAGAAGTTTTCTTTCGACGGCGGCTGCAAATGTTTCAATCCACGCGCCCGTGAAGGGCGCGACCGCGTTCCCTGACACGCCGCCGCACACATACGGAGTTTCAATCCACGCGCCCGTGAAGGGCGCGACTTGCGCCTACGGATGACGCAAGCACGCCTGACGGTTTCAATCCACGCGCCCGTGAAGGGCGCGACCGCATGGTCGGGAAGATAGTAGCCGACGCCGAGGTTTCAATCCACGCGCCCGTGAAGGGCGCGACACCGATCCCGATAAGATCGTCCTGGCATTTGTGGTGTTTCAATCCACGCGCCCGTGAAGGGCGCGACGTCGCTTCGCTTTGGCGCGACGGAAAGGGGAGGTTTCAATCCACGCGCCCGTGAAGGGCGCGACGGCAGTGTTTCCGCCGCGCCGCGCAGTCCCTTGTTTCAATCCACGCGCCCGTGAAGGGCGCGACAGGCGCAACGGCTCGCGAACGGCCCCGACAAGGAGTTTCAATCCACGCGCCCGTGAAGGGCGCGACGCTACACGCTGGACATCATCAAATCGAAGATCGGTTTCAATCCACGCGCCCGTGAAGGGCGCGACGTTCACGGTCACACTACCGCCGGACAGCGCAACGGTTTCAATCCACGCGCCCGTGAAGGGCGCGACAACAGCGACGGCGACGCCGCAGACGCCGGACATGTTTCAATCCACGCGCCCGTGAAGGGCGCGACCGCATGGCGGCGTTCGTCAGCGTGTTCTTGTAGTTTCAATCCACGCGCCCGTGAAGGGCGCGACATGAGCGACGCCAAAAAGCCTCTCAAAGAGGCGCTGTTTCAATCCACGCGCCCGTGAAGGGCGCGACCTCTGTCTGTTGTTGCGAAGATGGTCCGTCTTGGTTTCAATCCACGCGCCCGTGAAGGGCGCGACTCAAACGTGTTTCCGCAACAGGTACACCTGTAGTGTTTCAATCCACGCGCCCGTGAAGGGCGCGACACGAACTGGCCCCGCGCCGTTACCGTCTTGGAGTTTCAATCCACGCGCCCGTGAAGGGCGCGACCGTTTGCGGTGCGGGCCCCGGCTATCCAGTCAGTTTCAATCCACGCGCCCGTGAAGGGCGCGACTGAACTGCTTCTGCTTTCATTTTGCTCCTATCAGTTTCAATCCACGCGCCCGTGAAGGGCGCGACAAGATGTATTCCCCGTTACCCTTCGCTTTGGCGTTTCAATCCACGCGCCCGTGAAGGGCGCGACCCAATAGGGGAGTCATGGTCATTCCGCTCATCAGTTTCAATCCACGCGCCCGTGAAGGGCGCGACAGCCGAGTCAAAAGTGTGGTCTCTCGTAACGTGGTTTCAATCCACGCGCCCGTGAAGGGCGCGACGAATGGCATGGCTACCTCCACTTACTTAATGTTGTTTCAATCCACGCGCCCGTGAAGGGCGCGACCGAGGGCCGCGTTATGCGCCTCAAAGGCTATGGTTTCAATCCACGCGCCCGTGAAGGGCGCGACTATTCAAACTTAATCTCCGGCCAGTCCCATAACTGTTTCAATCCACGCGCCCGTGAAGGGCGCGACTTACCATCTGTGTAAATACCAACAAGTGTATGTGTTTCAATCCACGCGCCCGTGAAGGGCGCGACAGGCATCACTGCTTTCCGTCTTGGTAGGATCGGTTTCAATCCACGCGCCCGTGAAGGGCGCGACACGCGTTACGAGCCCATCGGCAAAAGCCGTGATGTTTCAATCCACGCGCCCGTGAAGGGCGCGACCGCTACAGCTACAATACTACAGCGCGGCGTTTGGGTTTCAATCCACGCGCCCGTGAAGGGCGCGACTCCACTGTGAGGTTTTCGACGACGAGCTTGGCGGTTTCAATCCACGCGCCCGTGAAGGGCGCGACCCATACCCCCAAGGTCAAGAAGCAGGCGCACGCTGGTTTCAATCCACGCGCCCGTGAAGGGCGCGACTTCAAAGTCTTTGACCCTTTCCCGAGTCTCGAAGTTTCAATCCACGCGCCCGTGAAGGGCGCGACCCGATAGACGCTTTCCACGGATACCCCTGTTCAGTTTCAATCCACGCGCCCGTGAAGGGCGCGACGTTCAGGCCTCGCCAGTCGGCACCATGTACCCGGTTTCAATCCACGCGCCCGTGAAGGGCGCGACACGTTACCGCGCCAAGCACGCGACACCCTTATTGTTTCAATCCACGCGCCCGTGAAGGGCGCGACCGACACGCGCCCTGCAGGTCGCGCGGATACTGGAGTTTCAATCCACGCGCCCGTGAAGGGCGCGACCGCCGTCGCCGTTGAGGTTGCGCGTAACGTTGGGTTTCAATCCACGCGCCCGTGAAGGGCGCGACCTTTAGCGACGCCTGACGCTGTTCGATAGACAGGTTTCAATCCACGCGCCCGTGAAGGGCGCGACCATCCCGGAACTTCGTCATACAAATCTCTGAAGTTTCAATCCACGCGCCCGTGAAGGGCGCGACAAGGAGGGAGCAGCTAATGGATAAGGGAATCAAGTTTCAATCCACGCGCCCGTGAAGGGCGCGACAAGCGCGGCCAGCGCCTCGGCTGGGTGGACGCGTTTCAATCCACGCGCCCGTGAAGGGCGCGACGCACTCGTCATCAGCAGCCGGAGGATCGGTGTAGTTTCAATCCACGCGCCCGTGAAGGGCGCGACCCCATAGTGCGGACTCGACCCGATTGGCCGAGAAGTTTCAATCCACGCGCCCGTGAAGGGCGCGACCTGGTTGCCTCCTTGTTACCGATTCCCAACTTGTTTCAATCCACGCGCCCGTGAAGGGCGCGACCAACCACGCCAACGCTGCGGCCGTGTAGGCGTTGTTTCAATCCACGCGCCCGTGAAGGGCGCGACGCTGGGATGTCTGTTATCCGAATTTCTGTGAGGTTTCAATCCACGCGCCCGTGAAGGGCGCGACCCCGATGCGGTTTCATGGTATCTCACCCCAATAGTTTCAATCCACGCGCCCGTGAAGGGCGCGACCAACACCAACCAGGTGTGCAAGTTCACCGTCGAGTTTCAATCCACGCGCCCGTGAAGGGCGCGACTTGATAGCTTCGATTGCGTCAGGATCATCGCTGTTTCAATCCACGCGCCCGTGAAGGGCGCGACAGGTAACTCGGGGCGGTGTCGATGATAGTGAGGTTTCAATCCACGCGCCCGTGAAGGGCGCGACCATCCTCGTGCGGTGTCGCGTTTCAGTTTAACGTTTCAATCCACGCGCCCGTGAAGGGCGCGACGTCCTTTCCAGTAATAGAGGTCGACCTCGCCGCGTTTCAATCCACGCGCCCGTGAAGGGCGCGACATGCGGTTTCATGGTATCTTACACCAGTTGAAGTTTCAATCCACGCGCCCGTGAAGGGCGCGACGGTCCGCCGATAGAATCGATTGACCAGTTGACCGTTTCAATCCACGCGCCCGTGAAGGGCGCGACTTTTAGCATAATCCGTGCCTTCTCACTTCTCAGTTTCAATCCACGCGCCCGTGAAGGGCGCGACCAAAACACCGGCCCACTTGCGGCTTGAACTTGCTGTTTCAATCCACGCGCCCGTGAAGGGCGCGACCAGCGTGCTTGCTCACGTCCAGCGTCGGGTGCTGTTTCAATCCACGCGCCCGTGAAGGGCGCGACCGAATCGCTCGACACGCGTCCGGCCAGAAGACTCGTTTCAATCCACGCGCCCGTGAAGGGCGCGACGCGCGGATCTTCCCATCGACGTTGCGACCGGGAAAGTGTTTCAATCCACGCGCCCGTGAAGGGCGCGACTTTTTCCCACGGGCGAAGCTCTTTTACGGGACGGTTTCAATCCACGCGCCCGTGAAGGGCGCGACCGATCCCGCCGCGTTCCAGCGCGTCGAAGTCTGGTTTCAATCCACGCGCCCGTGAAGGGCGCGACGCCTGACCATGCACCCGCACAGGCAGCAACGGCGTTTCAATCCACGCGCCCGTGAAGGGCGCGACGTTGGATGGGGAACACCAAGAGTGAGCGACCTGTTTCAATCCACGCGCCCGTGAAGGGCGCGACGGAGGTCGGCGCGGCATCTATCGTTGAGTGGTTTGTTTCAATCCACGCGCCCGTGAAGGGCGCGACGATAGTATGATACGGCGTCGGGCTCCGCGTAAAGTTTCAATCCACGCGCCCGTGAAGGGCGCGACATCACGGCTTTTGCCGATGGGCTCGTAACGCGTGTTTCAATCCACGCGCCCGTGAAGGGCGCGACCAGCGTGACCTTTGATCCATGCGAAGCTGTGCGGTTTCAATCCACGCGCCCGTGAAGGGCGCGACATGACATCCGCCCGCGATATCATTTTCGAACAGTTTCAATCCACGCGCCCGTGAAGGGCGCGACATGTATTAGCGTTGTTGCTTTGTAGGTCCGAAGTTTCAATCCACGCGCCCGTGAAGGGCGCGACGCATTCTCATGGGTTCCCGTATTGTTTGAACGAGGTTTCAATCCACGCGCCCGTGAAGGGCGCGACTGCAAGATGATAACCCTTACAATGCGGCGATGGTTTCAATCCACGCGCCCGTGAAGGGCGCGACTGACGTGCGCACGGAGGAACAAAAGAACAGGCAGTTTCAATCCACGCGCCCGTGAAGGGCGCGACCCCAGCCCCGGCGCTCATAAACGCCGGGGCTGGTTTCAATCCACGCGCCCGTGAAGGGCGCGACGCGCTCCGCTTCCTGATTCCGACACGGTTATTGCGGTTTCAATCCACGCGCCCGTGAAGGGCGCGACAAGGAGCAAACAGATGAGCAAGAAGAGCAGGCAGTTTCAATCCACGCGCCCGTGAAGGGCGCGACAGCTCCACGGTAGGCAAGACCAACGAGGGCGAAGTTTCAATCCACGCGCCCGTGAAGGGCGCGACGCCCAGACCGTCCGCGAATTTGTTGATGCCGAGTTTCAATCCACGCGCCCGTGAAGGGCGCGACGCTGGCGATGGCTGGAGGTAAGACGAAGGATGAGGTTTCAATCCACGCGCCCGTGAAGGGCGCGACGCAAAGCCGGCGGTGAGTTTGCCGGGCGGCGTGTTTCAATCCACGCGCCCGTGAAGGGCGCGACAAAACGCAACACCTCGCAACGCCGCCCTATTGGTTTCAATCCACGCGCCCGTGAAGGGCGCGACGCTCTTCGAGCGAGGGCGCTATGTAGTAGCGTAGTTTCAATCCACGCGCCCGTGAAGGGCGCGACACGCGCCGCGCTTTCGGCGGCCTGCTGGTTCTTGTTTCAATCCACGCGCCCGTGAAGGGCGCGACTTATCCAATGTAGCAAGAGCCGTGTGCACTGTAGTTTCAATCCACGCGCCCGTGAAGGGCGCGACAGGTAGCGCGTTCGGTCGCGGGCTTTGTCGCGTGTTTCAATCCACGCGCCCGTGAAGGGCGCGACCGAGCTGGGCGCGTGGGAAGTTGTACACGGTGTTGTTTCAATCCACGCGCCCGTGAAGGGCGCGACACCACAACTTGAAATCGTTGCCTACATCGACAAGGTTTCAATCCACGCGCCCGTGAAGGGCGCGACCGCACCTGGTCAATCGTGTGGAACTTCTGATAGTTTCAATCCACGCGCCCGTGAAGGGCGCGACACCGAGACCCGGCAACCGTGGCAAGCATCGTGGTTTCAATCCACGCGCCCGTGAAGGGCGCGACGCTTGCATCCGGTGATTGGGAAAGACCACAACTTGTTTCAATCCACGCGCCCGTGAAGGGCGCGACGCGAACACGCCCATGCTATGGCCATGCGAATTGTTTCAATCCACGCGCCCGTGAAGGGCGCGACGCCAATCCTGGAATAGTCAACGCATGGTATCTGGGTTTCAATCCACGCGCCCGTGAAGGGCGCGACCGCCGCCTGCACCGTCGCCAGCGCCACGTTCGTGTTTCAATCCACGCGCCCGTGAAGGGCGCGACTGAGCGGGAGAAGAATCCGCTGTGGCATTTCCTGTTTCAATCCACGCGCCCGTGAAGGGCGCGACGCGCAGCGGCGGCAGAGGATGGTGCCGCCGATGGTTTCAATCCACGCGCCCGTGAAGGGCGCGACAGCGGCTCCCTCCCCGTCCGCCACCACGGAATGTTTCAATCCACGCGCCCGTGAAGGGCGCGACCTGCCCCCGCGCCTCCCCCACCCCCATCGGCTCGTTTCAATCCACGCGCCCGTGAAGGGCGCGACGTTCAACGGCCGCGTCCGCATGAACCTCGAAAAGTTTCAATCCACGCGCCCGTGAAGGGCGCGACGGGCGGGGCGATGTTCTGGAGGTGGCGGAGGGAGTTTCAATCCACGCGCCCGTGAAGGGCGCGACCAACGACGGGCGCAACCTCCGCTTGAATCACTTGTTTCAATCCACGCGCCCGTGAAGGGCGCGACAATAGAACAAGTCAAGCGGCCTATGTCAAGCAATGTTTCAATCCACGCGCCCGTGAAGGGCGCGACAAGCAACGGCCGTTGTCATGCGGTTTCGTGCTTGTTTCAATCCACGCGCCCGTGAAGGGCGCGACGACGTTAACGCGTCAAGCTTGGCTTTGAGGTCGGTTTCAATCCACGCGCCCGTGAAGGGCGCGACTCCTCAACCTCGTGGTAAACCGCTTCAAGGTTTGTTTCAATCCACGCGCCCGTGAAGGGCGCGACATGACTCGCCGCCACTCCGACACGTTCACAACCATGTTTCAATCCACGCGCCCGTGAAGGGCGCGACGCGTAACGCCGACAACTGTAAACTGTGCGTTGTGTTTCAATCCACGCGCCCGTGAAGGGCGCGACGACCGTCTCCAAGGATCGCCGCAACCTTAGCCTTGTTTCAATCCACGCGCCCGTGAAGGGCGCGACGCCCTGTACGATCTTTTGTTGATCCGTAACGGGTTTCAATCCACGCGCCCGTGAAGGGCGCGACGACCACGCCCACAGAGTTTACACGCCCCCTGTAAGTTTCAATCCACGCGCCCGTGAAGGGCGCGACGAAGCTGGAAAGTACGGTGTTGAGAACGTGAGTGTTTCAATCCACGCGCCCGTGAAGGGCGCGACGAGAATCGACTTAGCCGCCCCGATTTTGAGCAAGGTTTCAATCCACGCGCCCGTGAAGGGCGCGACCCAGAAATAGGCGCAAATGGCATAACTTGTTGTGTTTCAATCCACGCGCCCGTGAAGGGCGCGACCCCCTAGGCGGCAACCCCCTAGAGGATGCCGTTGTTTCAATCCACGCGCCCGTGAAGGGCGCGACCCGATCTACACTCACCGCGCCCGATATCGGTATAGTTTCAATCCACGCGCCCGTGAAGGGCGCGACATACGCGATTGGGAGTTATGCCGTGCGTTTGAGTTTCAATCCACGCGCCCGTGAAGGGCGCGACCTTTGAAGGAAACAAACAAACGGAGGTAGATGGTTTCAATCCACGCGCCCGTGAAGGGCGCGACTGCGTGAGGCAAACAGGATCATCGGGTATCAGGTTTCAATCCACGCGCCCGTGAAGGGCGCGACGGCGCGTCAGTTTGCCACTGACTACTGCAATGGTGTTTCAATCCACGCGCCCGTGAAGGGCGCGACGTTGATTCTGTTCATGGCAGGTAATCATCATGTGTTTCAATCCACGCGCCCGTGAAGGGCGCGACCCCTACCCCTTTCATTTTGACAAACCACATGACCGTTTCAATCCACGCGCCCGTGAAGGGCGCGACCGGAAAGTCGATGATGACAAAGACGATTAACGGAGTTTCAATCCACGCGCCCGTGAAGGGCGCGACCCCTACCCCTTTCATTTTGACAAACCACATGACCGTTTCAATCCACGCGCCCGTGAAGGGCGCGACAAGAAGAAGCTATCGCACACTGGCAAGCACTTGTTTCAATCCACGCGCCCGTGAAGGGCGCGACGCGCTTGATGTTGATCCCCTCTTTGCATCCCGTGTTTCAATCCACGCGCCCGTGAAGGGCGCGACCTCGCTCAAACAAACCCCAATAAAATCGGCATGTTTCAATCCACGCGCCCGTGAAGGGCGCGACCGGATGCGGTCAAATCATCAGCCGTCCACTGCTTGTTTCAATCCACGCGCCCGTGAAGGGCGCGACGCCCCTAGGCGGCAACCCCCTAGAGGATGCCGTTGTTTCAATCCACGCGCCCGTGAAGGGCGCGACAGTGAATGCGGATCTGATGGGGATGCATACGGGTTTCAATCCACGCGCCCGTGAAGGGCGCGACACGATTAGCCGGTGTGAGGGTGTTTTGTGGCCGGTTTCAATCCACGCGCCCGTGAAGGGCGCGACATAAGGCAAGCGGCTTGCCTTGTCAACAGGGTGTTTCAATCCACGCGCCCGTGAAGGGCGCGACCTAGCATCGTCTAGCATCACCCAGTCGCGGCTAGTTTCAATCCACGCGCCCGTGAAGGGCGCGACTGGTTGCGCTATCAAGATCGACAGCGACGTGATGTTTCAATCCACGCGCCCGTGAAGGGCGCGACCGTGTCATTTTGCACCGATTAGACAGGGTAAATGTTTCAATCCACGCGCCCGTGAAGGGCGCGACCATTGGTATTGGGTGCCGTCAACGTAGGGCATGTTTCAATCCACGCGCCCGTGAAGGGCGCGAC
>JADHEF010002001.1_pt1 | contig 10431 bp, 9 predicted proteins | sample 8952391 | NCBI WGS metagenome assembly JADHEF01 (sample SAMN16124439, study PRJNA663245) | bioreactor sludge metagenome | isolation source: sludge (nitrite) | place: India:Bengaluru | collected 2019-02-28
TGAGCTTGGCGTTGGTGTAGGTGTTCGAGGCGTTGGTCTGTTGTTCGTCGGCCAGATCGCCATTGACGGCCCACCATTTTTCGGCGGCCTCGACCGCCTTCTGGAATTCGGCCGACGACGGGCCGGAGATCATGCGTACCGCTTCGGTGTACTTGTTGCGGTCCTGGACGCTGGCGCGCGAAATCGGGCGCAAGGTTTCCCAGATCGTGGTGTAGGCGGAGACGCCCGCGCGTACCGCCGCCACGGCGCGCCTGTCTTCGTCGTTGGTGACCATCTCGCGCTCATAACGATCGAGCTTGGTCTGGATGCCTTTCTGGAACTCCAGAATCTTGGCTTCCGACTCGTCCTTGCTCTTCAAATCGTCGTTGACGATATGCCGGTATTCCCAGCGCCGGATGCTGTCGAGGTCCATCGCGACTTCATGCGCCATGCGAAACGAGGGCACCAGGTTCTCGGCGTAATAGCGCGAGTTGCCCGCCAGATTGCTCGCCTGCCACGCGGCGCTGGCCGCCATCAGGCACAACAAGGCCAGGATTACACCGAATCCGACGGCCAGTCGCGATCCGATCCGCAAATTTGCAAACATGTTTGCTCCTTCAACTAGGTTGGTCTTGACGGCCGCTCTTATGGAGGAAGGGCGCGGCCCGATTGCAGTGCTTCTGCGGATGCCGGGGTCACAGACATCGGGCGCCGAGGCGGCGGAGAATCTGAGCCATGTCCGCAGAAGGGCCTTTTGTAGTCGGCGCGACTCCGTTCGAACGCAAAATCTGGCAGGCAAGACCACGCTTATTCAGCATTGAACCCATTTGGTTGACGACGCGCGCATCGGATTGCTGCTTTGCGCAAATTTGATCCGCCTCGCGGTGCGCCGCCAATACCGCAAAGCAACGCTTCGGCACAGCATTTGCACGCCCACCCATGCGGGTCTGAACACAACCGACGTTAGAGTCGGTTGTGCTTGAACGCGCGCATGGGAAGCGAAAAGCAGTTCGCCAGCATTCATCCATCTATCGAAAACGCTCGATCGCTCGCTCGGCACAAGGCGATGACCCCGCCTTGCAGGCTGTTTCTTTGCGTTGGCATGCCCGGGTTTGAACTCACGCTCCTATGACGCCGCCTCAACCGAACCGCCCATTCTTTCGCCCCCTCCTGATCGCCGAACGCCTGCTTGCCGATACGCGGCTCCAGATCGACACCGAGAACCACCATCCAGAACTGCTGGCCAATCTCGATGCCGCCGAAGAGATCTTCTTGCTCAATGGCCGGCTCGATCGCGCGCAATTGATTTCCGAAATGCGCCCGGCCGCGCTGCAAGGCAGCGGTGACCGGGCGGCAGCCGTGGCGGCTTCGCTGGTGGCATATAACGACGCGGCCAATCCGATCAGTACGCGCTTACGCGCAGGCATCGTCGCCTTGTTCAATCTGGGCATGGCCGAAGACCGGAATTCGGCGGCGCTCTATATCGCGCGCTATAACCGCTTGTGCCAATGCATCGGACCGGTCGAGGAGGTGCTCGGCGCCCATGCGGCGCTCGCCCGCAGCAAGGCCTACACCCTGCTGGGCGAAGCCGGCGTGTCGACCACCTTCCGCACGCCGATCGGTGAGCGCCCGATGCGCACGATGGAATCGGCGCGCCAGACGATCGGCGAAATCTTGGCGCAATTCAAACTCACGGTGCGTGAAAGCGGCGTCGCGCAACCCAAGGATGCGATGGTGCCCCTGACCATGGCGTTCCTCGAGAGCGTGGCGTCCACCTGCGTCGATGTGGGCAACCTGTTCGAGCAGGCGCGCCGCACGAGCTTCCACAGCCGGCCGGTCTCGGCCCTGCTGCTCGAAGCGATTTCGCATCGGATCCGCGGCAATTACGATCCGGCGCTCAAGGTGTTGAAGAACGCCTCCGAACTGGCCCGCAACGGCCGGGTCGTGCATCTGCAATCGGCCGCATATTTCGAGACCGCGCTCACGCTGGCGCACATCGATCAGCTCGACCGCGCCTGGCCGCACCTGTTGCGCTATTGCTCCTTGCTGCAAACCAAGCTGTCGCGCTCGTTTCTATGCATCGCGGCCACCGCGGCACCGGAGAACAGCCTGCCGACGCCGATCGAACGCCCGAGCCATTGCGATCCGGTGCGCCATCTGCAATCGGAACCGCCTTACCTCAAACGCGCGCTGCGCTTCATCGAAATGCACTTGCGCGACGACCTCGATGTCGAACGCATCGTCGAAGCCTCGGGCGTCAGCCGGCGCACGCTCGAGATCGCCTTTCGCACCTTCCGCGGGGTCAGTCCGGTCATGTACCTGCGCCAGTTCCGGCTCGACCGCGCCTACAAACTCCTGACCAACACCGAATGTCCGATCCGCGAAGTGCGCGATGCGGTCGGCTACCGCAACGCCTCGATGTTCTCGCGCGATTTCCGCAGCCAGTTCGGCGTCGCACCGCAGGCGGTCAGACACAATGCGCGCGCCCATGATTGAGCGGCGCCGGGCGCGGTCGGGCCGCAGCGCGGATCTCAGACCACGCTGCCATCGGCGTTCAGCGTCTCGCCTTTGCGCTCGACGATCAGGCCGTAGGCATGCGGCTGGCGGTGCACGTCGAAATTGAAGGTGCTGCGTTTGTAGACCGCGCAAAAATCGAGATCGCAGCGCGCGATCGCCATTTCGTCGTCCTTGGTCAGGCAACGCGCGAGCACTTCGCCCGAGGGCGCGACGATGCAACTGCCGGCGATGCTGTCCACGCCTTCCTCGACCCCGCCTTTGGCGACGCCGACCACCCAACAGCCGTTCTGGTAAGCGCCGGCCTGCATCGACAACTCGTTGTGGAACAAGGAAAGGTCGTCGTGCAAGGGCGCGGGCGCGTTGTGCACCGGCGTGTTGTACCCGATCAGGACCATCTCGGCGCCTTGCAGGGCCATCACGCGATAGGTTTCGGCCCAGCGCCGGTCGTTGCAAATCGCCATGCCGAGGACGCCGCCGTAGGCTTGCGTCACGCCGAACCCCGGTCCGGGCGTGAAATACCGCTTTTCGAGGTGCTGGAACCGCCGCCAGGGTTCGTGTTCCGCATGGCCGGGCAGATGCACCTTGCGGTATTTGGCGATGATCTTCGCTTGCCGGTCGACCAGGATCGAAGTGTTGTAGCGCACCGCCCGCCCGTCTTCGTCGGCGAGTTCGGCATAGCCGAGGTAGAAGCCGACCCCCAGTTCGCGCGCCAGATCGAACAAGGGCCGGGTCTCGGCGCTCGGCATTTCGCGCTCGAAATACTGGTGCAACTCGGCTTCGTCTTCGATGTACCAGCGTGGAAAGAAAGTGGTGAGCGCAAGCTCCGGATAGACGATCAGATGCGCGCCCATGGCATGGGCTTCGCGCATCAGCGCGCACATCCGCTTGACCACCATGGCGCGCGTATCGGCGCGCTGCACCGGACCGAGCTGGCCCAGGGCGACATTCACATAACGAGGCATTGCGTACTCCACAGAGAAGGGGGCGTCGTCATTCGGGACGATCGGCCAGTTGCAGCACGACCTGCAACAAGACCTCGGCGCCATGCACGAGGTCGTCGGGATGGGTGTGTTCGCGCACGTTGTGGCTCAGGCCGCCGACGCTGGGCACGAAGATCATCGCGGCCGGGCAGACCCGCGCCAGCATTTGCGCATCGTGACCGGCGCCGCTGGGCATGCGCCGATGGCTGAACCCGAGCGCGCGCGTCTGCGCTTCGATCAGATCGACCAGCGCGGCATCGAAAGCCACCGGCTCGAAACGCGCCAGACTGCGCCGTTCGCAGCGCAAGCCTTCGGCCTGCGCCGCCCGGTCGGCGAACGCGAACAAAGCGCGCTCGGCCTCGGCCAATGCCGCGGCGTCGGTATTGCGCAGATCGACCGTCAGCACCGCCTGGGCGGCGATCACATTGACCAGATTCGGTTTGAGTTCGATCGCGCCCACCGTCGCGAGCTGGCGCCCGCCCAGGCGCAGCGCGATTTCGCGCGCCTGCACGGCGATGCGCGCCGCCACCAGGCCCGCGTCATGGCGCAGATCCATCGGCGTCGTGCCGGCGTGGTTGGACGTGCCGGTCAGCGTGAACTCGGTCCAGGAAATGCCTTGGACGCCTTCGACCACGCCGATCTGCAGCCCGAGCCGGTCGAGGACCGGACCTTGTTCGATATGCAACTCGACATAGCGATCGACCACCGGCGCCCCCACGGGCGCGGAGCCGTGCGCGCCGATGCGCGCCAATTCGTCGCCCACGGTCGGCCCGTCGATCGCGCGCGTGGCCAGCGCGGTCGCCAGCGGCAGGCCGCCCACATAGACCAAGCTGCCCATCATGTCGGGCTGGAAGCGCGCGCCTTCTTCGTTGGTGAAGAAGGCCACGGCCAGCGGGCGCCGCGTGCGCCGGCCGGCATCGCGCAAGGCCGCGACGACTTCGAGCCCCGCCATCACGCCGTAATTGCCGTCGTAGAGTCCGCCGGTCCGCACGGTGTCGATGTGCGACCCCATCATGACCGGCGGCCCGTCGGTTTCACCCGGATAGATGCCGATGCCGTTGCCGATCGCATCGACACTGACTCGCATGCCCAGTTCGCGCATGCGATCGAGCGTCCAGGCGCGGCCGGCGGCGTCGGCATCGGTCAGGGCCAGCCGGCAGACACCGCCACCGTCGAGCGCACCGATCGTGCCCAGCGTTTGCAGACGCGCCAACAGGCGCGCGCCATCGATGTGTGGCGCCGGCTGGCTCATGCCAACGCTCCGACGCCCATGCGCACGGTCGCCGAAGTCGCGCCGACCAGTTGCGCATACAGCTGCGGATCGGTATCGGCTTCACTGCCGAAGAACAGCAAGCGGCTCTCGGCCCCGAGTCCCAAGGCTGCGCGCGCGCCGGCGTCTTGCATGGCCCCCACCGCGGCGGCCAGACCGGCGACCGCCGATTCGCCCGCGACGATGACCGGGTCGCCGCCTTGCGGGCGCGCCAGGCGCCGCATCAAGGCCACCGCCGCGTCGTCCGACACGCTGCAGAACGCGTCGGCACCGTGAGCGAGGATCTCCCAGGCCAGCAAGGAAACTTCGCCGCAGGCGAGGCCCGCCATCAGGGTGTCGAGATCGCCCGTGACGGCGACCGGCGTACCGGCGCGCGCGCTGGCGAGCAGGCAGGCGGCGCGCTCGGGCTCCACCACGACGAACATCGGCCGATGCGCGGCATCGCGCTCCCAGAAGTACGCGCAAACGGCCGCCGCGAACCCGCCGACGCCGGCCTGGACGAACACATGGGTCGGCCATTGCGGCAAGGCGCTCACCGCTTCATGCACCATGAGCTGATAGCCCTGCATCACATCGCGCGGCACGTCCATGTAGCCCGGATACGAGGTGTCGGAAATGACGAACCAGCCTTGGGTGCGCGCATCGGCATCGGCCTGTTGCACCGATTGGTCGTAATTGCCGCTGGTGCGCACCACGCGCGCGCCATAGCGCTCGATCGCGGCCCGCCGGCCCTCGCTGACCGTGGCATGGATGTAGATGACGCAAGCGCAGCCGAACATCTGCGCGCCCCAGGCCACCGAACGCCCGTGATTGCCGTCGGTGGCGCAAGTGACCGTGATGCGCTGGGCGGCCAGGCGCACATCCAGGTCGCCCAGGAGCGCGTCGAAATCGACCGGCCGCCGCAGGCGCGCCGACAACTCGCGGCAGAGCAGGCGCGCCACCGCATAAGCGCCGCCCAGGGCCTTGAAACTGCCCAGACCGAAACGCGTGCCCTCGTCTTTGTAATGCAGGCTCGCCACGCCGAGTTCGCGCGCGAATGCCGACAAGTCCACGAGCGGGGTCGGCGCATAGCCGGGCCAGCGCGTGATCGCCCCTTGGGCTTGCCCAAGCGCGGCGGCGCTCAGGATGGCGCGGCGTTCGCCATAAGGCTCGGTGCGGTTGCGTGCCGGGTTGAGGAAACAATCGAGGGCGATGCTGGGCAGGGAGGTCGTCATGGGGTCTGGGTTTCAAGTCACGGTCCGCGCGTCGGTCGCGGTGTCGGGGTCGAGGTCGTCGAGCGCTTCGTGCAGCGCTTCGATGCGGGCCAGGCGTTTGCGGGTGGCGGCGTCGGCGCGGGTCGCCACCTCGCAGGCGATGAAGTTCATGAGGCTGATCGGTGCCACATAGGCATCGAAAATCTGGTCGAAATGACTGGGGCTGCGCAAGACCGCCACCGCCTTGGCGTCGAGCGCCGACGCGAGCACATCGGTCAGCAGCACGATGGGCACGCCGGCCGCGTGCGCGGCGCCCAGCAACTGCGTCAACCGCCGCGCGCGCCGCCGCAGATCGATGGCGAGAATGAGGTCGTTCGCTTCCAGATCGGCCAGCCATTCGGATTCACGGCCGGCGGCCTCGCTGACCAGATGCACCTGGGCGCGCACCTGATGCAAGAGCGCATGCGCGTAAAAGGCCACGGTATGGGCGTTGCGATAGCCGAGCACCCAGACCCGTTTGGCGCGCGCCAGCCGTTCGATGGTCTGTTCGAGCGCCGCCGCGTCGAGCGTGGCGTTCAATCGGTCGAGGCAGAGCGCATCGCGGGCCGCATGCGCGTGCAGCCGCGCTTCGAGCCCGCCCGCCTTGCGCACGGCGCGCGGCGCCATGCGGTGCAAGGGCGCTTGCGGAATGGCGGCTTCGCGCAGCGTCGCGCGAAAGGCGTTGAAATCCTCGAAGCCGAGCCGGCGGAAAAACCGCGCCGCGCTGGCCTTGGACACTTGGGCCATCTGGGCGAGTTCGGTCGCCGAATACGCGAGCAGCGCTTCGTATTGCGCGAGGACCACATCGGCCAGTTGCCGCTCGACCGCGGACAGGTCCGGGTAAAGCCGGCGGATGCGGGCGTCGAGCGCTTCGTCGTGCGGGCGGTTGCGGGTAGCCATGGGCCTACTCAGTGCATGTTCACCAGATTGATGCGCGGCGCGCACCATATTGAAACGTTCGTTTCATTGACCATTATGTATGAAACTCGTGTTTCGTTCACGCCGCCATCCGCTCGCAAGACTGATGCCGGCCCCGGTTTCCCCTGCGCAAACCGCCTTCGGCACCGCACCTGAGGCCAAAAAATGCGCCGCGCATGGCCGTGATGGCATGCCGCTTGCACTGACCGACTCGTCATCAACCCGACGTCCGGAATACCCATCATGACTTCCAAGCTTCTTAGCGTTCTGAGCGGCCTGCTCGCCGCCGCGACGATGTTCGGCGCCAGCGCGGCCCGTGCCGACGACGATTCCCTCAAGGCCATCCAGGCCAAGAAATCGATCGCCCTGGGCATCCCGACCGATTTCGCGCCCTATGGCTTCATGGGCCCGGACTTCAAGCCCATCGGCGTCGACGTCGAAGTGGCCGAACTCATCGCCAAGAAGCTCGGCGTCAAGGCCGACCTGGTGCCGGTCAGCACGCCCAACCGCATCCCGTATCTGCAAACCAAGAAGATCGACCTGATCGTCTCCGCCCTGGGCAAGAATGAAGAACGCCAGAAGGTCATCGATTTCACGATCGCCTACGCGCCCTTCTTCCAGGCGGTGTTCGGTCCGAAGTCTTTGACGATCAAGAGCTTCGACGATCTGGCCGGCAAGACCATCGCGGTCACGCGCGGCACGATTCAAGACGATGTGCTGCAGAAGGTCGCGCCGCCGACGCTGAAGATCCAGCGCTTCGAGGACGACAACTCGACCGTGGCCGCCTTCGTCTCGGGCCAGACCCAGTTGCTCGCCACCGGCGCCGCCGTGGCCGCCGCCGCGATCCAGAAGAACCCGCAGACCAATGCCGAATACAAGCTGCTGCTCAAGGATTCGCCCAACTTCATCGGCGTGCGCAAAGGCGAAAAGGCGCTGCTCGACAAGGTCAATGAAATCCTGCGCGCGGCCAAGGCCGACGGTTCGCTCGAAAAGATCGCGCAGAAATACCTGGGCCGCGGTACCGGCAATCTGCCCGAATAAGCACCCCGACCGAACCCGCACCCGCACGCCCAGCCACGCGCCCATCTCATGGAATTCGATTTCCTGATCGTCTTGCAGCAATGGCCGATGCTGTTGTACGGCCTGTGGCTGACCGTGCTGCTCACGGCGGTGTCGGCGCTGGCCGGCACCGTGCTGGGCATCGCCTGCGCCTGGGCGCGCGTCGAAGGGCCGTGGCCGGCGCGCGCGCTGGTCGGGTTCTATGTCGAACTCATCCGCAACACGCCCTTCATCATCCAGTTGTTCTTCGTGTTCTTCGGCCTGCCGTCATTGGGCGTGCGCCTGAGCCCCGAAACCGCGAGCGTGCTGGCGATGGTGCTCAACCTGGGCGGCTATTCGTGCGAGATCATCCGGTCGGGCATCGAAGCCACGCCGCGCGGCCTCGTCGAAGCCGCGCACAGCCTCGCGCTCAATCGCTGGCAGACCTTCACCCGCGTGGTACTGCCGCCGGCGCTGGCGCGCATCTGGCCGGCGCTGGTGAGCCAGATCATCATCGTCATGCTCGGCTCGGCGGTCTGCAGCCAGATCTCGACCGAAGAAGTCTCGTACGCGGCCAACCTGATTTCGAGCCGCACCTACCGCACCTTCGAGGCTTACATCATCGTCGGCGCGGTCTATCTGGCCTTGGCCATCGCGGTACGCGCCCTGCTCAACTGGGCCGGACGCCGGCTGATCTTCCGCCGCTGACTGCGCACCCGAGACGCCATGATCGAGTTCGCCTACATCGACATCCTCAAACACCTCGCGCTGGCTTTGCGCTGGACGGTCGGCCTGTCGCTGATCGCGTTCGCCGGCGGCGGTCTGGTGGCCTTGCTGCTGCTGGTCGCGCGCATCGCGCGCTGGCCCGGCGCCGCGCGCGGCGTGGCCGCCTATGTGCAGATCTTTCAAGGCACGCCGCTCCTGATCCAGCTGTTCCTGACCTTCTTCGGCCTCGCCTTGTTCGGCATCGACACTTCGCCGCTCGTGGCCGCCGCGGCCTGCCTGATCCTGTATTCGAGCGCCTACCTGACCGAAATCTGGCGCGGCTGCGTCGAAGCCGTGCCGCGCGGCCAATGGGAAGCCGGCACCAGCCTGGCGCTCAATCTGCGCGAGCAATTGCGTCATGTGATCCTGCCCCAGGCCGCGCGCATCGCGATCGCACCGACGGTCGGCTTTCTGGTGCAGATCATCAAAGGCACCGCGCTGACCTCGGTCATCGGCTTCGTCGAAGTGACCAAGGCCGGGCAGATGGTCGCCAACGCCACCTTCCAGCCGTTCACGGTCTACGGCACCGTCGGCCTGCTGTATTTCGCCTTGTGCTATCCGCTGTCGTTCTGGAGCCAGCGCCTGGAGCGCCGGCTCAAGGCGCGGCCTTGAGGATGTCCGCCATGCATGACCCCGCCCCCAGCCCTTACGCCCTGGTCGACATCGCGGCCCTGCGCAAACGCTTCGGCACGAACGAGGTGCTCAAGGGCATCGATCTGAAAATCGGCCGGCGCGAAGTGGTCTGCATCATCGGCCGCAGCGGCTCGGGCAAGAGCACGCTCTTGCGTTGCATCAACGGGCTCGAAACCTTCGACGAAGGCAGCATCGCGATCGACGGCCAGCCGTTGCGCCATGCCGATGCCGCGGCCATGCGCGCCTTGCGCCAGGACGTGGGCATGGTGTTCCAGAGCTTCAACCTGTTTCCGCACTTGAGCGCCGGACGCAATGTGATGCTCGCGCCGCGCCTGGTACGCAGCATGCCCGAGGCCGAGGCGCGGCATACGGCCGAGCAATTGCTCGCGCGCGTCGGCCTGGCCGACAAGTTCGACGCCTATCCCGACCAGCTTTCGGGCGGCCAGCAACAGCGCGTCGCGATCGCGCGTGCGCTCGCCATGGGCCCGGAAGTGCTGTTGTGCGATGAAATCACGTCGGCGCTCGACCCCGAACTGGTCGGCGAAGTGCTGCAAGTGGTCGAATCCCTCGCCGAACAAGGCATGACCCTCGTGATGGTCACACACGAGATGAATTTCGCGCGCAAGGTCAGCGACCGGGTGGTCTTCATGCACCAGGGCCGCGTGCATGAAATGGGCACGCCGGAAGAGATCTTCACCGCGCCGCGCACACCCGAATTGCAGCAATTCCTCTCGGCGCTCTGAGCCGGCGCCATCGCGCGGACCCTGCTGAGCGCACACCCGCCGCGACGGGTGTGCGGCGCGTGCTGCGCGATCGGCGGTGCATGGCGTGTGCGCGGACCGACGAGCACCGAACCGATGCCCCGCCAGGCGCACGACCGCGCCTTGTGTCAGGCTTGCGGCATCTTCGATTCCGCCCCGCCGCCATGACCCACTTTCGCCCGGTCGAACTCAAGCACGCGAGCCGGCTGCTCAACCATGGGCCGACCGTTCTGGTCACGAGCGCCGCGCACGGTCGGCGCAATGTCATGGCCGCCGCCTGGTCGATGCCGGTGGAATTCGAACCGCCGCGGATCGCGATCGTGATCGACAAGCACACC
>JADHEF010002006.1_pt1 | contig 10416 bp, 11 predicted proteins | sample 8952391 | NCBI WGS metagenome assembly JADHEF01 (sample SAMN16124439, study PRJNA663245) | bioreactor sludge metagenome | isolation source: sludge (nitrite) | place: India:Bengaluru | collected 2019-02-28
TTGCCGCGTCGAAGGCCTGCCCAACGCCGACTGGGTGCTGATCGACGCCGGGGACGTGGTCGTGCACCTGTTCCGGCCCGAGGTCCGCAGCTTCTACAACATCGAAAAGATCTGGTCGGTCGAGCCGCCGGCGCCCCACGGCACCACGACCGTGATCGGCTTGGTGGGCTTCCAGGGATAGTTCTGCGCGTCGGCGACGCCCGTGAGGGCGAGGACCGCCGCGGCGGCGAAACACCAAGGCGCCCAGCGGGCCGCGAACCGGTCGAAGTACGGGGGCGAAGCGAGTTGGTGGAACCAGCGGACGACGGAGTTCATGCGGCGGATCGTGGCCTGTGGCCGACGGGGCGTGCCCGATGCGTACATGATAACAGTCCGCTCCGGTCACGCCGGGCGGAGGCGGGGCTGGCCGGTGCGTTCATTCCAGCGCGATGCGCAGAGCGGCCGATGCCACCAGCGGCGCCAGCACCAGCGCAACGGCCAGGCCGGCGCCCAGCAGCAGCAAGGCGCCGCTCGGGTCCAGTCCCTGGCTGGCGGCGGTGACGCTGCCGGCACCGAACACCAGCACCGGCACGTACAGGGGCACGGCCAGCAGGGCCAGCAACACGCCGGCGCGGCGCATGCCCGCGGTCAGTGCCGCCACCACGGCGCCGAGCAGGCTGAGCAGCGGCGTGCCCAGCAGCAGCGACAGCATCAGCACCGGTAACTGCGCGTGCGGCAGGTGCAGCAGTTCGCCGAGGAAGGGCGCGGCCACCAGCAGCGGCACGGCGCTGGTCAGCCAATGCGAAAACGTGCGCACCGCCACCAGCCAGGCCAGCGGCACGGGCGACAGCCGCCATTGTTCCAGCGTGCCGTCCTCGACGTCGTCGCGAAACAGGTTGTCCAGCGCCAACAGGCCGGCCAGCAGCACGGCCACCCACAGCACGGCCGCCGCGATGGAGGCCAGACGCTCGCGTTCACCGCCCAGTGCCAGTGCGAACACCACCACCACCAGCAGCGCGAACAGGGCCGGCTGCAACGCACTGCCGCGCCCGCGCCACAGCAGGCGCAGGTCGCGTGCCAGCAGCGCCCGCGCCGAACTCCACAGGCCCGGCACCATCCCCTCGCGCGAAGCGCCAGCGCGACTCATGCGGCTCGCTCCGGCACGGTGGCTTGCTGCGGCCCCAGCCACAGTGTGCGGGTCGGGGCAGGCGGCGCGACATGGGCGCCGTGGCTGGTGACCAGCGCGGTGCCGCCGTCACGCAGATGCGCCGCGATCATTCTGTTGACCAGGTCGATGCCGTCCAGATCGAGATTGGCGTAAGGCTCGTCGAGCAGCCAGATGGCGGCCGGCGACAGCCACAGCCGCGCCAGTGCCAAGCGCTTTTTCTGCCCGGCGGAGAGTTGCCTCATCAAGGTGTCCTCGTGGCCGGCCAGCCCGGCGATGGCCAGCGCGCCACCCGGCATCTGCCGTGCCCGGCGCCCCTGCAGGTCGCAGGCTGCGTGCAGGTTTTCCAGCGTGCTCAGGTCGGCCTTCAGTCCTGGCAGGTGGCCGAGCCAGGCGATGAAGCGGCCGCGCTGACGCTCGCGCACCGGTTTGCCGTCGATCTCCACCGTGCCCGATTCGGCGCGCAGCAGCCCGGCCAGCACGCGCAGCAGCGTGGTCTTGCCGCTGCCGTTGGCGCCGTGCACCAGCAGGGCTTCGCCGATGCACAGGTCGAGGTCGAGCGGGCCGAACACCGGTTCGTCGTGGCGAAGGAAACTCAGGCCGCGCGCGGACAGCAGCGGCAGGTCGGGGGAAAGCGGGTCGGTCATCGGAAATCCGGGCAGCCGCCGTGCGGCCGGCGCAGATGCATGTCCGCGAAGGCGGGCGGGAAACCTGCACATTGTAGCTGCCTGTCGCACCGGCGGGCAGCTTCCGGTGGGCGGGTGCGCACGTGACGGAACGCTGTTTTGCGCGATGCGCGCGATGCCGTCCATCCATGCCGCGTAAACTCGCCGGTTTCGTCAACAACCCGTCCGGCCCGCCACGATGCTTCCCCAGACCAAGCTGCCCAAGGTGGGCACGACCATCTTCACCGTCATGTCGCAACTGGCCGTGGAGCACGGGGCAATCAATCTTGGCCAGGGCTTCCCGGATTTCCCGGTGCCGGTGCGGCTGGTGGACGAGCTCGACCGCGCCATGCGCGCCGGCCACAACCAGTACCCGCCCATGACCGGCGTGGCCGCGTTGCGCCAGGCCATTGCGGAAAAGTCGTTGCGCTGCCACGGAGCGCGGGTGGACGCGGATGCCGAGGTCACCGTGACCAGCGGCGCCACCGAGGCCATCTTCGACGCCATCCATGCGCTGGTGCGGACAGGCGAGGAAGTCATCGTGCTCGACCCGGCCTACGACTGCTACGAACCGGCCATCGAGCTGGCTGGCGCGACGGCGGTGCACGTGGCGCTGGACCCGGCCAGCTTTGCGGCTGATTGGGGCAAGGTGCAAGCGGCGATCACCCCGCGCACACGGCTGATCATCGTCAACACGCCGCACAACCCGTCCGGTGCCATGCTGTCGGCCGAGGACATGCGTGCACTGGCCGACCTGCTGCGTGGCACCGACATCTTCGTGCTGTCCGACGAGGTGTACGAGCACATCGTCTACGACGGTGCCGAGCATCAGTCCGCGTTGCGTTTCCCGGAACTGCGCGAGCGCGCGATCATCGTGTCCAGCTTCGGCAAGACCTTCCACTGCACCGGCTGGAAGATCGGCTACGCGATTGCGCCGCCGGCCTTGAGCGCGGAGTTCCGCAAGGTGCACCAGTACAACGTGTTCACCAGCTTCGGCCCGGCCCAGCATGCCTTTGCCGCGATGCTGCGCGAGGAGCCGGAGCATTACCTCGGGCTGGGCGCGTTCTACCAGGCCAAGCGCGACCGCTTCCGCGAACAGTTGCTGACGACTCGCCTCAAGCCGTTGCCGGTGGCCGGCGGTTACTTCCAGCTGGTGGACTATTCGGCGGTCAGCGACCTGCCCGACGAAGCCTTCGCCAAGTGGCTGACCACCGAGAAGGGCGTGGCGGCGATCCCGCTGTCGCCGTTCTGCGAAAGCCCGCCGGCGGGTCAGCGGCTGGTCAGGCTGTGCTTCGCCAAGAATGCCGCCACGCTCGACGCGGCCATCGAACGTCTGCAGAAGATCTGATTTTCCGGAGGCCGTCATGCAGGACCTGCGCATTTCCCTCGTTCAGGGCGACACCCGCTGGCACGACCCGGTGGCCAATCGCGAGCATTACGCGGTTCTGCTTGAGCCGTTGGCAGGCGTCACCGATCTGGTGATCCTGCCGGAGACCTTCACCAGCGGCTTTTCCAACGACGCCATCGACAAGGCCGAAGGCATGGACGGGCCGACCGTGGCGTGGATGCGGGCGCAGTCCATGCGCATCGGCGCAGCGGTGACCGGCAGCGTGCAGCTGCGCACGCCCGAAGGCGTGTTCAACCGGCTGCTGTGGGCCACGCCGGACGGCCAGTTGCGCCATTACGACAAGCGCCACCTGTTCCGCTATGCCGGCGAGCACGAGCGCTACGCCGCCGGCGATGCGCGGCTGACGGTGGAATGGAAGGGCTGGCGGATCAATCCGCAGGTCTGCTACGACCTGCGCTTCCCGGTGTTTTGCCGCAACCGCCACGACGTGGAGCTGCCGGGCGGCCTGGATTTCGACCTGCAGATTTTCGTCGCCAACTGGCCCTCGGCGCGGGCGCACGCATGGAAGACGCTGCTGCGCGCGCGCGCGATCGAAAACCTGTGCTACGTCGCCGCAGTCAACCGGGTGGGCGTGGACGGCAACGGCCTGCACTATGCCGGCGACAGCGCGGTGATCGACTTCCTCGGCCAGCATCAGGTGGAACTGCGCGAGCGCGAGCAGGTGGCCACCACCACGATTTCCGCACGGGCATTGGCCGAGTACCGCACGCGCTTCCCCGCGATGCTGGATGCGGACGCATTCGAAATGCGCTGAGGCTTCGCCGCGCCGCGCGATCCACCCGGGGTTTCAGCCGCCCGGCTTGCGCGCCACCAGATCGATCAGTGCGGACATGCCGACGTGGCCGTGGCCTTCGTCCACATGGTCGTCGTGGCTGGAGAAATGCAGCCAGTCCATGCCGCCGAAGGCATCGCGCAGCAGCGCTTCCGTGTAGAGGTTCTCCGGCTCTGACGGGCCGCCGGTGCCATAGGCACATTGCTCGGGGCGATAGCCTTGCAGGATCAGCAACCCGCCCGGCTTGAGCGTGCGCTGCATGCCCTCGAACATCGCCCGACGCAGGTCCGGCCCGGCGAACTGGACGAAGATCGCCACGACCACGTCGAAGCGGGCGTCTTCCCAGTGCCAGGCGGCGATGTCCGCCTCGCTGGTTGCCAGTGCCACGCCGCGTTCGGCGGCCAGCCGTCGGGCCTTGGCCAGCCCGGTGGACGAGAGGTCGAAGGACAGCACGTCCAGCCCGAGCCCGGCCAGCCAGACGCCGTTGCGGCCTTCGCCGTCGGCCACGCACAAGGCCTTCATGCCCGGCTTCAGGCGGGCCGCCTGCGCGGCAAGAAACGCGTTGGGCGCCGTGCCGAACACGTAGCCATCGGCGGCGTAGCGTGTCTCCCAGCGTTCCCGGGCCTGATCGACCGGTGGCGTGCTCATGCCGGATGCGGCGCGCAGTAAGTGTCGTGCAGTACCTGCAGGATTCGCAGGGCCGGGCCGTCCATCAGCGAGTAATGGATGGTCTGGCCGTCGCGCCGGGTGTTGACGAGGTTTTCTTCGCGCAGCACGGCCAAGTGCTGGGACAGCGCGGACTGGCTCAGGTCGAGCAGGCCGTTGAGCTCGCCGACCGCGCGTTCGCGGTCCACCAGCAGGCACAGGATCATCAGGCGTTGCTTGTTGGCCAGCGCCTTGACCAGGGTTGACGCTTCGTCGGCATGCTCGCGCATTTTTTCAGGGTCGATGGGAACTTGACGTGGCATCCGTGTTTCCGTGGGGGGAAAGCGTTGACGGGTCAGTTGGTCGACAGCGGGAGGCCGGCGGCCGACCAAGCCTTGACCCCACCGGCCATCGAACGCACATGCCGGAACCCCAATTCTTGCAGGCTGAGCGCAGCCAGCGCGGATCGGCCGCCGGTCAGGCAGTAGACAAGCAGCGGGCGATCGCGCGCCTGCAGGGCTTCGGCGGTGCTGCAAGCCATGGCCGGGTGAGCCTCGATCTGGAATTCCAGCACGCCGCGCGGCAGATTGATGGCGCCGGGAAGGTGGCCTTGCGCGTACTCGCCGGGCTCGCGCACGTCGATCACGGAAAGTCCGGCCAAGGTGGCCGGATCCAATGCCTGCGGAGCGATTTCGGTGATTTCGGCGCGGGCGCGGGCGACCAGATCGTTGGCGGTGATCGTCATGGAACTTCCTCTGATTAATCAGTTGAACCTAATATAATAAATTGCTAATTTACACGCAACTGCCCCATGTCGGGGCGGGTGAAAGGAGAAGCCCCGTGAATCTGGACCGTGCCGTTTTGGCGTTTGCCGGCGTGATGATCCTCGTCAGTGTGGCGCTGACCCAACTGGTCTCGCCATGGTGGTGGCTGTTGACGGCCTTCGTGGGCCTGAACCTGTTGCAGGCGAGCATCACGGGTTTCTGTCCCGCGGCGGTGCTGTTCCGCAAGCTCGGCATCAGCAGCGGCTGCGCCTTCAAATGAGTTCGCGCACGGCGTTCCTTTCCGGCGTTCTGGTTGCGGTGCTGACCGGCTGCGGTCACGGCAGCGACGTGCCGGCGGTGCCGCGCGCGGAAGGCCTGAAGACGCTGACGGCGGGCGCTCCCGGGGGCACTGCCGGTGGGTTGCCGTGGGACGGCGTGGTCGAGGCGGTGCGTTCGGCCACGCTGTCGGCGCAGACCGCCGGCCGGGTGACCGAAGTGCAGGTCGACGTCGGCGACCGGGTGCGTGCCGGGCAGGTGCTGCTGCGGTTGACGTCGGTGGAGCAGCGGGCCGGCAGCGATGCGGCACGGGCGCAACTCATGTCGGCCGACGCGTCCCTGATCGATGCCGAGGCGAACTATCGCCGTGTCTCGGCCTTGCTGGACAAGCAGTATGTCTCGCGCGCCACGGTGGACCAGGCGCGCGCGCAGCGGGATGCCGCGCGTGCGGCCCGCGATGCGGCACGGGCGCAACAGGCCAATGCCGACCAGCAGACGGATTACACCGTGGTGCGTGCGCCTTACGACGGCATCGTCGGTACGCGTCTGGTGGAGCCGGGGGAAAGCCTGGCGGCGGGCCAGGCGCTGGTGTCCGTCTATGCTCCGGGCGAGATGCGCGTGCAGGTGCAGGTACCGCAGGATCAGGCCGAGACGCTTCGCGCATCGCCGCAGGCAAGCGTGCTGCTCGACGACGGCCGCCGGGTCGAACCGAATCAGGTGATCGTCTATCCCCAGGCCGATGCCGCCACGCACAGCGTCACCGTCCGTCTGCCGCTGCCGGCCAGTGGCCCGGCGCTGATGCCCGGCACTACCGTCAAGGTGGTGTTTCCCGCCATCGGCGGCGAAGCCGCGCTGCCGGTCGTGCCGGCGTCGGCGGTCCTGCAGCGTGGCGAGGTCAGCGCGGTCTACGTGCTGCGCGATGGCCGGCCGGAATTGCGGCAGATCCGCATCGGCGAACGCTCCGGAGGCATGGTCCGGGTGATCAGCGGCCTGAAGACCGGGGAGACGGTAGCGGCCGATCCGGTCGCGGCGCTGGAGTGGATGGGCGCCGTCCGCGAAGGGGAGAAAGTGCGTGAATGAACCCGCCGCCGCGCGGCTGGGCGTGTCCGGGCACATCGCCCGGCTGTTCCAGGCCAACCCGCTCACGCCAATCCTCGCCATTGCCGGCTTGCTGCTCGGCGTGGCCGCCATCCTGATCACGCCGCGCGAGGAAGAACCGCAGATCGACGTGACGATGGCCAACGTCATCGTGCCATTCCCCGGTGCCGATGCGCGCCAGGTCGAGCAACTGGTGGCCACGCCGCTGGAGCGCGTGCTGGACGGCATCGAGGACGTGCACCACCTGTATTCGATCAGTCGTCCCGGCATGGCCGTGATGACGGTCGAATTCAAGGTCGGCGTGCCGCGTCAGACGGCGCTGGTGCACCTGTACAACCAGCTCTATTCCAATACCGACTGGATGCCTTCCGGGATGCCGGTCGGCCCGGTCGTGGTCAAGCCGAAGGGCATCGACGACGTGCCGGTGATGGCGGTTTCACTGTGGACCGACGACCCCCGGCGCGGGGCGCTGGATCTGGGCGAGATCGCGCACACGCTGGAAAACGCGATCAAGCATGTGCCCGGGACGCGCGACGTCTACACCATCGGCGCGCCCGATCGTGCCGTGCTGGTCACTCTGGACCCGGCGCGCATGGCGGCCCACGGCATCACCGTGGCGGGCCTGTCGCAGGCGTTGCAGGTGGCCGACAGCGCGGCGCGTCCGGGGGAACGCGTCGGCGCGACCGGCATGGTGCAATTGGCGGCGGGCCGGTATCTGGCCGATCGCGAGGACAACGGCCGCCCGGTGCGGGTGTCCGACGTGGCCACGGTGCAGGCTGCCGCCGACGTGCCCTCGCAATACGTCTGGCAAGGGGTCCCGCCGGGCCGGGCCGGGCCCGCAAGCGGGCGGGCGCCGGCCGTGACCATCGCCATCACCAAGAAGCCCGGCCAGAATGCCTCGGACATCACCCGCGAGGTCCAGCGCCGCCTTGCCGGCTGGCGTGGCACGCTGATTCCGCAGGGCGTGCAGGCCGACGTGGTGCGCGACTACGGCGCCACGGCCGCCGACAAGGCGAAGAAACTGATCGAGAAGCTGGTTTTCGCCACCAGTGCCGTGGTGCTGCTGGTCCTGCTGGCGCTGGGCTGGCGTTCGGCCGTGGTGGTCGGCGGAGCGGTGGTGCTGACCCTCGCGCTGACCCTGTTCGCGTCGTGGGCGATGGGCTTCACCCTGAACCGGGTGTCGTTGTTCGCGCTGGTGTTCGCCATCGGCATCCTCGTCGACGATGCCATCGTGGTGGTCGAGAACATCCATCGTCACATGAGCCAGGGGGCCACGTCGCTGCGCGAGGCCATCCCGGTGGCGGTGGACGAGGTGGGCGGGCCGACCATCCTCGCCACGCTGACGGTGATTGCCGCCTTGCTGCCGATGGCCTTCGTGACCGGCCTGATGGGGCCCTACATGCGGCCGATCCCGGTGAACGCTTCGGTCGGCATGCTGATCTCGCTGGTGGTGGCTTTCGTGGTCACGCCGTGGTTGAGCCTGCACCTGCTCGGCGGCCACGATCATGCAGGCCATCCGGAGGCCGATGCCGATGCCGCACACGGGCCGGGCGAGGGGCGTCTGTCGGCTTGGCTGCATCGGACATTCACGGCGCTGCTGTCGCCGTTTCTCGATGTGCGCCACGGTGCGCGGCGCCGGCGCTGGCTGTTCGCGGGGATCGGCGCAGCCGTGCTGCTGGCGGTGTCGCTGGTCGGGTTCGGTGCGGTGATCCTCAAGATGCTGCCGTTCGACAACAAGTCCGAACTGCAGGTGGTGGTGGATCTGCCCGAAGGACGCACGGTGGAAGACACCAGTGCGTTGCTGTCGGAGCTGGCCGGCGTGATCGACCGCGTGCCCGAGGTGCGCGACTACCAGGCCTATGCGGGGACGGCCTCGCCGATCAACTTCAACGGCCTTGTCCGGCAGTACTACCTGCGCGAGCAGGCCAATGCCGGCGATCTGCAGATCAACCTGGTGGACAAGCACCAGCGTTCGCGCAAGAGCCACGAGATCGCGCTGGCCTTGCGGCCCGCGCTGGCCGCGATCGGCCGCCGCCACGGGGCGTCGGTGAAGGTGGTGGAAGTGCCGCCCGGGCCGCCGGTACTGTCGCCGATCGTGGCCGAGCTGTACGGGCCGGACTACGCGCAGTCGCGCAAGCTGGGGCGGGCGCTGTTGGCGATGTTCGACCGGACGCCTGACATCGTGGATACCGACAGCACGGTCGAGGCGGCCGATGCGCAGCGTCAGGTGCTGGTGATCGACCGGGCCCGTGCCGCGCGCCTCGGCGTGCCGGCCACGTCCGTCGTGCAGGCCTTGTCCGCTGCGGTGGCGGGGCTGGATGCGGCCTACGTGATCGATGACGGTTCGCAATATCCGCGTCCGATCCGCCTGCGCCTGCCGAGCGGCGATCAGGCCAGCCTGCAGCGGCTGCTGGAACTGCGGGTGGCCGGAGGCGACGGGCAGATGGTTCCGTTGTCGGCCCTGGTGCAGGTCCGGAACACGGGCTGGGACGGCACCATCCAGCACAAGGACCTGCTGCCGGTGGTGTACGTGACCGGCGACGAGGCCGGCCGCCACGACAGTCCGCTGTACGGCATGTTCGATCTGGTCGGGCAGGTGCGCGACCATGGCGTGGCGGGGACCGGGCTGGGCCAGTATTTCATCCGCCAGCCGGCCGACGACACCCGGCCGTCGGTGAAATGGGACGGCGAGTGGCAGATCACCTACGAGACCTTCCGCGACATGGGCATCGCCTATGGCGTGGGCATGGTGTTGATCTATCTGCTGGTGGTGGCGCAGTTCCGCAGCTACGTGGTGCCGTTGATCATCATGGCGCCGATTCCCCTGACCGTGGTCGGCGTGATGCCGGGCCATGCCTTGCTGGGGGCCCAGTTCACCGCGACCTCGATGATCGGCATGATCGCGCTGGCCGGCATCATCGTGCGCAATTCCATCCTGCTCGTGGATTTCATCAACCACCTGTTGGCCCGCGGCCGCACCCTCGAAGCGGCGGTGATCGAAGCATGTGCGGTGCGCGCTCAGCCCATCGCGCTGACCGCGTTGGCGGCGATGGCCGGCGCGCTGTTCATCCTGGACGATCCGATCTTCAACGGCTTGGCCATCGCGCTGCTGTTCGGCATCGCCGTCTCCACGCTGCTGACGCTGGTGGTCATTCCGCTGCTGTATTACGTGCTGCTGGCGCATCGCCGCGCAGAGGAGGTGCAACCATGAACGAGACGCTGTTGCAGGTGGCCTGCCCGCACTGCCACGCCATGAACCGCGTGCCTGCCGTGCGGCTGGCCGACGGGCCGGTCTGCGGGAGATGCAAGTCGGTGTTGCTGCCCGCCGAGCCTTTCGCGCTCGATGCCGCCGGTTTCGATGCGCATGCCATGCGCTCGGACATCCCCTTGCTGGTGGATTTCTGGGCGCCGTGGTGCGGCCCGTGCCGGATGATGGCGCCGGCCTACGCGCAGGCGGCGGCGGATCTGGCGCCGCGCGTGCAGCTGGGCAAGGTGGATACCGAGGCCGAACAGGGCTTGGGTGCGCGTTTCGGCATCCGCAGCATCCCGACACTGGTGCTGTTCCATCACGGGCGGGAACTGGCGCGGCAGTCCGGTGCCCTGCCGCGGCAGTCCATCGTCGCCTGGACGCTGGTTGCCACCGG
>JADHEF010002011.1_pt1 | contig 10410 bp, 7 predicted proteins | sample 8952391 | NCBI WGS metagenome assembly JADHEF01 (sample SAMN16124439, study PRJNA663245) | bioreactor sludge metagenome | isolation source: sludge (nitrite) | place: India:Bengaluru | collected 2019-02-28
ATGTAGCGCGAGGCGTCGGAGGCCAGGAACACGGCGGCGCCGTTGAACTCGTCCTCCTCGGCCATGCGGCCGAGGGGCATGCGTGCGCAGTAGTTCGCCTGGAACTCCGCGTCCTGGGTGTCCCGTCGGACCCCCGAGGGGGTGAGGATGTTGACCCGCACGCCCTTCTTGCCCCAATAGGTCGCCAGGTACCGGGTGAAGTTGTAGAGCCCCGATTTGGAGGCGCAGTAGGCCACGGGCTTGATGAAGGGCTTGCCCGTCTTCTGTTCCTTGTACGCGTAGATGTCCTGGACCGGGGAGACCATCCCGTAGATCGATCCGATGTTGATGATCGATCCCCTGCCTTCCCTGGCCATCGCGCCGCCGATCACCTGGCAGCAGAGGAAGGTGCCGGTCATGTTGACCTCCAGCACCTCCCGCCAGACGGACTCGGGGAAGTCCTCGAAGGGTCCGGATACCTCGGGGGGCGCGCTCGGCTGGGTATCGATGCCGGCGTTGTTGACCAGAACGTGGGGGAGGCCCCACCTGGCGACGACGCCCTCCAACCCGGCCTTGACCGACGCCTTGTCGGTGATGTCCACGGAGAAGAATGCGATGCGGCCGGTCTCCAGGGGAAACTTCGCGGCGAGGATTCCCTCGTCGGGTATGCGCCGGTTGAAGACGGCCACCTTCGCCCCCCGGTCCAGGAATTCCAGGGCGAACTGGCGGCCGATCTGGCCCAGGGCGCCGGTCACGACGATGATGCGGTCGGTGAGGTCGAAGAGGTCTCTGCGCTGCATAGGGCTCCGACGTTAGCACGGGCCCCCGGGGCGGTCAACGGGGAGAGAGCCTCCAGAGGCCGGCCCCGCTCCCGTCGGTCAGGAGGTACACCAGGCCGTCCGGGCCGGTCCGCACGTCCCGGATCCGCGCCCAGCCGGAAAGGTAGGACTTCTGCCCCGCGACGCGCTCCCCGTCCAGCTCCACCAGGCGCAGTTCCGTCCCCGCCAGGGCGCCGACCAGGAGGTCCCCCCTCCACGCGGGGAACGCATCGCCCGAGTAGAACGCCATTCCAGAGGGCGCGATGGAGGGCGTCCAGTGGAGGAGGGGCTGCTCGGTGCCCGGCGCCTCGGTCGCGCCGGCGCTGACCCGGCCGCCCGAATATTCCCGTCCGTAGGTGGCCAGGGGCCAGCCGTAGTCGCCCCCGCTCCTGATGACGTTGATCTCGTCCCCGCCCCGGGGGCCGTGCTCGTGCATCCAGATCCTGCCGGTCTCCGGGTGGACCGCGAGGCCCTGGGAGTTGCGGTGCCCGAAGCTGAGTATCTCCGGCAGCGCGTCTGAACGCCCGAGGAACGGATTCCCGGAGGCGGGCTTCCCGTCCCGGGTCAGCCTTAGTACCTTGCCGCCGTGGTCCCGGAGGTCCCTGGCCCGCTCGCGCTCGTTCCGCTCCCCGACCGTCGCGACGAGGTAGCCCTCCCGGTCGAAGGCGAGGCGGGACCCGAAGTGGAGGCCGCCCGAAGCGCGGTTGTTCGCGGAGAATACGACGGTCCAGCCCTCAAGCCGCGCCGGGTTTTCCAGGTAGCGGGCCCGGGCGATGGAGGTTCCCAAGAGGCCGCCCCGCTCCTCGGAGAAGCTGAAATAGACTTCCCGGGTGCGCTCGAAGTCGGGCGCGGTGACGAGATCAAGGAGTCCGCCCTGGCCGGCGCTCCGGATCCGGGGAAGGCCCGGAACGGTTTCGGTCTTCCCCGCGGCGAGGTCCACCGCCAAGAGCGTCCCTCCCTTGAGCGTCACCAGGGCGCTGCCCGGGGCGGTGAAGGCCAGGGCCCAGGGCGAATCCAACCCGCGGACCACCGCTTCCGCCTTGAAGTCCCGCTCCTCGGGAGGGGCCTTCGCTTGGGCCGAGGTCTCGGGAACCGACGCGGCGGCCGCGAACGCCGCCGCGATCATTGAATATCGAAATATATGGCTATTCATACATAGTATCTCCTTGTATGGAAGATACTAGGAAGTCTCCTCCAGCGTCCAATCCGCGCCGTCGTCCGCGGCCAGCGCGCGGGCGAGGAAGGGGAGGCAGTCCCGGAGGGTTTCGTTCAGCGTCCAGGGCGGATTGACGACGAAGAGGCCGCTGCCGGCCATGCCCCGCTCGCCCGGAGCGCTGGACCGGACCCGGAGCGCCGCGTCCAGAGCTGGCCGGCCGGCGGCCGCTGCTCTGAGGGCGGCCCCCAGGGCCAGGGCTTCGGGGCGCTCCAGGAGGGGGTACCAGACGATGAAGGTACCGGTCCCGAAGCGGCGCAGCCCGTCGGAAAGGGCCGCGGGTACCCGCGCGTAGTCCTCGGCCAGCTCGTAGGACGGATCGATGAAGACCAGGCCCCGGCGGGTCGGCGGCGGCAAGAGGGCCTTGAGGGCCGCGAAGCCGTCTTCCCCCCGGACCCTGACGCGGACGTCGGCGGCGAAGCGGGCGGCCAGGAGCTCCCGGTCGGCCGGGTGGAGCTCGCAGAAGACGGCCCGGTCCTGGGGCCGCAGGACCCCGGCTATGATGGCCGGCGATCCGGGGTACCGGGCGCCGTCCCCGCGGCCCTCGGAAGCGGAGAACGCGTCGACCAGGTCCAGGTACGCGCCGACCGCCCCGGGCAGGGCCTGGCCGTCCCGGGCGGACCGGAGGCGGCCGACGCCGGCGGCCCACTCCTCGTTCTGGGCCGCGTAGCCCTCGGCGAGGGCGTAGGCGCCGGCCCCCGCGTGGGTGTCCGCGACCAGGAAGCCCTTGTCCTTGCGCGACAGGAGGCGCAGGCATTCGGCGAGTGCGAGGTGCTTGAAAACGTCCGCGTGGTTCCCCGCGTGGAAGGCGTGCCGGTAGCTCAGCATGGGGGAAGCATACCCCGGAATTCCGTCAGTGCGGAACTGGCGTTCGTTGTTTCATAAAAACTGTTTGACCTGTTTTCGAGATTATGAATATAATTGTTATCGTTGTTCGGATTGATTCTGATTATCAGGAAGTCATATGCGTTCCCTACTTCTTCGAATACCGCTTCGGTTCAAGCTGTTCCTGCTCTCCGCTCTTCCGTTCATCGCCTTCATCGTCATCGGCGTCCTAAATCTGCGGAAAAATGTCGCGGACCTGGTGATTGTGGATGGGCAGGGGCGGAACATCGAGTTCTTCCGGGAAGGAAAGGATCTGCTCGCCGCCCTCCAGGACGAAGGCGCCGCGCGGACGTCCGGGAGCCCCTACGACGCCGCGGTCGTGGACAGCTTCCTCAGCGCCGCTGTCGACCGCCTGGAACGCACGACTATACCGCCGGGGAAGAAGGACGCGACGAAGCTATCGTCGCTCATCAGCGCCGCCAGGAGCGAGTCCGGGGACCGGGAGGCTCTGCTCGCCGCCTACGCAAAGGGACAACACGAGGTCTCGGGAATCACGTCGATAGTCGTCAATCAGCCGACGACCTCCGGCATAGGCAAGCTCATGTCGAGCATGGGGCTTCTGCTGGAACTGCGGGGCGAGCTGTCCCGAATCGCGGCGCTCGCCGCCTCGGACGGCGAGGTCGAAGGATACTTGGCGGCCCAGGCCTGGGGAGCCGCCAAATCCATCCTCCGCAGCCCCGCCCTCGTCCTCGGCGGCGAATCGCGGGAGGCCTTCGGGGCGTTCGCCGCTTCCCCCGATTTCGCCGTTCTTGAAAATCTCGGCGAGGGCCGGTTTTCGGATTCCGCCCCAGCCGCCGTCCGATCCGCGCTCTCCCTCGCGAACGGCATCATCGACAGGGAATTCAAGACGATGTCCGACCGCAACGAGAAGGCGGCGAAGACCTACCGCGATCTGGTGTTCTCCACCGTCCTGACCCTCGCGCTCGCGTTGGCGCTCATCCTCGCGTTTTCCCTGGTCGTCGCGCGCGACGTCAGGCGTTCGATACGCGGGGTCTCCTCCGGACTCGCGGAGATAGCCGACGGCGGAGGCGACCTCACCAAGCGGCTGCAGGCGGAGAGCAAAGACGAACTCGGCGAGCTCGCCGCCGAATTCAACCGCTTCGCGTCCTCCCTCGCCGTTCTCGTTTCCTCCGTCCGGTCCGGCGCCGTGCAGTCCAAGGGCTACGCGGACGGATTGGCCGCTCGGGTGGGTGAAGCGGCCGCGGCCGAATCCGAGATCCGGTCCGCGGTCGCCGAAGCGTCCCGGCATCTGGAGCTCCAGACTGGCGGCGTCGAACGCTCCTACGGCGCGGTGCGCCGCATGGTGGAGTCCATCGCGACCCTGCGCGAAATGATCGAATCCCAGGCCGCGGGCGTCACCGAATCGTCGGCCGCGATCGAGGAGATGGTGGCGAACATCCGCTCGGTGAACGCGAACGTCGAACGGACCGGGTCGCTCGTCCAGGGCTTGGTGGAGGCTTCACGGGCCGGCGACGCCGCGGTGTCGGAGGTGGGCGCCCGGGGACGCGCGGTGCAGGAGAAGTCGACCCACCTCCTGGAGGCGAACAAGCTCATTTCCGACATCGCCGCCCGGACCAACCTCCTGGCGATGAACGCAGCGATCGAGGCCGCCCATGCGGGACAGGCGGGGCGGGGCTTCTCGGTCGTCGCCGACGAGATCCGCAAGCTCGCCGAATCCACGAGCGGGCAATCCCGGGGCATCGCCGCCAACCTGAAGGAGATCAACGAGGCGATCAAGTCGATGGTCGAGAGCTCGGAGCGTTCGAAGACCGCCTTCGGCCGCATGAACGAGCTTGTCGGTGAGGTCGACGGCCTGGAGTCGGAAATCAAGCACGCCATGGCGGAGCAGAGCGGCGGATCCAGCGAGATACTGAGCGCCCTGACCCAGATCAACGGGATAACCGAAAACGTGCGCTCCTTCGCCGACGAGATGGATCGGAGCGGCGTCTCGCTGAACGACGAGCTCGGTTCGCTCATGTCGCAGACCCGGGAGGTCGAGTCGTCGATGCAATCCGTCCGGCGCGCGTCGGATACGATCGGGCGATCAGTCGATTCGGTCTCCGAGTTGAGCGGGCGGGTTGATTCGTCGATGAACGGTCTCGTCGCGGAGCTGGAGGCCTTCAAGCTGGAGTAGCGAGTTTCACCTCGACCGCTTTTGTGTATAATGGAAGCCTGAGGAGAGTACACATGCGGCGTTTCCTGCTTCTTCCGGTTCTGCTTTCGTTCGCGGCCGCGGCCGCCGTCGCCCAGCCCAAGGTGGCGGTGCTCAACGCCGTCGCCGCGGAGCGCATCGACCAGTCGGTGTCGGGGCCCGTGACCGAGAAGGTGATCGAACGTCTCGTCGCCTCGGGCTCCTACCTGGTCCTGGACCGGGCGAACGTCCAGGCCGTTCTCAAGGAGCGGGAGTTCCAGTACTCGGGGATGGTCTCCGACGCGGAAATCAGCGAGGCAGGCAAGTATCTGGGCGCCGACCGGGTGGTGGTCATCCGGATCGAAAGCCTGGACGGCACCTACTTCCTCAGCGCCCGCATGATCAACGTGGAGACGGGCATCATCTCCCGCCAGGCCTCGGCGGACGGCGAAGGGAAGCTCTCGGTCCTCCTCGGCCTGGCCGAACGGGTCGGCTCCGCCCTCGCGTCGGGCGCGGCCGCGGACCCGTCCTCGCGCGCCAAGGAGCTGGTGACCGGCGCCGGCGGAGCGCGGACCGCCCCGGCCGAATCCGGGGGGGCGACGGCGGCGGCCCGCGTTCCCGAAGCCGCTCCGGTCCCGGCCCCGACTCCTGCGCCGGCCCCAGCGGCCTCCGCTCCGCCGAAGACCACCATGGCCGACCGCATCGGGGTCCGGCTCTACTTCGGCTACGACAAGGACGGCACCCAGGAAGCGGACGGCGCCGAATCGAAGGCGGTGGTCCGGGACCTCTACCTCCTGGTTCCCACCGGGGGCCTCTTCTGCCTGGCGACGAATTTCACCGCCGCGGACGGCACCGACGACGGCGGGCTGGAGGCCCTCTCTTTCGATATGGGCGTCGGCCTCGCCCTGCCCTTGGGTTTCATTATGCCCTGGTGCGCCGCGAAGGTCGGCTTCGCCACCCTGGCCGAGGAGGACTGGTCGGGCTTCCAGTTCACCACCGACCTCGGGATCGATTTCCGGCTCGGCGCCCTCCTCCTCGGCGTACGCCGCCAGGTCCAGTCGGCGACCTTTGAGAATTCCGCCGGGGCTTCCTTCGACTTGGAGTCGGGGGCGACCCTCTTCATGGTCGGCCTCAAGTTTTGAGAAGGCGCATTGAACAGCGCGGCTAAAGCCGCTACAGTGAGGATGCAGAACCAAAGGAGGCTTTCCATGCCCGCGCTCCGCTCGTCCGTTTCCGTCCAAGGCCGCATCATGGCCGGCGCCCGGTCCCTCTGGCTCGCCAACGGGATGAAGAAGGAACAGTTCGGCAAGCCCATCGTGGCGATCGCGAACAGCTTCACCCAGTTCGTCCCCGGCCACGTGCACCTCCACGAGATCGGCCAAAAGGTCAAGGAGACGATAGAGTCGATGGGCTGCTTCGCCGCCGAGTTCGACACCATCGCCATAGACGACGGCATCGCGATGGGCCACTCGGGGATGCTCTACAGCCTCCCGAGCCGGGACCTGATCGCCGACTCGGTGGAGTACATGGTCAACGCCCACCGGGCGGACGCCCTGATCTGCATCTCCAACTGCGATAAGATCACCCCCGGCATGCTCATGGCCGCCATGCGCCTCAACATCCCGACGATCTTCGTCTCCGGGGGCCCGATGGAAGCCGGCGAGACCGGGGGCCGCAAGTACGACCTCATCGACGCGATGGTCATGGCCGCCGACGAGGCCGTCTCCGACGAGCAGCTCGCGGCGGTGGAAGCGAACGCCTGCCCCACCTGCGGGTCCTGCTCGGGGATGTTCACCGCCAACTCCATGAACTGCCTCACCGAGGCCCTCGGCCTCGCGCTCCCGGGCAACGGAACCCTGGTGGCCACCCACGCCGACCGGCTCAAGCTCTTCGAGAAGGCGGCCCGGCGCATCGTGGAGCTCGCGACCGAGTACTACGCGACCGGAAACGAGCGCCTCCTGCCCCGGGGTATCGCCACGAAGGCGGCGTTCATGAACGCCATGAGTCTGGACATCGCGATGGGCGGCAGCACGAACACGGTCCTCCACCTCCTGGCGGTCGCCAAGGAAGCCGAGGTCGACTTCACGATGAAGGACATGGACGCCCTCTCCCGGAAGGTCCCCTGCGTCTGCAAGGTCGCGCCGAACACGCCGCTCTACCACATTGAGGACGTGCACCGCGCCGGGGGCATCATGGGCATCCTGGCCGAGCTGGACCGGGCGAAGCTCCTGGACGCCTCGGTCTCCCGGGTGGACTACCCGAACCTCGCCGAGGCGCTCCGCCGCTTCGACCTCATGGCCCCCGGAGCCGAGGGGGATCCGCTCCTCGGGTCCGCCGAACTCTTCTATCGGGCGGCCCCGGGGGGAAAGCGCAACCTCGTGATGGGGAGCCAGGCGGCGCGCTTCAAGGAGCTGGACACGGACCGCGCGAAGGGCTGCATCCGGTCGGTCCCCAACGCCTACTACCCCGACGGCGGGCTCGCCGTCCTCACGGGGAACCTCGCCGAGCGGGGCTGCATCGTCAAGACCGCCGGCGTGGACGAGGGCCTCTTCGAGTTCTCCGGCCCCGCCGTGGTCTTCGAGAGCCAGGAAGACGCCGTGGAGGGCATACTCCACGGGAAGGTGCAGGCCGGGGACGTGGTGGTGATCCGCTACGAGGGGCCCAAGGGCGGGCCGGGGATGCAGGAGATGCTCTACCCGACCAGCTACCTCAAGAGCAAGAAGCTGGGGAAGGTCTGCGCCCTCATCACCGACGGCCGCTTCTCCGGCGGCACCTCGGGCCTCTCCATCGGCCACGTCAGCCCCGAGTCCGCCTCGGGCGGCACCATCGCCCTGGTCCGCTCCGGCGACCGTATCGCCATCTCCATCCCGAAGCGGACGATCACCCTCCTGGTGGATGAGGCGGAGCTGTCCGCGCGACGGAAGGCCGAGGAGGCCCGCGGTAAGGCCGCCTTCACGCCGGTCTCCCGGGACCGCCCGGTGAGCCGGGCCCTCAGGGCCTACGCCCTCCTGGCCCGGAGCGCCGACGAGGGCGCTGTCCGCCGCCTCCCCGACGAAGCGGACTAGTAAGTCCGACAGATCGTTGAAAAGCTGATTGCTTTTCAACAATCTGTTCAAGTACTCGTGTTTCATTAGAAACACGAGTACTTGGCGCATCACCCTGTGTAGCTTCGCGGACTCGCTCCCCAGGGGGGGGCCCGGATCGCCGGCCGCAGGCCGGAAGCCGGGGACGGGGGGCGTGCCAGATGAGACCCTTCAAGGCGGGTGGATGACGCCCCCGTTTCTGTATAAATATTCTTGACTATATATATCATGATTCGCATACTTTCTCTAACGCGCGCAACGGAGGTTTCCGCCTATGGGAAGGACGCTCTTGGACAAGATCTGGGACCTGCACAAGGTCGGCACCCTGGCTTCCGGGGAGGACCAGCTCTTCATCGGTCTGCACCTGATACACGAGGTGACCTCTCCCCAGGCCTTCGCGATGCTGGAGGAGCGGAAGCTGACCGTGGCCCGGCCGGACCGGACCTTCGCGACGGTGGACCACATCGTGCCGACCCACTCGACCTCCCGGCCTCTGACGGACGACCTGGCCGAGGCGATGCTCGCGGAGCTGGAGAAGAACACCTCCCGCCACGGGATCGAATTCTTCGGATGGGGAAGCGGGAAGCAGGGGGTGGTGCACGTGGTCGGTCCCGAGCAGGGGCTCACCCAGCCGGGCATGACGATAGCCTGCGGGGACTCCCACACCTCCACCCACGGGGCCTTCGGGGCCCTGGCCTTCGGGATCGGGACGAGCCAGATCCGGGACGTCCTGGCTACCCAGACCCTCTCCATGGTGAAGCCCAAGATCCGGCGGATCCGCTTCACCGGCAAACCGGGAAAGGGCATCTACGCCAAGGACTACGTCCTGGCCCTCATGTCCCGGCTCGGGGTGAACGGCGGCATAGGCTACGCCTACGAGTACGCGGGGGAGGCGGTGGAGGCCCTGGGCATGGAGGGCCGGCTCACCCTCTGCAACATGACGATAGAGGGGGGCGCCCGGTTCGGGTACGTGAACCCCGACGCGACGACCTTCGAATTCCTGCGCGGGAAGCCCTACGCTCCCTCCGGCGCGGCCTGGGACCGGGCGATCGCGTTCTGGAAGTCCGTGGCCTCCGATCAGGACGCGGCCTACGACGACGAGATCGAGATCGACGTCGGGAAGCTCCGGCCCCAGGTGACCTGGGGCATCAATCCCGGCCAGGCCCTGTCCGTGGACGAGGCCCTGCCGGCCCCCGCGTCCCTGGGAAGCGATCAGGCCGCCGGCGCCGAGGCGGCCTACGCGCACATGGGGCTGGTGCCCGGCGCGGCCATCCTCGGCACGCCCATCGACGTGGCCTTCATCGGGAGCTGCACCAACGGCCGGCTGTCGGACCTCCGGGAGGCCGCCGCGGTCGTCGCCGGGCGCTGCGTCGCCCCGGGGGTGCGGGCCCTGGTGGTGCCGGGGTCCGAGCGGGTGAAGGCCGCCGCGGAGGCCGAAGGGCTGGACCGGATCTTCTCGGAGGCGGGCTTCGAGTGGCGGGAGGCGGGCTGTTCCATGTGCCTGGCGATGAACCCCGACCGCCTCTCCGGGCGGGAGCTCTGCGCCAGCTCGTCCAACCGCAATTTCATCGGGAGGCAGGGCTCGCCCAAGGGGCGCACCCTCCTCATGAGTCCCGCCATGGTCGCCGCGGCGGCGGTGAGCGGGAAGGTCAGCGACGTGCGGGAGTACCTGAAATGAACAATCCTTCGATCATCAAGCGGGTTTCCGCCCGGGCCGTGTCGGTGCCGGGGGACGACATCGATACCGACCGGATCATACCGGCCCGGTTCATGCGCTGCGTGACCTTCGACGGGCTGGGGAAGTACGCCTTCCACGACGCGCGCTTCGAGGCGGATGGGACGCCGAAGGACCACCCGATGAACGACCGCGAGCGGGCGGGCGCGGGCGTGCTGGTGGCGGGGCGGAACTTCGGGTGCGGCTCCTCCCGGGAGCACGCGCCCCAGTCCCTGGCCAAGTGGGGGATCGTCGCCCTGGTGGCCGAATCCTTCGCGGACATCTTCGCGGGGAACTGCGCGTCCATCGGCATCCCCGCCGTAACGATTTCTCCGTCCGATCTGGCGCGGCTGCGGGCGGCGGTGGAGGCGGACGCGGCGGCGACCGTGACGGTGGACCTGGAGGCCTTGTACGTCCGCTTCGAGGGCCGGTCGGAGGCCTTCTCAGCGCCTGCCGCCCTCCCGGAGGCCCGGCGCAGGAATTTCCTGGCCGGGACCTGGGACACGGTAGGGTCCCTCCTGGCGAACTCGGAAGCCGCCGCGGCGACCGCCGCCCGGCTCCCCTACGTCGCAGGGTTCTGAATCCCT
>JADHEF010002012.1_pt1 | contig 10409 bp, 17 predicted proteins | sample 8952391 | NCBI WGS metagenome assembly JADHEF01 (sample SAMN16124439, study PRJNA663245) | bioreactor sludge metagenome | isolation source: sludge (nitrite) | place: India:Bengaluru | collected 2019-02-28
ACCGGCCTCGGCTCCGGCCCCGAGCTCCTCCAGACCTGGCTCCTCCTCCGCAACCCCAACCTCTAGAGGAGGGGGTCAGGTCTACCATCTACACTCTACGGGAATCCGTAGAGTGTAGATGGTAGACCTGACCCCCTCCCGGGAGTTGACTCTCGGCGCGCAGGGAGCCTATCCTTCCTCGGCTTTTCGGCAGTCGGGCGTGCGCCATTCTTGGACCGAATCCAGGACCCGTCCGAGAAACGAGTTGACGCCCGACCGGCGGTCGGGGCGGCACAGCGAAACCTGTTGCCACCCAAAAGGCCGGAGGCCGTCCGAAACGTCAGCTGCATTCTTGTAAATCATTTACTGTGAATAACTTGCCATGAGCGAAGCTCTCACCGGCCGCCTCCTCGTCCTCCTCTCCGACGGCCCGGCCCGTGCCTCCGTCGCAGCCCTCCGAAGGGCTGCCGGGCGCCAGGTCGCGACCACTCTCGACGTCCGCTCCGGCGCCCTGCCTCCCGAGCAGATCGCCGGCGCCGACGCCGTCTATTTCCACCGCCTCGGCGTCGCCCTCGTCAACGCCGACCCCCGCGACACGGAGCGCACCGCCCGCATTCGCGCCGCGGCCGACGAGAACGCCGCGCGCATCCTCGCCGTCGAGCCCGAGCGGCGCGTCCACGCCTACACAGCCGCCTTGCGCTCCGCCTCGTCCGCTCCACGGGCCTCGCGCTCCGGTCCGAAGCGCTCCGCCCCCGCGGCGCGTCCCCCGGCCCGCCGCGGCCTGCCCGGCGCCCTCCCTCCCGCCGGCTCCGAGACGACCGCCACCTGGGGACTCGCGGCCACCCTCGTACCCGGCTCGAAGTTCTCGGGCAAGAAGGTCAAGGTCGCCGTCCTCGACACCGGCTTCGACCTCAAGCACCCCGACTTCCCCTCCCGCTCCATCACCGCCGTCAGCTTCGTCGCGGGCACGAAGCCGCAGGACGGCCACGGCCACGGCACCCACTGCATCGGCACCGCCTGCGGCCCGAAGGAGCCCTACCACCCGCCCCGCTACGGCGTCGCCTGGGGCGCCTCCATCCTCGCGGGCAAGGTCCTCGACGACAACGGCGGCGGCGCCGACGGCGGCATCCTCGCCGGCATCGAGTGGGCCCTCGCGCAGGGCGCGCGCGTCATCTCCATGTCCCTCGGCGCCGAGATCACCGTCGACACTCCCTTCAGCGAGGTCTTCGAGGCGGTGGGACAGCGCGCCCTCGCCGGCGGCGCCCTCATCGTCGCCGCGGCCGGCAACGAGAGCGACCGTCGCCAGGGCTGGTACGCGCCCGTCGGCCACCCCGCCAACTGCCCGTCGATCCTCGCCGTCGGCGCCGTCGACGTGAAGACCCAACCTGCCAACTTCTCCAACCGCGGCCTCGTCCCGGCCGGCGGCCAGGTCGACCTCTCCGGCCCCGGCGTCGACGTCCTCTCGGCCTTCCCCATGCCCCTCCGCAGCCGCCGCCTCTCCGGCACCAGCATGGCGACCCCGCACGTCGCGGGCCTCGCCGCCCTCTGGGCCGAGGCGAATCCCAAGGCCACGGCCACCGAGCTCTGGACCCTCCTCACCCAGCACTCCCGGCGCCTCCCCTGGCTCTCCACCGACGTCGGCTCCGGCCTCGTCCAGGCGCCGTAGACTGTAGAGTGTAGACCAGACCCCATCCTGCGGTGGGTGATTTCTAAAGTCCCGGTTTAGAATTCCCAAAGTGAACTACGTCCCGCGACGCATCGAGCCCGTCCTTCGTCGCGCCGCGCACGACTTCCCCGCGGTCATCCTCACCGGGCCGAGGCGCTCGGGGAAGACGACCGTCCTCAGGAGGGTCTTCCCGCGGGCGAGCTACGTCCTCCTGGAGGACCCCGACGTCCTGTCCCGGGTCAAGGCCGATCCGCGCGGCTTCCTCGAAGGTCTGAAGCTCCCGGTCGTCCTCGACGAGATCCAGAACGCCCCGGACCTGCTCGGGTACGTCCGGACCCTCGTCGACGCCTCCCCCCGCGGCATGGGGAAGTGGCTCCTCACGGGCTCCCAGGAGTCGCCGCTGATGCGCGGAGTCAGCGAGTCCCTCGCGGGACGTGCCGCCGTCCTGCAGCTCTGGCCTCTCTCCGTCGAGGAGTCACCGAAGGTCGCTCCCCTTCGCGGAGGCTTCCCGGAAGTCCTCGCCCGGCCCCGCTCGGCGCGCACCTGGTTCAGCTCCTACATCCAGACATACCTCGAGCGCGACGTCCGGTCCGTCGCGGCCATCCGCGACCTCGGCGCCTTCCGCAGGTTCCTCGGCCTCGTCGCCACGCGGCACGGTCAGATCGTCAACCGCACCGACCTCGCGGCCCCGCTCGGCGTCTCGGTCCCGACGATCACCTCCTGGCTCGACATCCTCGAGCTCACTGGCCAGGTCCTCCTCCTCCCGCCCTACTTCGAGAACTTCGGAAAGCGCCTCGTCAAGAGCCCGAAGCTCTACCTTGCGGACCCGGGTCTGGCCTGCTTCCTCCTCGGCATCGAGAGCGAGAGGCAGCTCGACGCTTCACCCTTCCTGGGGCCGATCTTCGAGGGGCACGTGGCCTCCGAGATCGTCAAGAGCCAGCTGAACCAGGGGAAGCGACGGGAGCTCTACCACTTCCGCGACCAGAAGGGGCTCGAGGTCGATTTCGTCGTGCCGGGCGGGGAAGGGCGCGTCACTCTCGTCGAAGCAAAGGCGACGCGCACCGTTCGGCCGGATCTCGCCCGCAGCCTCGTCGCCCTCGGAGCGGCCGCCGGGGGAACGCGCCCGCCTGCCGCCTTCGTCGTTCATCGTGGCGCGGCAGCTGGCGTTCCGTCGGCCGCTCTGCGTCCCGGAGTCAGGTCGGTCCCGCTTCCCGGGCTCCTCGCCGCCCTCCGCTGAACGATCCGCAGACTGTAGAACGTAGACCAGACCCCATCGACCCGATCCCTCTAATCGCACTAGACTGGATGGCGTCATGAAGCGAGCCGAAGACACTCGAGCCGAGCGGAAGGCGCCCCTGACCGTCAGGATGGACTTGAGCCCGGCCGTGATCATCTCGGCGGTGCAAAGGATGAAGAAGTCGGAACGCGACGAGTTCCTGGAGGACCTTCTGGCCGCCGCCTCGCCTGACTTCCTCGCCAGCATTCGCGAAGCCCGCAGCCAGTACTCCACGGGCAAGACTCGCTCCCACGAGGAGCTCTTCGGCAGATGACTTTTCGGCTCGTCTACACCGAACGAGCCGCAAGAGACATCAAGGCGCTGGATTCGGCAACGAAGGGGCGGGTCGGCCGCGCTCTCCGAAGGCTCGAGCAGGATCCTGGCAGGAACTCCAAGCGCCTGACACAGCCGGCCCTCGGTACCTACCGATTCCGCGTCGGCGATTACCGAGTGGTCTTCGACATCGTCGGATCCGATCTCGTGATTCTCAGGGTCGGACATCGCGGCACGATCTACCGTTGATGCGCGCGCTCTCCGGCCCGCGAGAGTCCCCGTAGACTGTAGAGTGTAGACCAGACCCCACTCGGGGAGACCCCGCTCGGACCATAATTCTGGTCTAAAATCAGGTCATGACGACGCTCCCTCTCTCCGAAGCGAAGACGCACCTTGCACGCATCCTCGCCCGCGTCGAGGAAGTGGGTGAGCAGTTCGTCATCACGAGGTCCGGCCGGCCCGCCGGAGTCCTCATGTCCGTCGACGAGTACGAGGGGCTCCTCGAGACCCTGGAGATCCTGGCGGACGCCGAGCTGGTGAAGAGCGTCCGGCGCGGCCTGGACGACGTCGAGAAGGGTCGCATCGTCGGCCACGAAGAGGTCTGGGGGTGACCTGGGAGGTCGTCTACACGCTCACGGCGAAGGCGGCCATCAGGAAGCTCGATCCGGGAACACGCAACAGGGTGCGCGCCGCCGTCGAGGAGCTCTCGCGAGACCCTCTTCAGGGCAAGCCCCTCTCTTTCACGCTGAAGGGGCTCCGCTCCTGGCGCACCGGAGACTGGCGGATCGTCTACAAAGCCGAGGCCGAGAGGGTCGTCGTCGTCGTCGTGACCGTGGGCCATCGACGCGACGTCTACGAGCGGGTCCGCCGGCTCCTCTCCTGACACGAATCCCACGGCGGCCCGGCCCCGCGCGAAGGGGAGGCCGCCCTCGAGAAAAAACCACGGAAAGGCCACACGCTTGAAGAAAGCCCTCGTCACCGGCATCACCGGCCAGGACGGCTCCTACCTCACCGAGCTCCTCCTCGCCAAAGGCTACGAGGTCCACGGCGTCGTCCGCCGTGTCTCCACCTTCAACCGCCAGCGCATCGACGCGCTCCGCGACGGCCCCGAGGGCGGCCGCCTCCACCTCCACTACGGCGACCTGGGTGACTCCTCCTCCCTCAACCGCATCGTCCGCGCCGTCGTCCCCGACGAGATCTACAACCTCGGCGCCCAGAGCCACGTCGCCATCAGCTTCGAGGTCCCCGAGTACACCACCGACATCACCGCCGTCGGCGCCGTCCGCCTCCTCGACGCCATCCGCGACGTCGGCCTCACCCCGCGCTTCTACCAGGCCTCCTCCTCCGAGATGTTCGGGAAGGTCGCCGAAACGCCCCAGCGCGAGACGACCCCCTTCCACCCGCGCAGCCCCTACGGCGCGGCCAAGGTCTACGCGCACAACATCACCGTCAACTACCGCGAGAGCTACGGCCTCTTCGCCTGCAGCGGCATCCTCTTCAACCACGAGAGCCCGCGCCGCGGCGAGAACTTCGTCACCCGCAAGATCACCCTCGCCGCCTCACGAATCGCTCGTGGCCTCGAAGAGGCCGTCTGGCTCGGCAACCTCGACGCCAAGCGCGACTGGGGCTTCGCGGGCGACTACGTCGAAGCCATGTGGCGCATGCTCCAGCACGACGAGCCGGGCGACTACGTCGTGGCCACCGGCGAGACCCACACCGTCCGCGAGTTCTGCGACAAGGCCTTCGCCTGCGCCGGCCTCCCCCTCGCGTGGGAAGGGGAGGGCGTCAACGAGACTGGCCGCTGCACCAAGACCGGCAAGACCCTCGTCCGCGTCGACCCGAAGTACTTCCGCCCCGCCGAGGTCGAGCTCCTCCTGGGCGACCCGGCCAAGGCCAAGAAGGTCCTCGGCTGGCGGCCGACCGTCACCTTCGAGGGCCTCGTCGAGATGATGACGAAGGCCGACCTCGAGTTCGCGGCGCGCGAGGGCGCGTAGACTGTAGAACGTAGACCAGACCCCAGACCCCAGGGGCATCCTCGATCTCGTCCCCGCCGACCGGACCCCGGAGGATGCCGTCGTGCTCCTCTCGGCCTCCTCGTAGCGTTCACACGCGGGACGAGTCTGGCGCCGGGCAAGTAGCACGTAGACTGTAGAACGTAGACCAGACCCCAATGAGCATGCGAATCCCTGACGACGCTCCCGACCCGGCCCAGATGGCCCTCTATGCCGCGTGGAGCCCCACTCAACGCTGGGCGCGAGCGGTGCAGCTGCGGGCCGCCGCGTGGGAGCTGAAAACGGCGTTCTGTCGCCAGGAGCATCCCGGTTGGAGCGAGGACCAGGTCGTCACCGAGGTCCGAAGGCAGTTCCTCCATGCTTGGGGGTGATCTTCTCTCCCTGTTCGTCGAACCGCTCGAGCTGCTCGGCCTCGACTACATGATCACGGGGTCTGTGGCGTCGATGCTCTATGGAGAACCACGCCTCACGAACGACGTGGATCTCGTCCTCGACCTCTCGCCGCCCGATGCGCCGAGACTCCGTGCCGCCTTCTCATCGGGTGACTTCTGCTGCCCGCCCGAAGACGAGATCCGTCTCGAGGCCGAGCGTGCGATCAGGGGGCACATCAACATCCTTCACATCCCCACGGCCCTGAAGGCTGACATCTACTTCGCTGGAGACGACTGGCTTCACCGCTGGGCGCTCCCTCGATGTCACCGCCTGGAAATCGAGTCCCGCTCGATCCGGCTCGCACCGCCGGAATACGTCATCGTCAGGAAGCTCTCTTTCTTTCGTGAAGGCGGCTCTTCAAAGCACGTCCGCGACGTGCGCGCCCTCGTCGCGGCGCGCCGGCCGGAGCTCGACCTCGGAGCCCTCCGAGTGCTGGCGGCCCGCGAAGGCGTGCTGGACCTCTGGAAAGAGCTGTTCGGCGAGGGGTGACGCTCTCGCGACAAAGTCCCTTCCGTAGAGTGTAGAACGTAGACCAGACCCCATTTCAATCCTGTCTGGTTGACCTAGTCCATGTCATGACTTAGTCTACTTGTATGACCGAAGTCAACGTCCACCAGGCCAAGACACAGCTGTCCCAGCTGCTGCACAGGGTTGAAGCCGGTGAAGAGGTCATCATCGCCCGCGCGGGAAAGCCGATCGCGCGCCTCGTGCCCGTTCAGGCCGGCTCTACCGACAGGCCGCTCGGCAGTGATGCCGGTCTCGTCCGCGTCGCTCCTGACTTCGATGCCCCGCTACCGGAGGAGCTGCTCGCCGACTTCGAGCGATGAACGTCCTCGTCGACACCCACGTCTGGATCTGGAGCCTCGCGGATCCGAGCCGGCTTTCGGCGGAGCCTCGGAGCCTCCTCTCCTCCAGTCGGAACGTCGTCTACCTTTCCGCGGCGAGCGCCTGGGAGCTGGCGATCAAGGCAGCGCTCGGGAAGATCGAGCTGCCGGAGCCGGTGGAAACGTACGTTCCGACGCGCATGGCGCGGCAGGGCATCACGGCTCTTCCCATCACGCATACCCATGCGCTCAGGGTATCGACCCTTCCCCCGCACCACCGAGACCCGTTCGATCGGCTTCTGATCGCCCAGGCCCTCGTGGAACGCCTTCCGATCCTCACCGCCGATGTCGCCTTCGACCGCTACGACGTCGAGGTCATTCGGGCCTGAAGCCCCGCCCGCTCGAGTCCCCGCAGAGTGTAGAGCGTAGACCAGACCCCAATGACCGGACCATAATTCTGGTCTAAAATCGGACCATGACGACTCTCCCTCTCTCGGAAGCGAAAACGCACCTGGCCCGCCTCCTCTCCCGCGTCGAAGAAGTGGGCGAGCAGTTCGTCATTACGAGATCCGGCCGGCCCGCCGGGGTTCTCATGTCCGTCGACGAGTACGAGGGACTCCTCGAGACCCTCGAGATCCTGGCGGACGCCGGCCTCATGAAGAGCGTCCGGCGGGGGCTCGACGACCTCGAGAAGGGCCGCACGGTCGGCCACGAAGAGGTCTGGGGGTGACCTGGGAGGTCGTCTACACGCTCACGGCGAAGGCGGCCATCAGGAAGCTCGATCCGGGAACGCGGAACAGGGTGCGGGCCGCCGTCGACGAGCTCTCGAAGGACCCGCTGCAAGGCAAGCCCCTCTCGTTCACGCTGAACGGGCTGCGTTCCTGGCGCACTGGAGACTGGCGAATCATCTACAGGGCCGAGGCCGAGAGGGTCGTGGTCGTCGTCGTGACCGTGGGGCACCGGCGCGACGTCTACGAAAGGGTCCGCCGCCTCCTCACCTGAACAGTCCGGCGTGATCATCCCGGCAGTTCGCGCAGAGTGTAAAACGTAGACCAGACCCCAATGAGATGGACCCGATAAGATGAGATCCGCATGACGAAGGACGAGCTCCCCCGCGCCCTGCTGAAAGCGCTGGAGAATGCGCTCGACGGGCCACTTGCAGGCTACAGGCCCCTGAACGTCTTCCTCTTCGGCTCGCGCGCGAAGGGGACGGCGGACCGCCGGTCGGACTTTGATATCGGCGTCGATGCCGGAAGGCCACTTGCCGCGAGAGACATGACCGAGCTGAGGGAGACCTTCGACGTCGCGCCGCTGCTCGCACGGGTCGACGTCGTCGACTTCGCGCGCGTCGACGAGGGCTTTCGAAAGCACGCGCTGAGCTCGACTGTGGTCCTCCATGACCGCGCCGCTTGATCGCCTCACCACGGATGTCCGGGCAGCCCTCGAGCGGCTCGGCGAAGCCCTGCGCGAGCCGAAGAACGACATCGTGCGTGACGCGGCGATCCAGAGGTTCGAGTTCAGCTTCGAGCTGTTCTGGAAAGCCCTGAAAGCCCGTGCCGAGAATGAAGGCCTCCGTGTCGTCTCGCCTCGTGAATCGCTACGCGCTGCTTTCCAGCTCGGCCTGCTCGACGACGACGAGCAGGTCTTCCAGATGCTCGAGGATCGGAACCGGACGAGCCACCTCTACAACGCCATGATGGCCGAGGAGGTCTTCTCCCGAATCCCGGCCTACCACGCACTCATGACGGCGACTGTGGCGAAGCTCTGAGCCTCCGTAGAGTGTAGAACGTAGACCAGACCCCCCTCCCCGGCTCAGGAGGCTTTCCGCTCGAGCCGCTCTGCGATCCACACCTTGATGATCGACTGGCGAGTGACGCCGAGCCGGTTCGATTCGCGATCGAGGGACTCGATCATCCAGACGGGAAAGTCGACGTTCACGCGCCGCTGCTCCTGCCCGGGCCTCCGGGCCTTCCCGAGGTCGAGAACGCCGGAAACGTCCTCGCCCTCGTCGAACCTGCGATCCAGCTCCTTAGCTTTCATAGATGGAAACCTCCTCGGGACGAGAACGGCGTACCGAGATGATCCGGATCCGTTCGTCGCGGTAAGTGATGACGGCCGACCAATGCTGCCCTCCGGCGGCGCCGACTACGAGAAAGCGGGGTTCGTCCTCCGTCCGAGCCGGGATCTCCACGAGCATTCCGTCGAGCCAGAGGGCCTGGGCCTCGACAAAATCGATCCCATGTTTCGCTTTGTTCGCCCGGCTCTTGTTCTCGTCGAACTCGAACTCCATCGATGCGACCCCTCTTACGGTATATAACCTATACCGGCTGGGTACCGTTTTCAACTACTCTGCGTCGGATGATCACCGCTCCCGTAGAGTGTAGAACGTAGACCAGACCCCAATCACGGAGAGAAAAGACATGGAGAGGCTCATCAAGGTTCACATCGAGAAGCTCCCGGAGGGTGTCTATCTCGCGACCTCCGACGATCTCCAGGGCCTCGTGGCCCAGGGAAGGACGATGTCGGAGACGCTCGAGATCGCTCGTGACGTCGCGCGGCGCTTGATCGAAGCTCAGGACGAGCGCCAGAGCGCGCCGGTGACGCCGCCCTCCATCGAGAGCGCGGACTTGACGCTCGTCGTGGGAGCCTGACCCTGGGAAGACTCTCGGGTTTCCGTTACCGGGACGTGACCCGCCGGCTCAGGCGATTCGGCTTTTAATTCGACCGCCAGGCCGCAGGAAGTCACGAGATCTGGTTCAACCCCTCCACGAACAGGTACACGACGATACCCAATCATCCGGGCGACCTTCCGGAAGGAACGCTCCGAGCGATCCTCCGGCAGGCCGATGTGAGCACTGAGGACTTCCTCGGCGCTTGACTCGAACCCCGAAACCCCCGCTCCCGCAGAGTGTAGAACGTAGACCAGACCCCATCTCTAAAGAATGCGAGCCACCCGACATGAGCCGTTCTGAGCTCGTCCTCCGCCAGGTCCTCTCTGGGACCGGCGATTCGAATATCTCCTTCAAGGACCTTAGCAGCCTGCTCTCATCTCTGGGCTTCGAACTCCGCACGAAAGGAAGCCATCACATCTTCCACATGGAAGGCGTCGCCGAGATCCTGAATCTCCAGCCGAAAGCGGGGAAGGCCAAGGCCTACCAGGTCAAACAGGTGCGTGGCGTAATCGTTCGCTATAGACTTGCGGAGCGGGCATGAGCACGAAGTACGAGGTCATCATCTACTGGAGCGAGGAAGACCGGGCCTTCGTAGCCGAAGTGCCGGAACTGCCTGGATGTGCCGCGGATGGCCCTACCCACGCAAAGGCTCTCGCGAACGCTGAGATCGTCATCCAGGAGTGGATCGAGACGGCCAACCTGCTAGGTCGACCGATCCCCCAGGCCCGCGGTCGTCTCGCCTACGCGTAGAGCCGTCTGACTTCCTCCAGACCAGCCCCACCTTCCGACGCATCCCCCGTACGGGTGACGCGGAATTCACACAGCGATGCCACCATGCCTGCCCACAGCCCTCCAGTGCCCCCTGTCAAGTCGCACCCGAATTTCCCCCCGAGTTCGCACCGGAATCTCCCCCCCTCCCGGTGTGACGTGAGGACAGGCCCGACGGGCTCGTCCCCGGTCTCTTCTTTGTTCGCGGCGGGTCTCCAGTAGCAGGGCTGTGGAGCCTGTGGGATTCGCGCAGCGAATTCCATGGGATCCACAGCCGCGGGCCTCAGGTCCTGGCGACGCCTTCGGCCAGGGTGGCCTCGGCAAGAGCGTCGGATCGGGTGAGCAGGCCGGCCTTTCGCTTCTCCTTCAGCCGGTAGCTCTCGCCCTTGATGTTGACGATCGTGGAGTGGTGCAGGAGGCGGTCGAGGATCGCCGTGGCGATCAGCCGGTCTCCGAAGACCTCCCCCCAGCCCGAGAGGCTCTGGTTGGAGGTGACCAGGATCGAGC
>JADHEF010002013.1_pt1 | contig 10401 bp, 4 predicted proteins | sample 8952391 | NCBI WGS metagenome assembly JADHEF01 (sample SAMN16124439, study PRJNA663245) | bioreactor sludge metagenome | isolation source: sludge (nitrite) | place: India:Bengaluru | collected 2019-02-28
GATGGTGCCCACGTTCACGTGCGGCTTGGTGCGTTCGAACTTACCCTTGGACATGTCTTTCTACCTTTATCTGTATTTGGCTTTGTCTTGTTTGATCAGGAAGGCGCCAGGGATCAGGCCTTCTTGACGACGGTTTCGGCGATGTTGGACGGTGCCTCTTCGTAATGGTCGAATTCCATCGAGAAGGTGGCACGGCCCTGCGACATCGAACGCAGCGAGGTGGCATAACCGAACATCTCACCCAGCGGGATCATCGCGTTGATGATCTTGCCCGACGGGCTGTCGTCCTGGCCCTGCAGCACGCCGCGACGACGGCTCACGTCGCCCATCACGTCACCGAGGTAATCCTCGGGGGTGACGATCTCGACCTTCATCACCGGCTCCAGCAGCACCGGGCTCGCCTTGGCGAAGCCCTGCTTGAACGCCATCGAAGCGGCCAGCTTGAACGCCATTTCCGACGAGTCGACGTCGTGGTACGAACCGAACACCAGCTTGACCTTGACGCCCACCACCGGAAAGCCGGCCAGCGGACCGGAGGTGATCGTCTCGCGCAGGCCCTTTTCGACCGACGGGATGAATTCCTTCGGGATCACGCCACCGGTGATGTCGTTGAGGAACAGGAAGTCGTCCTTGATGTCGCCGGCGTACTTTTCGCGATCCTCGGCCGACAGCGGCGACAGCTCGATCACGACGTGACCGTACTGACCCTTACCACCGGACTGCTTGGCGTGCTTGTAGTCGGACTTCACGTCGGACGAACGGATCGTCTCGCGGTAGGCCACCTGCGGCTTGCCGACATTGGCCTCGACGTTGAACTCGCGCTTCATGCGGTCAACGATGATGTCCAAGTGCAGCTCGCCCATGCCGGAGATGATGGTCTGGCCGGATTCCTCGTCGGTCTTGACGCGGAAGGACGGGTCTTCCTGGGCCAGACGGCTCAGGGCGTTGCCCATCTTTTCCTGATCGGACTTGGTTTTCGGCTCGACTGCCATCGAGATCACCGGGTCAGGGAAGATCATGCGCTCGAGCACGATCGGCGCATCCTGGGCACACAGGGTGTCACCGGTGGTGACATCCTTCAGACCCACGGCAGCGGCGATATCGCCAGCCAGCACCTCCTTGATCTCGTCGCGCTGGTTGGAGTGCATCTGCAGGATGCGCCCGATGCGCTCCTTCTTGCCCTTGACCGAATTCAGCACCTGGTCGCCGGCATTCAGCGTGCCCGAATAGACACGGAAGAACGTCAGCGAACCGACGAACGGGTCGGTCATGATCTTGAACGCCAGCGCAGAGAACGGAGCCTTGTCGCTGGACTCGCGGGTCAGCTCCTTGGTCTCGTCGTCAACATCCACGCCCTTCACCGGCGGCACGTCCACCGGCGACGGCAGCAGGTGCACCACGCCGTCGAGCATGGCCTGCACGCCCTTGTTCTTGAACGCGGAGCCGCAGAACATCGGCACGATTTCGACCTTCAAGGTCCGCTCGCGCAGACCGTTGAGGATCTCCTCCTCGCTCAGGTCGCCTTCGGACAGGTACTTGTCCATCAGCTCTTCGCTGGCCTCGGCAGCCGCCTCGACCATGAACGCGCGCGCCTCGGTGGCCTTGTCGAGCAGATTGGCCGGAATGTCGCCGTATTCGAACTTGGTGCCCTGCGAAGCGACATCCCAATGGATGGCCTTCATCTTCAGAAGGTCGATCACGCCCTCGAAGCCGTCCTCGGCACCGACCGGCACCTGCATCGGCACGGCATACGCGCCCAAACGGCTGCGCAGCTGCTCGACGACCTTGTCGAAGTTGGCGCCGGTACGGTCCATCTTGTTGACGAACGCGATACGCGGCACGTGGTACTTGTTGGCCTGGCGCCACACCGTCTCGGACTGCGGCTGCACGCCGCCGACCGCACACAGCACGAACACCGCGCCGTCAAGCACGCGCAGAGAACGCTCCACCTCGATGGTGAAGTCCACGTGCCCTGGGGTGTCGATGATGTTGAAGCGGTACTGCGGCAGGGACTTGTCCATGCCGGTCCAGAACGCAGTGGTCGCGGCGGACGTGATGGTGATGCCGCGCTCCTGCTCCTGCTCCATCCAGTCCATCACGGCGGCACCATCGTGCACTTCACCGATCTTGTGACTGACACCGGTGTAGAACAGGATGCGCTCGGACGTGGTGGTCTTGCCGGCATCAATGTGGGCCATGATGCCGAAGTTGCGGTAACGCTCGATGGGAGTGGTGCGAGCCACGACAGCCTCTCAGATTTCTTGGATTTCGGATGGCCGAACGCCGCCTTGCGGCGGCCTTCGGATTTTGTGCCGCGATTTCAGTCCGCGGACGCAGTCATATGGCGCTTGCACCACCCCCGTACAAGGGGTGGCAAGTCATTACCAGCGGTAATGCGCGAACGCCTTGTTCGCCTCGGCCATACGATGGGTTTCTTCGCGCTTCTTGATCGCGCCGCCGCGATTTTCCGAAGCATCAACCAGCTCGGCAGCGAGCTTGCGCGACATGGTGTTCTCGCCGCGCTTGCGGGCCGAGTCGATCAGCCAGCGCATGGCCAGCGCCATCTTGCGCGAAGAACGCACTTCGACCGGCACCTGGTAGGTGGCACCACCGACGCGACGCGACTTGACCTCGACGGCCGGCGCGACATTGTCGAGCGCCTTCTGAACCAGATCGACGGCGCTGTCGTTCTTTTCGCCGATGACGTCCATGGCGCCGTAAACGATCTTTTCGGCGATGGACTTCTTGCCGCTCTGCATGACCATGTTGATGAAGCGGGCGATGGTTTCGCTCCCGTGCTTCGGATCGGGCAGGACGGAACGCTGCGGAGTATTACCCTTACGCGACATGACTCATCTTCCTCAGTTCTTCGGGCGCTTGGCGCCGTACTTGGAACGGCTCTGGCGACGCTTGGCGACACCTGCCGCATCCAGCGAACCGCGCACGGTGTGGTAACGGACACCCGGCAGATCCTTGACGCGGCCGCCGCGGATCAGGACCACGGAGTGCTCCTGCAGGTTGTGGCCTTCGCCGCCGATGTAGCTGATGACCTCTTCCTGATTGGTCAAGCGAACCTTGGCCACCTTGCGCAGGGCCGAGTTCGGCTTTTTCGGGGTCGTGGTGTAGACGCGCGTGCAGACGCCACGGCGCTGCGGGCACTTGTCCAGCGCCGGCGAGGCGCTCTTGTAGGTAGTTGCCTGCCGCGGCTTGCGGACCAGCTGATTGATCGTCGCCATCTGTGGATTCTTTATGAAGGGGGCAAACAAGGCCCGGTCTAAAACGAACAGGCAAGCCGAGCCATCGGCCCACCGAGACAGAGAAGTATAACTGCCGGGAAATCGCATCGTCAACCAACCCCGGCCACTTCGGCGGAGCGCCCGATGGCGCGACCGCACCCCCGACAGGCATTGCCCGCAACGCGGCCGGCGGGGGCGCCGGCCGCGCAGGCGAGGATCACTCCTCGCCGGAAACCTCGGCGGAGGCATCCTCGGCAACCACTTCCGCGGCAGTCGAACCGCCGGCCAGCGTGTCGATCTCCTGCTCGGTCAGGCCGGAGGCATTGCGGCGGCGCTGGCTGTGGTAGGCCAAGCCGGTACCTGCCGGGATCAGGCGACCGACGATCACGTTCTCCTTGAGGCCCCGCAGGCTGTCACGGGTACCGCGGACGGCCGCTTCGGTCAGCACGCGGGTGGTCTCCTGGAACGAAGCTGCCGAAATGAACGATTCGGTCGCCAGCGAGGCCTTGGTGATGCCCAGCAGCACCGGCTCGTAACGGGCCGGAAGCTCGTTGCGGGCGGCCAGCTTGGCGTTCTCCTCGATCACGCGCTGCTTTTCGACCTGCTCGCCATTCAGGAACTTGCTGCTGCCCTGATCGACGATCTCGACCTTGCGCAGCATCTGGCGGGTGATTACCTCGATGTGCTTGTCGTTGATCTTCACGCCCTGCAGGCGGTAGACGTCCTGGATTTCCTTGACCAGATAGGCGGCCAGATCCTCGATGCCCTTCAGGCGCAGGATGTCCTGCGGGCTCGGCTCGCCATCCACCACGGTTTCGCCCTTGGCCACGTGCTCGCCTTCGAACACGATGATCTGCCGATACTTCGGAATCAGCTCCTCGTGCTCGTTGCCCTCCTGATCCTTGATGATCAGACGCTGCTTGCCCTTGGTGTCCTTGCCGAAGCTGATCACGCCAGAACGCTCGGCCAGGATCGCCGGATCCTTCGGCTTGCGTGCCTCGAACAGGTCGGCCACGCGCGGCAGACCACCGGTGATGTCGCGGGTCTTGGACGCTTCCTGCGGGATCTTGGCGACCACGTCGCCGACGCCCACGGGCGAGCCGTCCTGCAGGTTGACGATCGAGCGCGGCGGCAGCAGGTACTGCGCCGGCAGGTCGGTGCCCGGGATGGTCAGGTCGTTGCCGTTCTTGTCGACGATGCGCACCAGCGGACGCAGGTCCTTGCCCTGGGTGCCGCGACGCTTCGGATCGGTGATCTCGCGCGAGGCCAGGCCGGTCAGTTCGTCGGTCTTCTCGATGACGGTGATGCCGTCGACGAAGTCGATGAAGCGCACGAAACCGGCCACTTCCGACACGATCGGGTGATTGTGCGGATCCCAGTGGGCCACGGTCTGGCCGATCTTGACCGCGTCGCCGTCCTTGACGGTGATGGTGGCGCCGTAGGCCAGCTTGTAGCGCTCGCGTTCGCGGCCCTGCGCATCCAGCACGGAGACTTCGCCCGAACGCGACACCGCCACCAGCGAGCCGTTGGCATGCTCGACCGACTTGAGGTTGTTGAACTTGACCGAACCGGTGGTCTTGACGGTGATGTTGTCCACGGCGGCGGCACGCGAAGCGGCACCACCGATGTGGAAGGTACGCATCGTCAGCTGGGTACCCGGCTCACCGATCGACTGCGCAGCGATGACACCCACCGCCTCGCCGTTGTTGACCAGATGGCCACGGGCCAGATCGCGGCCGTAGCAGTAGCTGCACACGCCGAACGCCGATTCGCAGGTGATCGTCGAACGCACCTTGATGGCCTGCACGCCGGCATCGTCGAGCCTCTTCACCCACGCTTCGTCGAGCAGCGTGTTGCGGGTGACGATCGGCTCCTCGTCGTTGCCCGGCAGATACACGTCCTCGGCCACCACGCGGCCGAGCACGCGGTCGCGCAAGGGCTCGACCACATCGCCGCCTTCCACGATGGGGGTCATCGTCAGGCCGTCGTGCGTGCCGCAATCCAGCCCGGTGATCACCACGTCCTGCGCCACATCGACCAGACGGCGGGTCAGGTAACCCGAGTTCGCCGTCTTCAGCGCGGTATCGGCCAGGCCCTTGCGGGCGCCGTGGGTGGAGTTGAAGTACTCCTGCACGTTCAGGCCTTCGCGGAAGTTGGCCTTGATGGGCGTCTCGATGATCGAGCCGTCCGGGCGCGCCATCAGGCCGCGCATGCCGGCCAGCTGGCGGATCTGTGCCTGGCTGCCTCGCGCGCCGGAGTCGGCCATGATGTACAGCGAGTTCATCGACTTCTCGTTGATGGTCTCGCCCTTGGCGTTGACCACCTTCTCGGTGCCGATGGTTTCCATCATCGCCTTGGCGATGCGCTCGTTGGTGCGCGACCAGATGTCGACCACCTTGTTGTAGCGCTCGCCGGCAGTGACCAGACCGCTCTGGTACTGCTCCTGGATCTCCAGCACTTCTTCCTCCGCCTCGCCGAGGATGCCCTTCTTCTCGGCCGGGATCAGCATGTCGTCGATGCCGATCGAGACACCGGCGCGCGTGGAGTACGCGTAACCGGTGTACATCAGCTTGTCGGCGAACACGACCGTGTCCTTCAGGCCCAGCCGGCGGTAGCTGGCGTTGATCAGCTTGCTGATCGCCTTCTTGCTCAGCTCGGTGTTGGCCAGCTCGAACGGCAGGCCCTCGGGCAGGATTTCGCTCAGCAGCGCGCGACCGACCGTGGTGTCCACGATCGAGGTCTTCTTGCTGCGGCTGCCGTCGGCGGCGATCACGGTCTCGGTGATGCGCACCTTGACCTTGGCGTGCAGCTGCACGACGCGGTTGTCGTAGGCGCGGCGTACTTCGTTGACGTTGGCGAAGGCCATGCCCTCGCCCGCCTTGTTCTCCAGCGCACGGGTCATGTAGTACAGGCCCAGCACCACGTCCTGCGACGGCACGATGATCGGCTCGCCGTTGGCCGGCGACAGGATGTTGTTGGTGGACATCATCAGCGCGCGAGCTTCCAGCTGGGCTTCCAGCGAAAGCGGCACGTGCACGGCCATCTGGTCACCGTCGAAGTCGGCGTTGAACGCGGTGCAGACCAGCGGATGCAGCTGGATGGCCTTGCCCTCGATCAGCAGCGGCTCGAATGCCTGGATGCCGAGGCGGTGCAGGGTCGGCGCGCGGTTCAGCAGCACCGGATGCTCGCGGATGACCTCTTCCAGGATGTCCCAGACCTCGCCTTCCTCGCGCTCGACCAGCTTCTTGGCGGCCTTGATCGTGGTGGCCAGGCCGCGACGCTGCAGCTTGGCGAACACGAAGGGCTTGAACAGTTCCAGCGCCATCTTCTTCGGCAGGCCGCACTGGTGCAGCTTCAGGTACGGACCGACGGTGATCACCGAACGGCCGGAGTAGTCCACGCGCTTGCCGAGCAGGTTCTGGCGGAAGCGACCCTGCTTGCCCTTGATCATGTCGGCCAGCGACTTGAGCGGGCGCTTGTTGGTGCCGGTGATGGCACGGCCGCGGCGGCCGTTGTCCATCAGTGCATCCACCGACTCCTGCAGCATGCGCTTCTCGTTGCGCACGATGATGTCCGGCGCGTTGAGCTCCAGCAGGCGGCGCAGGCGGTTGTTGCGGTTGATGACGCGGCGGTAGAGGTCGTTCAGGTCGGAGGTCGCGAAGCGGCCGCCGTCCAGCGGCACCAGCGGGCGCAGGTCCGGCGGCAGCACCGGCAGCACGGTCATCACCATCCACTCCGGACGGTTGCCGGACTCGAGGAAGGCCTCGATCAGCTTGATGCGCTTGGTCAGGCGCTTGAGCTTGGTTTCCGAACCGGTGCTGGCGATTTCCTCGCGCAGACGGGTCATTTCCGACTGCAGGTCGATCGTGCGCAGCAGATCGTAGACGGCCTCGGCGCCCATCGCGGCATCGAAGTCGTCGCCGTATTCCTGGCGCGCCTGCAGGTACTGCTCCTCGGTCAGCAGCTGGCGCTTCTCGAGTGGGGTCAGGCCCGGCTCGGTCACGACGAAGGCTTCGAAGTACAGCACGCGCTCGATGTCGCGCAGGGTCATGTCCAGCATCAGGCCGATGCGCGAAGGCAGCGACTTGAGGAACCAGATGTGCGCCACCGGCGAGGCCAGGTCGATATGGCCCATGCGCTCGCGGCGCACCTTGGCCAGCGTGACTTCGGTGCCGCACTTCTCGCACACCACGCCGCGGTGCTTCATGCGCTTGTACTTGCCGCACAGGCACTCGTAGTCCTTGATCGGCCCGAAGATGGCCGCGCAGAACAGGCCGTCGCGCTCGGGCTTGAAGGTGCGGTAGTTGATGGTCTCAGGCTTCTTCACTTCGCCGTAGGACCAGGAATGGATCAGCTCCGGCGAGGCCAGCGCGATCTTGATCGCGTCGAAGTCCACGGCCGGGCGCTGCTGGTTGAAGAGGTTGAGCAGGTCTTTCATGGGTGTTTCTCCGTCAGGAGGAATGCTTAGGAAGATGGGGCGATGCAGCCGAGTGCAGCGCGCGGCAAACGGAACGGCCCGTTGCCGCGCGCATTGCGGCTCAGTTGTCTTCCAGCTCCATGTTGATGGCCAGCGAGCGGATTTCCTTCACCAGCACGTTGAAGGACTCCGGCATGCCCGCCACCATTTCGTACTCGCCATCGACGATGTTCTTGTACATCTGGTTGCGGCCCTGCACGTCGTCGGACTTCACCGTCAGCATTTCCTGCAAGGTGTAGGCCGCGCCGTAGGCTTCCAGCGCCCAGACTTCCATTTCGCCGAAACGCTGACCGCCGAACTGTGCCTTGCCGCCCAGCGGCTGCTGGGTGACCAGCGAGTACGGACCGGTAGAGCGGGCGTGCATCTTGTCGTCGACCAAGTGGTTCAGCTTCAGGTAGTGCATGTAGCCGACCGTGGTCTTGCGGTCGAAGGCTTCGCCGGTGCGCCCGTCATACAGCTGCATCTGGGTCTTGCTGGCGTTGAAGCCGAGCAGCTGGGTCTGCGGGTCCTCGTCCGGATAGGCCAGGTTGAGCATTTCGCGGATTTCGCTTTCCAGTGCGCCGTCGAACACCGGGGTGGCCATCGGCACGCCGTCGGTGAGGTTGCGGGCCAACCCGATCAGCTCCTCGTCGCTGAACTGCGACAGGTCCACGCGTTGCTCGCCGGACTTGGCATCGTGGTTGTAGATGCGGCCGAGGAATTCGCGCAACTCCTTCACCGCACGCTGCTCGTCCAGCATCTTCTGGATGCGCTGGCCCAGGCCCTTGGCGGCCCAGCCCAGGTGCACCTCGAGGATCTGGCCGATGTTCATGCGGCTCGGCACGCCCAGCGGGTTGAGGCAGATGTCCACCGAACGGCCGTCGGCCATGTACGGCATGTCCTCGACCGGCACGACGTTGGACACCACGCCCTTGTTGCCGTGGCGGCCGGCCATCTTGTCGCCCGGCTGGATGCGGCGCTTCACCGCCAGGAAGACCTTGACCATCTTCAACACGCCCGGAGCAAGGTCGTCGCCCTGGGTGATCTTGCCACGCTTGTCGGCGAAGCGGCGCTCGAATTCCTTCTCGTGCGTCTGGATGGTCAGCTGGGCGCGCTCGATCGCATCGACCGCGTCCTCGTCCTTCATGCGCAGCGTGAACCAGTCGGCCTTCTTCAGGCCGTCCAGATAGGCGTCATTGATGACGTCGCCCTTCTTCAGGCCCGGGCCGCCGTTGGCAACCTTGCCCACCAGCTGCGAACGCAGGCGTGCGTAGATGGCCGCCTCGAGGATGCGGAACTGATCGTCGAAGTCCTTCTTGACGCGCTTGATCTCGGACTCTTCGATCAGCTTGGCGCGCTTGTCCTTCTCGATGCCGTCGCGAGTGAAGACCTGCACGTCGATGACGGTGCCGTCCATGCCCGGCGGCACGCGCAGCGAGCTGTCCTTCACGTCCGAAGCCTTCTCGCCGAAGATCGCGCGCAGCAGCTTCTCTTCCGGGGTCAGCTGGCTCTCGCCCTTCGGCGTGACCTTGCCCACCATGATGTCGCCGGCGCGCACTTCGGCGCCGATGTACACCACGCCGGACTCGTCCAGGCGGTTCAACGCCTGCTCGGAAACGTTCGGGATGTCGGCGGAGATTTCCTCCGGCCCCAGCTTGGTGTCACGGGCGACGCAGGTCAGCTCTTCGATGTGGATCGTGGTGTAGCGATCCTCTTCCACCACGCGCTCGGAGAGCAGGATGGAGTCTTCGAAGTTGTAGCCGTTCCACGGCATGAACGCGATCAGCATGTTCTGGCCCAGAGCCAGTTCGCCGATGTCGGTGGACGGACCGTCGGCCAGCACGTCGCCGCACGCCACCACGTCGCCCACGTTCACCAGCGGACGCTGGTTGATGCAGGTGTTCTGGTTGGAGCGGGTGTACTTGATGAGGTTGTAGATGTCCACGCCGGCATCGGTGTCGCCGACGATCTCGTCCTCGTTGACCTTGACCACCACGCGGCCGGCGTCGATCTGCGCGATCACGCCGCCACGCTTGGCGTTCACCGTCACGCCCGAGTCACGCGCCACGGCACGCTCGATGCCGGTACCGACCAGCGGCTTCTGCGCGCGCAGCGTCGGCACAGCCTGGCGCTGCATGTTGGCGCCCATCAGCGCGCGGTTGGCGTCGTCGTGCTCGAGGAACGGGATCAGCGCCGCGGCGACCGACACGGTCTGCATCGGCGAGACGTCCATGTAGTGCACTTCCGCCGGCGGCTTGAGCAGCGACTCGCCCTGGAAGCGGCACGGCACGTACTGCTCGGTCAGCTTGCCCTTGCCGTCGGTCAGCGCATTGGCCTGGGCGATGACGTACTCGTTCTCCTCGATCGCCGACAGGTACTCGACGTCGTCGGTGACCTTGCCGTCCACGACCTTGCGGTACGGCGTCTCGAGGAAGCCGTAGGAGTTGGTGCGGGCAAACACGGCCAGCGAGTTGATCAGGCCGATGTTCGGGCCTTCAGGGGTTTCGATGGTGCAGACGCGGCCGTAATGGGTCGGATGCACGTCGCGCACTTCGAAGCCGGCACGCTCGCGGGTCAGGCCGCCCGGCCCCAGCGCGGAGATGCGGCGCTTGTGCGTCACTTCCGACAGCGGGTTGTTCTGGTCCATGAACTGGGACAGCTGCGAGGAGCCGAAGAACTCCTTGATCGCGGCGGCCACCGGCTTGGCGT
>JADHEF010002014.1_pt1 | contig 10398 bp, 10 predicted proteins | sample 8952391 | NCBI WGS metagenome assembly JADHEF01 (sample SAMN16124439, study PRJNA663245) | bioreactor sludge metagenome | isolation source: sludge (nitrite) | place: India:Bengaluru | collected 2019-02-28
GGCTTTCTCTTGTAGCGTATACCGAATCACAGAGACCTTTTTTCAGTGTGCGCATATATCTCTCATACCCGCCCTCCTTGATGAACTTTGAGAGCTCTATCTGCAGCAGATGAGGAGCCCCCAGGTTAAGAAGTGTCTTGAGCCTTACGACAGTGTCATAGTGGCGGCCCGGGGCAACCCACCCGATCCTGATTCCGGGCGCAATGGTTTTTGAGAAGGAAGAGCAGTGGAGTATCATCCCCTCAGCGTCAAAACTTCGGCAGGTGGAAGGCCTTTCCCCGAAAGAGAGGTCTCCGTATATGTCATCCTCTATCATGGGTATATTGTGTTTTTTTATGATACTGACCAGCCTTTTCTTTCTGTCATCCGGTATGGTGCTCCCAAGCGGATTTGAATGATTTGGGACAGTAAAGAGGGCCTTGACAGGGTTGTTCTCAAGCACAAATTCCAGAACATCAAGGTTTATCCCCTCTTTTTCAGAGGAGGGAATTTCGAGGGTCCTGTACCCGAGCTGCTCTATCAGGCTGAGAAAATTGAAATAGACAGGGCTTTCAATCGCGATGAGATCACCCGGTTTGCATACAGCCATAAGAGAGAGAAAGACTGCCTCATGGCAGCCATTGGTGATGATGATGTCATCCGGGGAAAGGGCTGTTCCTGATGATATGGAAATCCTGGCAATCTGTTCCCTCAGCGGAAGATATCCAGGAGGCATCTGGTAGCCGTACACAGCGTCAGGGGAATTCCTTATCGCCTCCTGCAGTTCCCTGCCCAGCCGCTCAAGAGCCCCTGTTACCCTGGGCATGCTCGCGATGCCCAGACTGATGCCAGGCTGGCAGTTCTCCCCTTCCTGGTATGTCCCGTAAATCCGGCAAAGGCTTACCTCCTGGGGATCAAACTGGGAAGGATCGGGCGGTGTGCTGTTTTTGCCGGGAGAATAGGGAGGGCGGACATAATACCCTGACTGCGGTACAGCCTCAATAACGTTGTTGTCCTCCAGTTTCCAGTAGGCTTCCCTTATTGTGTTGACACTGACATGGAGCTGGCGGCTCAGTTCCCTTAAAGAGGGAAGCCTGTCTCCCTCCTTGTACACGCCGCTTTCCACGAGATGGATCATTCTTTCAATAACCTGCTCATAAGTGTTCATGATTTCCTATCATATCATTTTTTTCAGCCTGTTGGGAGACACAGATCGCTTCTCCCGGGGGGATACAGTTCCCCCATACCGGTATTTGGTCCTTTAAACATTCCATACTACTGCTCCTGTCGCGCTTCTGCGTGATCCTCTATTATTCCTTCAGGAGGGCAATAATGCCGGAAAAAATACCTCTTGAGCTTAAACCAGGCGACCTCCTGGCGTTTCCGGGGGGCGGGTCTTTTGTAAACAGATCGTCATGCGTTCTCTGGATCACCTGGAAAGGGAGCCGGGATATCCTGCTTGATCCGGGTGATTCAATCATTTTACAGGGAGTTTCAGGGTTCAGGCAGATTGTGATCCAGGCAATTGGCGGGAAAAAGGCGTTCTGATTTCAAGGGCGGCTGATACTGGATGATATGTGAAGCTTTTTTGCCAGAGAGTATGGCTTCCCGAAAAGGCTTTTGACTCTGGCAGATGAGAAATCACATGAAAGGGGCGTAAGTGAAACCATCTTTTTTATGTTGAGGGTATGGGCATCTGTCCCTTCATCATGCATGACATCATTTATCCGTACTTTAAGGTCAGCTATCCTTGATGAAGGGCATCCGTTTTCTATTACATTCCGGTAATAAGGTTTTTTTGTAAGCCTTGTTATTTCCCAGCCTGTAGTCTTTACGGCCCCGGAAGGGACATCAAGCTTGAGTATTTCAAATCCGTTGAATTGCTTTTTTTTCGCGAATTCCCCGATAAAATGTGAAAGAAAGTGAATTGCTGCTTTCCAGTCCTCATCACCATAGTGAAAATGGTTGCTGATGGATGTCTGAAGTGATGCCGCAATTGCAGGAATACCTGTTGATGCTGATTCAAAGGCAGCCCCAAGCGTACCTGATATTGTCACGTCTGAACCTATGTTCTCACCGTAGTTGATTCCTGATACAGCAAGATCGAATTTTACATCCCTGAAAACTGTCTCAAAAGCCATTTTGAGTACCATCGCCGGGGTGCAGTCGATGTGATAGCCTTTAAAGCTTTTATTGCCTGATTTGATCAGGGTTTCCCGGAAGAACTCATCCTTTCCACCTATAAGACTTCTCCCTGATGCTGTTTTCTGTGATGAAGGGGCTGCAATAAAAAGCTCGCCAAAACCTGATGCAGCCTCTGCGGCAGCTGCGAGGCCGGGAGAAAAAATACCATCGTCGTTTGTGACAAGTATGTTCATGGAATCCATTATAACACGTGAATGAATCAATGTTTGACAAAAATAAGTATATCGACTGATAATTATCTACAGGCAACAATACAATGAGACGAATAAAAAACCGGTTTTTTATCAGGGCCTATATAAGGGCTGTGGCTGCTTTTATCATCATCCTCATCGGGTACCTTGGGCTATCGGTTTACTTTATCAAAACCCAGTCGGAGCAGACAGCCGAAATACGGAAAAATGAGATCAGGCGCCTTGTGAACACAGCATATAATCTTGTATATCCATACATCGAAAAATTCAATGCCGGAAAAATCAGCGCTGAAGAAGCCCTTCTTGAGATACGAAACACAATAAGAAAGATGACATACGAGGACTCATTCGGCAAAAACTATCTTTTTATGAGCAGTTTCAGCGGAACAATGCTTGTACAGCCGTTTGAGAGAGAAAAGGAAGGAAGCAACCAGTGGGACCTTGTTGACCAGAACGGAATATATATAATCAGGGAGCTTGTAAAAACAGCATCATCGCCGGAAGGAAAGGGGTTTGTGACTTACCATTATTATAATCCGGCCTATGGCCGGGTTATGGAGAAAATGTCCTACGTTATTGGCATCAGGGAGCTTGGCTGTTACCTCGGCGTGGGGCTTTATATGGACGATATCAAGTCACAGTGGATATCCTATACCCTTAATTCGCTTTTACTCGCTTTTCTGCTTTTGTCTGCTGTCTTTCTCCTTGTCGGAGGGATTATCCGGCCTGTCCTCAGGACCAGTGAGATATTGATGAATTATTTTGACGCTGCTGCTGATTCACCAGACACCATGAAGCCGGTTGTTTCCGGCAGGTTCGGCAGGAACATGTACACCTCTTTCATGATTGGCGGTTTCAATAAAATGATTGAGCGAATTGCCGACTACGGGCGGATGCTGGCCGGAAGCGAGGAGAAATTCCGGTCTTTTTTTGCCAATTCGGCTGACGCTATCCTTTTCGTATCCCCTGACGGCAAAATACTGGAGGCAAACAGGTCTTCCCTTGAGGTTTTCGGTTATGAGGGCGGCAGTATAACAGGAATGGATTTTTCCTCTTTTTTCATGGAAAGGGAAAACGCTGAAAAGATGATTTCCCGTCTTTCAGCCGCCAGGTACCTGAAGAACCTTGAGGAAAAAATGGTAAGAAAAGACGGCAGGCTTATTGATACCCTGATTACAGCTATGCTTTCATCAGGCAGGACAGGCGGGGAAGTTACCCTTTATTTTATTATCCGTGACATAACAGCAAGCAGGGAGCTTGAGAAACAGCTGGTACAGACACAAAAAATGGAAACAATTGGATCGCTTGCGGGAGGGGTCGCCCATGATTTCAACAACTATCTCGGTGCCATAACAGGCTCTGTCTCTCTTTTGCGATTTGAATATGAAAAAAATGGTTTCGTGACAACCGAGCGTTTTGGGAAGATTGCCGGGATTCTGGAGGATGCATGCGGCAATGCGTCAAAAATGATTACACAGCTTCAGTCTGTTTCAGGCAGATACAGCGAAGAATTCACAGTAAGGGACCTTAACCTGATTGCCGGGCAGGTTGCAGATATCTGCAGAAATACAATAGATAAATCTGTAAGCATAAAACTTGTCAAGTCTGAAAAGAAGGCGCTTGTTTTCGGCGACTCGCGGATTGAGCAGGTAATCCTCAATATCTGCATAAACGCGGCACACGCGATGACAATAATGAGAAAAGCGGGATCCCCATGGGGCGGGGTTTTGACAATTACTGTTGAAAGGGCAGAGATAAAACCCTGGAGCAACCTTATTACACGTTACGGCGCATCGGAGGGTAGTTATGAGGTTGTATCTGTGCGTGATACAGGTGTCGGTATTGATCTTCCGCAGATTGACAAGGTTTTCGATCCTTTTTATACAACCAAACCGAAAGGGCAGGGAACAGGGCTTGGGCTTGCGATGGCATACAGGACTGCCTCCCAGCATAAAGGGTTTATAACAGTTGAGTCTGAACCTGAAAGCGGGTCTGTTTTCAGCTTTTACATTCCATCCCATTCAGGTGATTCCTTTGCGGGGAGGAGAGGCCAGAAAGGGCTAAGGCAGTTATCGGGGAATGTTCTGGTAATTGATGACGAGGGAACTTTCCGCGAAGCCTTGTCAGATATGCTTAGAGCTATCGGTCTTGATGTAAACGCTGTCTCTTCCGCATCAGAAGGGATTGATTTCCTTAAAAAAAAGGAAAAAGATATTGATCTGGTAATGCTTGATGTCGCAATGCCGGGCATTTCAGGGACAGAGGCATACCCGCTTATAAAAGCGATAAACCCTGGGATAAAAATACTTCTGACCTCCGGCTACGGAAGCGATCCCAGGATTGAAAATATCATAAAAAGCGGAATTGACGGCTTTATACAGAAACCGTACACACTTGAAAGGCTGTACGAAAAAATAAAAAACATTTTACAGGAATAGTCCCTGGTTTTTTACATTGCAGCGGGTGAGAAAATTGAAGAAAGACGAATAAAAATGAAAGATTATTTACATTATAAACATAGAATAAAAAATATTTTTCTTGATGAACTGTTGAAACAGGTGTAATCTTATAACTGATTATTTATGATTAATCATAATATAGTGAAAAAGGAGAATGATAATGAAAAAAGCTTATGCAATGATTCTTGCAGTTGCTCTTGTTTTGATGGTTGTATCCTGTGCTACCACAGCTGCTCCTGCAAAACCGGCGGCTGCAGCAGCGCCAGTCGCAGCTCCTGCAGCCGCACCGGCAGCATCTTCCGGCGGAAACGGGGTAATGATCTGGATTGAGGCGGAAGACGGAGTTGAAAACAAGGGCCTCTGGACAATCAAGGAAAGCGATAAGGCTTCAGGCGGCAAATGCATTGTTACAACAGCGGCCAAAACAAAACCGCTCCCGACAGTAAACGGAAGCATAAAATACAACTTTAACCTTGAGAAAGCAGGCAAATACAAGATATTCATGAGGTACAGGGCAACCAGCGACGGAAACGGGTCAATATACTATGAAGTAAACGGTGAGGTTGTTCATTCAAGTTATGACAATAATTCAAATTTCGAATGGAATTTCTTTAACAAAGACAATCCCGGTACAGCGGTTGTTTTTGATTTTCCTGCCGGTGCCAATTCATTCATAATCCACCACAGGGAACCAAAGACAGAGATTGACAAGCTCCTCATTACAGACAATATGGCTCTTACGCTTAAAGATCTTGAAAAAATGTGATGAATCTGACTTATAATCAGAAAGCCGGCTTTGTGCCGGCTTTTTTTCTGTCCTTACGTCAGCTTTGGTGACCCAATGAATATCCCGCAGGTTTATCATGTTTCCTGACCCGAAAACAACAGCCGTAAAACAGGAACATCAGCTTTAAACCTATTTACCTTTTCTGGGCTTCCGGTAAATCAGCTCTGTAATAAATCCACCTCCCTCTTTCTCTGTTTTTCTCTCTTCATGAAAAACAAAGGAAAGCTTGCCGAGCAGTTTTATTGACGGACTGTTTTCAGGGTCAACAATGGCCCTTACTTCCCTGCCGGAAGTGCTTTCAAGATGATTTACAAATGCGTTTACTGCCTCAATTGCAAATCCCCTGCCGTGGTAGTTTTCGTTAAAATGGTAGCCGATGAAAAAGTATATCTCTTCTGCGTGCTGATAGAGAACCCCGATTATCTTGCCTTCCTCTTGCAGTTCTGCCCCGTATTCTTTTTCCGGCTTATCGCAGCGGTACCCCGCAATTATATCTGCGATATTTTCATCAGCGTCGCTTTCCCTTATCGGTTCATAATCGTCATATCGCGCTATGGCAGGATTGCCGAATATCTCGAAATAGTCTCTAGCGTCTTTTTCTTCAAGTTCACGGATTAAAAGTCTTTCAGTTTTTATTTGCATAATGAGAGCCTTCCGCAGTTACAGAGTTTCAGTGAAAATATGATTTAAAACGAAGATTGATTCAAGAGCCCTGCAGGCAGATGTTGTCCTGAATTGCCGCAAGCGCTGTGCAAAAAACCGTACATAATTTAGTCAATGTAAATGATAAAAACAAATGAAGAAACTTGCCTTTTGGCAAGGATGGTAATATATTATACTAAATCATACAAAAACAGTATGATATTGGAGGATTAAATGGCTTTTATATTACCCAGGCTTGAATATAGTTTTGACTCACTTGAACCAGTGATAGACGCTAAAACCATGGAGATTCATCATGGAAAGCATCATGCTGCTTATGTAAATAACCTTAACGCGGCGGCAGGCGGGACAGAATGGGCTGACAAACCTGTTGAGTTTCTGCTTAAAAACCTTGATAAAATACCTGAACAGATCAGGGAAACTGTAAGGAATAACGGTGGAGGGCACGCAAACCATTCGCTTTTATGGACAATACTGAGCGGAAAGGGAGGGGGGCTTCCGGGCGGAAACCTGGCATCATCAATTGATAAAGACCTTGGCGGGTTTGACTCTTTCAAGGCAGCTTTTTCAAAGGCTGCGGCGATGCGGTTCGGCTCAGGATGGGCCTGGCTTGTAAAAAAACCTGATGGAAAGCTTGCTGTGTACTCGACACCCAATCAGGACTCTCCTGTTTCCATTGGCGATATTCCCCTTCTCGGACTGGATGTCTGGGAGCATGCTTATTACCTTAATTACCAGAACAGACGGCCTGAATATATTGAAAACTTTTTCAGGATCATAGACTGGAATAGGGTTTCCGGGTATTTCAGTAACTGAATTTTTTAAAGCCCCGGCTGGGCTTGCCTTCCGGGGTTTTTTATCAATTAAGATCTATGTGCTCGCCTGTTGTGGAAAAAACAACGCACTCGCAGATGTTGGTGACATGATCCCCGATACGCTCAAGAAAGCGGCTGATGAAAAGGAAACTGTTGGCCTGTTTTATGTTTCTGGGATCTTCCATCATGTAGGTAAGAAGTTCCCTCAGCACCTGCTCATGCAGGCTGTCAATCATATCGTCCATAAGCGCAACTGACTTGGCTTTTTACGGATCGTTTGCAATATATGACCCGATAGCACCGGAGAGCATATCCATCCCGATTCTTGCCATTTCAGGTATGTCTATAAGAGGTTTTATATATTTCTCATCAGAGAGCCTTATTGCTGCTTTCGCGACATGGACAGCATGATCGCCCATTCTTTCAAGCTGTGTAACAATCTTGAGCGCTGTAATAATTTTCCTGAGGTCTCCCGCCACAGGCTGTTCCCTGGCAATAAGCATAACGCATAGATCCTCAATCTCCGCCTGCCTGGCGTTGATCAGCTTGTCGGCATCGACAAGCTCCTGTGCAAGACGGACATCCCTGTTTACCAGTGATTCAATTGATCCGTTAACTGCCATAGTCACCAACCTGCCCATTCCGGCGATCTCTTCCTTCAGTTGTGTCAGTGAATTATCGAAATTGTTCCTTGTTGACATTTTTTACCCCGTATTATTGTTTCCGGCCTGTATCAGCCGAACCTTCCTGTTATGTAATCCTCTGTCCTTCTGTCCGATGGGTTAAGGAAGAGTTTCTCTGTTCTGTCGTATTCAACAAGGAACCCTGTCCTGTTTGAATCAACCATGAAGAACGCGGTCATATCGGATATTCTTGATGCCTGCTGGATGTTGTGCGTAACAATGATTATTGTAAGCTCCCTCGCAAGATCTTCTATTAGTTCCTCTATTTTAAGCGTGGCTATGGGATCAAGCGCGGAGGCAGGCTCATCCATGAGGAGTATCTCAGGCCGCAGCGCTATTGCCCGCGCGATGCAGAGCCTTTGCTGCTGTCCGCCTGAAAGCCGCATGGCGCTGCCTTTCAGCTTGTCTTTTACCTCGTCCCAAAGCGCTGCCCTGATGAGTGATTCTTCGACCAGAACATCCATATCCCCTTTATAGCCGTTTATCCGCGCTCCCCAGGCTATATTCTCATAGATTGATTTCGGGAAAGGGTTGGCTCTCTGAAAAACCATGCCGATACGGCGTCTGACTTCAACCGGGTCAACCATCTTCTCATATATATTGGTCCCACCCAGTATTATTTCCCCGCTGGTTGAGGATCCCGGTATCAGCTCGTTCATTCTGTTGATTGCCCGGAGCACAGTGCTTTTTCCGCAACCGGAGGGGCCGATAATGGCTGTTATCGTGTTCTTCATTATCTCAATGTTTACGCCTTTCACAGCCGGGAAATTATTGTAAAAAATATTCAGGTTTTTTATTTCAAGCGCCTTTAACGCTGAAATCTGCTTTTCCTTACGTTCCGTAAGAACAAGTGATGCATTCATGATTCTCTTTTCCTCCTTACATTGTTTCTCAGGATTATCGCTGCTGTATTCATGGAAAGCAGGAGCAGCAGGAGCACCATAATTGCGGCCGCGGCCGAGTTCCTGAATTCCTGCTGGGGCCTTGCTGTCCACTGGTATATCTGTATTGGCAGGGCAGTGAACTTTGAAAAAAATGATGAGGGGTTGACAGTTATGAATGTGGAAGCGCCGACTATGACAAGGGGCGCGGTCTCGCCAACAGCTCTCGAAACAGCAAGTATTGTCCCTGTAAGTATCCTGTCAAAGCAGGCAGGAAGGACATGGTGAACTATAGTCTGCAGTTTTGTGGCGCCAAGTCCAAGGCTTGAATATCTTAAGGTTGCCGGGACTGCGCGGAGAGCTTCCTGAACATTGATGATGACTACAGGCAGCGTGAGGAGTGAGAGTGTCAAACCTGCGGAAAGTATTGTTCTTCCGTTGGATGATTCACTGTATCCCAGAAAGGCGCCGCTGGTAAAACCGGACAGGAACCTGACAAAAATGGCAAGTCCCAGAATACCGAATATTATTGACGGGACTCCCGCAAGATTATAAATATTGATCTGCACAACCCGTGTGAAAAAGTTGTCTTTCGCGTATTCCTCGAGATAAACAGCAGTGGCAATTCCTGCCGGAAATGAAAAAAGGACTGTCAGGAGCACAAGCCAGAGTGTCCCCAGAAGAGCGGTTTTCACGCCTGCCCTTTCTGGAACGCTTGCCTGGGTGCTGGTGATAAAATCACTGTTCAGCCAGCTTCTGAACCGGAGAAATGTTCCGGGATTTGACTGTGCGTATCTTTCGATTGATGCCCGGTTTAAAAGTGATTGCGTTAGCGGCCAGCTTTTAACAACCCTGATTCTGAATACTTCATCATATATCAGACGTATAATTTCCTTTTTAGCCATTTTTTCGAGTGGCTTTTCCGCTTCGATTTTTCTCAGCAGTCCTTTTGAAATATTTGCCGAAAGAAAACGGACAAGTTCATCTTTTGCGGTGTTTTCATAGTCAATGCGCAGTTCGCTGAATTCTGCCAGGTTTTTCTCATACAATACAGCTGTAAGCCCGAAGGAATCGTTAATGACTGTGAAAAGAAGGATAAAGAGGAAGATGACCCCTGTAATGGTTGCGCTAATGAACAAGAGGATAAAATAATTGTTTTTTTTCTGTCTTCCTGAAATATCAGTGACAAAGCGGCTGCTTTCAGAAGTTTTCATTCATAAATCTCCCTGTATTTTCTTACAAAGTGCCTGCTCAGGTGATTGAGGAAAAATGTTATCACAAACAGCATCATGGCGATCGCGAATATGCTGTTATAGTCCAGGGTGTCAAAACCTATGTCTCCTCCGCTTATCCTCACAATATAGCCTGTCATGGTCTCTGCCGATTCAAGAGGATTTAATGTGAGATTTGACCGTGCCCCTGCTGCGATAGCGACAATCATGGTTTCGCCCACAGCGCGTGAAATACCGACTATGAATGCGGCAGCGAGTCCTGAAAACGCGGAAGGAATTACCAGGCCAAGCGTTACTTCGAGTTTTGTCGCCCCGAGACCTGTCCCGGCGTCACGCAGATGCGATGGTATGCTGCTGAGCGCGTCCTCGCTCATTGAGGCTATCAGTGGAAGAATCAGTATTCCCATTACAATGCCGGCAGAGGCCGTGTTGTATATCTGTACTTTACCGCTTCCGAAAATGGTCCTTAAAAGCGGGGTCATGAACGTGAGCGCAAAATAGCC